>Ga0209943_1000839_pt1 | contig 20132 bp, 19 predicted proteins | sample SalPonR1_B_D2_MG_FD_185698 | JGI IMG/M metagenome (GOLD analysis project Ga0209943, IMG submission 185698) | Salt pond soil microbial communities from South San Francisco under conditions of wetland restoration - Salt Pond MetaG R1_B_D2_MG... ... | reverse complement strand
GTTCAGGATCGAAGATAATACACTGAGGCTACTGAACAGCTGTGTCAGGGGAGGATTGTTATCCCTTCTTTCCGGTTTCCGTTTACGAAGTGAACTGGAGCTTTGTTTTCTTGAGACGAGACCTCATCTTTTTATTAAAAAAATGAGGGAAAGAGATGTATGGGAGGTTCTTTTTCCGGGAATAAGAACAGAAAGTGACTCTCTTTTGATAGTCAGAAGGATGACTTTTCTTTTGAAACGTCTGGGGGGAGAATTTCCGGATTTCGGTAAAAAACTCTGGCTTGCATTTCTTGCAGCTCTGCTTTATGAATCACCTGAGTCAGTGCTTTTTGCTGTAGAGGACAGATTGCATCTTAGTCAAAGGGAAAGAAAATGCACCGAAGTTTCGATACTTGAAATTGGATCAGTAGAACAGAATCTTGGAGGTAGTTCTCCTGTTCCTAATTCCAGGATCCGCCGTTATTTGAGCAGTTATGAGTTTCTTTCGGTTCTATTTTGGGCAGCGGCCACAGATCGTTTCAGGGTAAGAAGAAGGCTTCTTCTTTACCTTGGGCGTCTTCATAAGGTAGAATCCATGCTTACAGGAAGAGATATTCTGGATCTTGGAGCGAAAGAAGGGCCAGAAATAGGGTCAATGCTTGAAACCCTTAGAGATGCACGTCTGGATGGTGCAGTTGAAACACGAGAAGACGAGATAAACTGGGTTCTTGATAAAATCAAAGAAAATAAAGGAGAGTGACTTGTGTGTTCGGACTTCCTTCTATGCCGATATTGCTTTTAAGTCTGCCTGCTGTTCTGTGGGCAATTACATTCCACGAGTTCTGTCATGGCTATGTTTCATATCGTCTGGGAGATCCTACTCCTGAGATGAGGGGTAGGTTAACCCTTAATCCTCTGGCGCATCTGGATCCCATAGGTGCCCTTATGTTGTTGTTATTCCGTTTTGGCTGGGCAAAGCCTGTTCCGATCGATCCTCGTTATTACAAAAATCCGAGAAGAGATATTTTCCTGGTTTCAGCTGCCGGTGTAACAGGAAATCTTTTGACAGCATTGCTCGTAGGAATAATAGCCAGGTTTTTACCTCTATTTATACTGAGGAACTTTGCTGTAATAATGTTCATTCAGCTCATGGTCATAATCAACATTGGTCTTGCAGTATTCAATCTAATTCCTGTGCCACCTCTGGATGGTTCAAAGCTTCTTTATCCCATACTTCCCAGAAAGGTTCTTCAGAAATATTTCATGCTTGAAAGATACGGAATGTTCATTTTAATAGGGTTGCTGTTCTTTGGAGTAGTACAGGCCATAATGGGACCAGTGGTAGGCTTCATTTACCATTTGGTCATGCCAGGCTATCTCTGGATAATGTGATCCAGGGAAGGGGGAAAAATATGAAAATATTGCTCACAAACGATGATGGTGTTTTTGCTCCCGGGATAGCTACTATGGCTGAATACATGCACAAATGCGGCTTTGACTACCTGACGGTTGCTCCAGGAAGAGAAAGGAGCAGTGTGGGGCATGCCATTACCCTGCACAGGCCTCTCAGATTATGGGAGGTAAGTAATGGCCCTTACCCCTCTGAACACAGGACCTATGCCTGTGACGGAACTCCTTCCGATTCTGTAGTGCTTGGTCTTGAGGAACTGGCTCCAGGTACGGAACTCGTAATATCCGGGATCAATCGGGGGCCTAATGTTGGTGATGATATTACATACTCTGGAACCGTTTCAGCTGCAATGGAAGGTGTCATAATGGGCAGGCCCTCTATTGCAGTTTCCCTCAACTGTCACGGAGAAGATGAAAAGCAATATTACGAAACGGCTGCAATAACAGTATGCCGTATTATCGACTGGCTGAAAACACACAACTTGAAAGAGGGTGTTTTGCTGAACGTCAATGTTCCGAATATCCCTTTTGATGAATTGTCCGGACTAAAGGTTACAAGAAAGGGAGTCAGGATTTATGAAGGAAAGGTAAACAAAATGTACGATCCCCATGGCAGGGTATTCTACTGGATCTCCGGAAGACCTGAAGACCAGCTTGTAGAGGGTTTTGATGTCTGGGCTCTTTCACGAAATTACGTTTCGGTTACTCCCATCCAGATGGATATGACATGCTATGAAAGTGTCTCATCTTCAACCATTCAGGATCTTGAGTCCATCATAAACTGAAAGACCTATTGACAACAGTTTCATAATATGTATAATCCGTAACTATAGTTTATTATTGGTTCAATAAGAAACTTTAGGTAACTGTTGTATTTAAGGTCTGATTCTGAAATCGATTATGATCTTTGTTCTTTTGGACAAGATTCCATTAAAGGGAATTTTATGTTTGAAAGATCAGCGTGATCTCAGGGCTCTCCCTTTGGGAGAGGTTTTTTTAAATATTCGTTAGTTATTGAAGATCAGGAGGGTGTTGATATTATGGAAAACAAAGGAAAAGTAGTGCTGGCATACAGTGGTGGTCTTGATACTTCCGTTGCTGTGATCTGGCTTCAGTCACAGGGATATGAAGTAATAACTTTTACAGCAGACGTAGGTCAGAGGATAGATCTCCAGGGGGCAAGGAACAAGGCTCTTAATACAGGGGCATCAAAGGCCTATGTGATGGACCTCAGGGGGGAGTTCTTTTCAGATTACATTATTCCCACACTCAGGGCTAATGCACTTTACCAGGACAAATATCCCCTTAATTCCGCATTATCAAGACCATTGATAGCAAAAAAGCTTGCAACCATAGCAAAAAAGGAAGATGCTGTAGCAATAGCTCATGGATGTACAGGAAAAGGTCAGGACCAGGTTCGTATCGAGATCTGTGCAAATGCTGTAAATCCGGATCTCGAAGTTCTTGCTCCAGTTCGTGACTGGCATTTCACAAGAGACGCAGAGCTTGATTTTGCCAGAGAACACGGTATACCTGTTAAAGCAAGTCTGGAAACACCATACAGCATTGATGAAAACATGTGGGGAAGGTCAATTGAGTGTGGAGCTCTTGAGGATCCATGGATGGCTCCACCTTCGGATGCCTTCCTGTGGACAGTGGATCCCTGGGATGCTCCTGATGCAATGGAAAATGTTGAGATCACTTTCCTTAAAGGTAATCCTGTAGCTCTGAATGGTGAGGAAATGGAAGGCGTGGAACTTGTTAAAGAACTGAATGCAATAGCGGGAAAACATGGTGTTGGCAGAATAGATATGCTGGAAGATAGGCTTGTTGGTTTTAAGAGCAGAGAAGTCTATGAATGCCCTGCAGCATCAGTACTTATAGATTCTCATAGAAAACTTGAATCTATGACCCTTCCCAAACAGGTTCTTTCAGTTAAAAGAGATCTGGAATCTACCTATGCAGATCTCGCATATGTTGGATACTGGTTTTCTCCCCTCAAGGACGGTATAGATGCATTTGTGGATTCCACACAGGAATATGTTTCGGGCAAAATAAGGGTCAGGCTCTACAAGGGTAGTGCAGTAGTAACGGGAGCATATTCAAAAGATTCTATTTATGACCATGGTCTTGCTACTTATTCTGATGGGGACTCCTTTGATCATTCTGCAGCAAAAGGTTTTATAAAGTTATGGGGCCTTCCAATAAAGAACTGGAGACAGAAACATCCTGAAGAAGATAAGAACGAGCTTTTCAAGATCGGCATGAAAGCAGAATAGCTTGTATGTGGAAAGGTCGTTTCAGCGAAGATACTTCGGGTATGGTTCAGGATTTTACCCAGTCACTTGATATGGACTGGTGTCTTGCAAAGTACGATATAGCTGGGAGCATAGCTCATGCAAGGATGCTTGGAGTTATTGGTATTCTCAAGGATGAAGAGATCATTGAAATAGAGAAGGGGCTGCTGAGGGTAAAAAAAGAGATAGAAAATGGCTCTTTTATACCCTCAGTTGAGCTTGAAGATGTTCATATGAATATTGAGCAAAGGTTAACTGATATTATCGGGCCGACGGGGGCGAAGCTACATTCCGGAAGAAGCAGAAATGATCAAACAGCAACGGCCTTGAGGCTTTTTCTAAGAGATCGCCTTGTCTGTATTGGTGAGGGGATCATAGAGCTTCTGAAAATAATACTTAAGCAGGCACAATATCATAACGGTACCATTATTCCAGGATACACCCATTTACAGCAGGCCCAACCAATTAATATGGGACATTACTGGATGTCGAGGTTTTTCCCATTCTTTCGTGATGGGCAACTTCTTGTAAATGCATTGAGGTCGTGTAATGTATCTCCACTTGGTGCAGGAGCTCTTGCTGGATCCACCTTGCCTCTTGACCGGGAGTTAACAGCAAATGCTCTTGGATTCGATAGTATAACTGAGAACAGTATGGACTCGGTATCAAGCAGGGACTATCTCCTGGATTATCATTATTTTGCATCAAGGTTTATTTTGCACTGTAGCAGATTCAGTGAAGATCTGGTAATTTACAGCAGCCAGGAATTTGGATGGTTAATCCTTCCAGATCAGTTCTGTACAGGTTCATCCATGATGCCGCAGAAAAAGAATCCGGATGTACCGGAATTGATACGGGGTAAGACAGGACAAGTTACCGGAAACTTTCTTGATCTTCTGTTTACTCTTAAAGGGTTACCTTCGACATACAACAGGGACCTTCAGGAGGACAAAAAAGGCCTTCTTGCGTCCTTGAAAAGCATTGAGGATGTTATCAGGATTTTCCCATCCCTGATCTCAAAGATAGAAGTTGACGAAGAAAAAGTTTTCAGGGAGTCCTTCAGTGGTCTATGCCTGGCAACTGACATAGCTGAATATCTGGTTATGAAAAACGTTCCTTTCAGAGAATCTCACTGGAAGGTTGGCAGACTTGTGAAATGGTGTCTTGAACAGAAAAAAGATCTGACTGAACTTGATTATGCTGAAATAAAAGAACATTTACCTGAAGTAAATGAGGATGTAATGGAAGTTATTTCATTTAAATCAGCAATATCTCGAAGAAATGTAAAAGGTGGCACATCTCCTGATAGTGTAAGATCTCAGATTGAAGATGGTAGAGTCAGGCTTTCTGCAATAAAAAAAGATATTCTTGATTTTGAAAAAAATCTTTTCGAATATGAGTGATTTTCAGGAAGGAATGTTAAAATGTCATATGGTTAATCTCAGTTTCAGTAATCATTACACGGAGGTAATCATATGGAACGCAGGCCTTTTACTGTAAAAGGGGTATTTCTTGGTGTACTTACAGTGATCGTGATCTTCATTTTTGGTACATCTGCCTTGTTGGGTCAGGATAAAATAGCCTTTCTGTTCACCGGTAATCTAAAATATTTCTGGATGGCTGTGCTTGTCGTTATTGGTGTGGTTTCTTCGAAGTTAAGATAGTTTGCCTTCAATATGTCTGTTTCCAGGGTATCACGCATCGCACACCACCTTTGGGGTCAGGGACATCTCCTTTATATCTTGGTATTACGTGTATATGTACATGAGGTATAGACTGGCCGGCATCTTCTCCTATATTTATACCGATGTTAAAGCCCTGGGGGCTGAATTTTGAATTCAGATAATCAATTGACCTGTCGACGAGATCAAAAAGGAACTGTTTTTCTTTTTCTGTAGTGTCTCTAAATGATTCAACATGCCTTCTGGTTATGACAAGAAGGTGTCCTTTTGTAACCGGGAAAGTGTCCTCGATAACCAGGGCATATTTGTTTTGAAGGATTATGCCCCTTCTCATTTCACAGAAGGGACATAATCCTGTGTTGTATACGTTTGCCATTATATTTCAAAGGCCTCAGGTGGAGCAGAAGGAAGTCCTTTTATATGTGCCCTGTCCAGTCTTGTCTTTTCAGATGCCTTTACTGTCCATTCTGAAAGAGCGGTAAAGACTTTTTCATCGTAAATTGCAATAATTCTTGCGGCCAGAAGTGCAGCATTCCTGCCTCCGTTTATACCAACTGTTGCTACAGGAACGCCAGGTGGCATCTGTGCTATGGCAAGGAGAGCATCCATTCCTCCAAGAGACCCTGAGACCGCAGGAACTCCTATTACAGGAAGAATGGTATGGGCAGCTATGGTGCCCGGCAATGCAGCTGAAAGGCCTGCTACTGCAATAATTACTTTGATACCTCTTGTTCTGGCACTGGTGGAGTATGCTGCCACATCTTCGGGAGTTCTGTGTGCAGAAGCCACTGTAACTTCATGAACTATATAAAGTTCATCAAGTATTGCAGAGATCTTTTCTGCCTGTTCCATGTCTGATTTTGAACCCAGTACAATACCTGCCAAAGGTTTTTCACTGCTCATTTTTCATTCATCTCCCTGCTTTTAAAAAGTTCTGGCTTTTCCTGCAATGTCCTTTCTGTAATGCATGTCTTTGAAATGAATGTTGTCTATCCTACTGTAGGCCTTCTTTACTGCTTCCTCCAGTGAGTTTCCTGATATTCCTACAACTGTTAGAACTCTGCCTCCTGAGGTGATTATTTTCCTGTTGCTGTCTTGAAGGGTTCCTGCATGGAAGATAAGGGTGTCTTCAGCATGTTTTTCCGTGTCAAGGCCTTCCACCTCAACACCCTTGATGTACTTTCCAGGGTATCCACCTGAGGCCAGAACGACACCAGCTGCCCATTTTTGAGGGGGAGGAACAGATACGTCTTCAAGCCTTTTTTGCGTGCATGCCAGCATCATTTCTGCCAGGTCTCCTTCCAGGACAGGAAGTACTACTTGTGCTTCAGGATCACCAAAACGAACATTATACTCAATTACAAAGGGTTCCCTGTTACTGTTTATCATAAGGCCAGCATATAAAATACCGCAAAAATCGATGTTTTCAGCCTTGATACCCTCAAGAGTGGGAAAAAGTACTTTATGGTATATTTTTTCCATGAGGGAAGGATCTGACCATGGAACTGGTGAATAGGCACCCATACCACCAGTGTTGGGACCTTCATCGTTATCATAGGCTCTCTTGTGGTCCTGGCTGGGTGAAAGAGGTTTGATAACATTTCCGTCGGTAAGAGCGAGAACAGTCATTTCTGAACCTTCCAGGCAGTCTTCAATGACTATCTTGCGACCGGCATCTCCTAAAAAACCTTCCTCCAGCAGTTTTATGGATATCTGCAGGGCTTCATTTTCTGTATTCAGAACAAAAGAACCTTTGCCGGCCGCGAGACCATCAGCTTTGACTATGTAAGGGGGTTTTCTTCCGGCTATGGCTTTTCGGGCACATTCCATGTCGCTGCAAACTACGTAATCAGCGGCTGGGACTCCGTACCTTTTCATGAAATCTTTGGCAAAGCTTTTGCTTCCCTCAAGCCTGGCGCCTTTGGAACCTGGCCCGAAAACGGAGATGCCTTTTGTTCTAAGATGGTCTGGAATACCAGCTACCAGAATATCCTCAGGTCCTATCACAACGAGGTCTATTTTTTCCGCGACTGCAAAATCTGTTACCTCCGCAGCATCGTAAATGTCCAATTCAACTATATCTGCAAAACGTGCTATTCCGGGATTTCCCGGTGCTGCGTAAATCCTGTCTGTCAGGGGTGACCCTGAAAGAGACCATGCCAGGGCATCTTCCCTTGCACCTTTTCCAAGTAAAAGGATCCTCATTATACAAGCCTCCCTGTAGCCTTTTAATGCCTGAATGTTCTCCAGTCGCTTATGAACATGCTTATTCCAAGATCTTTAGCCGTCTTGAATACTTCTTCATCCCTTTTCGATCCTCCGGGCTGAATTATCGCCTGAATTCCTGCTTCAGCAGCTTTCTCTATTCCGTCACTGAAGGGAAAGAAGGCATCGGATGCAAGAACTGCTCCTTTTGCCTTTTCTCCTGCCTGCTGGACAGCAAAATCCACAGCAAAGACACGGCTGCAGAATCCCATGCCTATACCTGTTGCCTCTCTGTCTTTAACAATAGCTACAGCGTTGCTTTTTGAAAGAGCTGCTATTTTCCAGGCAAGAACAAGGTCATTCCAGAGATCTGTCCTTGGAGTTCCTATCCATTGGCCTTTTTGCTTATCTGGAAAGTTAGGAAGTGAATCTTCCTGTGCAAGTATGCCACTCCAGGTTCCTGTCAACTGCAGATTTGAAACCTTTCCTCCGGTCCATTTAAGGATCCTGAGTGAGGGTTTCTTTTCTGAAAGAAAATTAAGTGTGTCGGCATCATATTCTGGAGCTACAAGGACCTCTGTATAGTTTTTGGATATTGCTTCCGCTGTTTCCATATTTACCATTCTGGTTATTCCTACAACTCCCCCGAAGGCTGAAAGAGGATCGCATGCAAATGCCTTTGTGTAGGCTTCTTCAGGTGTATTACCATAAGCCATGCCACATGGTGTAGTGTGTTTGATCACAAGGGCCCCAGTATCGTTCTGGAGAAGAGAAATACCCCTCAGCGCACAGTCAAGATCCAGTATGTTGTTATATGACAGGTCTTTCCCGGAAAGCTGTTCCCATGGTTCATTTCCAAGGGGTGGAAGATAAAGGGATGCCTGCTGATGAGGGTTCTCGCCGTAGCGGAGGGTCCTTTTCTGTTTAAGGGCCAGGGGGAGTTCTTTCTCAAGACCGGACTTTCTGATACCTACAGATTCTGAAAGACCTTCAAATATCATGGAGTCGTAAATTGAGGTTTTGGCGAAAGCCTTTAACGCCATCTTTTCCCTTGTTTGAAGAGTTACGTTGCCTTCATTTTTAATTTCTTCGAGAATAATACTGTAATCTTCGGGTTCTGTCGCGATTATGACCTGGTGGAAATTTTTTGCAGCAGCTCTGATAAGAGTTACGCCACCTATATCAATGTTTTCGAGGAGATTCTCAAGGTCATTGTTCGTTCGGGCAGCTTTCTCAAAGGGATAAAGGTTGCATACAACAATATCTATAAGGGGAATACCAAATTGCTCTACATCTGTAAGATCTTCATCAAAATGTCTTCGAGCCAGGATGCCTCCAAATACTGAAGGGTGAAGTGTCTTGACCCTTCCTCCCAGCATGTGGGGATAACCGGTAAGATCCGCAATTTCCCTGACGCTGACTCCTGCATCTTTAAGGAACCGCGCTGTTCCGGAACTGGAAACGATCTCCCAACCCTGTTTTTCAAGTTCCTGGGCCAGTTTATCAACACCTGATTTATCAAAGACCGATATCAATGCTCTTTTTTTGTGTTCCATTCAGCTATTCCTCCTGTTTGTGTATATAAGTTTCCCTTTAAAAAGTGAAGAAAGGGTTTTCCAGTATAGATCATGTTCAGTTCTATGGATCTTTTCGGCAAGTTTTTCCAGAGTGTCCATTGTCTCAACCTTAACTGCTTCCTGTGCAAGAACAGGACCGTTGTCCATTTTCTCATCAACGAGATGAATAGTGACTCCTGTGATCTTTACACCATAATCCCAGGCATCCTCAATCCCCTTTGCACCGGGAAATGCAGGAAGAAGAGAAGGGTGAATATTAACTATTCTGTTTTTGTGCCCTGATACGAACCCTGGAGAAAGAATTTTCATGAACCCTGCAAGTATTACCCATTCAACATCTGCCTGGACCAAAAGGTCTGCTAAAACTTTTTCTGCTTCATTGCGTCCTGTTTTTCTGTAGGGCAGGACTGCTGTTCTGATCCCGTGACTGTCGGCTTTTGCCAGGGCTGGCGCTTCAGGATTATCACTTGCAACAAAGGAAATCTCTGCATCCAGATCTTTTTTTCTGATATGGTCACAGAGTGCTTCCATATTTGTTCCTCTTCCGGAAACCAGTATGGCTATTTTAGTCATTTTTCCCTTATGACCCCTATTTCAGCAGGAGTTTCTCCAATTTCTTTCAATTCAGTCATGATCTGGTCTGCGTGTTGCGATGACACTATAAAAACAAATCCTATCCCGAGGTTGAAAACTCTTCTCATTTCTTTCTCCTCAATACCGCGTTTCTCGATGAATCTGAATATTTCTGGTTTTTCCCATGATAAGAAATCTATGTCAGCTTCAAGATCCTTTGGAATAGCCCTTGTTATGTTTTCAAGGAGCCCTCCGCCAGTAATATGTGCCATAGCTCTGACAAAGCCGCTGGAAGCGCATTTTAGAGCCTGTTTTACGTAGAGTCTCGTGGGAGCAAGAAGCATGTCTCCGATGACTGCTTCAGAACCTTCAAAATGTTTATCAAGATCTCCGTATTCGAGGATTTTCCTCACAAGGGAAAAACCATTGCTGTGCAGACCAGAACTTGGAAGTCCTATCATTATGTTTCCAGGTTTGACCCCTGATCCGTTAATTATGTTTTCTATTGTACCGGTACCTACTGCAAAACCAGCAAGGTCAAAACCGTCTTCGGGATATACATCTGGCATCTCTGCAGTTTCGCCGCCCAGAAGGGAGCAGTTACAGTTTTCACATGCATCAGTGATGCCTTCCATTATTTTTGCGAGAACTTCGGGATCGAGCTTTCCACATGCAATATAATCCAGGAAAAAGAGAGGGCGGGCATTACAGGTTACAAGGTCATTAAGGCTCATTGCTACGAGGTCCTGCCCGAGTCCACTGAAAGAACCAGTTTTTTTCGCGATCTCGAGTTTGGTGCCAACTCCATCACAGCAGGCAGCAAGAAAATTTATGCCGTCCAGGTCATAAAGCCCCGCAAATGAGCCTATTCCACCAATGATGGAAGGATCAGCTTTGTGTTTTTTCATTATACGGTCTATTACGTTTATCCAGGAGTTGCCTTTTTCGATGTCAACTCCTGCTTTTTTATAGCTCCATGACATTTTGCTGTTCTCCCTCCATGTATCTGCCTGTAAAACAGGCTGTGCAGGTTTTGGATAAATCAGTTCCGATAGCTTGAAGCAGATCTTCTTCGGTAAGGAATGCAAGAGAATCTGCACCGACCTGCTGTGCTATCTGCTGCACGTTCATCCTGGCAGCAGCGAGTTCTTCTCTTGTGGGAGTATCGATTCCATAGTAACAGGGGAACCTGACAGGAGGAGAGGATATCCGAACGTGAACTTCTCTCGCTCCATTTTCTCTTATCATAGAGATCATTCTCTGGCAGGTTGTTCCCCTGACAATTGAATCATCGATAATTACTATCTTTTTGTCCTTTATGAGTTCTTTAATGGGGTTGAGCTTGATCTTTACTCCCAGTTCCCTGACCCTCTGGGTCGGTTCTATGAAGGTTCTGCCAACGTAACGGTTTCTTACGATGGCTTTTTCATACGGCAATCCGGATTCTTCGGAAAAACCTATTGCAGATATTGTACCGCTGTCAGGCATTCCTGTAACAAAATCAGCTTCTTCGCAGGGAGCTCTCATGGCTAGTTTTGAACCAAGGGCTTTCCTTATCTCATAAACGGACCTTCCGTTGATCATGCTGTCGGGACGGGCAAAGTAGACGTGCTCGAAGGAACACGAATACTGTTTGTTCACCTCAAGGGGTATTCTCAGGGAACTGATACCTTTTTTATCAATAACAATAACTTCTCCGGGTTCAACCTCCCTTATGATGTCTGCCCCAACAAGGTCGAGAGCACAGCTTTCTGATGAGACGTAGTATACATCTTCTCTCTTACCAAGGATAAGAGGTCTGAAACCCCACGGATCCCTCGCAGCTACGATCCTGTCGTCTATTACGAGAAGAAGTGAATAGGCTCCTCTCAACCTGGGCAGTGAATCCACAAAAGCATCAAGCCTGGTTTTATGAGGTTGATGAGCCATTAAATGCAGAATGGATTCTGTATCTGTTCTTGATTGGAATATGGCCCCCCTGCTTTCGAGGTGAGATTTTATCTCATTGGCATTTGTAAGGTTACCGTTGTGAGCTATGGCTACAGCTCCGCGAGATGATGTTGCAGTCAGAGGTTGTGCGTTAGTTAGCTCAGAACCTCCCGAGGTTGAATACCTGACGTGTCCAATGGCGCATGAAGTATCGATCATAGATAGTTCCTGCTGGTCCAGAGCAAGATGGACAAGGCCTGATCCCTTTAGGGAATGTACGTTTCTGTTCCCGTTTATCCATGCAACTCCGGCAGCTTCCTGTCCCCGGTGCTGAAGTGCATATAAACCAAGGTAGACATCTTCCAGTACTGGTCTTTCGCCTGAGGAAAAGGCTCCAAAGATACCGCACATTATTCATTCCTCCAGGAAGTTTCAAGTTCCTTCAGAGAGATGTCGAAGATCCCGGGCAGGACAACCCTGCTCCCCTTTATTTCCCCAAGCTGGAGAAGGGGGAAACCTGACCAGATGTGTTTGAAAGGTACTATCTTCTCTTTGGGAACTGAAAATATAGCTCTTGGACCACCCTCTCCGAAAAAGAATATATCGGCCCTGGTGGGTATTACGAAATCCATTTTTACACCTGTTCCACTTTTAATGGCTTCCTTTGCTATGGTTACAGCAAGTCCTCCTCCTTTTATAACCCTTCCACTTGATGCTGCCTTGTTTCTGGCTGTTTTGAGGGCTCTTTTCATAAAATCCATTTCTGCTGAGGGAGAGAAAGGTAATGGTCTTCCCCATATGTCCCCCATGATTTGCTGCTGATAGTAGCTTCCAGCCACTGAAGGATTTGGGATTCCTGCATATACAAGAAAGTTCCCTTCCTGCCAATTTCCAGAGGGCAGCATACGGTTTTCATTTTCGATCAGGCCCGTTATCCCGACAAGTGGGGTAGGCAATATTCCACCCATTACTGTTTCGTTGTAAAGGCTGACATTGCCGGAAACAACAGGACAGTCAAGTTCTCTGCAGCTATCAGCAAGTCCTCTGATACATTCATTAAGTACCCAGTATTGAGAAGGATCTTCCGGAGAAGCGAAATTCAGACAGTTTGTCATTCCAAGGAGGTCTGCTCCGCAAACAGCAAGGGATCTTGCAGCTTTAGCAACTGTTTCTGCTGCTCCCTGGTATGGTTCAAGCTCGCATTTCAGGGGATCTGCTTCCATGGAGACAGCAATGAGCTGATCTCTGTCCTTTACTCTGATAATTGAAACATCTCTGTTTCCTGGTCCTTCAACGGTATTTGTCTGAACCATTGAATCGTACTGCCTGTAGATCCAGCTTTTGTCCGAAAGTCCTGGATTTTTGAGAAGTTTTATAAGAGTATTCCCCAGTTCTTCATGTTCTGTCTGTAATGCCTCTGCGTCGAATTTCCATTTTTCGTCGAGATATCCCGGTCTTTTCATAGGCCATTCCGGCGAGGGACATCCTTCTCCAATAAGATCAGGAGGAAGATTGGCGATGATCTCTCCATTGAACCTGATAAGATAATCTTTTTCTTCTGTTACATGTCCAATGACTGCGTGATCAATATCCCATTTCCTGGCGACTTTAGTTACGGTATCGATATCATCTTCTCTTATGATCAGAAGCATTCTTTCCTGGGATTCCGAAAGGGCTATTTCCCAGGGTTCCATGTCAGGTTCTCTTAATGGGACCCTGTCAAAGTCAAGTACCATTCCAACTTCACTTTTTGCCGCTATTTCACTTGATGACGATGTTATACCAGCTGCCCCCATATCCTGCATGCTGACTATTACACCGAGATCTCTCAGTTCGAGGGATGCCTCTATCAGGAGCTTTTCGACAAAGGGATCACCGATCTGTATGTTGGGTCTGCTTTCCTTTGTATCTTCTGCCAGATTAGCAGAAGCAAAAGCTGCTCCTGCAATACCATCTCTTCCGGTCTTGGATCCCAGGAGAACGACGAGCTGACCCGGTTTTGCGGTCTGAGAGCTGACGATTTTATCCTTGGGTACCAGTCCAAGGTTGAGAGCATTGACGAGGGGATTTCCGGTATATCTACGGGAATAGAAGGTTTTGCCTCCAACTGTTGGAACTCCTACAGCATTTCCGTATCCGCCAATTCCCCTTATGATGCCTTCTGCAAGATTCCGGGTTTTGGGGTTTTCAATATTTCCGAAAAAAAGGCCATCAAGGCTTGCCACTGGACGAGCTCCGAGGGCCAGTATGTCCCTGATAATACCTCCGACTCCTGTGGCAGCTCCCTGGAAAGGAGCAACTGCAGAAGGGTGATTATGGCTTTCAACCTTGAATGCAAGTCCCAGGTTGCAGCCTATGTCCACAATGCCAGCATTTTCCCCAGGTCCGGCAACAACCTGCTTACCCTTTGAAGAGAACATGGAAAGCATGTCCTTTGTGGATTTATAACAGCAATGCTCGGACCACATTACACCCATTATGAGCATCTCTGTTTTATTGGGTTCTCTCTGCAGAGTGTTTTTTATTTTTTCATATTCATTTTTTTTCAGTCCAGCTTCACTGTAATTCATTCGACTATTTCCTTTCGACCCATTGCTTTATGGAATTCCACATGGTAATTCCGTCCACGCCTCCTAAAATAGCCCCGCTGGCTCTTTCCGGATGGGGCATAAGGCCAAGCACGTTTTTCCTTCGGTTGACGATTCCTGCTATGTGGTTCAGTGATCCGTTGGGATTGAAGCTTTCACTCATTTCGCCCTTCCTTGAGCAGTAACGGAAAAGGACCTGTCCGTTTTTTTCCAGTTCATCAAGTTCATCAGGAGGAAGAAAGAAAAGGCCGTCATTGTGTGCTATTGGAAACTGTACGATCTGACCTGAAGAGTAACCTGAGGTAAAGGGGCTGTCGTTATTTTCTACCCTCAGGTAGCATTTGCTGCATATGAAGGTCAATGTTTTGTTGGTAAGCACAGCACCAGGAAGTAGATGAGTCTCAAGGAGTACCTGAAATCCATTGCATATACCGAGCACTAGTCCTCCCTTACCCGCGTGTTCACTGACAGCTTCGATTATTGGAGAACGGGCTGAAAGGGCTCCGCATCTAAGGTAGTCACCGTAGGAGAATCCTCCGGGAAGTACCACCAGGTCAGTCCCTTTCGGAAGTGCAGTATCTCTGTGCCATGCTGTTTCTACAGTAGTTCCTGTGGTCTTTTCTATTGCGTGAATTACGTCTCTGTCACAGTTACTTCCGGGAAAAATTACAACTGTAGTTTTCATTGCCTTTCATCTACCTCAATGCTGAAATCTTCGATAAGTTCGTTTACAAGAACTTCGTCACACATTCTTTCAGCCTCCCTGTATGCCGACTCTGAAGAATCTGCCTCTATCCAGAGCTGGATATATTTCCCAACCCTGCAGTTAAGAAGGCTTGTGTGTCCCGCTCCTGTCAAAGATCTTGCCACGGCTTTTCCCTGTGTATCCAGAACTCCGTCTTTAAGGTAAGTCAAAACCTTTACATGATATTTCATGATCTAACCTTCTTTTTTTGCAGTTATTCTCTTGTATATTTCCCTGTAGGCATCAAGTATGTTACCCAGATCTTTTCGAAACCTGTCTTTGTCCAGTTTTTCCTTACTTGAAAGATCCCAGAACCTGCAGGTATCAGGAGATATTTCATCAGCAAGCATTATTGAGCCCTTTTTGTCTTTCCCGAATTCAAGTTTAAAATCAACGAGAAGAATGCCGACACTTCGGAAATAATCAGTGAGAATGGAATTTACTTTAAGGGCGGTCTCTTTCATGAAGGAAAGGTCTTCTTTGGTGGCCCAGCCAAAGAGCAGGGCATGTTCCGGAAGAATAAGTGGATCTCCAAGTTCATCACTCTTAAGGTATAATTCAACAAGAGGTTCGAGAAGTTCTATTCCTTCTTCCACGCCAAGCCTTTTGCATAATGACCCTGTGGTTATATTTCTTGTTACTACCTCTACAGGAACTATCTCAACTCTTTTTACAAGTTGGTGAATTTCGTCCAGTTTCTTTATAAAGTGACTTTCTACTCCTTTTGAATGTAACAGTTCGAACATTTCTGTGCTGATGAGATTATTAAGCTCGCCTTTGCCCTCGAGAGAAGATCTTTTCTGGGCGTTGAAAGCAGTAAGGGAGTTTTTATATTCAATGATCAGAGTGTCTGCATCTTCGGTTGTGAACATTTTTTTCGCCTTTCCTTCGTAAAGCATTTTATCTTTTTCCATTACATACACCTCCAGGGAAGTTTTGCTTACATTATTTATAAAGAGGCTCTAAATGTCAAGGATATAAAATACATAAAATGCAATTGTGTTGTTTAAAAAAGGTATTATTGCCCACTATGTGGATAAAGTAAAAAATCATGATTTTTGTGAAATCCATGAATGGTTTATAATAACTATCTTTACTAACAGACAATATAAAATATATTTCAACTTCCATCTGTTTTATGTACAATATACCTGTTTTTTTGAAAGCAAACCCTGTTCCTGTGTTTTTCACAGGTCAGAACGAAGGTGGTTAAAGAAGTGGATTTAAAAAGGATTCGAAATTTCTGCATAATTGCTCATATAGATCACGGGAAATCTACCCTGGCTGACAGGCTTCTTGAGTCGACCCATACTGTTGAGGGAAGAAGTATGCGTGAACAGTTTCTCGATAATATGGAGCTCGAAAGAGAAAGGGGTATTACGATCAAACTGGTTCCCGTCAGAATGAAACATTATGATAAAGACGGTCAGGAGTATATTCTTAACCTCATAGATACCCCAGGTCATGTAGATTTTGGCTACGAAGTGTCGAGATCACTGGCTGCATGCGAAGGAGCACTTCTTGTCGTGGATGCTGCCCAGGGTGTGGAGGCCCAGACAATGGCAAATGCTTATATTGCCGTTGAACAGGGGCTGGAAATTATTCCGGTAATTAACAAGATAGATCTTCCGTCAGCGAGACCTGAACACGTAAAGTCCGAGATAGAGGAAGTTGTTGGTCTTGATACGTCAAATGCAGTTCTTGCGAGTGCAAAGGACGGTACAGGCATTGTTGAGATACTTGAAAAGATCCTTGAGATAATTCCGCCTCCCGATGGTAACGAGGGCAATCCACTCAAAGCTCTGATATTTGATTCCATCTATGACAACTATAGAGGTGTTGTATGTTATTTGAGGATAGTTGATGGAACTATAAGAAAGGGTCAGGAAATAAAGTTTATGGCAACTGGCATGAAATATTCAGTGGAAGAGATAGGGACCTTCAGACCAAAACTTATGGAAGTAGAGGATCTTGGCCCAGGTGAGGTGGGTTATCTGATCGCCAACATAAAAAATATTGCCGAAGCGAGGGTTGGTGACACAGTTACAGGATATGATAAACCTGCTCCAAAACCTCTTCCCGGTTACAGGACACCCAAACCGGTGGTTTTCTGTGGTTTTTATCCTGTCGAAAGGGATGATTACACACTACTCAGAGAATCACTGGAGAAACTGCAGCTTAATGATTCCGCTATAGAGTTCGAACCGGAAACTTCTGTGGCTTTAGGTTTTGGTTTCAGATGCGGTTTTCTCGGGCTTCTTCATATGGAGATAACAAGAGAGAGACTCAGACGGGAGTTTGAAGTGGACCTTGTTGCGACAGCTCCAAATGTCAGTTATGAAGTGACAACCAAATCCGGTGAGTTGATCGAGGCTCACAGACCTTCCGATTTCCCTGAAATGGGGGATTTAGATACTGTCAGGGAGCCAATGATCCGGCTGACAGTTTTTGTTCCTTCTGAATATGTGGGAAAGGTAATGCAACTATGCCAGGAAAAACGGGGGATTTATGTCTCCATGGACTACCTTTCACCAGAGAGGGCAAGGATAATATACGAGGTTCCCCTTGGTGAATTTATTCTGGATTTCCATGACAAAATACAGTCCCAGACCAGAGGATTTGCTTCCATTGATTATGAACATATTGGCTTGAAAGAGGCAAATCTGGTCAAAGTAGATGTCCTTATTCAGGGTGAGGCGGCTGATGCCTTTTCATTTGTATGTCACCAGGATGAATCCTATCACAGGGGACTTTCCGTGACACGAAAACTGAAAGAGCTTATTCCTCGCCAGATGTTCGAGATCCCGGTGCAGGCTTCTGTGGGCAAGAAAGTCATAGTAAGACAGAATATCAAGGCCCTGAGAAAGGATGTTCTTGCCAAGTGTTATGGAGGAGACATAACAAGAAAACGAAAACTCCTTGAGAAGCAGAAAGAGGGAAAGAAGAAAATGAAAAAGATAGGGAAGGTATCAATTCCTCAGGAAGCTTTTCTTGCATTCCTGAAAGTCGATGAAGACGAGGATAAATGACAAAAATAAGTTCCCTTTATATCCATGTTCCTTTCTGTATAAGAAAATGTCCTTATTGTGCATTTTACAGCAGGACATATTCAAAAGAAGCAGTGGGCCGATATCTTGATGGGCTGGAAATGGAAATTCAGTGGTGGAAGGACAGGGGCATTTTCCCGGGTCCACTTAAAACCATATATATTGGTGGAGGAACTCCCTCTATCCTGACTCCCTGTGAGTGGGATCGATTTATAGATATTATAGCGGGGCACTTCACCATTGAAACACAGGCAGAAGTAACTGTGGAAGCGAATCCTGATTCAGTCACACCTGATCTTCTTTCCATCTGGAAAAACTGGTATATATCCAGGATCAGTCTTGGTGTCCAGAGCCTGGACGAACATGAAATAGAGTGGCTTAACAGACCTTACTCCAAAGAACATGTGTGCAAAACCCTCGACATGATAAAAGAGTATCCTTTCAGTTTAAGTTGTGATCTAATGTTTACTATTGCCGGTCAGACCCTTCGCAAATGGTATGAAAATCTCAGCGGGTTGATCCATACATGGGATCCGGAGCACCTTTCAATTTATCAGCTAACCCTTGAACATGGCACACCGTGGGGTATGTTACCTCCTGAAGGGATCACTGATGGATATGGGCCTTATAGATTCGCCCAATGGTATTTGCCACTAAAGGGATATGGGCAGTATGAAATAGCCAGTTTCGCCAGGGAAGAACATATCTGCAGACACAACCTTGCGTACTGGTATCAGGAGAATGTGATCGGTCTTGGGCCATCTGCCTGGGGATATCTTGATGGTTTGAGATACAGCAACGCGAAAGAACTGGATACCTATCTTTCCTCCCTTAGATCTAAAAGTCAGAAGGGGGCATGGTCCTACAGTGAGTATCTGGATAACAGAAAAAAAGCAAGAGAAGCTGCCATACTTGCCTTGAGGACTTCGAAAGGATTCAACTGCAGGGAATTCAGAGAAAGATTTGGATCTCAGTCAATTAATGAGATCCTTGATATTCTCGATAATATTCCGGATCATCTGTGCTGTCACAAAAGGGACAGGGTATATCTTACTTCCAGAGGAATGCGGGTAGCTAATGCCATATGGGAGCAATTAGTCTGATCTTTGTCCCAGATATTCTGGAGGAATAATTGTGAAGTTCACACTATTGAGCTTTTCAGGTAACAGGGATACAGTCCTGGAAAAACTTTTTCTGCATCTTGCCGGAAGCAGAGCAGAAAGGAACACGATCCGTGAGTACCCTTTAAGGATAATCGGTGATCTCCAGGGAGTATTGCCGTGGATAGATGATGAAGATCATCCTGAAAAGATAAGGCAATCCTTGAGCTTATACCGGATCTATCTTAATGTTTTTGAAAACAGCGATCGTATCCTGATCGCAGGTCCCCCTCTTTATGACCAGGATGAATTGCAATTGAAGTATCGAGGTAGTGAAGCTTCTTTAACAAATGTCGAAATTATTGAAAGCTGCCAGGATGATGAAGAATGGGGCCTGATCGCTGTAGTTCTTGAAGGCTGGATCGTTCTTTTTGATGAGGATCTTGAAAACGGTATCGTACAAAGCCTCACAGAGGAGGTCATGGCAGCAAGGTGTCCGGGGAGGGAAGAATATCTGGATAGAATGGTACCTTCAATGACAACCGACAGGACTCTGTGGATAATGGCCTACATCCTCCTTGAGTCCCTGCCGGCCGATACTGAATAAATTACTGTTTTTATATGGAAATAACACTATCTGAAGCGAGCAATGCATCAGTGATATCGAACATGTTGGATATAATTCCCGTCCCAATCTTTTCTGTCAGCCCGAAATGATTGGAGCAGGTTCCGCAGACAAATATCTCAACGCCTTTTTTTTCAAGCTCTTTCAGATGTTCACATGATGAGGATCCCTCAAGAGCAAGCTTTATTCCCTCGTTCATGAGAGCTATCTTCGCTGGAGGGTTGTCTATCTGAGCAAGTGTCCCCAGAAAGGATTTCATAAGAACTTCACCGAGTTCTTCGTCATTTCCTCCCATTACATTCCTTGAGATAAATACAGCCCTGTTCCCTGAAGGTTTTCGAGCAGAAAGAGTTTTCTCATTATTGCTATTGTGAC
>Ga0209943_1000833_pt1 | contig 20195 bp, 16 predicted proteins | sample SalPonR1_B_D2_MG_FD_185698 | JGI IMG/M metagenome (GOLD analysis project Ga0209943, IMG submission 185698) | Salt pond soil microbial communities from South San Francisco under conditions of wetland restoration - Salt Pond MetaG R1_B_D2_MG... ... | reverse complement strand
GTCGCGGGAGGGCGCGGGTTCGGGATCGGCCACGACCTCACGCACGAACGACGCCGGGTCGAGGAACACGTTGATGTACGGGCCGACCGCCTCGGCGCGGAGGACGCCCGCGGGAGGCTCGAACGCGGCGACGACGTCGTGCGCGATGGCGGCGGGCGGCCTGCGCAGGGCGCGGGCCAAGGCGAACGCGACCGGCGTGCCGTAGTCGCCCGGCTTGTCGTCGGGAACCTCTTGGATCGGGACCTCGGGCGGCTCTGCGCCCAGGCTCCGTACGGCGGCCGCGAAGGCGGTGGCGAGTGCGTCTCGGACGTCGTTCATCGCCGCGAAGGGTAGCACGGGGGCGTCGCGGCGACGGGGCCGGCCGGGCCGTCGCGCGTCTATACTGGTCGGACGAGCCGGACCGTCGCGGCCCCGTCGCCGCACGCCAGGCGGGGTCGCATGTGGTCCAGCTTCCGGCGACGAGACGGCCGCACCGTGTACACTTGATACGTGTTGACTCAGATTTGTCGCAACGACACACTCACAGCGGTTCGGTCGTCCCTGCCCGTTCCGCCTTGCCCGAGAGAAGGAGCCGTCCATGCCTGACGCCCCGATCGAACAACGCTTCGACGCGCCCGTCCCGGTGTGCCCGGTCCGCGGCTCGGTGCTGTACCCCAGCATGGTCATGCCGATCGACGCCGGACGCGCGATCAGCATCCGTGCGATCAACACCGCGCTCGATCGCGACCGCACCATCGTCATCGTGAGCCAGAAGGACCGCGAGACCGAGGAGCCCACGCCCGACGACCTGTTCGAGGTCGGAACGGTCTGCACGATCATGCGGATGAAGAAGAACCCGGACGGCAGCATCCAGATGCTGGTGCGCGCCATCGGTCGGGTTCGCATCGACGCGTACCACGCCTCCGAGGGCCTGATCGAAGCGGACCTCTCCCCCTTCGAGGTCGACGACGGCGACGAGACCGTCGTCGCCGCAAGCTTCCGCGAGCTCAAGGAGAAGTTCTCCGAGCTGCTCGAGACCGGGAGCCGCGGCATCCAGTCCGAGGTGGCCCAGTTCATCTTGAACCTCGAGGATCCCGGACAGTTCGCCGACTACGTCGCCTACCACCTCGACTTCCGCCTCGACGACAAGCAGGCGGTGCTCGAGGCGCCCAGCATCGCCGAGCGGCTTCGCAAGGTCCTCGTCCTGATCGACACCGAGATCGAGCTCCAGGAGACGCAGCGGCGGCTCCAGCGCGAGGTCAAGGAGGAGATCGACCGGAACCAGCGCGAGTACTTCCTGCGCGAGCAGATCAAGGCGCTCCAGAAGGAGCTCTCCGGCAGCGACGAGGAAGAGGACGAGGTCGAGGCGTTCCGCGAGAAGCTCGAGGCCGCCGGCCTGCCCGACGACGTCATGAAGGAGGCGCAGCGCGAGCTGAACCGGCTCTCGCGCATGCATCCCGACAGCGCCGAGGCGTCCGTGATCCGGACCTACCTCACCACGCTCGCCGAGCTGCCGTGGAACGTGCGCTCCGACGACGAGCTCGACGTCGCCCGCGCCGCGGACGTCCTCGAGGAGGACCATTACGGACTCGAGAAGGTCAAGGACCGCGTGCTCGAGTACCTCGCCGTCCGCAACCTCAAGGCCCGCAAGGCCAAGGAGGGCAAGCTGGACGAGGGCGAGGTCAACAAGGGCCCGATCCTGCTCTTCGTCGGCCCTCCCGGCGTCGGCAAGACCTCGATCGCCCAGTCCGTCGCCAAGGCGCTCGGACGCGAGTACGTCCGCATCAGCCTCGGTGGCGCCCGCGACGAGTCGGACATCCGCGGCCACCGCCGGACGTACATCGGCTCGATGCCCGGTCGCATCATCCAGGGCATCCGGACCGCCGGCACGAAGAACCCGGTGTTCCTGCTCGACGAGGTCGACAAGCTGGGCGCGTCGTACCAGGGCGATCCGTCCTCGGCCCTGCTCGAGGTCCTCGATCCCGCGCAGAACCAGAACTTCGTCGACCACTACCTCGGCGTGCCGTTCGACCTGTCCGAGGTCCTGTTCGTCGCCACCGCCAACTACGCGCAGCAGATCCCCGAAGCGCTCATGGACCGCATGGAGACGATCGAGTTCTCGAGCTACATCGAGCAGGAGAAGCTCGAGATCGCCAAGCGCTACCTGCTGCCGCGGCAGCTTCGCGAGAACGGCCTGGAGCCCAAGCAGCTCACGATCAGCGACAGCGCCGTGTCCAAGGTGATCTCGAGCTACACCCGCGAGGCGGGCGTACGGACGCTGGAGCGCACGCTGGGCACGCTGGCCCGCAAGGCCGCGAGGCGCATCGCCGAAGGCGACGCCAAGCGCGTCCGCATCACCGAGCGGAGCCTCGAGGGCTACCTGGGCGCGGAGCGCTACACGCCCGAGTCGGAAGCCGAGGAGGACCTCGTCGGCGTCGCCACCGGGATGTACTTCACCCCGGTCGGCGGCGACATCCTGTTCGTCGAGACCAGCATCACGCCGGGCAAGGGCGGCCTCGTGCTGACCGGCCAGCTCGGGGACGTGATGAAGGAGTCCGCGCGCGCAGCGCTGACGTACGCGAAGAGCAACGCCGCGCGCTTCGGCCTGGAGCCCAACGAGCTCGACGAGCAGGAGATCCACATCCACGTCCCGGCCGGCGCCACGCCCAAGGAGGGACCCTCCGCAGGCGTCGCCCTGGCGACCAGCCTGGTCAGCGCCGTCACCGGCGTGCCGGTACGCAAGGACGTGTCGATGACCGGCGAGATCACGCTCCGCGGCCGCGTTCTTCCGATCGGCGGCCTGAAGGAGAAGATCCTCGGCGCGAAGCGGGCCGGGATCCAACACGTCATCTACCCCGAGAAGAACGAGGCGGACGTCAAGGACATCGGCAGCCACCTCACCCGCGGCATCCGGATGCATCCCGCCACGACGCTGGACGACGTGCTCGAGCACGCCCTCGTCGGAGGCATCGCGGCGCTCGAGAGCCAAGGCGGCGGCTCGAGCCGCAAGGACGATCGCCGTCCGCGAAAGCCCAAGAGCGAGACTCCGGCCGCGCACGCCTGAGGGCACGACGCGGCACGACGCGACGCGAGCTACGGGGCGGTCCATCGGGACCGCCCCGTTTCGAACGGAGCTCCTGAACCGCTGCGGTATCCTCGACGCATGCGCACACCCCTGATCGCAGGAAACTGGAAGATGCACAAGACGCCCACGGAAGCGCTCGAGTGGATGGGCGCGTTCCTCGCCGGTCTCGAGACGACCCCGCACGCCGGCGTGGACCTCCTTCTCGGCGTGCCCGCCACCCACCTCCCGGCCCTGGCCGCCCGCGCTCGCGGCAGCACCGTCCAGCTCGCCGGGCAGGACCTCTCGGCGCACGACGAGGGCGCGTACACCGGCGAGATCTCGGGCGCGATGCTGGCCGACGCCGGGGCGAGCCACGTCATCGTGGGCCACTCCGAGCGACGCGCCTACCACCTCGAAACCGACGAGCTGGTCCGCGACAAGATCGCGGCCGCGCGCAGGCACGGGCTCGTCCCCATCCTCTGCATCGGCGAGCACGAGGAGGACCGGGACGCCGGCGACGCCGAGGCGGTCGTGCTGGCGCAGCTGCGCGCCGCGCTGGACGGCATCGAGCTGACCGGCCCCAACGACCTGGTCGTCGCGTACGAGCCGGTATGGGCGATCGGAACGGGCCGAACCGCCACCGCGGACGACGCGCAGGCGATGTCGGCCGCCATCCGAGACGCCCTCAGGAACGACCGTCCCGAGCTCGCCGACGGCCTGCGCATCCTCTACGGCGGCAGCATGAAGCCCGGCAACGCCGAGGAGCTGCTGAGCCGTGACGACGTCGACGGCGGACTGATCGGCGGTGCCAGCCTGGACGCCGACGCCCTGCTGGCGATCACCGCGGCGGCGACGTGAGCGATCGACTCGGCCGCGTCCGCGCGGCGATGGACGAACGCTCGCTCTCCGCGATGCTGGTCACCACGCCGGCCAGCGTGCGCTGGCTCTCGGGGTTCACCGCGCCCGAAGACGCACGCGTGCTGATCACGCCGCACGACGCCTGGCTGCTCACCGACGGCCGCTACGTCGCGCAGGCGGACGAGGAGTCCCGACTGGAGGCCGTCATCGAGCGGGACTGGATGAGCGAGGTCGCCTCGCGCGTGCGCAGCGGCCCCCTGGGGGTCGAAGCGGAGCACCTGACGCTCGCTTCCGCGTCGTCCCTGGCCGGCAAGCTGGGCCACGAGCCGGTCCGGACCGAAGGCCTCGTGTCGCGCCTCCGCCGCGTCAAGGACGCGAGCGAGATCGACGCGATCCGCCGCGCGGCCGCCCTGACCGACCGGGCGTTCGAGCATGCGCTCCGCGCCTTGAGGCCCGGCGTTCGCGAAGTCGAGATCGCCCTCGAGATCGAGCGGTTCGTCCGCACCCAGGGCGGCGACGGTATGGCGTTCGACGTCATCGTCGCCTCGGGGCCCCGCAGCGCCATGCCGCACGGGACCGCTTCTCCCAAGCCGATCGAGGCGGGCGAGCTCGTCACGATCGACATGGGCGCTCGCGTCGACGGCTACTGCGCCGACATGACGCGCACCGTCGGCGTCGGCGAGGTGGCTCCCGCCCATCGCGAGTTGTTCGAGGCCGTGCTCGAGGCCGAGCGAGCCGCGCTGGCCGAGGTCCGGCCCGGCGCTCACGGCAAGGACCTCGACGCGGTCGCTCGAGACGTGCTCACCGCGCACGGCTTGGGCGAAGCGTTCGCCCACTCGCTCGGCCACGGCGTCGGACTCGACGTGCACGAAGGCCCCGCCCTCTCCGCCCGCTCCAGCGACGAGCTCGCCGCCGGCATGGTCGTCACGATCGAGCCGGGCGCGTACCGTCCCGGCGACGCCGGCGTGCGGATCGAGGATCTGGCGGTCGTGACCGACGACGGCCACGAGGTGCTCTCGAGCTCGCCCAAGGATTGGCGCGTCGTCGAGCCCGACTGAGTCGCGTGGCGGCCTTCATCCGGCCGCCCCGTTTCCGTCCTCTACCACCCGGAAGAGGTGACCATGAACGCACGAACCGTTCGGATCCTCCTCGCATCGCTGGCGCTCGCCCTGCTTCTGGCCGGCTGCGCCGATCCAGGGCGCGTCACGGCGCTCGAAGCGCAGCGCGACGAGCTGCAGGAGCGCGTGGCCACGCTCGAGTCCACCGTCGAGGATCTCGAAGCGAACCTCGAAGGCGCCGAAGCCACGCGGCAGGAATCGCAAGAACGGGTCTCGGAGCTCGAGGCGTCGCTCGCCGACGCGCGAGCGACCGCCGACGAAGCCGCAACCCAGCGCGACGCGCTCAGGAGCGAGGTCGACCGCCTCGAGTCGATCGCCGCCTCGCTCCGTGAAGGCCAGGAGAGCGACCTCGAGGCGCAGCTCGCGCTCATCGAGTCGCTGCTGTCGCGAGCGCGCGAGGACGTGACCGCCCTGACCGGCCGCGAATCGGTGCTGCGCGACCGCCTCGGCCTGCCCGAGGCGACGGCTGCCCCTGGCGACCCCGCGCCTGCGGACGCTGGCGACGGCGACGCGGAGCCCACGCCCCCCGGCGAAGAGGCGCCCCAGGAGGGCGCGGCATCGTCCACCGAGGGCGAGGAGACGGACCCGCAGGCGGACGAGCCGGCCGACGAATCGGCCGAAGAGCCCACGGACGCGCCGGTGGACGAGACGGTCGACGAGACGGTCGACGAGCCCGCGTCGGCCGACGCCGATGACGCGGCGGACGAACCCACGGACGCGTCGCCTCCGCAAGCCACCGACGACGCGACGACGCGTCCCGGCGAGGCAGCAGGCGAGGGCGAGGCCGAGGGCGAGGCCGAAGGCGACACGGACGGCCAGAGGGAGAACGACGGCGAGAGCGAGCAGGAGCCCGCTCCCGACGACGAGGCGCCGGGAACGGAGCCGACGGGCGCCTGACCGTCCGATGCAGGCGGGTACGATGCCGTCATGCCTCACGTGACGCCCCCCGCACGCATTCCTTGGATCGTCAAGTACGGCGGCAACGCCATGACGGACGAGGCGACCCGCCGAGCCACCGCCGCGGCGCTGGGGCGCGCCCGGCGTGAAGGCGCCCGACTCGTCGTGGTCCACGGCGGTGGGCCCGCGATCGCTCAGGCCCTGGCCGCGACGGGGATCGACAGCCGTTTCGTGCGCGGCCGCCGCGTCACCGAGCTTGCCGCCATGCCGGTGGTGGAGGCTGCCCTCACGCTCCTCGGCAAGCGGCTCGCGCAAGAGATCGGGGACGCCATCGGCCTGACCGGCCGCGACGCCGGTCTGCTTCGTGCCGAGGTCGCAGACCCCGCCCTCGGACGCGTGGGCCGCATGACGGGCGTACGCACCGACGTGCTGATCGATCTCATGGCGGCCGGGCTCACGCCGGTGCTGGCGTGCCTCGCCGTGGACGCGGAGGGCGAGCCGCTCAACGTCAACGCCGACGAAGTGGCGGGCGCCGTCGCTGGAGCGATGGCTGCGCCCGTGGCGTACCTCACCGACGTTCCGGGCGTGCTGGACGACCCGCGCGACCCCACGTCGGTGCTGCCGACCCTGGACGCCGAGGACGCCCGCGCGAGGATCGCGGACGGTCGCATCGGCGGCGGCATGATTCCGAAGGTCGAGTCGGCCCTCGACGCCCTCGCCCGGGGCGCGCCGTCCGCGTCGATCCTCGATGGTCGTCGCCCCGATCTCGTGCACGACGCGCTCGAGGGGCGGTCGGGCACGCGTCTCGTCCCGAGCGGCTGACGCTCCCCCGCCCGTACCGACGCCGATCTCGGATTCGCCGCGGTGTCGGTGACCGACGTCACGGCGCGAGGGACAAAACTCCACAACGCGTCCACGTCGTGTCTGATACACTACGCGCCGATGCGTCCTCGCCGATTCCTACTCGTCGTAGCCACGATGCTCGCATCCTGGGCCGCTGCCGAGACCGTGACGGTCCGCCCCGGCGATACCTTATGGGCGATCGCCCAGCGCTACGACACCACCGTGGAATCGCTCATGGCCGCGAACGGCCTTTCCCGCCCGGACCTTCGTCCGGGCGAAACGTTGATGCTTCCCGGCGGCGACGCGCCCGCTCCAGAGGTCTGGACGGTCTCGCCCGGCGACACGCTCTACGACATCGCCACGGCGACGGGCGTCAGCGTCGACGAGCTCGTCGCGTGGAACGCGCTGGACGGCGCCACGATCCATCCCGGACAGGAGCTGCGCCTGGGCCGGACCGGCACGGCGGAAGCGGAGCTGACGCCCCTGACCATCGAGGTGCGGCCCGGCGACAGCCTCTGGCGCATCGCCCGGAGTCACGACACGACGCCGAGCGCCATCGCGGCCGCGAACGGGATCGACGTCATGGGCGTCCTGCGTCCCGGCGACCGCCTGGTCGTGCCCGGCGTGTACGCCCAGGCCGGCACCCCCAGCGACCAGGGCGGGTTCGCCGCGCCGACGATCACCGTCGATCCGGGCGACACGCTCTGGGAAATCGCCCGTCGCTACGACACGACCGTCGCCGCGCTGATGGCCGCCAACGCGTTGAGCGATGCGTCGCTGCGAGCCGGCCAAGAGCTCAGAATCATCGGTGCCGACGGCATCGCCACGTCCGTCTCGCCCTCAGCGTCGCCCTCCGCGACGATCCCGCGACCCTCCGCCCCCGCGGCCCCCACCGCGATGGTCTGGCCGCTCCGCGGATCGATCACGTCCATGTTCGGCTGGCGCCCGTTGCGCATCGGCGGAACGAACATGCACTACGGCCTGGACATCGACGGCGTGACGGGCGACCCGATCGTCGCCGCGACCGCCGGCGTCGTGACGTACGCGGCCTGGATGGGCGGCTTCGGAAAGCTCGTGATCGTCGAGCAGGGCGACACCGAGTACTACTACGCGCACGCTTCGGAGATCCTCGTGCGCGAAGGGCAGCAGGTCGACGCTGGCGAGCTGATCGCGCGGGTCGGAACGACCGGACGCGTCACGGGATCGCATCTCCACTTCGAAATCCGCGTCGACGGCACGCCGGTCGATCCCACGCCGCTGCTCGAGGCGCGGGCCGGCGTTCGCTGACCGGTCGACTCCGTGCGCATCGTCGTCATCGGTGATCTCCACACCCAAGAGGCCAAGCTCTGGCGAATGCTGGACGAGGCCGGCCTGCGTACGCCCGACGGCGACGCGACGGAAGACCTGCTCGAGGGACGCCTGCGGCTCGTGCTGCTCGGCGACCTGGTGCACGCGAAGTCCCGCGAGCAGTACGCCGCCCTCGCTGGCGTGCAGAGCTACGACGAGTTCGACCCCAGTCATCTCCGTCGCGCAGAGCAGGCCCAGGAGACGTTCCTCCGGCGCGTCGCGGCGTTCCTGGCGCCCCTCCCGGACGGCGTCGCCACGATTCTGCTGGGCAATCACGACTTCAACGCCATCTCGCGCACGCAAGGTCCGCTCCGCAGCGACGACGTCAGTCACCTGGAGTGGAAACCCGGATACGGGCGCGACCTGCCCGAGGACCTGGCCGCCTGGATCGCATCGTGGCCTCGCGAGCTCGTGGTGGACGGCGTGCACTTCGCGCACGTCGGTCCCAAGCCGGAGCACAACGTCTACGACACGGCGTTCTATCTCGAGAACCGGCGCCGCTGGATCTACGAGGACGAGGACGTGCTCGAGGGGACGCCGTACCGGCTCGGCGCCTACGGGCACACGCCCGTGCGCGGCGGTCTGAACCTCGCGTCGCAAGGTCGAGCGCTGCTGCTCGACGGGAACGGTCACCAGGACGAGTACGTCTGGTGCGAGCTCGACACCGGCGCGGAAGGGATTCGGGTGCGACTGCGCGGGCTCGTGTTCGACGAGACGCTGCCCAGCTGAGCGTCGCTCGCCGAGCGTCGGTCGCCTGGCGTCGTTCGCTCAGCGCAGCTCGACCGTCGCGCCTTGCGGCACGAACGCGGCCCAGGTCACGAGCGCCTCGAGCGCGACGCGGTTCCCCTCCGCATCGGTGAACCGAAGCCCGCCGTCCACGCTCCACGTTCCCTCCAACACCGCGCCACGCCAGAGCAGCAACGCCTCTCCGCCGTTCACGGGAATGTACAGACGGCCTGCGGCGTCGTTCGGAACCGGTCGCGCCGTGACGCGCGCGATCAGCACGGCCTCGACCTGCACCGCCGTGTCCGACGCCGATACCGCGTCTTCGCCGTTCCGGATCCAGCGGTAGCGGTCCTGGCCGGCGACGTACCGGAAGCCGGAGTCGTACGCGCCGCTCCAGTCGATCGTGACGCCGTCCGCGCGGGGCGCCTCTTCGGGCGGGGGCACGGGGCGGAACCCGGTCAGCAGTCGCTGCGCGTCGATGCTCATCGACCGGATCGCGGCGCGCAGCGCCGAGCCGGCGCTGTACAGGTCGTACGGCGCCGAGCGGTCGGCGGCGCGCTCGAACAGGTCGCCGCGCCGGTAGGCGTTCAACGACGGCGCCACGCCCTGCTCCAGCGCGATCAGCGAGCTGGGCGAGCCGCCGTCGTGGACCACCACCGCGTCGGCCCTGGCCGCGACCTCGACGAAGTAGTCGCGCGCGCTCCGGACCGGTCCCACCCGGGCCGGCTCCCCCGCGTCGAAGAACGCCATCAGGCGGGTCGACCCACCCTCGACCGGCATCTCGGCGATCCAGCTGGCTTGCGGCAGGCCGGCCTGCGGATAGCCCAGCGCGTTGTCGATGATCACCGCGAGCGGTCGCGGACGCGTCTCGCGCAACGGTGGCGGGGGCGTGGCGGGCGTGCCTCCTCCGCCCGCACGGCCGTCGGGAGAGGCGGCGCGGCCCAGCGCGTCCGCGGCGGCGTCGTCCGGACCGCCGGGCTGCCCGGGCGTGGCCGCGTCGCCGCCTGCGGGTGCGTTCGGGTCGGGCACGTTCGCCGCGGCACCGGGTCCCGGGTCGGGCGGCATCGCCCGCACGGCGGCCTGGACCGCCGGCGACGGAAGTCGCCGCAGCGCCCGCACGCCCGCGTCGGGCGCGACGCCCAGCGCGCGCGCGTTGCCGGCGTCGGCGCGGATCGACGGTGCGACCAGGGACCGGCCGTCGACCGCGCCCACGATCGCCTCCGGAGCCGCGACCGAGCGCGCCTGGGGCACGGTGGCGCTGGGCTCGGGAACGGTCAGCCCCCGCGTTGCGCGGGCCTGCACGGCGGCGACCGGCGGCGCGAGATCGCGCGCCTCGGTCCGGACGTCGGGTGAAGCGCGGGACAGCGCGACCGCGCCCCCCGCGGGCCGTGCCGAAGGAGCCGGGATGGGAAGCGCTTCCGGCAACGGCCTGGGAGCGATCTCCGGGCTCTCGATCTCCGGCACGGCCACCGTCACGTCGGGCGCGGGCGAGGGCAGGGTCGCCTCCGGAGCGCGGACGTTGGGCGTGGGGACGTCGATCGGCGTCGTCGCCACCGGAGGCTCCGGGGTGTCCGGTTCTGCGATGTCCTCCTGTTCCGGGCGCGGCGGGGCGGGCGGCTCGGCCTCCACCGTCGGCTCGGCGACCGGCTCCCCTCCGGTCGGCTCGTCGACCTGGGGCGTGCCCGGAACGGGCCTACCCGCGACGTCGGCGGCGACCTCCGGCGCAGGGGCGTCGGCCGCCGGAGCGTCGTCGGCGGCGGCGGGAGCCTCCGCCTCGGCGGGAGCGGGCGTCCCCAGGTCGATCACGAGAAAGCGCTCCGGAGGCTCCGGATCGGGGAGATCGACGTCGATCCAGAGGACGAGGGACAGGAGCAGGACCGCGTGCACCAACAGCGAGAGCGCCGCTGCGCGCCGCTGGTCGGGATCCGCCCACAACCGCCGCCCCCCCATGGCTCAGCCGCCCGCTGCGATCGCCACGCGCGTCGCGCCGGCGCGCTTGATCGCGTCCATGACCCGAACGGTCAGTCCGTGCGTGACGCTCTGATCGGCACGCAGGACGACCACGGCGGACTCCTGGTCGCGCAGGAGCGCCTGCAGGGCCGGAACGAGGGACGACTCGTCGAGCTCGGTTCCCGCGAGGTAGATCCGTTCCGAAGCGTCGATCGTCACGGTCGGCAGGCTCGAGGCCTGCGCCTCGGCAGACGACGCCTGCGGCAGATCGACGGGGAGGCCCGTCTCGAGCGTGATGAACGTCGTCGAGACCATGAAGAAGATGATCAGCAGGAACACGACGTCGACCATCGGCGTGAGGTCCAGGATCGGCGACAGCCTGGTGCGGCGCGACCGGCGCCTGCGCATCAGCGCGGCTCCGCGACGTCCTCGGACGGAGCGGCGTCTCCGCGGCCGGTTCCCTCGCGTCGCGTCGCGACCGCTTGGACGACCTCGCCCATCAGCTCTTCGCGACGGCGCTCGACCTCGAGGAGGATGCCGTCGACGCGACTCGACAGGACGTTCTGGCCGATCAGCGCGGGGATCGCGACGATCAGTCCGGCCGCGGTCGTCACGAGCGCCTGGCCGATGCCGTCGGCCAGCGCCGCGGGGTCGCCCGTCCCCTGCTGAGAGATCTCGGCGAAGGCGATGATCATGCCTGTCACGGTACCGAGAAGACCCATCAACGGAGCGATCTGGGCGACCGTCGCCAGCGGGCGCAGTCCGCGCGCGAGCTCCTGCTCCTCCTCGAGGCTCGCCTCCTGGAAGGCGGCCTCGACCGCTGCGCGGCCGTACGGCAGTCGCGTGAGGGCTGCGCCCAGGACCCGTGCGACCGGGCCGCCGTGGGCTTCGCAGGCTGCGAGGGCGGTGTCGAGGTCGCGCTCGCGCACCGCCGCGTTGACGCGGCTCATCAGTCGCTCGCTGTCGGTGCGCTCGCGCGACAGCTTGATGAACCTCGCCAGGAACACGTAGAGCGCGTAGAGCGACACCACCACGATCGCAACCAGGACGGGGCCGCCACTCAGGATCAGATCCATGCCTCTCCCCTCACATAAGGAGCGTACGCGCGACCGGACTGAGCGGCATGAGAGCCGATCATCCGGTGTTGCGCATGCCCGCCGAGATGCCGAGCAGACTCACGAGGACCGCCGACTCGACGCCCGGACGATCGGGACTGTCGAGCGGAAGCGAGCGAAGACGACCGAGCAGCTCGACCTGCAAGTAGCTGATCGGATCGACGTACGGGTTGCGCAGCTCGATCGAGCGCGAGAGCGTGTCCGGGGCGAACAGCGGGTGCCCGGTGGCCTTCTCGACCACGTCGACGCTGCGCGCGTGCTCCGCCTCGATGCGGGGTCCGAACGCGCGGGCCGCGGCCTCGTCGGCCAGGTCGAGGTAGCGACGGAACACCGCGAGATCGCTCTTCGCGAGGCTCATGCGGGCGAAGTCCACGACGGTCCGGAAGAACGGCCAAGCGTCGTACATCTCCCGCACGAGGCCGGGGTCGATCGCCCCGAGTCCGCTGCCCAGGCCGTACCACCCCGGAAGGTTCGCGCGGCACTGCGTCCAGCTGAACACCCACGGAATCGCGCGCAGGTTCTGCAGCGAGCGATCGCCCGCGCGCCGTGCCGGGCGCGAGCCGACGTTGAGTCGCGAGATCTCCTCGATCGGCGTCACCTGAGCGTACAGGTCGAGAAAGCCGGGCGCCTCGAGAAGCTCGCGGTAGGCCCGGCGCGCCTCGGCGGCGGCCTGGTCCATCGCGTTCCGGAACCGCGGGGGCACGGGGTCCGAGCCGCGCGCGTCGCGAGCCGAGCTCAGCAGGAACGCGTGCACGATCTGTTCCAGGTGTCGGTGCGCCAGATCCGGATCGGTGTAGCGGTCGGCCATCGCCTCGCCCTGCTCGGTGAGGCGCATGCGCCCGCCGAGGCTGCCCGGCGGCTGCGCCAGGATCGCCCGACCGGCCGGTCCGCCGCCTCGGCCGATGGAGGTGCCGCGTCCGTGGAACAGGCGGAGCGGCACGCCCGCCTCGCGACAGACCTCGGCGATCCCCTCCTGCGCCCGGTACAGCGCCCAGTTGGCGCTGAGGAAGCCGGCGTCCTTGTTCGAGTCGCTGTAGCCGATCATGACTTCCTGCACGCCACGCCGCTCGACGTGCGCTCGGTAGACCGGCAGCCCGAGCAGCGTCCGGAGCACCCCGGGCGCCGCGTCGAGATCGTCCTGCGTCTCGAACAGCGGCGTGGCGTCGATCTCGTGCACGCCGGCCTGCTTGGCGAGCACCAGCACCTCGAGCACGTCCGAGGCGCCTTCGGTCATCGACACCACGTAGCTGCCGGTCGCGTCCGTCGCGATGTCGCGCTGGACCCAGCGGAACACGTGCAGAAAGCCGATGGCGCCTTCGGCCTCCGGTCCGAGCTCGGCGTCCTGCGAGGCCAGCGGTCGCGGCGAAGCGAGCTCGGCCGCGAGCAGCGCGATCCGCTCGCCTTCGGGCGCCGTGGCGTAGCTCGACGTCACGCCCGCGTGCGCCAGCAGCTGGCCGACGGCCCGCTCGTGCACCGCCGAGTGCTCGCGCAGATCGATCGGCGCGAGCTCGAACCCGAACGCGCGGGCCCGCTGGAGCACGGGCCACACGAACGCCCGAGCCGCCCGACCGCTCTGCCCCTGCTCCAGGGTCGAGGCGACGAGCTCGAGGTCGCGGCGGAAGCCGTCGCTGCCTCCCGGATAGCCGGGAACGGAGCGACCTTCGACGAGCCGCTCGCGGGACTGGAGCAGGAAGCGATGCACGAAGAAGAGCTTGCGGCGGAACGGCTCGTGCTCGAACCGGTCGGCCCCGCCCTCGGACGCCTCGAGCGCGGTCAGGTCGTCCCGGAACGTCTTCGTGAGGCTGACGCGCTCCTCGGCCTGCGACAGTCGCTGCACCAGCAGATCGACGTCGTGCAGCGACGCCTCCAGGGCGACCTCGGCCTGCAGCCGCACGGCGGCCTGCGTCACGTCCGGCGTGACGAACGGATTCCCGTCCCGGTCGCCCCCGATCCACGATCGGATCCGGACGACCGGCCGAAGCGGGGCCTCGCCGACCTGTCCGTAGGCGGCGGCGAGTGCGGCCTCGAGGTCCTGCTGCAGCCGCGGGACGGCGTCGAGCAACGACCGGCGGAAGAAGTACAGCGCGTTCTTGACCTCGTCCAGCACCGTCGGCTTGTCCTGAAGGAGCTCGCGCGTCTGCCAGAGGGTGGCGATCTCCGCGTGGATCTCGTCGTCCAGCTCCCTGCGCTGCTGGGGAGCGAGCTCGCGCTCGCGCAGAGCGCGCAGCGCCTCGGCGACCCTCTCGAGCTTCAGTCGGACGGTGTAGCGCTTGACCTCGGTCGGATGGGCCGTCAGCGTCGGCCCCACGTCCAGCGATTCGATCAGTCGGCGGGCCTGGGCGTGCGACCAGCCGTCGTCGCGAAGCTCGACGACGGCGGCGGCGATCGACTCGGGGCGTGGCCGGTCCTCGCTGGCGTCCGCGTCGCGCAGCCGGTTGACGCGGACCCGGTGGATCTCCTCGGCGAGGTTGATCAGCTGGAAGTAGACGGTGAACGCGCGCAGCAGCCGCTCGGCGGTCGCGAGGTCCAGATCCGCCAGGATCGCGATCAGCTCCGCGCGCGCCGAACCGTCGGCCTTTTCGTCCCGCATCCGCTTCGTGATCGCCCGCACGCGCTCGACCAGGTCGAACACCCGGTCGCCCTCGAGCTCGCGCAGAACGCGGCCGAGCGCTCGGCCGAGGTGATCGACGTCGGTGCGCAGCATGCCGAACGGGTCGGCACCGCGCGGCGTTCGGGTCGCATCGTCGATCGGCATGCCCGGCATCCTACCGCGGGTCGTCCGCGACGCCCTCCTCTGCCCGCTGGATGCGGCGGATGGCGCGGGCGCGCGTGCCTTCGATCTCGATCGCCACGGCGCAGACCGTCGCCGGACCGTGGGCGGGACGGAAGCGCTTGGGCGTCTTGCGGGTGAAGCGGTGGTGGACCTCGTCGAACCCCATGCCGATCGAGGACGCTTGAACCCCGGTCATGCCCACGTCGGTGATGTACGCCGTGCCGCGGAGGATCGTCTCGTCCGCCGTCTGGACGTGCGTGTGGGTTCCGATCGCCGCCGCCGCGCGTCCCGCGGCGTGCCAGCCGAGCACCTTCTTCTCGCTGGTCGCCTCGGCGTGGAGGTCGATGATCACGGGATGGTCGGTCCCGACCCGCTCGAACAGATCGTCGATCGCGCGGAACGGATCGTCGAGCGGATCCATGAACACCCGCCCCATCACCTGGGCCACGGTGATCCTCTCGCCCCCGGGCAACGCGAACGTCGCGGCGCCCAGCCCCGGCGTTCCCGGCGGGTAGTTCAGCGGGCGGATCAGGTGCTGCGTCTCCTCGAGCAGCGCAGCGGTCTCGGCCTGATCGAACGTGTGGTTCCCGAGCGTGACGACGTCCGCCCCGGCGTCACGGAGCTGCTCGAAGTGCTTGCGGACGATGCCGAAGCCGCCGGCCGCGTTCTCGCCGTTCACGATCGCGAAGTCGTAGTCGTCCCGCACGTCGCGAAGGAACGCCCGCGCGGCCTTGAGGCCAGGGGTGGCGAAGACGTCGCCGACGAACAGAACGCGCACGAGGGAGAGCCTACCAGCCTGCACCCGCGCGAAGCGGGGTGGTAGCGTCGGTCATGGACCGTTTCGACGCGATCGACCGGCGCATCCTCGCCATTCTTCGCGAGAACGGACGCGCCTCGCACGCGTACGTCGCCAAGCAGGTCGGCCTCTCCGCTCCGGCCGTGGGCGAGCGCATCCGCAAGCTCGAGCAGACCGACGTCGTCCTGGGCTACCGCGCCGTGCTGGCGCCGGACGCCCTGGGCCTTCCGATCTGCGCCTTCGTGGCGCTCGCGCCCCGGCCCGGCACGGTCGTGGCCGAGCTCGTCGAGCGGCTCCTGGAGCTGTCCGAGATCGAGGAGCTGCACTCCGTGGCGGGAACGTACAGCTACTTCGCGAAGGTACGCGTCTCGAGCCCGGAAGAGCTCGACGAGTTCCTCGACCGGCTGATGATGATGGAGGGCGTCGAGCGCACGGAAACCACCATGGTGCTGCGGACCAGTGCCGAGCGACCGGTGCCCCTTCCGTTCGAGGCCGCCGCCGAGACGCCGGCGGGCGGAGCGTCGTGACCACCGTTCGGCCCCTGCGCGACGACGACGTGGACGACTGGATCCGTCTCAAGCGAGCGTCGTTCGGCCATCCTCGCGATCTGGGCGACGCGGAGACGCGCGCCATCCTCACGTCCCAGGTCCGGTTCGGTCGCGGCGTGGAAGACGGCGGCGAGCTCGTGGCGGCGTGCACGTGGTTCCCCTATCCGGCGTGGATCGGCGGCGTCCGCGTCACGATCGGCGCGCTGGCGGCCGTCGTGTCCGCGCCCGAGTCCCGGCGCCGCGGCAACGTGCGCGAGCTGGTGACGGACGGTCTGCGCGAGCTGCACGAAGCGGGCGTGGGCTGGTCGCTCGAGTACCCGTTCGACCCCCGGTTCTACGCCAGGCTCGGCTACCGGGCGTTCCCCAACGGGATCGTGCTGGACATGCCGATCGAGCGTCTTCCCGGCGACGCGCGCGACGCCGCATTCGCGGCGGTACCCGACCTGGATCCCGAGCTGCGCCGGATTCGTGCCCGCTTCGCTTCGGCGCACGGCTTCGCTCTGGACCGCGACGAGCCGGCGCCCGCCGCCGGCGAAGCCACGACGCTGCGTTGGCGCCGGATCTTCGAGGCCCCCGGCGACGAAGCCACCCCCGCGACGGCGTACCGGACGGACGGCGGCTACGCGATCGTGGCCACGGAAGGCTTCGGACCGAGCGGCGTGCTGCACGTCGTGGACGCGGCATGGACCGACGGCGACGCCCGCCTGAGGGTGCTCGCGATGCTCACCGCGTGGCGCGGTCAGGTCGGCACGGTCCGGCTGGACCTGCCGGCGCACGACCCGCTGGCTCTGGCCGAGGCACCCGCTCACGGCCGGGCGCGGCCGGTGCTCCAGGGCCGCATCGTCGACGTCGCCGCGGCGCTGACGCCGCTACGGCCGGCGCGGCCGCCCGGACGCGATGCGGTGAGCTTCGAGCTGCGCGACCCGCACTGTCCCTGGAACGAGGGAGCTTGGCGCGTCGAGCTGCGCGACGGCGGCTGCATCGTGGAGCGGAACGAAGGCGCCGAGGGCGACGTGCGCCTCGGCGCGGACGCGCTGGCCGCGACGCTCGCCGGGGTGCCGCCGTCCTCGCTCCAGGCGGCGGGCGACGTGGAGGGCGACCTGGGCGCGCTGCACGCCTTGGCCGCGACGACGGCCGATCATCCGCCGTTCCAGGCGCTCGCGGACCACTTCTGAGGCTCGTCCTGGACGATCGCCTCGTGGAACCAGTCGGGCAGGCGCTCACGCTCGCGACGGAGGAATCCGGGGAAATCGGCGTCCAGCAGGTACGTCACCGCGTGATCGTCCGCGCTGCGGACGGTGCGGCCGTACGCCTGCACGATCGTCAGGCAGGTGCGCCAGGCGTACCAGGAGGGATCGCGGGCGCGCCGGGCGGCGACCTGCGGATCGCCGAGGAACGGCCAGGGGATCTTGCAGATCGCCTGCCAGCGTGCCGCGTCGTCGGCCAGGTCCACGCCCTCGGTCATGCTGGGCGTGAGCAGCACCGTCGGGCCCGGCTCGCGCAGGTGCGCCTCCAGGGCGGCGTCGCGCCCCGCGGCGTCTGCGTGACTGCGGATCCTGCCGCGCAGCTCCTCCGGCAGGCCGGCCTCGACGGCACGCGCGATCCGATACGAGTGGGCGTGCACGACGCCCTTCTCGTCCGGATGGAGGCGCATCAGCTCGGCGACGGCGTCGGTCAGCTTGGGTAGCTCGGCCGCGAGGTAGTGGCGGGTGAGGCGGGCGGCGGGCCGGAGGTGGATCGGTCGCCGCTCGGGCGGGAACGTCGAGGGGGCGCGGATCAGCGCCACCTCGTCCGGCTCGAGGCCCAGCGCCGACAGGTAGGTGACGGGGTCGAGGATCGTGGCCGACATCAGAAGCACCCGCTCGCCGAGGCGGAACAGCAACGGCTCGGCGAACGCCGCGACGTCGACCGGGCGGATCGACAGGATGCGCCCCGCGGCGTCGCGTCCCTCCTCGACCACCCACTCGGCGTCGCCCTCGTCCATGCTGTCCGCCAGCAGCGACAGACCGCTCAGGACACCGTCCAGCCAACGCTTGACGCGTAGCGCCTGCATCGCCGCAGCCGAGGTGTCGGGCAGCGTCTCGATGCGCGCGGTGACGTCGCGTAGCCGGGCGTGCAGGGCCGGCACGAGGTCCAGCACGCTCTCGATGAGCTCGAACGTCTCGCTTCCCTGCGGGAGGCGGTGCTCGACGCCGGCCCGGGCGAGCTCGGCGTCGGACAGTCGGACCTCGACGTAGCGCATCAGCGCGCCCTCGATCCCGTGCGCCTCGTCGAGCACCAGCAGCTCGCGCGGTCCGAAGCCGCCGGCGTGGTTCGTCTCGGCCAGGGCGTAGGCGTAGTTCATCACGGTGCGGTCGGCCGCGACCGCCACGTCCTTGGCGCGGAAGTAGGGGCAGTCGTCGCACTGCGGGAAGGTACGCCCGACGAGGCACGGCGCCGCGGCGGCGTGGGTGTCGACGACCAGGCAGTCGTAGTTCGAGCGGCCCTTCATCAGGGCCACGTCCGCGAAGTCGCGCAGGTACTGGTCCTGGAGCAGCTTCTGGGCCGTCAGCAGGTAGGCGCTTCCCGCCTCCCGCGCGAGGGCGATCGCGATCGCCGACTTTCCGGAGCCCGTCGGCGCCTCGAGCACCACGAAGCGATGTCCGCCGTCGAACGCGTCCCGGACGGCATCGAGCGCTTCGCGCTGACCGCTGCGGAAGCGGGCGAACGGAAAGGACGGCACGCGGCACGCTATCACGACGACCCGATCGCGGCGGCCGCGCCGGAGCGAGCCGGACGCCGCGACGGGGCAGCCACGACGCGAACACGGACCGGCGTGAGCCGGTCCGTGAGCTGGTGCCGAGGATGGGACTCGAACCCACACGACCTAAGCGGTCACTAGCCCCTCAAGCTAGCGCGTCTACCAATTCCGCCACCTCGGCGCGACACTGTCTGACGCGAACGAAATCGTACCGCCGGCTCAGGGGGGTGTCAAGGCGAGCGCGAGCCGAGCGCCCGTGCGGGGGTATCCTCCCAGCCATGCCGACCGCCCACCGCGCCGCTCGCGTGTTCGAGGTCCTCGCTCGCAGGCAGCCCGACCTGACCGTGCTGGCCGAGGACGTCTACAAGCCGCACAACCTGTCCGCCATGATCCGCTCGTGCGACGCCGTGGGGATCGGGACGGTGCACGCCGTGAGGCCCACCGGTGGCGTTCCGACCTACGGCGCGACCAGCGCGTCGGCCGAGAAGTGGGTGGACCTCGTCGTCCACACGGCGGTCGATCGCGCCATCGACGGGCTGAAGGCGGACGGCATGCAGATCCTGGCGGCGCACTTCTCCGAGGGCGCCGTGGACTACCGCGACGTGGACTACGTCCGCCCCACCGCGATCCTGTTCGGCAACGAGCGGTCGGGCGTCTCCGCGCGCGCAGCGGCACGGGCCGACGCGCACGTCGTGATCCCGATGCTGGGCATGGTGCAGTCCCTGAACGTCTCCGTCGCCACGGCCGTGATCCTGTTCGAGGCCCAGCGACAGCGGCGCGAGGCGGGACGCTACCGGAAGCCCGCGTTGCCCGCGCGGGTGCGCAACGACGCGGCGTTCCGGTGGCTCTATCCGGCCCGCGCCGAGCAGCTCGACGCGGCCTCCGCGCCGTTCCCGTGGCTGGACGCGAACGGAGATCCGTGGCCGGCCGATGCCCAGGCGCCGCCCCCCTGGGCCCGCTCGGACGAAGGCTGGATCACCGACGCTTCGGACGACACGGCGCACACTGACGCATGACCCCACACCGTGACCCGACGAAAGGCCGCCCCAGGCGCACGCGCCGGCGACTCGGCGCGCTCGTCGCCTCCCTCGCCCTGAGCCTGCCCATGGTGGCCGCCTGCCAATCGGCGCCGACCGCCGGGTTCGAGAACGTCGGGTTCGAGACCGTCGCGTCCGGCTTCGAGCGGCCGCTGGGCGTCGTACCGAACGGCGACCTCCTGTACGTGCTGGAGCAGACCGGCGCGATCCGGATCGTCGACGACGGCGAGGTGCTGCCCGAGCCGTTCCTCGACCTGTCCGACCGGGTCTCGACCGGCGGCGAGCGAGGTTTGCTGGGCCTCGCGCTGGGCCCCGTGCCGGTGGGTCCGGACGGCCCCGAGGAGGCGTTCGTCCACTACACCGACACGGCGGGCGACACGGTGCTGGCGCGGATGCCGATCCGC
>Ga0209943_1000830_pt1 | contig 20227 bp, 16 predicted proteins | sample SalPonR1_B_D2_MG_FD_185698 | JGI IMG/M metagenome (GOLD analysis project Ga0209943, IMG submission 185698) | Salt pond soil microbial communities from South San Francisco under conditions of wetland restoration - Salt Pond MetaG R1_B_D2_MG... ... | reverse complement strand
ATCGCGGTCAAGTACCAGATCCTGATCATGTTCGTGATCGCCGTCGGCACCGGATTCGGCACGCTTGCCGCGGTCAGCGCCGGCGCCCGCAGGCTGTTCGACGCGCGCGAACGTCTGCGCATCGATCGATTGACCGTCGGGTCGGAATGATCGGTTCAGGCCCGCAGTCTCGGCCAAGCCGAAGCCGGTTGATCCCGGGATGTCGCCCAACCGGCTTCAGCCAGCGGTGCCGCCGATCGCGGCGTGGAACGCATTGCCGGCCAGGGCGACGGCCATCCACCACAGCGTGGTGACGGCCAGCGCGGCGGCGAGCGCGCCGAGCAGGTGGACCGACAGGCTTCGTTTTCGCAGCAGCCACAGATTCACCAGCATCGAGGCCGCGATGATGCCGAGCATCAGCCAATCGGTGGCCGCGCGCATTTCGTCCGGCGTCCAGAATTGCGTGACGTAGAGGTAGTCAAGCCAGCCCCAGGCGGCGCAGGCGCAGAGGAGCAGCACGAAATTTGCGGCGGCCCAGGCCGGCATGCTCGGGCGAGTTTCTATATCGGTCATGAACTGATGGTTGCAGAAATGCCGGTCGCGTGCAGTGCAATGTGATGCAAGCCGATCGTTTGCCAATCGTTTGCCAATCGCTTGCCGACCGTCAGGTGGCGGTATGATCGAAAGCCGGGCCCAGGGCAGAGCCATTTCGAACGTGTCAGAGCCGCCATCCGAAGTCCATTTCTCGCCGCCCGATTGGGTGGAGCATCTGCAGACCGCGGTCATGCTCCTGGATGCCGAGGACCGCGTGCGTTTCCTCAACCCTGCGGCCGAAGATCTGGTGGGTGCTGCGAGCGGCCATGCGGCCGCCGCGTTCGGGCGCGAGCTGCGGGCCAGCGGTCTCAGCGCCCTGGTGGAACGAGCTTCGGTCGAGCAGCGCGCACTTTCGGCGCAGGACATCGAATGGCAGGATGCCGGGCGAGTGCAGTGGCTGGATGTGCAGGTTACGGCGCTGGACGGTGGCGTAAGCCTGCTCGAGCTGCACGACGCCGGATTGCGCAGAAGAGCGCAGGAAGACCGCCTGCGACATGATCGCCAGACGCTTTCCCGGCGTGTGGTGCGCCAGCTTGCCCACGAAATCCGCAACCCGCTGGCCGGCCTGCGGGGCGCTGCCCAGCTGCTCGGTCGCGACGAATCCGATCCCGACCGGCGCGAACTCACCGACATCATCTGCGTCGAGGCCGATCGTCTGCACGCGCTGGTCGATGAACTGCTGGCGCCGGCCGGTCCGGCCCGGATGACGCAGGCCAATGTTCACGAGCCGGTGGATCGTCTTCATGCCTTGTTGAAGAGCGAGGTAAACGAAGGCGTGGCGGTGGATCGCGACTACGATCCGAGCCTGCCCGAAATCGAACTCGACAGCAACCAACTTTTCCAGGCCTTGCTGAACCTGGGTCGTAATGCGCTGCAGTCGGGTGCCGATCGGGTCGTGCTGCGCACCCGGGCTGCCCGCCGGGTGACCTGGGGCGGGGCGCTGCACCGCCTGGCTGTGGCCATCGAGATTGTCGACAACGGTCGCGGCGTTCCGGACGACCTGGCAGAGTCGCTGTTTTTTCCGCTGGTCACCAGCCGGCCTGAAGGCAGCGGGCTGGGACTGGCGATCGCCCAGGAGATCGTTGATCGCCACGGCGGGCGCATCGAATTCGAAAGCGAGCCGGGAAGCACTGTCTTTCGCTTGCTGCTGCCGGTACCGTCATGATGGTCAATCGACCGACCAGGGTCCAATGAGAGATATGGGAGCAATGAGAGACAAGGGTGCAATCAAGGGCCGGGATCGAGTTGTGTGGATTGTCGATGACGATGCATCGGTGCGCCGGGTTCTGGCGCGTGCGCTTGAACAGGACGGAATCCAGGCGCGCGAGTTCGGGGGGCCGACGGCGATGCGCGAGACACTGGCGAACGAAGCTTGTCCGGCGGTGCTGGTCAGCGACCTGCGTATGCCCGGCGAATCCGGGCTGGCGCTTCTGCAGTTCGTCAAGGCCGCGCACCCGGATCTTCCTGTGATCATCATGACTGCCTATGCCGACCTGGACAATTCCGTTGCCGCGCTGACCGGCGGGGCATTCGAACTGCTGCCGAAACCATTCGATATCGACGAGGCCGTGGACCTGGTGCGGCGCGCGCTGGCCGCGAGAGCCCGAACCCTGCCGGGTGCAGATCGGCAGGATGCGCCGGGAGAATCGCCGTCCCTGATCGGGTCGGCACCGGCGATGAAGGCGCTGTTCCGGGTCATTGGAAGGCTTGCCGGTTCCGACTTGAGCGTACTGCTCATCGGCGAATCCGGCACCGGCAAGGAACGCATTGCACGCGCCCTGCACGAAACCTCGCGCCGGGCCGAAAAGCCGTTTGTCGCGCTCAACGTGGCAGCCATTCCAGGCGAACTTCTGGAATCCGAGTTGTTCGGCCATGAGAAAGGCGCTTTCAGCGGCGCCGACGAGGCGCGTGCCGGCTACTTCGAGCAGGCCGCCGGCGGCACCCTGTTTCTCGACGAAATCGGCGACATGCCGGCCGTCCTGCAGACCCGTCTGCTGCGGGTGCTGGCCGAAGGGGATTTTCACCGGCTCGGCGGCAGGACGACAATGCGCGCCGACGTTCGCCTTATCGCGGCGACCAATCAGGACCTTGCCCGGGCGGTGGCCGAAGGTCGGTTTCGCAAGGATCTCTACCACCGGCTGAACGTTGTCGAACTCGAAGTGCCGCCGCTGCGGGGCCGGCGGGAGGATATTCCGCTGTTGCTCGGTCATTATCTGGCCGAGGCGGCGCACGAGATGAATACCGAGCCGAAGATATTGAATGATGCTGCTCGCGAACTTCTCGTAGCTCATAGCTGGCCCGGCAACGTGCGCGAGTTGGTCAACCTCTGCCGGCGCCTGACCGCGCTGGTGCCGGGACCGGACATCCAGGCAGAGGATCTGCCGCGCTTTTCTGCCGAACGGGTTCTCGATGACGACTGGACCGATGCCCTGCGTGTCTGGGTGCGGGTTCGGCTGTCGACGCAGCCGGAAAGCTTGATGGTCGAGGCGGTCGAGCAGCTTGAGCGCTGCCTCATAGAAGAAGCCCTCGAGGCCACCGGCGGTCGCCGTGCCGAGGCCGCCCGCCTGCTCGGCATCGGCCGCAACACGCTCAGTCGAAAAGTCTGAGTCTTTGTGGTCTGATTCGGCGCCGTTGCACCTTGAAGGTGCAAGCGTCGGCGGCGCGCACCAGTTCAGTGCAGTACGTTTTCGCCTGAAATTATTAATCTCCTTTCAAATCAGAATGCTATAGCCGCGCGGTTGTTTGGCATTGGTCTTGCAGATGGTTTGTAGCCATTCGCATAGAGACGCCAATGAAACTGATCACCGCCATCATCAAGCCTTTCAAGCTCGACGATGTCCGCGAGGCCCTTGCCGAAGCGGGCATTCAGGGCATGACGGTCAGCGAGACGCGCGGCTTCGGCCGCCAGAAAGGCCACACCGAGTTGTATCGCGGCGCCGAATACGTCGTGGACTTCCTGCCCAAGATCAAGCTCGAAATTGCCGTGGCAAGCGAGGACGCCGAGCGGGTCATCGAGACGATTACCGAAATCGCCCGCAGCGGGCGGATCGGCGACGGCAAGATTTTCGTCACCGAACTCGAACGCGTGGTGCGGATTCGCACCGGCGAAGTCAATGAATCCGCAATCTGAGGGGCTGTAATGACCGAGATCGAATACGCACTGAATACTTTTTACCTGCTGGTCTGCGCCGCCTTCGTCATGTGGATGGCGGCCGGCTTCACGATGCTCGAGGCCGGCCTGGTTCGGTCCCGTAACACGGTCGAGATCCTGACCAAGAACGTTGCGCTCTATGCGATCGCCTGTCTGATGTTTTTCCTGGTCGGCTATCAGCTGATGTATCCGTCCGACGGGGTCAATGCCTTTTGGCCCGGGATCGGTTTCGGGCTGGGCGCCGACAACACCGCCGACGCGGTTACCGCGGCCGGCAGCGGGATTACCTACTCGGCGATGGCCGACTTCATGTTCCAGGTGGTGTTCGTGGCGACCGCCATGTCGATCGTTTCCGGCGCTGTGGCCGAGCGTATGAAGCTCTGGGCGTTCCTGGCCTTCACCGTCGTCATGACCGGCGTCATCTATCCCTGGCAGGGATACTGGTCGTGGGGCGGCGGCATGCTCTCCGGGATCGGCTATTCCGACTATGCCGGCGGCGGCATCGTGCATATGGCCGGCGCCGCAGCCGCGCTCGCCGGCGTGCTGCTGCTGGGTCCGCGCCAGGGCAAGTACACGGTCGACGGCCGCGCGCGTGCGCTACCCGGCGCCAACCTGCCGCTGGCCACGCTCGGCATGTTCATTCTCTGGATGGGCTGGTTCGGCTTCAACGGCGGTTCGGAGCTGATCATTTCCGACGTCGGCTCGGCCAACAATGTTGCCAAGGTATTCGTCAACACCAACCTGGCCGCCGCTGCCGGCCTGGTCGCCGCGCTTCTGGCCGCCAGACTCACCTTCGGCAAGGCCGACCTGACCATGGCGCTCAACGGTGCGCTGGCCGGGCTGGTCTCGATCACGGCAGGCCCGCTGGCGCCGAGCCCGTTGCTGGCCATCTGCATCGGACTGCTCGGCGGCGTTATCGTGGTGTTTTCCATCATCGGACTTGACCGTTTGCGCATCGACGACCCGGTCGGCGCTATTTCCGTACACGGCGTCTGCGGCATTTTCGGATTGCTTGTCGTCCCGCTTGCAAATGCGGAAGCGTCACTGCTTTCGCAGCTGGCCGGCATCGGCGCAATCGGCGGGTTCGTATTCGTGCTGAGTCTCGCCGTCTGGGCGGTGCTGCGCATGACCGTGGGTATACGCGTCAGTCCGGACGATGAGCGGTCGGGGCTGGATTTTGCCGAATGCGGAATGGAAGCCTATCCGGACTTCGCCCATGGCGGAGACTGAAAAAAATCGATTCAGCGCTACTGCGCGCCCGCCTGGCGGCGTCCGGCGGTGCTCGCGATCCTCATGGACCGGCATGTCCATTCCGGTCGCTGCGCGCCGGCGGCCACCGCCAGGCACGCGCTCGCTACGCGCTGCGACGATTTTTCCCGAGACCGGCATCTCGCGGATGTCTTGCTGGTTTGCAGATCAAAGGCTGATTTCATGAAGCCCGTCTGATCAACGTCTACCCCGAAGCGGCGTTGCTTACCCTCCGCGCCGTTTTCTTTTGGCCCGCCGGCATTCGGCGGGCCTTTTTTTTCGCCTGGAGCGCGCGAGGCCATGACTTCTCGCTCAGGCACGGTTCAGCTTTTGTCCGGATAATCCAGGTCACCATCGTCAACAACAAACCAAACAAGGATTTTTCGCATGAAACAACTGAGCCGTCTTGTCGTACTTGCATCGCTCGTGGTCTGGCTTTCCGGTTGCGTCGTGGCGATCGGCAACGACGGGCTGGAATCCCGTGATTCCGAATGGGCCGAAATCGAGCGCGAAAACCGGCGCGCGATCGATACGCTTCGCCTGGGCATGGGTATTCGTGAGGCCCAGGCGGTCATGCCGCATCCAGCTGATTTCAGCGAAGCCTTCACCGTACAGGGCGTGGCGTATAGGGCACTCTTTTACAGAACCCAGCGGGTCGAAGGCGACGGCGTCACGGCCCGAAACGAAACCACTCCGCTCATATTCGCCAATGCTGAACTGGCCGGGTGGGGGGAAGCGGCCTGGTTCGACGTAACGGGCCGCAGCCTGGCAGAAGTCGATTGACTCGATTCCCCGGCCCGTTCGGGGCGCATGGTGGCCAAGTGCCTGGCGCGGAATGGCGCACGATCCCGTAACCAGAAAACGAACGCCGATTTCGGAACCTGAAGCATCAGGTACGCATCAATTCGGATTGATTGCTCCAGGAGTCGGGATGTAGATTAGCGCCAGCGTGGCTGCGTAGATATTTCGCGGTCAAACAGGCAGACTTTCATTCGAAGTTAAATTTTCTGAAATAACCAGGGGATCTGCATTGAACTCATACAGCAAGACAGCATTGGCTGCGGCCATCTGCACCGCTCTGAGCGCCGGCCACGCCGGTGCCGCAACATTCAACGTCACCAACACCGATGATTCGGGCATTGGGAGTCTGCGCGATGCGTTGACTCAGGCCAATGCCAACGACGAGGCGGACATCATCGATCTGTCCACGGTTTCCGGGCAGACCATTTCGATCACCTCGGGTCAGCTGGAAATCGATGGCGACGATGTCACCATCGACGGAGCCAACGTCACGCTGGATGCCGGCGGATTGTCACGCGTTCTGGCGACCTATTATTCGGACGTCACGCTCAACGACCTGACCATCACCGGCGGTTTCGTGCAAATGGTCACGGGAATCGGCGGAGGTGCTGAAGGCGGCGGTATCCTGGCGCTCGAGACCGACCTTGAAATCAACGATTCCGAAATCTCGGGCAATTCCAGCGACGCCGGCGGTGGGTTGTCCTTTTCTGGTTATTACACAAGCCTCGCCGTCAACGATTCCGTGGTCAGCGGAAACAACGCGGCCTTCGGTGGCGGCGCATACGTCAGTAGCTATTACGGCGCCGTTACGTTCTCCGGCTCTCAGATCTCGTCAAATACGGCCGACCAGGCGTACGGCGGTTTCGCGGCATACTCGGTCAACGGCGACATCGACTTGATCGATAGCGTCGTCAGCGGCAATTCGGTTACCGGCGGTTCGCCGGAGTTTACGCCCACAGGACGCTTCGCCGACGTCCAAGCGGCGCTCGCCGAACAGCGAGCAGGCTCGCCCTGGGGCAATCGCGGCAGTTCCGGCGGCGGGCCGGTCGGCGGTGCCGGGCTCCTGAGCGAGTATGGTGCCATTCAAATCAGTCGGTCGACCATCAGCGGTAACAGCGCCGATGCCATCGGCGGAATTTTCGCCATTGCAGGCGAAGGGTCGTTACTGGTCGATTCCTCGACGATTTCCGGTAATTCCGCCGGTTCATTCGGCGGGGCCGGGGTGCTTCGAGCCAAGTACGACCTTCAGGTTCGCAACAGCACGATTTCGGGCAATTCGTCCGGAGATGTGAATGGTGGCCTGGTCATGTACAGCAACTTTTACGATCAGCCCGTCGACGCTCCGGACGAGCCGCAAGGCCAGTTGCCGCGCACGCTGCTGATGGAATTCACGACGATTACCGGCAACAGCGCCTCCAGCATTGGCGGACTGGGACTTTCGTCCGACATCCCGCTCGTGATCAACGCAAGCGTCATTTCGGGCAATACCGCGCCGATCGATCCTGACATCGGCTTCGAGCCGGCGCCCGATAACGCCAATCAGGCCGACGTTTCGTTTTCGCTGGTCGGGGTCGATTCGACCTCCGGCACCCTGAACTTCGATACTACCAGTGCGTCGCTGCTCGGACAGGATCCGCTGCTTGGACCCCTGGCCGCCAACGGCGGTCCTACGTTCACCCATCTGCCGGCTGCGAGCAGCCCGGTGGTCGATGTGGTGACGCCGGGCTCGGTCGGTTGTGGTGATGTCGTGACCAGCGATCAGCGCGGCGAGCCACGGCCGTTCAATGCAGGCTGTGAAGCCGGCTCGGTCGAGCGGGGTCCGGACGCGCCGCCGCCAGCGCTGGCGGTGCCGGTCATGGATCGCATCGGACTTCTGTTGATGGCCGGTCTGCTGGGTCTTGCCGGTCTGCTTGGCTTCCGGCGCCGGTCCGAACAAAAGTTCTGAGGTTCATCGTCTGCCGTGCAAATCAGGTGCTTTCGCGCAACGGTCGGGTCTTCCCGGCCGTTTGTGTTCATACCGCCGGACTGTGTCGCCGGCGCACGCCTCATGAAATTCTGGCGCCTGGAAAATAACGCACGCGGCAGTGATCACCGCGCGCGTTATAGCCGACGAAGACCATTTTCGAACTGGGCCAGATTGCCTCGTTGCGATGACGCTGGATGATCGGGCTCTCGATCTCCATGTACAGCCCCCGCCCGCCGGTGTCGGCGCCGGCGATGAACTGCGTTTCATGGAACTCGATTGCCAGATGAAGCAGATGGAAGGCGATATTGCTCCGACGGCGTTCCGGGGCGACAAATGTCCGGAAATGCCATAGCGGCACCTTCAGCGACGGTGGCGTGCCCACATAGGTCGTGCAGATGCCCACCAGGCGATCGCTTTTCTCCTCGGTCGCCACGAACAGCAGTTCTTCGGCCCGCTTTCGAGCCTGCGTCTCGGTCAGTACCTTGTGCTCAAGCCATAGGGCCATGGCCTGTTCGACCCGCCGTGGTTGCCGGTCTTCGCGCAGGTTGAGCATGCAGAATCCTTCTAGCGCTTGCTGGATCATTCCTTGTCCTGAGTGATTGCATCCGGAATCTCGCGTCACGGACGATTGGGTGAAAGCTGCTGATCGGGTATCGTAGAGGATTGAACCGCGTGACTGTCAACCAACATGTCCGATGAATCGACTGCCGGGACAGCCGGCGACACGGATGAACTCAAGGCACGGGCCGAGGCGGAAAAAAATCGCCGTGAGGGCCTGGCCCGGCGCATTCGCGAGAATCCGGGCGAGGCGCTCAAGAGCGAGTTCTCCAACAGCTTTCTGACGCTTCTCGAAAAGGGTCGGCTGAGCGTGGCGGTATCGACCTACCAGGCCGGGCAGGTGGTGTTTCTGCGCGCCGAGAACGGCAAGCTGAATACCCATTTCTGTTCCTTCAACCGGCCCATGGGGATCGCCGCGCAGGGCAACCGGCTGGTGGTCGGAACCAACAACGAGGTGTTCGAGTTTCGCAACACGCCGGCAGTCGCACCCAAGGTCGAGCCGACGGCTACCCATGATGCATGCTTCATTCCGCGTTCGATCCACTACACCGGCAACATCGATATCCACGAGCTGGATTTCGCCGGCGACGAACTCTGGTTCGTCAACACGCGCTTTTCCTGTCTGTGTACGCTCGACCTCGACCACAGCTTCGTGCCGCGCTGGCGACCGCCGTGGGTTTCGGCCTATGCGGTCGAAGACCGCTGTCACCTCAATGGGCTGGCGGTGGTCGACGGCCGCCCGCGCTATGTCACCGCGCTGGGCATGACCGACACGCAGGGCGGCTGGCGCGAGAACAAGAACGCCGGCGGCATCCTCTACGACATGATCCGGGAGAAAGTGCTGGTCGACGGGCTTTCCATGCCGCATTCGCCGCGCTGGTACCGTGGCAAGGTCTGGTTCCTGGAATCCGGCTTTGGCGCGCTTTCCTGGTACGACCCGAAAACCACGCAGACGGGTCGCCTGGCGCAGATGCCGGGGTTCACCCGCGGGCTGGATTTTGTCGACCGCTATGCGCTGGTCGGTCTTTCGCAAGTGCGCGAGACCAATACCTTCGAAGGCATCCCGATCACCGCCGACGGCTCCGAGCGCCGCAGCGGCGTCTGGGTCATCGACCTGGAGACCGGCGAGACGGTCGCGCTGCTTCGATTCAGCGATGCGGTCGAGGAAATCTTCGCCGTCAAGGTACTGCCGGGCCTGATCTTTCCGAGCCTGCTGGAACCCGGGCACCCGCTGATCGGGTCGTCATACGTGCTACCGGACGAGGCCCTCAGCGAAGTCGCGCAGCCTGTCGCGCAGGATTGAACGGGCCGGCGACGAACAGAATCTGGACAATGCGGCTCACAGCGGGACCGAAACGTGGCGCAGCATGTCGGCGATGACGTGGTAATCGACTTCGCCGCGTTCCATGCGGTGCTTTTCTTCGGGCCTTGAGCATATGATTTCGCCCATGGTCTCGAATGCGCCGATGACGCCGCCGAAACCTTCCGCTCGTGATCGGGAACGGACGCGCGGCACGAAGTAAACATCCATGTCCGGGCTGTCTGCATGCCGCACGGCCATGGCGTTGGCGGTGGTATCGGCGGCGTCGCCGTGTTCCAGCGCCCAGGCTTCGATCCACCGCAGTACGGGTTGCAAGATTTCCGGGCGTGAGCCTCGCCAGTGCGCGAAATCCAGAGGATAGAGTCGCCGGGCAATCGCGCCGTTGCGCGTGTCGTGGCCGGAGAGATTGACCCGGTGCCGCTCGGCCGCGCGTTCGATCGGCATGGGCCCGAGACCCGGCGTCCGCGGCAGTGCGTGGAAGTGCAGATGGGTCTCGATCGAGGCACCGGCCCCGGCACCGTTGTAGAAGGTGATCCAGCCGGGCAGGCGGTCGGCGAAATCGATCAGGTCGCGAACGATTTCTCCTAGCGCAATGCCGCTGGTCGCCCAGTGCTGATGGATGTGTTCGTCGGCAGCCAGCACGGCATGGCCCGACGCCAAAGGAAATGGGTTCATCCAGGCCGTGTACCGAATGTTGAAGCCGTCGATGGGATAACCGACCTCCGCGCCCTGCTGCTGCCATTCGATGTTTTCGGCGCACAGGAAACAGCCGTCGTGGACCGAGCGCGCACTGGCCGGCGGCCGATGCAGGCCGCGTCCGGCAAAGCGCCGTGCGCGGGCCGGATTGTACTGGGCCGAAAAATACTCTTCGGCGGCGTCGGGCCGGATGAATTCGAATCGCTGCACTTCCGACAAGTCGTCCTGTATGAAACCGGATTCCACCTGGTGATGGCGCAGGCCTTCCAGTGCGGCGCCAAGGCCGGCTTCAAGACTGCGGTGGTCCAGCGACTGGCGCAACAGACGTCGTTGCTGATTCTGGAAATCGGTGTTGTACAGGTCCATGCATGATCACGGGTGCGGGCCGGGAGGCGAGCGCCGGAGCGCGCGGCAAATTGGGTATTATACGGATCGCTACCCGCTCTTGCCCCAGGAAAACCTCATGCACGGCGATCGGATCGTCATAGAATCCCACCACGAGCGCGCTGCCGGCGCAATCGACGGCTGGCTGCAGCAGCGCGACTTGCCGGGCGACGATCGTCTCGTGTTGACGGTGGCCGGCGAATCGGGCAGCGGCAAGTCGGAAACCGCTGCAGCACTCGCAGCCGCACTGGACGCGCGCGGCGTTGGCTGCGTGATCTTTCAGCAGGACGACTATTTCGTTTATCCGCCCAAAAGCAACGATCGCGCGCGGCGTGCCGATATCGACTGGGTCGGGCCCGGGGAAGTGCGGCTGGATCTGCTGGACGAACATTTGCGGGCATTCCGCGACGGCGTGGACACGCTTGAAAAGCCGCTGGTGCGCTACGCCGAAGACCGCATAGACTGCGAGCGCATGTCGCTTGAAGGATGTGCGGTGGCGATCGCCGAAGGCACGTACACCACGCTGCTGGCCTCGGCCGACGTGCGCGTGTTCATCGATCGAGACTGGCAGGCCACGCGCGCGCATCGTGAGAAGCGCAGCCGGGATGCCGCCGAACTCGACCCGTTCATCGATCGCGTGCTGGCCATAGAGCACGACATCATTTCCGCACACAAGGCCCGCGCCGACCTGGTCGTGACCGCCGACTTTTCCGTGTCGCCGGTGGAGCGGTCTTCATGAAAATCGCCTTCCTCAACCCGCAGGGCAATTTCGATCGCGCCAACAGCTATCTTACCGAGCATCCGGATTTCGGCGGCCAGCTCGTCTACGTGCGCGAAGTTGCGCTGGCGCTGGCCGACCTGGGCGTGGATGTCGACATCATCACGCGGCGCATCGAGGATCCGGACTGGTCGGGCTTCGAAGCGCCGATCGACCACTTCGACGAGCATCCCGAGCGTGTGCGTATCGTGCGTCTTGATTGCGGCCCGAAGGGTTTTCTCGCCAAGGAAGCGCTCTGGCCGTACCTCGACGAACTGGTCGACAACCTGGTTGATTTTTACGCCGGCGATCTGCCCGACGCCGTGACCACGCACTACGCGGACGGCGGCTGGATGGGTGTGCTGTTGCGCCGCGCCACCGGGCTTGGCTTTTCATTTACCGGCCATTCGCTGGGCGCGCAGAAACTGGAGCGGCTCGGCGTGAACAGGCGAACCTGGCCCGCGCTGGACGAGCGTTACCGCTTTTCGCAACGCATCGCCGCAGAGCGCGCCGCCATGCAGCATGCCGGGCGCATCATTACCTCCACCCATGCGGAACGTCATGAGCAGTATGCCCATGCGCTGTACCGCGGCGCGGTCGACCCGGCCGACGATGCACGTTTCGAGATCGTGCCGCCCGGCATCAACGAGCGGATCTTTCACCCGGACCACGCGGGTGACGATGCGGAATTCGCCGAACGGCTCAGCCGTCGTGCCGGTGGTGATCCAAGGCCTGTGGTATTGGCCTCGAGCCGGTTGGAAGTCAAGAAAAACATCGCCGGTTTCGTCGACGCCTGGTTGGGTGACGACGCATTGCGGCGGCGCGCCCGGCTGGCGCTGTTCGTGCGCGGTGTGGAGGAGCCGTTCGCCGGGCTGGCGCAATTGCGCGAACCCGAGCGTGACGTGCTCGAGCCGATTCTTCAGCGCATCACGGCCGCCGGCGCACAGGACGAGGTGGTGTTCGTCAATGCCGGTTCGCAGCGCCAGCTGGCGACGGCCTATCGTTTCTTCGCCGCACGCGGTTCCGTGTTCGTGCTGCCGTCGCTGTATGAGCCATTCGGCCTGGCGCCGATCGAGGCGGCCGCGTGCGGACTGGCCGTGGTGGCGACCCGATACGGCGGACCGTCGGAAGTGTTCGATGCACATACCGGCGTATTGGTCGAACCCGAACGACCCGACCATTTCGCTGCCGGCATGCGCGAAGCGCTGGATCGTCAACCGGACCTCGCCGCGCGCGCCGGACAGATGGTGCGCAAGCGCTACACCTGGAGCAGTACTGCGCGTGGCTATCTGGACGCGGCCGAGGCGCTGGCGGCCAATCCGCGCGCCACGGGCGTCGAAAGCGGGCAGCTGGACGCCGGCGAACGTATTGCCCAATGGCTTGTCGGTGCAGATCGTCCGGCCGACGATTCAGCCTGAAGCCTTTACCGCGCCGCCGCCGAGATACTCGCGCGGCTGACCCAGCATTTCGCGGTTGACCACGACCACCCCGCCGGGCGTGATGTGGAATCGCCGGGCGTCGATTTCCGGGTCTTCGCCGATCACCGTGCCGGACGGGACTTCGCAGCCGTTGTCGAGGATCGCGTTGCGTATCCGGCAATCGGAACCGAGCCGGCAATGGGGCAGCAGGATGGCATTCTCGATGCGGCATGCGCCTTCGATCCGGCAACCGTTGAACAGCAGCGAATTGCGCAGTTCCGAGTCGGAAATCTCGGTGCTGTCGCCGATGATGCAGTTGACGATCCGGCAGCCGCCGTTCGCACCGTGCTCGGCGAACCTGGCCGGCGGCCCCTGCACCAGGTTGGTCAGGATGGGCCAGTCTTCATTCTGGATATCCAGCGGTGGCCGGTCCAGCAGCAATTCGATGTTGGCCCTGTAATAGGAGTCCAGGGTACCGACGTCGCGCCAGTAAGCCTCTTCGGGCGCCGCGCTTCGCAGCGGAAAACCGAATACCCGGTCCCCGGAGCGCACCGCATGCGGGATGATGTCCTTGCCGAAGTCATGGCTGCTGTCGGCCTGTTCGGCATCCCGCGCCAGTGTGCGATGCAGGTAATCCTTGGAGAATACGTACACACCCATGCTGATCAGCGCCTGCTCGGGGTGCTCGGGCCAGGGCTGCGGATCTTCGGGTTTTTCCTCGAAGCCCGTAATACGGCCGGTCGCGTCGACCTGCATGACGCCGAACTCGCGGGCGTCTTCCAGCGCCGTTTCATGGCAGGCGACGGTCAGGTCGGCGTTGTTCTCGGCGTGGGCGGCGAGCAACTCGCCGTAGTCCATTTTGTAGACATGGTCGCCGGCCAGCAGCAGAATGTAATTGGCATGATGGGCGTCGATGATATCGAGGCTCTGGTAAACGGCATCGGCAGTGCCCTGGTACCAGGATTCGTCTTCCAGCCATTGCTGGGCCGGGATCAGGTCGAGGAACTCGCCGTAATCGTTGTTCAGCGTGTTCCAGCCCAGCATCAGGTGGCGGATCAGAGAATGCGATTTGTACTGGGTCAGCACGCCGATCCTGCGGATGCCGGAATGCAGGCAGTTGGACAGCGCGAAGTCGATGATGCGGAACTTGCCGCCGAACGGAACCGCCGGTTTGGCCCGCCAGTCGGTGAGCATTTTCAGTCGGCTGCCGCGGCCGCCGGCAAGGATCAGCGCCTGGGTTTGCCGGGTCAGCCGGCTGACGAATCTTCGCGACCGCATATCCATCCCATTTCCAAGCAAACGATCAAGTGCGCTGAAATGATCTTTCGCGGCGTTCAATCCCGCGTAGTCGAGTCGATCTTCGTCAGCGCACACTTTAGAATCACATGATACATGACGTTCGACACTGGCCTGTTCGGGCCAGTGCGATGCAACATTGTCGAAATATCCCCGAACCGGAAAACAGACCACATGAAGAACTGGACACTGCTGGCCGCGGCCGGCCTGGTACTGGCCGCCTGCGGCCCCACCGAGAACACCGAACAGGCCGAATCGGCCGAACCCGCCTCGCAGCAGCCCGAACCCGTGGCGCAGGCCGAATCCGGTGCACGCATCGGCGATTGGGGCGTCGACGCCTCGGAGATCAGCGATTCGGTCGCCCCTGGCGACGACTTCTTTACCTTCGTCAACGCCGGCTGGCTGACCAGTTCCGAGATTCCGGCCGGATTTTCGCGCTTCGGCGCATTTACCGAACTCTCGCTGGAGGCGGAGGAGCGGGTGGCCGGGATCATTGCTGACGCCGCACAGGCCGACACCGAGCCGGGCGATCCACGCCAGCAGATCGGCGCGATGCACCAGGCCTTCATGGATACCGATCGGATCGAGGCGCTGGGGCTGGATCCGATTCGCGACGAACTGGACGTGTTGCTGGCGCTGGAAGATCACGAAGCGGTCGCGCGCTGGATGGCGCGGCCGGGTACCAATTCGATCGCCGGGGCCTATGTCTCGCTGGATTCCGGCAATCCGGATCGTTACCTGGTCCACCTGGGCCAGAGCGGGCTGGGCCTGCCCGACAAGAGCTACTACGATCGTACCGAAGATCCTTTCCCGGCCCACCGCGAGGCCTACGTCGACTATATCGAGGCCACCTTCGAGCGCGCCGGCATCGACAGTGCGCGCCAGCGCGCCGAGAACGTCATGGCGCTGGAAACAAAAATCGCCGATGCGCACTGGACGCGTGTGCAGCGTCGCGACCGCGAGGCCAACTACAACCTGATGAGCGTGGCCGAGCTGACGGCATTCGCCCCCGGGTTCGCCTGGGATGCGTTCCTGGCCGAGCGCCAAATGGCCCATATCGACGAAGTGGTGGTTGCGACCGATTCCGCGATTCAGCAACTCTCGCAGCTGTTCGCCGAGACGCCCGTCGAGACCTGGACCGCCTATCATGCGTTCCACTGGATCAACAACCATGCGCCCATCCTCTCCGAGCCCTGGGAGCAGGCCCACTTCGAATTGTTCAGCAAGCGGTTGAACGGCGTCGAAGAACAGCGACCGCGGGACAAGCGGGCGATTCAGTTCGTCAGTTCGAGGCTGCGCGAGCAGGTCGGCAAGGTCTACGTCGAACGGCATTTTCCGCCCGAGTATCGCCAGCAAATGCTCGATCTGGTCGGCTACCTCGGCCAGGCATTCGACGCGCGCCTGCTTACGCTGGAGTGGATGGATGACGAAACCCGCGCCGAGGCGCTGGCCAAGCTCGAGGCTTTCACGCCCAAGGTCGGCTACCCGGATCGTTGGCACGATTATTCGACGGTCGAAATCCGCGCGGACGATCTGGTCGGTAACCTGGACCGACTGCAGGAATGGCAGTGGCGGGATTCGCTGGCCAAGCTCGGGGAGCCGGCGCGCGACTGGGAATGGTTCATGAGCCCGCAGATGGTCAACGCCTATTATTCATCGACGCAAAATGAAATCGTCTTCCCGGCCGGCATCCTGCAGCCGCCGTTCTTCGACCCGCATGCCGACCCGGCGGTCAACTTCGGCGGCATCGGCGCGGTGATCGGCCATGAAATGGGCCACGGCTTCGACGACCAGGGCTCCAAGTCCGACGCCGACGGCGTGCTGCGCAACTGGTGGACCGACGCCTCGCGCGCGAATTTCGAAAAGCTTACCGCAACGCTGATCGAGCAGTACAACGCGTTCGAGCCGATCGAGGGCATGAACATCAACGGCGCGCTTTCGGTGGGCGAGAACATCGGCGACCTGGGTGGGCTTGCGATCGCCTACCACGCCTACCACACGTACCTGGACGAGCATCACGGCGGCGAAGCGCCGGTGCTCGACGGCTACACCGGCGACCAGCGTTTCTTCATGGGCTGGGCCCAAGTCTGGCGCAACCTGCAGACCGAGGAATCGCTCCGCTCCCAGCTCGTGAACGGCCCGCACAGCCCGGCCGAATACCGGGTCAACGGCATCGTGCGCAACATGGATGCCTGGTACAAGGCCTTCGACATCGGCCCCGACGCCGAGCTCTGGCTGCGGCCGGAGGAGCGGTTGAGCATCTGGTAAATGATAAAAAGCGGCCTTCGGGCCGCTTTCTTTCCAGGTGCTGCCGCCCGGCATTGATGGTTGTTCCGTGGTCCCCGCGGCCCTCAAAACCCGTAGATCGAAAACCCGCCGTCCACCGGAATCACCTGCCCGGTGATATACCCCGCCCCCGGCATGCACAGAAATGCAATGGTGGCGGCGACTTCCTCGGGCCGGCCGATTCGGCGCAGCGGGGTGCGCGCGAGCACTTCGGCGAGATAATCCGGATCGGCCAGAACCTGCTGCGCCAGCGGGGTTTCGATGTACCAGGGCGCGACTGCGTTGACGCGAATGCCGTCGCCGGCCCACTCGACTGCCAGGTTGCGCGTCATCTGGTTCATCGCCGCCTTGCTCATGGCGTAGGCGACGCCGGTTCTCAGGTGCGTCAGGCCGGCTACCGAAGAAACGTTGACGACACTGGCGCGGCCACACACTTCAAGCAGCGAGTGCAGCGCGCGGGTCAATTCGAGAGACGCCAGCAGATTGGTTCGAAGCACGGCGTCGATCTCGTCGCCGGCCAGTTCCAATGCCGGCTTGCGGATGTTGAAGCCGGCATTGTTGACCAGGATGTCCAGCCGCCCGGCTCGTGCTGTAAGCGTCGTCACCGCATCGGTTCGATCGCAGGCATCCGAAATATCGCCGCTGATGGCGTGCGCCTTGTAGTCCCGGCCTCTCAACGCAGCCACGGTTTCCTGCAGTGTTTCGGCCCCGCGCGCCATCAGCCAGACCTCGGCGCCGCGTTCGGCCAGGGTTTCGGCCACGACTTTCCCGATGCCGCGCGAAGCGCCGGTCACCAGTGCGATGCGGCCGTCCAGCCGCCAGGGATTCTTGATTTTGTCCATGGCTGTTATGATCGCATCAACCCCGCGGTCGAAGTGCGGGCGCAATCGGGCAGGGGTCGACCGGGTCATCTACTCGCAGTGCCCGCCGACTACAATCGAAGCTCAGCGTCATCAGTCAACGAAAGGTACGGACAAGATTCATGGTAGACCAATACGCCGATCCGAAAGACGAATACCCGGAAGAAACGCGCGAGTGGCTCGAGTCGCTTGCTGCCGTCATCGACCGGGAGGGAAGTGAACGCGCGCATTTTCTGCTCGACCGGCTGGTGGAACTGGCGCGTCGCTCCGGCGCCCATCTGCCGTTCGATCCGACCACGGCTTATATCAACACCATTCCACCGCACCGCCAGCCGAGCATGCCCGGCGACGGTGCGATGGAGCGCCGCATCCGGTCGATCATCCGCTGGAACGCAATGGCCATAGTCGTGCGCGCATCGAAGCGCGGTGGCGAGCTGGGCGGCCATATCGCCAGTTTCGCGTCGGCGGCCACGCTGTACGACGTCGGCTTCAACCATTTCTTCAAGGGCCCGGAGCATCCGGACGGGTCGGACCTGGTCTATATCCAGGGCCACTCATCGCCGGGCATCTACGCGCGCGCATTTCTCGAGGGACGGTTCAGCACCGATCAGCTCGACGGCTTCCGCGAAGAGGTCGACGGCAACGGCCTGAGCTCCTATCCGCACCCGTGGCTGATGCCCGATTTCTGGCAGCTGCCTACCGTGTCCATGGGTCTGGGGCCCATCATGGCGATCTACCAGGCCCGCTTCCTGAAGTACCTGACCAATCGCGAACTGACCGATGCCAGCAAGCGCAAGGTCTGGTGTTTTATGGGCGACGGCGAATGCGACGAGCCCGAATCGCTGGGTGCGATCTCGCTGGCCGGGCGCGAAAAGCTCGACAACCTGGTGTTCGTGGTCAATTGCAATCTTCAGCGGCTGGACGGCCCGGTGCGCGGCAACGGCAAGATCATCCAGGAGCTCGAAGGCGTTTTCCGGGGGGCCGGCTGGAACGTCATCAAGGTGATCTGGGGCAGCTATTGGGATCCGCTGCTGGCACGCGACAGGAAGGGTCTGCTGCGCCGCCGCATGGAAGAAGCGCTGGACGGTGAATATCAGAAATACAAGGCCATGGACGGCGCCTACGTGCGCGAACATTTCTTCGGTGCCTACGACGAGCTCAAGGAAATGGTCGCCGACATGAGCGACGAGGACATCTGGCGCCTGAACCGCGGCGGCCACGACCCGCACAAGATTCACGCCGCCTACCGCGAAGCCATGCATACCGAAGGTCGCCCGACCGTAATCCTGGCCAAGACCATCAAGGGCTACGGCCTGGGCGAGTCGGGCGAGGGCAAGAACATCTCGCACCAGCAAAAGAAGCTCGACGAGGAGGGCGTGAAGTACTTCCGCGATCGTTTCAACGTGCCGGTGCCGGACGAAGACCTGGCCGAAGTGCCGTATTACCATCCTGGCGTGGATTCCGACGAGGTGCGCTATCTGAAGAAGCGGCGCTCCGAACTGGGCGGCTTCCTGCCCAAACGAGATTCCGACGTGCCGTCGCTGACCATCCCGGAACTGGATGCCTTCGAGACGGTGCTCAAGGGCTCGGGCGACCGCGAGATCTCCACCACGATGGCCTTCGTGCGCGTGCTGGCCGTGCTGCTGCGCGACGGCAACCTCAAGAAAAACGTCGTGCCGATCATCTGCGACGAAGCGCGGACATTCGGCATGGAAGGGCTGTTCCGCCAGATCGGCATCTATGCGCCCTCGGGTCAGCTCTATGAGCCGGTGGATTCCGATCAGCTGGCCTACTATAAAGAGGACACGAAAGGGCAGGTGCTGCAAGAGGGCATTACCGAGGCCGGATCGATGAGCTCATGGATTGCCGCGGCCACCAGCTATGCCAGCAACGGCCTGCCGATGATTCCCTTTTACACCTTCTATTCGATGTTCGGTTTTCAACGGATTGGAGACCTGTGCTGGGCCGCCGGCGACATGCGCGCACGCGGTTTCCTGATCGGCGGTACGTCGGGCCGAACCACGCTGAATGGTGAAGGCTTGCAGCACGAAGACGGACACAGTCATGTACTGGCCGGCACCATTCCGAATTGCGTGACTTACGACCCGACCTTCGGCTACGAGCTGGCGGTGATCATCCAGGACGGCTTGCGTCGCATGTATGCCGATCAGGAGGATGTCTACTACTACATCACCACCCTCAACGAGAATTACCAGCATCCGGCCATGCCCGAAGGCTGCGAGGAAGGCATCCGAAAGGGCATGTACCTGTTCCGTGAAAAGGAAGCCGACAACGGTTCCGATCATCGATCGCGGGTGCAGCTGATGGGCAGCGGCGCGATTCTCAACGAAGTCATCGCCGCGGCGGATCTGCTGGCCGAGCAATTCGGCGTGGCCAGCGATATCTGGTCGATCACCAGCTTCAACGAATTGCGCAAGGATGCCGTGGAGATCAACCGGCGTAACCGGCTCAAGCCCGAGGAACCCGGTGAAATGCCTTATGTCAGTCGTCAACTGGCCAACCGGGAAGGCCCGGTAGTGGCCGCGACCGACTACATTCGCGGCTACGCCGACCAGGTGCGTGCATTCATACCGCAGCGCGACTATCTGGTGCTGGGCACCGACGGTTTCGGTCGGTCGGATACGCGCGAAAACCTGCGCAAGTTCTTCGAGGTCGATCGCTACCACGTCGCCTACGCGGCGATGGCCGGTCTTTACCAGCGCGAGGAAATCAGCCGTTCAGAGCTGTTCGCCGCGCGCGAAAAGCTCGGCATCGACCCGAACAAGCCATTGCCGAGCGCGAGTTAGCTTTCGCACGAAAGGCCGCGCGAGGTTGAAGATAAAAGGTAAAAGGTAAAAGGTAAAAGGTAAAAGGTTTAAGGTTTAAGGTTTAAGGTGAAAAGCGGTTCGGGT
>Ga0209943_1000819_pt1 | contig 20335 bp, 22 predicted proteins | sample SalPonR1_B_D2_MG_FD_185698 | JGI IMG/M metagenome (GOLD analysis project Ga0209943, IMG submission 185698) | Salt pond soil microbial communities from South San Francisco under conditions of wetland restoration - Salt Pond MetaG R1_B_D2_MG... ... | reverse complement strand
TGGACATGCTTGGTTCGGTAATGGATATAATGGTGGCCATATTTGGAGTTGAGACTGATACGGTTTTTCTGATAGAAACATCACTTTCCTTTCCTGAGAATGAAGGAAGGCTTTTTTCAGGAAGGATAATGCTTGTTCCTACACCTGGATCCCTGGAAAATTTTTTCCAGGTTCTCGGGCTGAGGTGAGCTGATAATGGAGAAAATATCAAAAAAAGTAGAAAATAGCTTTCATGTGGGAATGGGTGAAATTGTTATTACTTCAAGCCCCAATGTTCTTTCAAGCCTTGGCCTGGGTTCATGTATAGCTCTTGTTCTGTATGATCCTGTAGAAAAGATCGCCGGTATGGCACATATCATGCTTCCTGACAGTTCAATGGGGACAAAGAGCAGTGATAATACCAAGCCGGGAAAATATGCGGATAAAGCTGTTGATGCGCTCATAAAGGAACTTGACAGTAAAGGGGCTTCAAAAAAAAGAATAAAGGCCAAGATCGCAGGAGGCTCAAAAATGTTCAGTTTTGAAATTTCTGCGTTGCGCTCAATAGGAGAACAGAATGTAAAAAAGGTGTTGGATCTTCTTCAAAACCATTCCATTCCCCTCGAAGGCTGTGACACTGGGGGCAGCAGAGGAAGAAGCGTTCGCTTCAACATCTTTGAGTGTGTTCTTGAGGTAAAGATAATCGGCCAGGGTATAAAGGGTATATGATCTTCCGTTTTCAGGCCTTTTGGTCCAGACATGAACTTCTGGTGTTGTTACTCGCAAATATTCTCATCCTTTCCAGAACCATATCGGCAAGAAAGCGGTGTTCCTCAGCCTGTCTGGAAAGAATAAAATTTACTTCCTTTATTGAAATTATTGCCTCAAGCAGATCTTTGGCGGAATTTTTCAGCTTTCCTCCATCGTCAGGATCAAGAGCCTGAGAAATTTCTCTTATTACGGGCCTGCAACCCAGCGAATCGGCAAGTCCCTTGGCTGCAGTGTTTCTCTCAGCCTCTGCAAGCATGGCTTTTCCTGAGACTTCCTGAAGTCTTGCCAGAAGTTCCGGAAGCTCCCTGGATCGGGTTTCCCTGAGAGCTTCTTTTTCTTCCTTTAAAACTTGAAGGAGCTCTAGAAGAGCATCTTTCTGTTTTTTGTTTTTTTCTATCAGGGCATTTAACAGATCATTCATTGCTTTTGTCATCCTCACCTTTCCCGGGATCATTCAATGAGTTGATCGAAGCTGGTTCGCCTTTTGTTGAATTTTCCTGAGTGCTCAGGCTTTCATAGAGAACTCTCCACAGGCCTACACCACCATTTTTCTGTGAGGCCAGAGCTTCTCCGGTTCTCTCAAGTGTCAAGTCTTTAAGCGAATCGAAGTGGCCTGTATCCTTTCCTTCCTTCTCTGCTGGAGCATTGTTCAAGGATTCTTTCAGCATGGTAGCTATGAAGATACCCTCGAATTGTTTGCAGGCCTTCTTGAGACGCTGATCCCTTATCTCTGAAGGTGTTTTTGTTTTTTGAACCTGATCCGAAGAAAAAACAGGTTTTACAGCCAATTTCCAGACCTCCCTACATTACGATGAGTTCACCCTGAAGAGCCCCTGCATTGTCTATTGCCTGAAGGATGGTGATTATATCCCTTGGAGTAGCCCCAAGAGTGTTCAGGCTTTTTACTACATCATCTATAGTTGCTGACGTTTCCAGATGAGCAAGGCTCCCTCTTTCTTCTTCGGCAGTTATGGACGCCTGCTCCAGTGGGACAGTAATTCCACCTGAAAAAGGCTCGGGCTGACTTACTGCTTTCTGGACCCTGATACTGACTGTCAGATTTCCGTGGGCCACTGCAACTTCACTGATCTTTACGTCGCCACCCATGGCAACAGTGCCGGTTCTTTCGTTGACAACTACCCTGGCGACAGTATCAGGCCTTATGTAGAGTCCTTCCAGGTCTGCTATGAACCGGGAGGTCCTTCTCCTGAATTGAGGAGGTATCCGTATTTCCACACAACCGGCATCTGTAGCATATGCAACAGCCCCGTAACGCTGGTTAAGGGCGCTTACCACCCTGTTCGCTGTAGTGAAATCGGGTTTGCGAAGAAGAAAGCGTATCATGTCCTGATCTGTTTCCCAGGCTGTTTCCCTTTCAACGATCGCTCCGTTCGGGATCCTTCCGGTTGTAGAGATGTTTTTTGAAAGCCTGGAACCAGATGAACCCGCAGAAAATCCTCCAATGGAAAGGGGACCCTGCGCAACAGCATAGACATCTCCCGTTGCAGCTTTAAGTGGTGTCTGGAGCAGAACTCCGCCCTCCAGGCTTTTAGCGTCTCCAGCAGCGCTTACGGTTACATCGATGTTTTCACCATTCCTTGCAAAAGGGGGGAGTTTGCAGATGACTGTTACAACAGCAGCATTCTTGCTGCGAAGATCGTCCCTGCTCATTGATATTCCGAAATTTTCCACCAGGTTGCCGAGCATGGCCAGAACGAGATCTCCCCTGTCACCTGTACCCTGAAGACCTACTACCAGACCCATTCCCACCAGTTGATTTGACCTTACTCCCCCTATCCTTCCAAGGTCTTTGAGCCGAACCTCTGGATGGACCTGGGAATATGCTTTAACAGGGAAGGAACAGATAAAAAGAAACAACAGAAACAGAATGATCCGGCCGGATCGCCTTTTTTTATTTTTTTTCAGGTTACTGTAAATATCCATCTTTTCATCACCTCAGAAAATTGCATTAAATAGTTTTGTCAGAATGCCAGGGGCCTGTATGTCGCTTATGGTCCCAATCCCTTCCACGCTGACCGACACATTTGCCAGTCTGTCACTTCTGACAACATTATCCGGATCTATATCTACGGGACGGACTATTCCTGTTATTTCAAGAGTCATGGTCTCTCCCTGGACCTGAATGTCCTTTCGGCCTTCCAGGCGAAGGTTGCCCCCTGATACCACCTCAGTGACAAGGCAGGTCACAGTGGTTGAAAGATTATGGGTTCTCTCGGTGGAACCGTCACCTTCCATGCTGCTTTCTGTAGAAAAACCGAGTTTGCTTACAAAATCGAGGATTCCTGTACCATCGGAGGCTGAGCTGGCGTTTTCCTTTGAAATGTCCGTGTTTGCCTCATCTTTGGCCCGTGTCTTTTCCTCAACTGAAACGGTTACAATATCGCCTACCTCAGATGGTTTGTGATCCTGAACAAGGGAGTTTCCATCCTCCCATAGTGACTGGGCCATTACTGAACCAGAAAAAACAAGAACGAAGAAAATAGTTATAAAAAAAGAACGATATGATCTCATTCAAATGTCCCCTTCCGTAAATGCAGTATCAATTCTGGACAAGAACCAGGCCCTTACCGATCACAATAGCTTCCAGGTCTTTTCTGTAAAGAGGTATTCTCACCCTTATTCGGGACCCCTTTGCCCCTGATTCAAGAGCAACCCCTTCAAGTTCTGCTTCAACTGCTCCGGATCTTGACAGTATTGTCAGCCTGTCCCTTCTCTCTATCAACATGGGTTTTTCAACGTCCCTCGACGAGATCGCATCCTGTGCGGAGATTTTTCTCTTTGCTCTGAAATTGCGTATACTCGACAGGTCGGAAAAAATACTTCCGGAACTCCTCCTGTAAGAAGAGATCCTGAGGTCCAGATCCCCGGGAGAGAGGGTCTCTCCCCTGTCGATATCCCGGGTTGCGAAAACCGTAAGGGCAAACCATTTAAGCCTGAGTATTCTTGTAACAATTCTTTCCCCTGAACGGATCCTGAGGGTTATGGATGGTGTCCCGGGATATACCCTGGAGGGACTTTCTATCTCTCCGGAAATACCAAAAAAGGGAGGATCCATTTCAATATGGCTCCACGTGACCCTGCTTTGATCTTCTTCAAGAATATCCATGAAAAATTCAGAGCCGTCACTATGTGAGACATTCTGGCCCTTCAGATAAAGAGGATCAAGCAAAGCAGCCTGCAAATCTTCAGAAAGTAACATAATAAATAATAAACTTAAAACAAATATACATTTTTTCATTGTTATTATACCCCACTTAAAGATAATAACATTATAAACAACATATTTACAATATTTTTCTGCTAAAGATATTTGAAAATAACTGTTAATGCCCATCATTTCCTCCGATAAAAGAACTGGTAGGGTAAAAACGTTCCAGGGATGGTGGTTTTAGGATGTCGAATACATTTTCAGGTCTCGAGATAGGCAGGCGTGCTTTAAGTTATTTCAGGCAGGGTATAGAAACTGCGGGTCACAACATAAGCAATGCGGATGTAGACGGATACTCCAGACAGCGCGTAGAGGCTTCGGCCACTGCCCCCTATACTTTGCCCGGGATCAACAGCGGCGGAGAGCCGGGGCAGATAGGTACTGGTGTAGGTATAGATGCCATAAACAGGGTCAGGGATGCCTTTCTGGATGCCCAGTACAGGGGTGAATCAGTCGAAGGGGGTTTCTGGGAAGCCGCAAGTACTTCTATGGAATATATCGAGATGTTTATAGGAGAGCCCTCTGATACAGGAATTGCAACTGCTCTTGAGAACCTCAACCAGTCTATGCAGGAACTTCAGAAAAGACCCGATTCAAGCAGTACCAGGGAATCTTTTGCAAGGGAAATGGATAATCTGTGTACGATGATAAACCATACATATGAAAATCTTTCCGAGTACAGGACTTCTCTGAATCAGGATATAGAACTTCAGGTTCAGAATGCCAACGGTCTTATTGACAGGATAGCTGCTCTTAACAGTCAGATAGAAACAGTCTATGCACTGGGTAACAAGCCCAATGACCTTATGGATAAAAGGGATATTCTCCTGGAGGATCTGACTCGTCTGGCCAATGTGACGGTTTCAACTGACAGCGAAAGCGGAGCTGTCAGTGTCAGCCTTGCCGGACGTCTCCTGGTACAGAATACCGAGACCCGCCACCTTGTACTTGTTCCACAGAATGGTAACCAGGGTTTTTATGACGTACAGGTTGAGGAAAATGAATTTCTCTCATCTTCGGATCCTGATACTGCATCCATTGCAACGGAAAGGGATGCACTGAAAGGAGTTCATTCACTGGAAGTTCAGAGGATAGCAACCGAAACCGGTTGGGCTGTAGGCAGTGACTCAGGTTATCCGGGAGTCTCCTCTGCGGAAGAAGCCCTGGGAATAGAGGGATCATTTTCCCTTCAGGTCGGATCCGACGGTGTTAAGGCCCTTTGCTCTCCAGGATCAGGGACAGTTCTACTCAAAGAGCCTCTTTCAGGAGAAGAAGAACATTATTCCTTCAGGGTTGCGGCAGGTAATGTAGAAAAGGTTGTTGATATAGACTGGAATGCTTCTGCCGGTGTCTGGGATATAACTGGGGGATCAGCTCTGAACTCTTCTACAGATGCGGAATTGACACTATCAGATCTGGGAAAGTACTTTAAGAACGAGTTGAGTGAAGAACCTGTTCAGGCTGAAGTGGTGGGTGATAGAATGATCCTTTCAAATTCAGAGGATCTTCTGGTCTCACTGACTGACCTGAAGGGAAACCTGGTAACATCAAAACTGGGTCTTGAGAAAAGTTCCCCCAAAATTGATATTACAGTTTCGGAAACGGATTCTCTTCAGACCATAGCTAACAGGATAAACGGCGCATATGGTTCCGGGAGCGAGGGGCCGGATACTCCAGAGGAATGGGTTCATGCTACAGTTGAGAGGTCAAATGACGGCGGTTTGTATCTGAATGTTGAAAGTAATTCTGTGGGAGAAGCCAGCCGGATAAATGTTGGTACAGCGCTGGGGGGAAACCTTGAAACAGCAAAACTGCTGGGTCTGGTATTTGAGGACACTGACGGGACGACAAGAACAAAGGTCAATCAATATTCACAGGATGCCCTCATAAAAGTTGATAATGTTCAATATCTTTCAAGTGTAAACAATTTTTCCGATGCCCGACTCGTTACACCCTCCAATTCATACAGGGCGGATGTTCTACAATCAGTTATCAACGGTGTGACCTTTAACATAAAAGGTGAGGGGACCACAGACCTTATAATAGAGAGACATGTTGAGGGAGGTTTCATCGAGGGGCTTCTCCATTCAAGGGATGATCTTGTCACCGGTGCTGTGGAATTTCTCAATAACTTTGCCAAAACCCTTTCGGACCAGATGAATGCCATACATTATTCAGGACATGGAACGGGTACGGAAAGCAAGATGACCGGGACAGCTCTCCTTGAGCCAATTACATCCCTTTCTGAGGCTGCTGCGAACATTGGTGTTAACAGCTCCATACTGAGCAATACGAGCCTTATTGCAGCCTCAGGCGATAATGGTTCAGGGGAAAGCCTTGGAAGTGGAGATGGATCAGTTGCTCTTGAAATGCTCGATCTTTATTACAAACCGGTATTTGATAATGATTCATCTGCCATAAACGAATATTATTCTTCATTCGTTGCCTCCATGGGTTCACAAAGCCGTCAGGCCCAGGTTATGTTCGAAAATCAGGAAACCCTTATGACACAGATATCCAACCAGAGAAAATCCATATCGGGTGTTAATATCGATGAAGAGATGACGGACATTATCCAGTTCCAGCAGTCTTATCAGGCTGTCTCCCGTTACATTACTGTTCTTGATGAGATGATGGAGACCGTAATAAACGGCATGGGTATAGTCGGCAGGTAAGGGACGCGGATTTTTGATTAACTCCCACAAAGCCTTTCATACCAAGCTTTTATCACCTGTAGGTTTGGTAGGATGGGCTTCAGCCCATCGGGCCAGTCGATTTTAGATTTTGGATTTTGGATTAAACCCTGCAAATCCTGTCATAAAATGCTTTTAGCCTCGTGCTTCAGCCCATCGGGCCAGTCTATTTTGGATTTTAGATTTTGGATTGACCCCCAAACCCTGTTATACCAAGCTTTTATCATTCGTAGGATGGGCTGAAGCCAAACCTGATAATAGCTTTCTCGTACTTCGGAGGGGTTCCCCTTAAGCTCAGCAGGAGATATTCAGGCCGCCCCCGACAAGTTCACGGGGAGTAGATCCCTGGTTTTCTTTTCCGGATAAGGCATCTTCCTGGCTCAGCTTTTCGAAAGCTTCTTTCCAGCTTTCAAGAAGATCCTCAAGCAAGGATATTACACTTAAGATCTTTTCCTGGTCTTTATTAAGATTAGCTGTGACCAGCTGGTTGTACATAAAGTCATAAAGTCTGTTCAGTTCATTAGTTAGATCTTCTGCTTTTTCCGGCCTCAGGGCAAATTGAAGTTCCCGGAGAGCTCTCTGGGCTATCTGTATCCGGGAGTTTGCCTCTTCGGCGTCTTGCTCTTCTATTGCGTTGACTGCCTTCTTGCATGAGCCTATTGCTATATCATAAGTTATAAGAAGGAGTTTTTCTCTGGAAGCAGTCAGGATCTCCTGATTCAGATATCTGAAACGTACGTCATTATCCATGTTTGCCAATTTATTTTTCTCCTTTCAAAATTCCTAAGCTATCCAGTGAAGCATCCCCGATCCCAGATCTATCCTTGCCAGTAGTGGTATTTCTTCCTCAAAACCGTCAAGGTCCGGTCCTGAAAATGCCGCTGTATGATCCTGATATCCCCTGTTCCTGGAATAGCCATCCCTGTCATCTCCGCCTACATCAACTGACAGGTCACCCATGGAAAGCCCCTGTTTTTTCAGTGATTCCCTTAGCAGATCTTCTGATCCCCTGATCAGGTCTACAGCTTCAGGTTTTTCAACTGTAAGATGGACATGGATCCGGTCCTCCATGGATTCTACGGAAATATTGACCTTCCCGAGTTCCGGAGGGTCCACTCTCACGATGCCTTTTTTGTTCCCTTTATCGTTCCTGATAACCTGTATTACGTTTGCAAGACCTCTGCTCAAAGTCTGGATCCTGGAACCCTCTTCTGGAAAGTTGCCATTCAGGTTGATGACACTCTCTTTCTTTTGCATTTCTGCAGGATCAATATTTCCGGGAAAAAGGTCGCTTCCTCTCCCCTGTTTAATATCTATGTGTTCTGGATCTGAAGTTTTTTTGTCAAAGAAATGTTTTACTGAACTCAGATCATCATCTTCATTTACATTGTAAATAGCCTTCCCGGCGGGCAGCCCCTGATCATTTTTTATATGTTTGACGTCTTGCTCTGACGGTGTACTGAAAATCTGTGGTTTATTTCCTTTCCCGTTCTTTTCACCGGAAAAATGGGGGTTTTCCTTCATGTGGAGATCTTTATTTTCCCCCGTTTTAATAAGAGGCACGGATCCATCATTTTCAGTCAATCTCACAACTGATTTTCCATCTTTTGTCTCAGACGCAGTCTGAGAGGTCATTTCAGGTCTTGACACAGTTTCCGGAATAGTCCCAAAAACAGAAACAAGATCCGCATTTTCATTTTGATCTTTTTCTGAAGGTACAGAATTAGACAGGGGTGTTTCAATATCAGTGACCATAATATCTTCATCATCTTTTTCAAATTTGCCGGTGTTTTCTTTTATAAGGGGTACAGGTCCTACTCCGGGACCTCCTTCCCGAAATGAAGAATCGTCCATCCCAGGTTTTACCAACTCATTTCGAAGTTCTACGAGATCGCTGGATAAAATAAACTGGTCTTCCTTTTGTGGATCATTTGATCGGTATGTCGATATAATATGGATCGGATCACTTGATGAATTTTGCTGACCTTGTAGAAAGTTGCGAAAAAGACAATTTTCTTCAGGTGAAATTGTTTCGTCCGGGTTTTTATTTTTTACGGATATGTTATCCAGGTCTGATAAGAGTTGCTTAAGAAGCGCATCTGGTCCTGTTTCTACAACCTCACTGTTTCGATTGAGATCAGCAGGGGTTTTCCCAGCAAGGTTCTGGGAAGCACTTTGCTCGATCATGCTTTCAAAGTTTCTGATCTTGCGGGCACTATCCCCTGATGAACTTTTACCGGTCGACTGTTTCTGTTTTAATTCACTGACTTCTACAACTTGCATTAAATTTAGAGAGTCCAGTATAAGTCCCCCTTAAGCAGCAGATAAAATATCGAATAATCCTCTTTACTTTTTCGGTAATCTGATCCGTTCCTGACAGGTTGGAATGATTTTCAAGGTAAAAACTATTTCAACCTGGTCAGATCTTTCAGTTATTGTTACGCGAGAAGTTCATGCTGGCAAAATCTGTTATATAAGAGGCTTCCTGGTTCATTTCAGCAATGTTGGCCTCCATGTTGGCGTAGATGGCTTCCAGAGAAGCTTTTTCCATGGCCAGCCTTGCGTTGAGCTGGCTTATTCTGTCGCTTATATCTTCTGCCTGTCTTTCAAGAGTATCAATACGATTAGTTATTGCCCCTTCCTTTACCGAGGCGGTACCAACATTTACAGTTGAAGTGGAGACCATGCTTTCAGTGAAGTTCTTCATGTCTGAGGCGAATGACTGCATCAGATCTTTGATCGAGCCGGGATCCTTGAGCATTCCTTCCATAAAGGCGGATTCGTCGAAATCCAGTTTTCCGCTCTTTCCGTAGTCGACGGACTCCGTTGCTATTCCTATAGAGGATAGGGTCTTATATTCGCCGGACATATCATAACGGGGCTTGCTGACCTGATGTCTCATGTCCTCCTTGGCGCTCCAGAGCATGGTGTCCCCTTTAAGGAGCCCCCATCTTTCCTCAATGTCTGACTGTGGGTCTTCTGCGGGTTTTTCGGAAAGACGGATATTGACCCAGTCCATAGTTGCGTTATATGCCTCTACCATACTTTTGATCGAGGTAACGGCACTCTCAGCGTCCATTACAATATCTAAAGAAGCAGTTCCCTGACCGTTGATGTCAAGTGTTATGCCCTCGAGAAGGTCATCAATGGAGTTGGATGGACGGGAAACCAGGAGTCCGTCGATCTTCAGGTTTGAATCTCTTGCAGTCTGAAGTTCTCTTGAATATTCTCCCGAACCGTTCAGGACTCCAAGTCCGAGAAGGACTCCGTCAGTATCTGTAGCCTCAATGGCATAAGCCTCTCCTGTTTTAGAGCTGGAGAGGATCAGGGTGTTGTCCATTATCTCCGCGGCAAAGGGTATCTCGATATTTTCTGAGGATGCCTTGTCAGATACAGCCTTGTTGATGGCTGCAGCGGCATCAGTGAGGTTGTTTTCCTCAGACAGTGTCACATCTGCCTCGAAAGAACCTGTAGAAAGAGTAAAGGTTCCCTCCTGACCCAGGGCGGAAGTTATATCATCTACCCTGTCTGCGGCCACTCTATGGTTCTGTGCAGTAGTCAAAACCTCTATATCGTGTCGTGCGATATCTGCCTCTGCAGACGGAGTAACGCTAATAAAGGATTCTGAGCCCGCCTGAATATTGATCTCTGCTGATCTGTTCTGAAAAGTAGAATCCTCTTCCAGGGGGGTCATGCTGTTTTCAAGATCCCCAAGGTAATTATCAAGTTCCTTATATAGTGTGATCTTATCTTTAAGTTCATCCTGTTCCGAGGTCCATTGCTCCTCTACTGCTTTTTTGCTGTCTATCATGCTATCTATTATGTTTCCCCAGTCTATACCGGATGAAAGCCCTGTTATTTGAAAATCTGACAAAATAGATCTCTCCTTTTTTAGAGGGTTAACTTAAAAGGTTTTTCTTATTTCTATTGATGGGCTGATCTCCCATCGGGTAAAAGGCTCAAAGGTTTTGATTTTTTCTTAACCATCTGCCTTGCTATTTCGTACTGCGAAAGCCGAGTCAGTTATACGAATATCATTCTTTTCACAATTCTTCTGAAGGTATTACGTCAACAATACTTGCACAAAGATTACCTTTTCTGGAGGTACCGAAAACGATCGAAAATTTTGGAATAGGACCTACCTTCATCAGGCCGGGTTCGTTGATATTAGTTTCCATGCATATTACATCCCCCAGAGAAAGCCTGTTTAGCTCAGCGAGTGTGAGGCTGGTACTGCTCAATTGAGCTGTCAGATCGACCTTTACGTCCTTGATCGTATTCTGTAACTTTGCCCGTTCGTCCTCAGAGAGATATTTGTCTTTTGATACAAACCATTCCTGGGGATTGAATTTGTCTATTACAGGTTCAAGAGTATGAAAGGGAAGGCAGAGATTCATTCTGCTCTCCACGGCCCCTACCTGTGCCTTTATGTTAACGAGCAGCACCATCTCGGCCTTGGGAACGATCTGAACGAAAAAGGGGTTGCTTTCTTTTCCAAAGAGGGTGAAATGAATATCTTCATTTATGGTTTTCCAGCTCTGGTCAAGTTCCTTGAAAATATTCAGAAGTATACGGTCCACGATCACTTTTTCAAGATCGGTAAATTCTCTTGAGGGGTCAAGAGGTTCCCCTTTTCCGCCAAGCATACGGTCGATGAGGGAGAACATAAGTATCTGGTTTACCTCAAGGATACCCTTACCGTTCAGGGGCTCCATATCAAGTATAGCCAGTGTAGTCGGCGACATGACAGATCGGACGAATTCTTCGTATGGTACTTGTTCCACGTTGGATATCTCGACAGAGACCATTGATCTTGTCATGGTCGAAAGTGTACTTGTCAGATGTCGTGCAAAACTTTCATGGAGCATCTGTACAGCTCGAAACTGATCCCTGTTGAATTTATTAGGTCTCCTGAAATTGTATGTCTTTACATGTTTTTCTGCCTTATCAGGTGCAGATGAGACTTCTCCCGAGGCAAGAGATCCAAGGAGCTTATCGATCTCAGCCTGATTCAGTACGTCAGCCAAAAATGATCATCCTTTACTGCAACACGAAGGATCGAAGAAATATCCTTCGTACGGGGTTTGATATTTTAGGAAATGATGGGCCGACACTGTTAAGACGTTCGGTAATATCTTCTGACAACCTTAGGAGCCCTTCGGGGCTCTTAAGGGAAGCTTGTCCCTGGCTCATGGATTCTGTAATTACTTCGTTCCTGAAAAGAGCTTCCCAGTAAGCTTCAGTGTTTAATTTTTCCAGGACTTTTTCACTTTCAAGTTCAAGGACAAGTTCAAAGCTTACTAATGCAGGATCAGTGAACTCTCCTCCGCTTAGAGAAAGTTTAAATTCCCCCAATTCATAGATAGGATATGCTTTAACCTGCTCTACTTCAGGGGTTTCTTCTCCCATGCCTGCAGCAACGTTGCTGAAAAATATACCTCCTGCAAAGCCTGTTGTGAATATTATTAAAAGAAAGAAGGCAGTGAGGCCGATTTTCTTGAAATTCATTTTCAACATATAATCCCCTTCCTGAAAATAGAACCGTCTTTTACCGATACTCCTACTATAAGAATCGGTTCTCAGGAAGGACTTTATTAGTTTTCCTGAGGATATTTTTTCGTTCAAAGGAGATAGATCCAATTTTGTTTAAAAAAAGACATATATCCATCCTGACAATTGGTATTGTTCTTTTGTGCTTTTCCATTTCCTCATGCGGGGGTTATGAAAGTCTGGAGAAAGAGAGAAAAAACCCATGTTTCAACATTGCCATTTTTATTTCTGATGATCAGAGGGATATCTCTCTGGCGAGTCTGACAGAGGAGCTTTTTCAGTTATCCAGTCCGGGGGAAGAAAAAGCGAATATACAACCCTTCATTGTAAGGGTCGATCTTTTTAAGGACGAAGGGGACATCAGGGAAATTCTTGCTGGTCTGAGAAAAAATAATATAAATGTTGGAATTGCCGTGATGAAAGGTCCAATTCTCTCACTGCTTTGTAAATCCGCCCAAAAGGAAAAATTTCCTCTTATTGCCGGCTGGTCTGAAAGGATCAGGTTCCTTTCTGAAAGTGACAAGAGAGCATCTTTTCTTTTTGGGATTGATCTGCATGAGTCTTTCAGACCTCACGCTATCGCCCTTTGGGCAGATCGGGAGCAGGAAGATAACTGGACAGTATTCATAGATAAACTTGATGAGAGATCCAATACGCTTGGAAATCTGTCAAACCTTTTATTGTCAGAATTGGGGTTGAACAACCGTTGCCTTCATTTTACGAGAAACCGTCAGGGTCCGTTCCTGAACCCGCTGAAGGATTGCGTTCAGAGCAGATCTAAAAATCTTCTTTCATGGCTTGCTCCTTCAGATTCTCTAAGGCTCCAGGAGAGTCTTTATATACTTGGGTATCCCGAGGAAAGCCTTATATATGGAGGGGAAGCACAAAATATGCTTCTTGGCGTGAAAGGTATCAGTGTTTTCAGTCAGGATCCGTTCCCCTCCAGAGAGACTGTCAAAATTTCACCTGAAATATATTCCTGCGCGTCAAAGAACGCAGTTACCCCATCTGAAGTTCTCAAGATCAAGGCCATGGTATCCTGGCTTTCACGGTCTTTAAAGACAGTAAAAGACTGTAACTTTTCAACGGAGGACATAATTTCTTCTCTGGAAAGTATAAGAACTATTTCTTTTCCGGGTTATTTCATTGATTTATCGAAAAAAAGACATCGGCCATCTCGAAAAAGTATATTTATTCTAAGTTCCTGCTCGGGAAAGTGGGTTAAAAGGGATAGTTTTGTCATTGAACATTCCTCAAACGGTGAATACTCTATCCTCCACTGAAAAGAGGGAACATTTCAAGAAAGATCTCAATTCCCTGTGGAAGCAGCTGTTTTACCATTGCAACAGCCATAAGAGAGAGAAGGATCAGTGCAAGAAGTATTTTTATAGGAAAGCCCAGCATGAAAATATTCATCTGGGGTACCATCCTGGCCATAAAGCCAAGGCCTATTTCAGTTAGAAGCAATACTCCGAAATAGGGAAGTATAACTTTGATGGCAAGGACAAAAAGACCGCTGATCCAGGCTGTGATACCTTCCAGAGTAAAAAAGGAGATAACAGGAGATCCTATTGGGATAAGTATCAGACTCTCTACTACAGCTTTTATCATGAGAAGATGTCCTCCCATGTAAAACCAGAACCAGGTGCCCAGAAGATATTTCATCTGACCGATCACAGCTACTTTCTGTTCCGAAAAAGGATCAAGGATCTCTGCCATGGCAAAACCCATTTGCTGGCTTATGAAACGGCCTGCCATATGAAGTGCATAGAGAGGGCTTGAAGCAAGAATGCCCAGGAGTACACCGAGAAATATCTCTTTTGCGGAACAGAGAAGGAACCCAGTAGTCGTGAGAATAACAGTTATATCTATCTGTACATTCTCCAGGGCTGACAGGGAAGAAAGGGCGAGAACAAGAGATAACCAGAACTTGACCGGAATAGGTATCGAGGTTTCAGAGAAGAAGATCAATGATGATAAAAGTCCCAGAAATCTCAGGGATGTAAGAAAAAGTATCAGCATGAAAGGTAGAAGATCATTGGGGAAAGTCATGATCTTTACTTTACAAAAGAGTCGAGATTACCAAATACATTTACAGCTAATCTCCATATGGATCGAAAAAGAGATGGGCCCAGAAAAAGGGTCGTAAGTAAAACTACCAGTATCTTTGGGACAAAGGACAGTGTCTGCTCCTGAATGGATGTTGCTGTTTGAAGTATGCCTACTGCCAGTCCAACTATCATTGCCGCCAGAAGTATAGGAAAAGCGGACCATATAGCTGTCCAGACCGCATTACTGAATAAAGCAGCTAAAGAACCGTCCATTTGAAAATCCCCTCTCAAGCGAAACTCTTTACAAGGCTGACAACAACAAGGTCCCATCCGTTTGCAAGGACAAAAAGAAGCACCTTGAATGGCAGAGAAACCAGCATGGGTGGAAGCATGATCATACCCATTGACATAAGAATGCTGGAAACTATCATATCAATGACGAGAAAAGGAACAAAAAGGACCACGCCCATTTGGAAAGCTGTTTTCAGCTCGCTCAACATGAAAGCAGGAAGAAGGACAAGAGTTGAGACATCCTCCGGAGTTTCAGGTCTTTCGCTGTCAGACAGGGAGATCATCAGAGAAAGTTCTTCGTCCCTTGCCTGGCTGAGCATGAAGCCCCTTACGGGAACAATAGCCCTCTCCATGGCTTGACTGGTAGTAATGGCCCCCTCCTGAAGTGGTTTGTAAGCTTCAATGTAGACTTCTTCCAGGACGGGTCTCATAACAAAAAGTGTGAGAAAAAGAGCCAGAGTTACAATTACCTGGTTGGGTGGTAATTGTTGAATGCCCATTGCGTTCCGGAGGAAACCCAGAACCACCAGAATGCGGGTAAAACTGGTAACCATTAGAACCATTGCAGGAGCGAGGCTCAATACAGTTATCAGAAGCAGTATCTGAAGTGTCAGAGAGATCTGTTGGGGACTTCCTGCCTGGCCAGGATCAATACTCAGGCTCGGGAGTCCGCTTAGAGGACCCTCAACAGCATATGCTTCAGTTGTGAAAAAAAAGAACACAAAGAACAGTAAGAGAAACAGAAGCCAGTTCTTTATAGGAACCAAATCCTCTATAAACAATATTAGTTATAACATTGTTTATAATATAGCAAAAGACACTTTTTGTATATATATTGGATCTTTCTCTTACTGAAAACCCAGAACTATAAATATGTTGTTATTTTCCCCTTCTCCCTTAAGAGAAATGGTGAAGTATTTTATGCCTGGATAGTCGGCAGGTACAGAACGAAGGTTATCACCGGCAAAAAGCTGAGGGGGGGTAATGTCTATCTTTCCCTCGCTTTTTGTCCCCAATTCCTTTAAAGCAGAACCGCAGATCATATTTGCAAGTTCTCCGAGGGCGCTCATGGACATTGGATCATCTGTTCTCGGTTCCTGGATCATCCCTCCAGACATGGTAGTGATTATTTCCGTGAAAGCCTTCTGGCCAGGCATAAGAGTAACTGAACCTTTAATTTCATCGCCTATCACTCCTATGAGCGCGGCAGAACAGCTTGAAGTTGCCTTCATACCGGGACCTACCCCACTCTTGTCCACTCTCAGTGTTAGCCCGAGTCTTTTACCCACATCTACAGTTGCACTTGTAAAAGCCTGAGCCATAGAAGTTAAACTCTGCAGAGAAGCCATTTTAAACACTCCTGTCTCTTATCTGATATTAGTTGAATACTTCTTATCTATAGTAAGAACCTTAAAAATTTAGATCTGAAAATATATCATAAAAGTTTCTTAGGATACGGTAAAACTTTTGGCGTTAATTTTAAAGATACATTATAATTGGAACGTTTGTTAAATCATTCCCTTCTGGAGGTATCACTTTGGCAACAATAACTGTCAAGATCAAAACCTCGGAACTGAAACCCGGCCAGAAGCTCGCAGAAGATGTACTGGACCTTCATGGCAGAACCCTGCTATATGGCGGAGCTATCCTGACATCTCATGCCATAAAAGGCCTGATCCTACGAGATTATATAGAATATGTCAAGATAAGTGTTTCTTGTGAAGATGCCCCTGAGGGATTTATCCGACCGGAAGAGACCGTTCCGGGTATATCAAGTGCGGTCTCAAGAAAGATCGGAAATTTTTTTGAACGTGCCCGTACCTTCGATCAACTTGATTCAGAAGTATTGAAAGATCTGACCCATGATGTAATGCCCGTAATAGATAAGATATTTGATTCCGAACCCCTGATACTTGACAGCCTACAACTTCTTTCAGGGCATGATGATCAGACACATCAGCATTCCTGGATGGTAATGCTGCTAACCCTTTCGCTTCTGAGGGCCAGCGAGCTGAAAAATATCCTTAAACCTGATCGTCAGACCAAACTTGATGCTGCTCTCGGGGCTCTTCTCCATGACATTGGCAAGACCAAGATCCCACTGGAAATACTCTTGAAACCCGGTAAACTTACCGACGAAGAGTTTGCTCTGATACGAAAGCATCCGACCTTTGGATATCGAATGGTCAAGAATACCCCAAATCTTATGCCTGTTCCTAAAGCGATTGTTGCCCATCACCATCGCTGTCTTGATGGAAGTGGATATAGCGCTGAGGGATTACCTCCCCTTGAGAGAATACCTGACCTGATAAGGATCGTTACCATTGTTGATATTTATGATGCCATTGTTTCAGAAAGACCCTATCATGTGGCGGCTCTGCCCTATCATGCGCTTAAGATCCTTTCAAATGGCAGCGGAACAAAATATGATGAGCGTTTCATAAACCTGCTTCATGAGATCGTCGCACCATTTCCAGTTGGCTGTTTTCTACTTTTTTCAGAAGGGATCCTCTGTCAGATCGAAAAAGTGGACCCAAAAGAAAAAAATGATCCTTTTCTGAAGGTCATCGGCTCTTTCACCAAAGACTCCAGCAGATTGATAGGCAGAAGCTTTAAACTTCTCGAAGGATCTTTCGGTCTTCCAGGTGAGAAGGACCTTATCCTTGGTGCGTATTCCCCGCAGAGCCTGTCAGTGAAGCTGAAAGCTGCCATGGATCTTGGAAAAAGTCTCGAAGAAATAATTGGTTCTAAAGATGAATTCTATGTTTCTGCAACCTCCATGTTTGAGGAAGTTATTTACGAAAATTTCTCAGTTTTTCATGAAAAAGTTCCTCAGCATGAATAAAGTCAGTCCTGGTAAAGTTAGTGCTTTTGTTATGCAAGCGCCTTATTGATAGCCTCAAGAACTCTTTCGGGCTGAAAGGGTTTTACTACAAAATCTTTTGCACCCGACTTTATTGCCTGTACTACAATATCCTGTTGTCCCATAGCGCTTACCATAATAACCTTAACGTCGGGGGCCAGTTTTTTTAATGCCAGTAGAGCGTTAAGTCCATCAAGTTCTGGCATGGTGATATCAAGGGTCACAAGATCCGGTTTAAGCCGGCCGTATTCCTGGATGCATTGTTTTCCATCCTCTGCTTCTCCTACAACTTCGTGATCTCCCTTGACAAGAATATCCTTCATCATCATCCTCATAAAGGCAGCATCGTCCACGACAAGAATTTTCGCCACTTTTATTCCTCCCCTGCAGTAACTACTGGTTGTATTCTCCGTATTTCAGAAGAAAGTATAAGAGTTATATCTCAGCTAAAACTTCAAAATTACCGGCTTTACGGATTATCCGCCGCAGATCGAGAGTTAAAACTGAAAATACCTTCCCCCTCAAGTTTACGAGTTCGTGCGAGCTGAAAAAATGGACGGCACTTCCCAGAGCAGGATCCTTTTTTGCAGCATATGATAAAAAAACCTGCTTTTTTCTCGATCCTTTTCATTCTGAAACAGGTCATGCTTTCTTCCGTATTTCCAGTGATAAGATAGACCACCATTTCCTTATTGAAATCAACGTTGAAATTATTTTCTTTCCCAAACATATTAATTGTTAATTCTTTCATTTCGACTTCGTTACGGATCGTTCCCCATTCTGGTATATGCGCTGTCTTTAGAGAGCCTTCACAGAGTTTTTCAAGTTGAAAAACTTCCTGTTCGCTGCCCGCCATTATCAGCAGAAATACAAACATAACGAACATGGGCATGGAAAGGGCTAAAAGCCTGAATCTTTTCACTTTACGCATATAGTCTGATCAACTTTTTTTAAGACCTTCTCTTGCAAGTTTTGCCGACGCTTTTCTTATGGAGTCTGCGTCTCCTCTGGAAAAGGATTCAAGCATATTCAGAAGAATTTCTTCTTCAATACGCAGTCTGGACATTATCTGGCTATATTTCTTTATCAGGAGAGGTTCGTCTTTTTGAGGCCTTGCTACTTCCTGTCTGAGGTTAAGATAGTGATCTTCAATTCGTTGTCTTAGATCTGATTTTCTCGAGGGATCCCTCAGACACACGGCCATCTCTGCGGCACTGGGCAGGGCTGTTCTTTTATTTTCATATAGCATATCAGCAGATCACTCCCAAAATTATGCTTTCCCCATCATCTGGATCTCAAACGTTTGAACATATTGCCTATCATCTTCTCCATGGTTCCCTGACAGGCATCCTCAGGGCTTTCTGACCGTTCTTTTTCCGAGGAAAAAGAAGTAGAAGGATCGAAAAGGATCTTTGATGTCATTTTTTCGATCTTCCTCACAGTGCTGCAGTTAGGGTAAAGTCTGGATAGAGGGCATTTTGCCTTTACCGCTTTTGAGAACCTTATGTCGTAGGGAAGAAAACCCAGAATATTAAGATCCAGATCGAGGAAATGTTTACAGGCATTTACAAGTTTTTCCGAGCAGTCAAGAGCTTCCTTTTTGGAAAAGGCCATATTGACTACAAGATAGAGCCTTTTTTCTTTCATGACATTTGATCCATATCTGTAGAAAAGACTTTTGATCATGCCGTAGGCGTCTTTAACAGCAGTATGTTCAGGTGTTGATACCAGAATGAGGGTATCAGCAGAAATGGCGAATTCCTGAACGGAGGAATGGATGCCTGCTCCTGTGTCGATAATTATGTAATCGACCATATTATCCAGGGATAAAATTTCAGGAAGAAGTTTTGCCTGTGTTTCAGATCCCATTTGAGCCAGTTCTGATATTCCGTTCCCTCCTGGAACCAGTAATACTCCATCCGAAACAGGAACGGTGATTTCTTTCATAGTAAGCTCTCCCCGGAGGACATGATTAAGATTAAGCCTTGTATCAAGTCCCAGGAGGACATCAATATTGGCCATACCGAGATCTGCATCAATTATGGCGGAAGTTTTTTTGAACCTGCTTCCTGTCATAAGTGCAAGGTTCAGAGCAAAGTTGCTTTTTCCTACACCGCCCTTGCCGCTCATGACTGAAATGGATCTTTTGCTTTCTTTTACAGTCTGGACTTTTTGAGTTTCAGATATATTTTTCTTGAGTTCCTGTATCTGAAGTGAATTGAACTGATAATCTTCCACTTTAGAGGGAAATCTATCTTCTGTGTTTGAAAGTATTTTCCCGAATTTCATCCTTTTGTTCCTCCGTCCAGAATATACTGTGCCAGCAGACCAGCATCAGCATATCCAATGTCCCTTGGAACGTTCTGTCCAGTGGTTACAAACGAAAGACGGATACCTGTCTTCATAGGTATCGACAGAAGGCTTCCGGGGCATAGTGTTTCATCAACTTTGGTAAGGATCAGTCTTGAAACAGGTAAAACCTTTTTGAGTGTTTCGATGGAATTCAGCATATCCCTTGTCCTTGCAGTAGCGGAAATGGCCATGTGAACCTGATCCGGATGAAAGTTATTGTGAATATCAATTATCTGGGTGATCCTGTCCTTTTCAGTAAAACCATGTCCCGCGGTATCCATCAGTATAAGCGTATCACTTGAATATTTATTCAATCGCTCAGGCAGTTCCGAACCAGCGTTCACAACTTCAAGGGGCAGGTTCAAGACCCTGGCAAATGTCCTTATTTGTTCTACAGCTGAAACCCTGTAGTTATCGGAAGTAAAAAGAGCTGTTTTTCTTCCCTGCTGCACTGCTATAGCTGCAATTTTTGCTATGGTGGTGGTTTTGCCCACTCCTGTAGCCCCTACTAACATTATTCTGTTTCCGCCGAGGGCACTGGATATCAGATTCTCTC
>Ga0209943_1000815_pt1 | contig 20421 bp, 21 predicted proteins | sample SalPonR1_B_D2_MG_FD_185698 | JGI IMG/M metagenome (GOLD analysis project Ga0209943, IMG submission 185698) | Salt pond soil microbial communities from South San Francisco under conditions of wetland restoration - Salt Pond MetaG R1_B_D2_MG... ... | reverse complement strand
CCGCCAACGGACCGATCGATCCGCCGCTCGCGTACGACCAGGTCTGGGGCGACACCCTGGGCGAGCTGCGACGCGCCGCGCCCGACGCCCGCATCGTGAACCTCGAGACCTCGGTCACGACGTCGGACGCGTTCTGGCCCGACAAGGGAATCCATTACCGGATGCACCCGGGCAACGTCGGGCTCCTGCAGGCGGCGCGGATCGACCTCTGCGTGCTGGCGAACAACCACGTCATGGACTTCGGTCGTGAGGGGCTGCGTGAGACGCTCGCCGTGCTGGACGACGCCGACCTGCTCACGGTGGGCGCGGGCCTGGACCACGCGTCGGCGACGGCGCCCACCGTGCTCACGACCGACAAGGGGCGACTCCTGACGTTCGCGTACGGTGCGCCCGACGCCGGCGTGCCGCTGGCGTGGCGGGCCGGAGCGGGCGCGCCGGGAATCGCGGTCCTGGACGGGTCGCGCCCCGACCAGGCGGACGAGGTGGCGGCGCACGTGCACGCCTTCCGGACCGCTGGCGACCGCGTGATCGTGTCCCTGCACTGGGGGAGCAACTGGGGCTACGACGTTCCCGCCTCGCACCGCGACTTCGCGCACCGGCTCGTCGACGCCGGCGCGGCGGACGTCGTGTTCGGCCACTCGTCCCACCACCCGCGCGGGGTCGAGGTGTACCGGGACCGCCTGATCGTGTACGGCGCGGGCGACTACCTCAACGACTACGAGGGGATCGGCGGCCACGAAGCGTACCGCCCCGACCTGACGCTGATGTACCTGCCGCAGCTCGCGGACGACGGTGCGCTGGTATCGCTCGAGATGGTTCCGATGCGGATTCGGCGCCTGCGGCTGGAGCGTGCGCGGGGCGACGACGCGCGTTGGCTGGCGGACACGCTGGACCTCGCCAGCCGCCCGTTCGGCGCCGGCGTCCGCCTCACCGGCGACGACCGGCTGAAGGCGACCTTGCCGTGACCGACGGTGGCACGGCGGCCGTCGGACGCGGGAGCGCCGCACGTCGGTCGTCGCCCGTGGGCCCGCCCAAGCGCGCGTCCGTCGATATCGTGCCGTGATGCCTGCGCACGGCGACCACGAATGGCGCGTCACGGTGCGCCCCGCCTCCACGACCCTCAGCCCACGTCGTGACGTCGTCGTCGCCTTCGACCTCGAGGGACGGCCGACGAGCCTGTTCGCGGGGGGCGACACCTACAAGCGCTCGCTCGCCTCCGATCTGTACGGCCGCCGGACCGAGGGCGGCGCGCGACGCCGCTGGCGCGTGCCGCGCGACCGGGCGGCCGACCTTCTGGAGCGGTCGCTGACGATCGCAGCGGCCGCGAGGTCGGCCGTGGGGCGCGGCGAGCGGCTGCCGGGCGTGGAGGGCGCCGCCGCGGAAGCCGCGCTGGCCGACCGCCTGGACACGGTCCTCGGCTGGACGCCCGAGCGGCTCCAGGACGAGCGTCGACGCTTCCTGAACGCCTACGCGCCGATCGCCATCCTTCCGCCCGACCAGTACGGCGCCGTCGTGCTGCAGGCGACGTTCGGCTGCAGCTGGAACCGCTGCACCTACTGCACCTTCTACCAGGGGCGCCCGTTCCAGGTGCGGCCGATCCCCGCGTTCCGCGAGCACGTCGGCGCCGTTCGCGATCTCCTGGGACGCGCCGCCGTGGGCCGGCCCGGAATCTTCCTGGCCGACGGGAACGCGCTGGTGCTGAGCAACGATCGGCTACGGCCCGTCTTCGAGGCCGCGACCGCCGCGTTTCCGGGCCGGCCGGCGGCGGGCTTCGTCGACGTGTTCAGCGGCGAGCGCAAGACGGCGGAAGCGTGGCGCGAGCTGCGCGCCTGGGGCCTCGGGCGCGTCGCGATCGGGGTCGAGACCGGCTCGGACCGGCTGCTGGCGTACCTGAACAAGCCGGGCGGCGCCAGCGAGGCCGCTGCCTTCGTCGCGCTGCTCAAGGAGGCCGGGCTGGACGTGTCGGTCATCCTGATGGTGGGCGCCGGCGGGCGCCGGTTCGCCGCCGATCACGTCGAGGCGAGCGCCGACCTGCTCGCCAGGCTGCCGCTGACCGGGAGCGACCTGATCTACCTCTCGCCGTTCGTGCGCCAGCACGACTCGGCGTACGCGGAGCGCGCCGCCGCCGACGGGCTCGAGGACCTGACGGAGGCGGAGCTCGGCGCGCAAGATCGCGCGCTTCGGGCGGCGGCACGCGCCGCCGCCCCCTTGACGCGCGTCGCGCGGTACCACATCGACGAGTTCGTGTACTGAGCCGGAGCCGAGCTACCTGCCGGCGCCCTCCACGCCGAGCACGTCCCGCAGCATCTCCACCTGCCTCAGGAGCTCCGCCTCGTCCCGTCCGTACTCCAGCGTGAGCGCCCACGGCGTGGTGGCCCACAGCAGCTCCTGGAGCAGCCGCACGTCCGCGTCGCGCAGCGGCTCGTGCGCGTCGACCAGAACCCCGCCCCGGAGGCGCGGGCCGCTCACGTGGAGCTGCCGCACGCGGTCCAGCGGGAGCTCCGCGAGGTACGTCGTGACGTCCACGCCCAGCCGGTCGGCGCTCACCTGCGCGTGCGCGAGATCCAGCAGGAGGTAGGTGCCGGACGCCTCGATCAGCTCGCGGACGAACGCCGGCTCGCAGATGTGCGCGTACGCGCCGGTCGGCTGGTAGTCGAGGTTCTCGAGGAGTAGCGGTACCTCGAGCCGGCCGGCCAGGTCGCTCGCGGTGCGGACCATCGACGCGAGCGTCTCGTCACGGTCCAGCTGCGGCGAGGTCGGTCGCATGCCGTCTTCGTACGCGACCGTCGCAGCGCTGAACCCGATGTGGACGCTGAGCCACGGCGCCCTCGTCTGCGCGAGTCGGCGCATCGTCAGCGCGACGACGTCGTCCTGCGACAGCGCGTCGGGATGCGCCAGCGACCAGTCCCAGACGGCGTTGTGCAGCAGGAACGGCCGCTGCGGGAACGCCGCGACGGCGCCGTCGACGTGGGGACCGCTGGTCTCGAGCAGATCGGCGTCCAGCAGGCCCCGGTGGGACAGCGACCGGGCGAGCGGCGTGTCGTTCACGGCGAGCGTGACCATGGCCGAACGGTATCGCAGACGAGCGCCGCACGGCCGCGGCACGCGCGTGCTCGGCGTCGGCCCGTTGACGGAACCGCGAGGACGCAGGCGGTACGAAGAAGCCATGACGAACCGAATGCGACCGGTCGGGCTTCTCCTCGCCATCACGCTGCTCGCTGCGCTCGCCGCGACGGCCGTTCTGGGCCAGGAGCAGCCGCAGGACCAGGAACGGGCGCCCGGGCAGGACGCTCAAGAGGGTGACGAAGCGACGTACGAGACGTCCCTGGACTACGCGCAGGTCGAGCAGGTGGTCGTCGCCGTCGCGGACGACGGCACGTACCGGTTCTCGGTCACCGTCCGACACCGCGACGAGGGCTGGGACCACTACGCCGACGTTTGGGAGGTCTACGATCCGGAGACGGACGAGGTCCACGGCGTTCGCGAGCTGCTCCATCCCCACGACACCGAGCAGCCGTTCACCCGGAGCCTGAGCGGTGTCCGGCTACCGGACGGCGTCCGCGTGGTGGCCGTGCGAGCCGCGTGCAACGTGCACGGCTTCGGCGGGCGCGAGGTCGTCGTGGACCTCGACACCGACGAGGGCGAGGGGTACGAGGTGCGGCGCTGAGGCGCGCGGGAGCGGGCACGATGCCGTACGCTGAAACCGGAAGGGACGTGACATGGATCCCATCGGTCTGCTCAACCTCATCGTGCTCATCGTCGTCGTCTACGTGGCGCTGCGCGTGGGCGCCGTGCTGATGAAAGTCCTGCTCGGGCTGGTCGCGATCGCGCTGCTGATCTGGCTGCTCGCGGGCCTGTTCGGTGGCGGGACGGTCGCCCCGGCCGCCGCGGCGACCCTGACGCCGTTCAGCGCCTGACGCGCTGCAACGGCTGGCTGACGAACACGATTCGACGCGGCATGCAGTCGTCCTGGACGAGCGTGAACGTCAGGTCGTCTTCGCCTGCCGACCAGCCGTACCGTCCGCTCGTCGGCTCCGGCGCGACGTCGCACAGCGTGTTGCCGACGGCGGGACCGATCGTGAACGTCTCGCCGTCCAGCTCGTACTCCGCGACGTGCACGTACGGCTCCCAGCCGCTTCCTTCGGGCGGCTCGTAGCGAAACCGTACGAACCCGTCGTCCCCGATGATGACGGTCCATTCGCCGACGAGGTCGACGTCGAACGTGTAGTCGTGCTCCTGCAGGTCGTCGTGCGTGACGGTCGTGACGAACGTGCCGGTGGGACCCGGCTGCTCGTCCCCGGCGGTCGACTGCGCGGCGACCACGCCGAGTCCGAGGATCAGCACCAGCAACGAGGCGATCGATTTCGTGAGCGTCATGGTGGCCCTTCTGCAGCCGGCAGGCTGCGCGCGCGAGGGAAGCGTGAGCCCCGGACCGAGCCGGGGATGGACCGAACGCGTCCTCGCGCCTACGCGCGTCCTGTCCCGAGGCTAGGCCGCGATGCGGCGAACCGCCGTAGGCGGGCCCACGGGCGTTCGATCGGCTCCGTGGCCATCGTCGCCCCCGGCGGCGGAAAGGCAAGGACATTCGGCTACCGCACGCCGGCCGCGCTCCGGGTACCCTGACGCGTGGATTCTCGTGACGACCCGCGTGCGCTCGGCGGGCCGGACGCTCCGTTGCGCGTGACGTTCGAACAGACGCAGCGGTACGACCGACCCGGCCCGAGGTACACCTCCTACCCCACCGCCGTCGAGTTCGACGCGTCGTTCGGCGCGGACGCGTACGTGGAGGCGCTCAGGTCCGCCCGCGACACGGACGCGCCGCTGTCGCTGTACATGCACCTCCCGTTCTGCGAGGAGCGCTGCCTGTACTGCGCCTGCAACGTCGTGATCACGCCTCACGCGTACGTCGCCGAGCCGTACCTCGACTATCTCGAGCGGGAGATGGACCTCGTCGTCGACCAGCTCGGCTCGGCCCGGCCCGTCGCGCAGCTGCACCTCGGGGGCGGCACGCCGACGTACTTCTCGCCACGGCAGCTCGACGACCTGATGGCGCGGCTGGAACGGCGCTTCACGTTCTCGCCCGACGCCGAGAAGGCGCTCGAGGTCGATCCTCGCGTCACCACCCGCGATCATCTCGCGACCCTCGCGACGCACGGCTTCAACCGCCTTTCGCTGGGCGTTCAGGATTTCGACCCGACGGTGCAGGCGTCCGTGAACCGGATCCAGTCGGTCGAGCAGACGCGCGACCTGATGGACGCCGCGCGGGAGCTGGACTTCGGATCGCTGAACATCGACCTGATCTACGGCCTGCCGTACCAGACGCCGGCGTCGTTCGCGCGGACCGTCGCTCAGGTCGCCGAGCTCGGGCCCGACCGGCTGGCGGTCTACTCGTTCGCGCTGGTGCCGTGGCTCAAGCATCACCAGAAGCAGCTTCCGCACGAGGCGCTGCCCTCGCCGGAGACGAAGCTGGAGCTGCTGCTCACGGCACGCGAAGGCCTGATGGGCGCAGGCTACGTCGACATCGGCATGGACCACTTCGCGCTGCCCGACGACGAGCTGGCGCGCGCGCAGCGTGACGGCCGGCTGTGGCGCAACTTCATGGGCTACACCACCGTGCGGGCGCCCGACATGGTGGGCCTGGGCGTATCCGCGATCGGCTCGGTCGGCGGGACGTTCGCGCAGAACGAGAAGAAGCTGAGCCGCTACTACCGCGCGCTGGACGAGGGACGCCTGCCGATCGAGCGCGGCTACGCGCTGACGCACGACGATCTGGTGCGTCAGCACCTGATCCGGGAGTGGATGAGCCAGTTCCGGGTCGACAAGCGCGACGTGGAACGGCGGTTCGGCATCGACTTCGATCGCTACTTCGCCGGCGAGCTGGCCACCCTGTCACGGGAGTTCGTGCCCGAGGACCTGGTCCGCCTGGAGCCGGACGCGGTCGTGGCGCAGCCGCTGGGCCGGCTGTTTCCCCGCAACGTGGCGATGGTGTTCGACGTCCACCTGCGGGCACGCACCTCCGACCAGCCGATGTTCTCGAGGACGGTGTGAGCGCCAGCGACGGCGGAAGGGCGAGCGACGACTCCGGCTCCCGCGCCGGCCAGCGCATCGTGATCGTGGGCGGCGGCATCTCGGGTCTCGCCTCGGCGTTCCGCGTGCGCCAGGCGGTGCCCGGCGCCTCGCTGACCGTGATCGAGAAACGGCCGGACGCCGGCGGCATCGCGCGCAGCGACGAGGTCGACGGCTACGTCGTCGACCGCGGCCCGAACGGCTTCCTGACGAACGTGCCCGAGTCGGTCGAGCTGGCGCGCGCCGTCGGCCTGGAGGACGACCTCGCGCCCGCGACCGACGCGGCGAAGCATCGCATGCTGTTCCACCGGGGCGAGCTCCGCTCGCTTCCCACCGGTCCGGGCGCGTTCCTGGGCACGGGCCTGCTCTCGCCGCTGGCCAAGGCGCGCGTCGCGATGGAGCCGTTCGTCGGCCGGGCGCCGGCGGACGCGGACGAGACGGTGCACCGCTTCGCGGAGCGTCGGCTGGGCCGCGCGTTCGCCGATGCGTTCATCGCGCCGATGGTGCTGGGCATCACCGCCGGCGACGCCGAGCTCACCAGCGTGGGCGCGCTGTTCCCGCGCCTGAAGCGCCTCGAGGACGAGCACGGCGGCCTGTTCCGCGGCATGCTCGCCCGACGGCGCGAGGCCCGCGCGAAGCCGGACAGCGCTGGCGGACCCGCCGGACCGGGCGGTCGCCTGACCAGCTTCCGTGGTGGCGGCATCGAGCGACTGATCGCCGCCCTGCGCGAGGAGCTCGGACCGATCGTGCGCACGGGAAGCGAAGCGACGAGGATTTCGGCCGGTGACGACCCCGGTGCGCGCTACCGCGTCGAGCTGGACGACGGCGAGGTCGTCGCGGCCGACGTGCTGATCGTCGCCACGCCCTCCTTCGTCGCGGCCGAGCTGCTGGCCGACGTCCTGCCCGAGGCACGGGACGATCTAGAAGCGATCCCCTACGCCGGCGTCCGGGTACTGGGGCTGGGCTACGCGCGGGAAACGATCCCCCGCCCGTTGGACGGGTTCGGCTTCCTGGTGCCTCGGGGCCAGGGCGTCCGCATGCTCGGATGCCTGTGGACGTCGACCCTCTTCCCCTGGCAGGCGCCCGAGGGCAAGGTACTGCTGCGCGTCATCGCGGGCGGCGTGCCCGATCCGGCGTTCGTGCACCTGAGCGACGACGAGGCCTTGCAGGCGGTCCGGGACGACCTGGAGACCACCATGGGCATCACCGCGGAGCCCGAGATGGTGCACCACGTGCGCTGGGAGAAAGCGATTCCGCAGTACTGGCAGGGACACCGCGAGCGCGTGGCGCGCGTCATGGCGGCCGCGGACGCGCGTCCCGGACTGCACCTCACGGGCAACGCGTACTACGGCATCGGCGTGAACGATTGCGTGCGCGACGCGAACCGCGTGGCTCGGGCGGTGCGGACCTCGGCCTGATCCTCCCGCCGGAGGCGCCGCCGCTCCGCCCGTCAAGCCGGTCCGAAGCGCGCCTCGAACGCTGCGACGACCCCGCGCAGGCGGTCGTCGAGACGGGCGAGCGTGCCGGCCCGGATCCCGGCCGGCACGCCGCCGAAGTACGCCTGGGCGATGCCGCCCGCGATGCACGCCATGGTGTCGGCGTCGCCGCCCAGCGAGACCGCCTTGCGCAGCGCGTCCTCGACGTCGGCCGCCTCCAGGAACGCCGTGATCGACGGCGGCACCGAGCCCTGGCACGACACGTCGAAGCCGTAGCCGGGCCGGATCTCGTCCACGGTCGCGCTCAGGTCGTAGCCGACGTCGCGCTCGATCGCGTCGCGGATCTCGGACTTCGAGGCGCCGTGGCGCGCCAGGAAGATCGCCAGCGCGACCGCCTGCGCCCCGCGGACGCCCTCGGGATGGTCGTGGGTGACGGCCGCCGTCTCGGCCGCCTGGGTCCAGGCCTGCTCCTCGCTGGCGGCCGCGAAGCCCACCGGGCTCACCCGCATCGCGGAGCCGTTGCCCCAGCTGCCGTACGGCTCCACGCGCTGGTCGCGCGCCCACCGCAGGAAGTTGCCGCCGTAGCCGGCGTGCGGGTAGGCACGGACATGCTCGTGGAACAGCTGGACCAGGTCGGTCCCGTCCAGCAGGTGCTCGGCGACGGCGACGGTCAGCACGGTGTCGTCGGTGAAGCGGCTGCCCGGGTCCCACAGCGGGAAGTCCGTGCGCTTCGTCCCGGCCCCCTCGTGGACGGAGCCGATCACGTCGCCGGCGATCGCGCCCAGCACGCTCAGGCCTCCTGAGGCTCGGCAGACCCCCCCGGGGACCCTGCGCTCTCCTTGGCGCGACGCAGCTCGCGGACCAGCAGGCGCGACACCGCGGTATGGCAGGTGCTGCAGGTGGGGCTCGTCCCCAGGTAGGGAGCGAGGTCGGCGAACGAGGTCGCGCCGTGCTCGGCGATCACCGCGCGCACGTCGGCGCTGGTCAGCCGGTGGTTCTCGCACACGTCGTACACCGGTGCGGGCGTGAGGGGCCAGCGGTCCGGATCGGCCCGGTACTCCGCGAAGCGGGCGTCCCAGAACGTGCGCTCGAACGCGACCATGGCCACCTCGAACGGAGCGGGATCGTGGGCGAGGCCGAGCCCCTCCTCCACCAGGCGCTCCTCCTCCTCGAGGAAGGGCAGCTCGAAGTCGGCGAGGATGTCGATCGCTTCGTGCAGGAACGCGTCGAGCTCGTCCCTGCGTGCGAGCAGCTCGCGAAGCCTCGCCGGCGTCCACGGTGCGTCGGGCGCCTCCATCATCAGCATCGGGAGCACCAGCTCCTTCGCGTTCTTGCTGGCGGCGACGGCGGCCTCGATGAAGGCGCGCTGGTGGCGGATCATCAGCAGATCCTCATCAGCAGATCCGCGGCAGCTGCTCTTCGATGGGCATCTCGAGCATCCGGCGACTGCCGTACGCCGTCTCGATCAACGCGACGCCTTCGGGCTTCTTCACGATGTCGCCGATGACGGCGGCCTCGCGGCCCAGCGGGTGCGCCTTCATGGCGCCCAGCGCCGCCTCGGTCTGGTCGGGCGGCACGATCATCATCACCTTGCCCTCGTTCGCGGCCAGGAGCGGGTCGATGCCCAGCATCTCGCTGTACTGCTCGACGATGTCGTGGATCGGCACGGCGACGTCGAACACGCGCAGGCCGAACGCGCGCCGGTGCACGACCTCGTTCGCGACGGCGGCCAGCCCGCCGCGGGTGACGTCGCGCATGAAGCGGACGCCGGGCGCCACGTCCAGCACCCGCTCGATCAGACCGTTGAGCGGCGCGACGTCGGACTCGAGCTCCACGCCCAGCTCCAGTCCCTCGCGGCGCGACATGACAGCGATGCCGTGATCGCCCAGCGTGCCGTTCACGAGCACCTTGTCGCCCGGCCGGATCTGGTCCAGTCCCATCGTCAGCCCGTCTGGAACGAAGCCGATGCCCGCGGTGTTCACGAACAGCCCGTCACCCTTGCCGCGCTGCAGCACCTTCGTGTCGCCCGCGACGATGGCGATGCCGGCCTCGTCCGCGGTGGCCTTCATGGAGCGCACGACGCGCTCGAGCTCGTCCATGTCGTAGCCCTCCTCCAGCAGGAAGGCCGCGGTGAGGTAGGCGGGCCTGGCGCCCATCACGGCCAGGTCGTTCACCGTGCCGGCCACCGCCAAGCGACCGATGTCGCCGCCGGGGAAGAAGGTCGGGGTGACGGTGTGCGAGTCGGTCGCGAAGGCGATCCGCCCGCCCGGGTTGGCCACGATCGCGGCATCGGTCAGCTCACGCAGCGGCTCGTTGGCGAACACGGCGACGAACAGCTCCTCGATCAGCTCCAGGCTGAGCTTGCCGCCCGAGCCGTGCGCCAGCCGGACGGTGTCGTACCGGGACGTCGCCTCGGACCGGGCGGCCGTGGCCGCTCCTTCAGGCGGTTTCGACATGGAGCTTCTCCTTGTGCATGCCGTAGACGTACCAGGCGCGGCAGGTGCCCTCGTGGCTGACCATGCACGGGCCGTAGGGGGCGTCGGGGGTGCACAGCTTGCCGAACACGCCGCACTCGTCGGGCCGGATCTGGCCCAGCGTCACCTCGGCGCAGCGGCAGCCTTTCGGATGCTCGGCGCCGGCCAGCTCCGCTTCGTCCAGCCGGTCGGCGAAGCGCAGGGCGGCGCTGTACGAGCGGTACGCCTCGCGCAGCTTGTAGCCCGACTCGGGGATCTCGGCGATGCCGCGCCAGCGGATCGGAGCCAGCTCGAACACCTCGTCCAGCTCCTGCTTGGCGCGCTCGTTGCCGTCGTACTTGACCAGACGCTGGTACGGGTTCGCGACGATCGGCTCGCCGTCACGGATCTGCTCGAGCAGCGACGCGACGGAGGCGAGCACGTCCACGGGCTCGAACCCGCCGGCCGCGCAGGCGATGCCGTGATCGTTGAGGTGCTCGTACACCCGCAGTCCGGTGATCGTCGCGGCGTGCCCCGGAAGGATGAACCCCTCGATGTCGAACCCGTCGAGCTGCGGCAGGATCGCGGTGGCGGGCGGCGTGTAGTAGTTCGCCTCGATGACGGTGAGGTTCTCGGGCGCGCCGCGCTTCAGCATCGCGGCGACGGCGACCACGGTGGTCTCGAAACCGACGGAGAAGAACACGACCTCACGGTCCGGGTTCTCGCGCGCCAGCTTGGCCGCGTCGAACACGCTGTACACGGCACGCACGTCGCCGCCCTGGGCGCGGGCGTCCAGCAGGCTCATCCGCACGTCGCCCCGCCGCTCGCCCTTCAGCGGGATGCTGCCGGGCACGGCCAGCATGTCGCCGAACGAGGCCAGGATCACGCCGGGCGTGAGCGACAGCTGGATCGCCATGTTGATGTACTCGTTGTCGCACACGCACACCGGGCAGCCCGGCCCGGCCAGGACCTCGACGCTGCCGGGAAGCAGGTCGCGCAGGGCGTAGCGGCCGATCTCGTGCTCGTGCGTGCCGCAGATGTGCATCAGCTTCGTGGGCCGACCGATCTCGTCGGCCAGCTCCGCGATGCGCCGCTGCAGGCGCCCGACCAGGGCGGCGTCCTTGTACGTCTCGGGTCGGAAGTCGAACGCCGGCCCCTCCTGGGGGTCGGCGCTAGCGGCTGCAGCGTCGGGCGCCTGCGCGACCGCGACGTCGTCCCGCTCAGGCACGGGTCTCGGGCTCCAGGTAGCGCTGGATCAGGCGCAGGTTCGCCTTCGCGTCGTCCGGATGGATCTTGTCGATCGCGAAGCCGGCGTGCACGACGACCCAGTCGCCCGGCTTCAGGTCCTCGACGAGGCCGATGAAGCAGTGTTGCGTCGCCTCGCCCAGTCGGATCGTGCAGCTGTCCTGGTCGATGACGTCGACCACCTCGTGGGGAATCCCTAGACACATCTCAACCCTCCGACTCTGGTGCCGTGCTCGTGAATCTGCAGCCCTGCGGCGCCCGACACCCCCGGCGCCCGCTCGCGGACCGGTGCTCAGCCCAGCTTCGCGGCGCGCCGCTCGCGCAGCCATTCGAGCCAGGGAGCCATCCCCTCGCCCGTTCGAGCGGACAGCTCGAACACCTTCGCGTTCGGGGTGACCTGCCGCACGCTCTCCAGCGCGCGATCGCGATCGAACCCGACCGCCTCGGCGATGTCGATCTTGTTGATGATCACCGCGTCGGCGTCCTTGAAGATGCGGGGGTACTTCAGCGGTTTGTCCTCGCCCTCCGTCACGGAGAGCATCGTGACCCGCAGATCCTCGCCCAGGTCCCAGGCGGCCGGGCACACGAGGTTGCCGACGTTCTCGATCACGACGACGTCCAGGTCGTCGAGGTCCAGTCCGTCCACCGCGCGAGCCACCATCTCGGCTTCGAGGTGGCACACCGCGCCGGTCACGATCTGCACGGACGGCGCGCCGGCGCCGTGGAGGCGGACCGCGTCGTTGTCGGTCTCGAGGTCGCCGACGACGACGCCGACGGCGAGGTCGGCGGCGAGCTCCCGAACGGTGCGCTCCATCAGCGCGGTCTTCCCCGATCCGGGCGAGGAGACGATGTTCAGCACCAGTCGCCGCGCGAACCGGACTCGGTTCTCGGCGGCGACCCCGTCGTTGTGGGTCATCAGCGACTTCTGCACCTGGACGACACGCATGTCCGTGCCCGCGGACGTGCCGTGGGCACGGACGCGTACGTCGCGTGTCGCGACCTTCGTTCCCATCAGGCGACCTCCCTCTCCATCTCGAACCCCATCATGCCACCTCGAGGTGGCTCAGCTGAAGCTCGCGCCCTTGGCGGAGGTCGGCGGACGGCGTCCCGCAGGTGGGGCACAACGCGACGCCGTAGCGGTTGTCGAGCTCGAAGGTGACGTCGCAGCGGCCGCAGTGCGCGATGGCGGGCAGATAGTCCACCTCCAGCCGCGCGTTCTCGGCCATGGTTCCGAGGCGGGCCCCGGAGAACGCGAAGTCCAGCGCCTCGGGAACCACGCCTGCGAGGGCGCCGATCTCGAGGTGGATCGCGTCGATGCGCGTCGCGCCGTCGTCCCGCGCCGTCTTCTCCGCGAGGTCCAGCATGCTCATCACCAGCGAGAACTCATGCATGGGCCAACACGATGTCCTCGGCGCTGAACACGTCGTCGGCCCGCATCTCGGGGCGGACCACCTGGGGCGTGACGCCGTGCGTCTCGAGCTCGCGCAGCACGACGGTCGCCAGGGCGTTCATGCGGTCGCGCACGACGGGACTGAGCCCCACGCCGACCTCGCCGCTCTCGAACTCCAGCGGAGCGACGCCGATCGCGACGATCGTCACGTCCGGCAGGTCGCCGTACAGGTCCATCGCGGTCAGCAGGTCGGGCACTTCCCACTCGTGGGAGGACAGCTTGCCGTAGCCGATCTCGTCGGGAACCTCGCCCCGCCCGAAGCGGTACACCTTTCCGGGCGGGGCGGCGACGGCGTCGACCAGCACGACGTGCCGGTACTCGGCGATCAGGTTCAGCAGCTGCCAGCCCAGCGTCCCGCCGTCGACGACCTCGACGTGATCGGGGAAGGCGTACTTGCTGCGCAGGTAGTGCATCAGGTGCACGCCCGCGCCTTCGTCGCCGTAGTACACGTTCCCGACGCCGAGCACGAGGAGCGGGCGTGCGTCGCTCATGACTTCTTGCCCTTCGTGGTGCGCTTGGCCGTGGGCGCGCTGCTGGGCTCGACGGCGTCGACCTCTTCGGCGTCCGCTTCGCGGGTGCTGGTGTCCTCGGCGGTGAAGCCGGAGACCATGCCCTCGACCATCATGTTGCCGGTCCGCAGGCTGTTCCAGACCGCCATGTAGATGTGGATCAGCGTGAACACGATGAAGAACCACATCGAGACGTGGTGGACCATCCGGACGTTCGCCAGGCCGCCCAGCCAGACCTGGATCGGGCTGAGCAGGTTGGCGCCGAACGTCGCCAGGCCGCCCTGGACGTACGGGGCCGCCAGCAGGATGCCGGTGACGCTCATGACCAGCAGAGCGGCGTAGAGGAGCGTGTAGACCAGGTACTGCAGCGGGCCGTAGTTGCTGTAGGTGAAGTGCGGGTGTTCCCGCCTGAGCAGCAGGTAGAACGCCAGCTGGTCGCGCCACGCCTTCCAGTTGAGCAGGATGGGGGCCATCCGCAGCTCGGCGCCGAGGCCCAGCTTGCCCTCGCGCGTGACGAACAGGAACTGGTAGATGCGGGCCAGCGTGAACGCCAGCAGCAGCCAGCCGGCGGCCACGTGCCAGCCGCGGATCTGCGCCATGAAGAAGTTGTTCGCGGTGTCGACGCCCAGGTTGCGGGCCAGGAACGGGTTGGCGATGTAGAGGCCGCTCAGTACCAGCCAGATCAGCAGCGCGTTGCGGATCCAGTGCGCGATCCGCACGAACCGGCCGAAGACGTACACCACCATCTTCGGTCGGCCCTCGCGCTCCATCACGACCGCCTTGGGCCTACCGGCACGGGTCGTGTCGGTCGTCACGCGTCACACCTCCACTTCGTGGTGCGCGATCTCCTCGCCGTCACGGTTCAGGATGTGCACCGCGCAGGCGAGGCAGGGATCGAACGAGTGGATCGTACGCACGACCTCGAGCGGCTGGGTGGGGTCGGACATCGGCTGTCCGACCAGCGCGGACTCGTACGCGCCCATCTGTTCGCGGCCGTCCTTCGGGCTGGCGTTCCAGGTCGAGGGAACGATCGCCTGGTAGTTCGAGACGGAGCCGCCCTGGACGGTGAGCCAGTGGCTCAGGCTGCCGCGCGGCGCTTCCGCCATCGCCCAGCCCGACCCGTCCTTCGCGTCGAAGCGGTTGAAGAAGCGGTCGTCGCCGTTCGAGACGCTGGAGGTGAGGTTCCCGATCATGGTGGGGACGTAATCGGCGACGATCTTGGTCTCGAGGCCGCGGGCCACGGTGCGGCCGACGGTCGAGTACCAGAACTCGAACGGAACGCCCAGCTGAGAGGTGTAGTCGTCCATGATCGTTCGCACGGACTCGTTGCCTCCGGCGTAGGCGATCAACATCCGGGCCAGCGGGCCCACCTCGACCGGCATGCCGTCGTAGCGCGGCGCCTTGATCCAGGAGTAGCTGCCCTCGGTCTGGAGCGTGCCGTCCTCGCCGAAGCCGGTGTAGGCGGGGTTCGTCTGGCCGTCGAGCGGGTGGAGGGAGTCCTCGCCGCCTTCGTACGTGTACCAGGAGTGCGCGACCTCTTCGCCGATGCGCATCGGGTCGATCGTCTGCACCGTGCTCATGTCGCGCTCGGTGATCAGTCCGGGCTGGAGGAAGAACGCGCGGTTCTCCCACGGCCGCTCGTCCAGCGACAGGGCCCCGAAGCTCATGTAGTTGCCCAGTCCGCCGCCTTCGCCGGCGAGCGCCTCTTCGCGGTAGCGGTCGCCGATCAGAGCCATGTCGGGCAGGTACGCCCGCTCGACGAAGTCCGCGGACTTGGCCATCAGGAACTGGTACTCGGCGATCCGGTGCGCATCCAGCGCGTCACGGGCGGAGGTGATGCCGCCGACGATGAGGCTCTGCGGGTGCGGGTTCTTGCCGCCGAAGATCGCGCTGGCCTTGGCGCTCAGGCGCTGGATGGCCAGGTTGTCGAGGTAGTGCGAGGCGACGATCAGGTTCTCTTCGGGCGAAAGCCGGTACTTGGGGTGTCCCCAGTAGCCGCCCGCGAACGGCCCGAGCTGACCGCTCTGGACGAACGCCAGAAGCCGCTCGGCGACGGCGCGATAGTGGCTCACCGAGGCGTTGTACGGCTTGTCGTGATACTGCAGCGCGATGTCGGTCGCGGCCTGCGGATCGGCGTCGAGCGCGCTGACGACGTCGAACCAGTCCATCGAGTGCAGCTGGTAGAAGTGCGTGGTGTGGTCGTTCACCAGCTGTGCGGCCCAGATCAGGTTGCGCAGCATCCGGGCGTTGGGCGGAATGGTGACGCCGTAGGCGCTCTCGGTCGCCTCGACGCCTCGCTCGAAGTGGTGATAGGTGCAGACGCCGCAGATGCGTTGCGCGAACAGGCCGACGTCCTTGGGATCGCGCCCGCGCATGATGCTCTCGAACCCGCGGAAGGCGGTGCTGCTGCTGGCGGCCTCCTCGACCGTGCCGGTATCGCCGACCTCGATCTCGATGCGGAGGTGCCCCTCGATGCGGGTGATGGGATCGATGACGTGCTTAGCGGCCACGGTTCACTGCTCCTTCTGCTTGCCCTGGCGCTGCTCCTGGGCGGACTTGATGGCGGTGGCTCCGGCGTGGATCGCGACGCCGGCCGCGGCGGCTCCGAGGACGACCGTGCCGATGGTGTCGGCGTCGGCGTCTGTGCCGAACGGGGTCGAGTACACGCGCCCTGCGAGGGGCTGCTCGAACGGGGTCAGGGTGTCCCAGAAGCCGGGCTCGCTGCAGCCGATGCAGCCGTGACCGGCCATGATCGGCCAGGATGCGCCGTCGTTGAAGCGCACGACGCCGCAGTTGTTGAACGCCATCGGACCCTTGCAGCCGACCTTGTAGAGGCAGAGGCCGTCTTTGAGTCCCTGGATGTCGGTCCAGCCCTCGACGAACTCGCCGGCGTCGAAGTGGCCACGACGCTCGCACTTGTCGTGGATGCGGTCGCTGTACGCCCAGAGCGGACGGTTGAACGCGTCCAGCGACGGGAGCCTGCCGAACATCGCGTACTCGAGGATCGTGCCCGTGACGTTCGTGCTGGACACCGGGCAGCCGGGAAGGTTGACGACCGGCTTCGAGATGCCGCGCTGACCCAGGAAGTCGCCGACGCCCAGGGCGGTGGTGGGATTGGGGCGCGCGGCTGGGATCCCACCGTACGCGGCGCAGGTGCCCGCGGTGATGACGGCGGCGGCGTGCGTGGCGACGTGCTCCACGATTCGCATCCCGGTGTGGCCGTCGGGTCCGATGGTCAGGAAGTTGCCGTCGTCGCCGACCGGGACGGAGCCTTCGAACACCGCGATGTACTGACCGTCGTAGCGTTCGATCGCTTCTTCGAGCACGGCGTCGGCCTGGTGGCCGGACGGCGCCATGAGCACTTCGGCGTACTCGAGGCTGATCAGGTCCAGGATCAGCTCGTCCACGCCGGGGTTCGTGTTGCGGATGAGCGCCATGCTGTTCCCGGTGCACGACTGCAGCTCCTGCCAGATGACCGGCAGGCGGGTCGCGACTTCCTGGGCGCGAGCGACACGAAGGTCGAACATGGAGGGAAGTCCGAGGGTCGCGGTCGTGACGGCGGACATCTTGAGGAAGTCGCGACGCGAGAGGCCGCGGCGCTTGAGCACGTCCTCGAGCGTGATGTCCTTCAGAGGAGCCTGCGCCTCGAGGCGATCGAGGTTCTTGTCGGCCTCGGCGGCCAACATCTCGTAGTGCTCCAGGGTCCTCTTGTCGAGGTTCGCCTGGGCGTCGGGGTCGTGCTTCCTCGGTGTTTGCGTCATGCGCTCCTCCTCGCGCTGTCTGTCGCGCCCCCGGCGTCGCGCCGAGGCGACCGAGACGATCCCCGGTCCACGATCACGGCCTCGGGCTGCAGGACCTCCTGCGTCGATCTCGATTCGTCGCCGACGAGCAAGTGCGGCAACCGCGCGTACGTGATGCGCCGAACGTAGCAGGCCGCGTCGTCGCCGTCGTGGGACATCGGTCCCCTGTGCTCGTGAAACGATTCACGTATTCTTTCGGATCGGCTCGTCCACGTCCGATCGCTCCCGACATCCAGCGTGATCGTGGGTCGCGACGCAGCCTCCACGCTTGGCTACCGACGCGCCCGTCGCGCGTCCCGGGCCGCGGGCCGGGCACCTGCCCCTACCGATCGGGACGCGCGACGTCCGATCCTCTCCTCGGAGCATCCACCGAGGAAGGAGCCGTTCATGGCACGACCGTCGGCATCCCCGAGCCGTCCCCGAGGCCATCGTCACCGCCCCGAGCGCGCGTCGTCGTCCGCTCGCTCGGCTCGATCGCTCGTGGCGGACACGGCGGCGCGCGCCTTCGGCGTTCTCGTGCTCGTCGGCGCCCTGGCGACGACGTTCGGGGGCTGGTTCGCGACGCTGCGGTGACCGGTTCGCTGGGCCCGGGCTTCGCGACGGCTACAGTGGAGGCGGTCCGTCGCACGCGACAGGAGGCGAAGCGATGACGTCCCCTGCCGCGAGCCAGCGAATCGACTTCTGCACGACCGCCGACGGCGTCCGGATCGCCTACGCGGTGTCCGGGAACGGACCGCCCCTCGTCAAGACCGCGCACTGGATGAGCCATCTGGAGTACGACTGGGACAGCCCCGTCTGGCGTCCCTGGCTCGAGCTGCTGTCCCGCCACCGGACGCTCGTGCGTTTCGATCCCCGCGGCTGCGGCCTGTCCGATCGCGACGTCGACGCGGTATCGCTGGACGGCTGGGCGGCCGACCTGGACGCCGTGGTCGCGGCCGTCGGCCTGGAGCGGTACGAGCTGCTGGGCATGTCGCAAGGGGGCCCGGTCGCGGTCACGCACGCCGCCAGGCACGGCGAGCGGATCGAGCGTCTCCTCCTCTACGGCTCGTACGCCCGCGGGCGCGAGCAGCGAGGCCTTCCCAGGTCCGAGAAGACGGCCACACGGGCGATGCGTGAGCTGATCCGCAGCGGCTGGGGCCGACCCAACCCGGCGTTCCGCCAGCTGTTCACCTCGCTCTTCCTGCCCGGCGGCAGCGACGAACAGGTCCAGTGGTTCAACGAGCTGCAGCGCACCTCGACCACGCCCGACATGGCTGCCCGCATCGTCGAAGCGTGCGACGATCTCGACGTCAGCGCGGACGCCCGTGCCGTGCGCGTGCCCACCCTCGTCCTCCACGCCCGCGGCGACGCACGGGTTCCGGACTCCGAGGGACGCCTGCTCGCATCGCTGATCCCCGGTGCCCGCTTCGTCGAGCTGCCCAGCGACAACCATGTGCTGCTCGAGTCGGAGCCCGCATGGGCGGCGTTCGCCGACGAGGTGTCCGCTTTCCTCGAGCTGCCGCGGCCACGACGCCTGGGCCGCATCCGGGTCGACGGCGAGCTCGCCGCGCTGACGGCGCGTGAGCGCGACGTCCTGGAGCTTCTCGCCGAGGGCCTCACGAACAAGGCGATCGCCCGCCGGCTGGGTCTCCGCCCGAAGACGGTCCGGAACTACGTGTCGCTGGTCCTCGCGAAGCTCGGTGCAGCGACGCGGACCGAGGCCGTCGCCATCGCTCTCGGCGGCTCTCGCTCCGGCACCCCCGCGCGCTGACGGACGGCGTCATGAGGCGCGTCCGGACGGCGAAGCCGCCGGGGGTACACTGCGGGTCTGTCGTCGCCCGTCCGGCGACGGACCCCCGTCTGCCTCGCCTCGCCTCCATCGCCTCGGGAAGCGCTCCGCTTGAACACGCTGCATCGACTCCGCTCCGGCGCACGCCACACCTACTTCGGGTGGTGGATCGTGGCGGGGTCGATCGGCATCCAGGTCCTGGCCGCCGGGCTGGTGATGCAGGCGTTCGGGACGTACGTCGCCGTCTGGCAGGCCGAGTTCGGCTGGAGCAAGACCGCGTTCGCCGCCGCGTTCGCGCTGCAGCGTGGCCTGATGGCGTTGCTGAGCCCGCTGCAGGGCTGGCTCCTCCAGCGCCTCGGACCGCGCACCGTCATCCAGACCGGCCTGGTGATCCTCGCCGTCGGCTTCGTCCTGCTCAGTCGCTTCCAGACCCAGGCCGGCTTCTACACGGCGTTCCTCGTGATGGCGCTGGGCGTCGGGATGAGCGGCTTCCTGTCGCTGACCTCCACGATCGTGAACTGGTTCGAGCGACGCCGCTCGTCCGCCCTGGCCCTGATGCAGATGGGTATCGCCCTGGGTGGCCTGATGGTGCCCGCCGTCGCCTGGTTGCTCACGACGCAGGGCTGGCGCGCGACGGCGCTGATCTCGGCCGGTGCCGTGCTGGCGTTCGGCCTTCCGCTCAGCGCGCTCATGCGCAGCTCGCCCGAGGCGTACGGGCTCCGGCTCGACGGCGACCCGCCGCCCCCCGCCACGATCGACCCGAGCGCCGCCGTCGACGGCGCTCGCAGCGCTGAGACCGCCACGGCCGACGATGAGAAGCGCGCGGAGCCCAGCGACGCACGACCCGGCGACGCCGCCAGCAGCGCCGGGCACGACACCGGACACGACTTCGGCGCGCGGGAGGCGCTGCGCACCCGGGCGTTCTGGTTCATCACCGCCGGCCACGCGATCGCCGTCACGCTGGTCGCCACGGTCACGGTCCACCTGGTCGTGCACCTGAACGAGGGCCTTGGGCTCTCGATTCAGACGGCGGCCAGCATCGTGGCCCTCATGACCGGCGCCATGATGGCCGGCCAGCTGGCCGGCGGCTTCCTGGGCGACCGTTTCCCCAAACGCGCGATCGCGACGGCAGCGATGCTGGCGCACGCGATCGCGCTGGTCGCCGTCGCGCTGGCGCCCTCGCTCCCGTGGGTGGTGTTCTTCGCGATCCTGCACGGCGTGGCGTGGGGCATGCGGGGACCGATCATGCAGGCGCTGCGGGCGGACTACTTCGGGCGCACCTCGTTCGCGACGATCATGGGCATCAGCTTCTCGTTCGTGATGCTGGGCCAGATGGCCGGGCCGCTGCTCGCGGGAGCGTTGGCGGACGCGCTGGGCGACTACCGCCTGGCGTTCTTCGGCCTGGCCTCCCTGGTCGCGGCGGGCTCGCTCTTCTTCGTGTTCGCGACGCCGCCACCGGGGTCGCGGGCGGCGCCCACCCCGGAAGACTGAGCCCGCCTCGGCCGGGCGGGGCGACCTGCCGCCCGCGTCGGGCCCGGGACATTCGTCCCTTGGCGAGCGGCGAACGGCATGCTAGCGATCGCTTGGGGCGGCGTGCGACGAAAGGCCTGCGATCCCCATGGCGACGCGCGAAGCGACGCGCACAGCGACGACCGTGGCGAGCCCCGCGGCGAGCCCCGCGGCGCGCCCGGCGC
>Ga0209943_1000812_pt1 | contig 20434 bp, 21 predicted proteins | sample SalPonR1_B_D2_MG_FD_185698 | JGI IMG/M metagenome (GOLD analysis project Ga0209943, IMG submission 185698) | Salt pond soil microbial communities from South San Francisco under conditions of wetland restoration - Salt Pond MetaG R1_B_D2_MG... ... | reverse complement strand
GGTGTTCTCCACCCTCTCGACCCGCCGCACCCAGGTGATTTCCGGGATCGAGGAGTTTTCCCTCAGCCAGATCGCGCTTTCCGAGCGGATCGACACTGCCCGCGCCGAGATGGGCACGCTGATGAATTCCGACAGCCCCGATTTCGACCGCGTCGATGCGCTCGAGGAACAACTCGACTGGGATCAGGTGATCTATACCGACCGCCAGAGCACGATCACCTATCTCTGCGAAACCCCGACGCTGATTGAAAAACGGCTCTATTCGATCGCGCAGATCCTGCAGCAGCAGATCAACGAGCCGGGCTGAGCTGCCCTATTCCCATTCCAGTTCCGTATAGGCCACCGTGGCGTTGCGCGGATTATAGGCATCAAACAGCTGCCACGCCCCGGCCTCGCCCTTCGCCACCGTCTCCACCGCCTCCGACAGGCGCGCGCCTTGGTCGATGGCGGCGCGGGTGTCGCGCTCCAGCACCGTCAGATAGCGCGCCAGCGGATGCGCGCCCATGGGCCAGTCCAGCGACGGGCCGCCATGCCCGGGAATGACCCGCGCCACCGCCATCGCCTGCATTTCTTCCAGCACCGCGCGCCAGCCGCGCAGGCTGCCATCCAGTGCCGGCGTATGCCGGTCAAACACCAGATCGCCGGAAAAGAGCGTGCCACTTTCCCGGTCCAGCACCGTCAGGTCATTGCCGGTATGCGCCACCGGCCAAGCCCGCAGTTCGAGCACGCGCCCCCCCAGATCAATCTCGGCGCGCTCCGCCACAGGGTCCGTCACGGCGGGCACCCGCACCCCGACAAACTCCGCCTCGCCCAGCAGCACGCGCAGGCTTTCAAGATAATTGGCCTGCCGGTCCGCCAGCGCCCGCACAAGACCCGCATGCCCCCAGACCCGCGCGCCCCTCTCCATGAAGACGCCGGTGCCAAAGACATGATCGGGGTGCATATGGGTCAGGATGACGTCGGTCACAGGCAGATCCGTGCGCGCCCGAATGGCCCGCCACAGCGCCTCCCCCATCCAGGGCGCGCTGCCGGTGTCGATCACCGCGACCCCCGCCGCGCCGATGACGAAACCCAGATTGCTGACATCGCCCCGGTTCGCCGCATCCGGCTCCGCCACCTGTCCCAGATGCGCAAAGACCCCCGGCGCGACCTCGGCCACCTCCAGCGGCTCACCCGCCGCCCGGCAGTCCGGCCCCGAAACCTCCAGCCCCTCCGCCCGCCCTGACAGATCGGGCGGATCGTCCGCGAGCGCCGCGCGGCACCCGGCCGCGGTCGCCGCCGCATAGCCCGGCACCAGCCGCTCCCGGCACACCGGCTCGGCCCCCATCAGGCACAAGGTGAGGATCGCTTCGAACATCGCATGTCCACCGCGTTTGAACAGGCTCAGCCTGACCGCACACAGGGCCGTGATCCACGCCAACTTTGGTATGACTTCGCGTCAGCGCGGGTTTATGCTACATTTCACGCGCATCGATGGGAGGAGGAAACACCATGGCCGGAAAACGTACCGGAAAAGTCCTGTCGCTCGCGGCGCTCGTCGCCTCATTGGCCTTCGCGGCGCAGGCCGGTGAACAGGTCAAGAACCCGCTCGCCGACAGCGAGATGTGGGACATGCTGCGCGAGGATGTGGTGGGCACCGCCCCGATCCATGACGGCAGCGACCTGCTCACGCTCGACGCCCCCTACCGCGCCCATGACGCGGCCACCGTGCCGATCCTGCTCAAGCAGACCGACACCAGCGCCCGCATCCGCAAGGCGACCGTTGTGATCGACGAAAACCCCGCGCCGGTGGCCGCCGAACTCGGCTTTTCCGACGCGATGGCCCCGCTCGACTTTGAACTGCGCGTGCGCGTCAACCAGTATTCCAACGTCCGCGTCATCGCCGAAACCGACGATGGCCTGCACATGACCGGCCGTTTCGTCAAGGCGTCGGGCGGCTGTTCGGCCCCCGCCAGCCGCGATCCCGAGGTGGCGCTCGCCGCGATGGGCAAGATGAAACTCAAGAGCTTCCTGCCCGCGACACAGATCTCCACCCCGCGCCGCGAGGCGCAGATCATGGTGCGCCACCCGAACTATTCCGGGCTGCAGCGCGACCAGATCACCCAGTTGTTCATCCCTGCCCATTTCATCGACCATATGGAGGTCTGGCAGGGTGACGAGTTGCTCTTCACCATGGATGGCGGCATCTCGATCTCGGAAAACCCGGTCTTCCGCTTTTCCTACAACGACAACGGGGCCACCGAACTGCGCGTGATGGCCACCGATACCGAGGGCAACCGCTTCGAGAGGGTGCTGCCCAAGGGCGCCGATAGCTGATCCGACGCGCATCAGGGTGCGGCCAAGACGTGCAGACGCGCCGAAACACCGGCGCGCCTCTTGCTCTTTGTCGCGTCAGGCGGCATATCGGGGACAACCGCAACGCAGTGCAAGGGGACCGGCCCGATGACCACCTTCGACGATCGCGAAAGCGCATTCGAGAACAAATTCGCCCATGACGAGGAAATGGCCTTCCGTGCCGTGGCCCGGCGCAACAAGCTTCTGGGCCTCTGGGCGGCCGAGCTTATGGGCAAGACCGGCGACGACGCCGATGCCTATGCCCGCGAGGTCGTGAAGGCCGATTTCGAAGAGGCCGGCCACGAGGACGTGGTGCGCAAGGTCGCGGGCGACCTCGGCGATATCGCCGATGCCGACACGATCCGCGCCAAGATGGACGAACTGCTCAAGATCGCCAAGGGCCAGCTGGTCAAGGAAACCTGAGACCGGCACGTTTTTCACGACGGCGCGCCGCCCCCGGCGCGCCGTTTTTTCGTGGCGCGGGCCGAGATCAAACGCGCCTCACCATTTACATGAGAAATATGAGTTTGCGCCGCAGCGCATCCGGTGCGAAAGCTGCGCGGTCATAAAGACGGATTTATCACCATGACCAACGCCCTCACCAAACTGCTGGCCTCGCGCGACTGGATTCTCGCCGACGGGGCCACGGGAACCAACCTGTTCAACATGGGGCTCGAATCCGGCGACGCGCCGGAAATGTGGAACGATGAGCATCCCGACCGGATCGAACTGCTCTACAAACAGGCGGTCGATGCGGGCAGCGACCTTTTTCTGACCAACTCCTTCGGCGGCAACGCGGCGCGGCTCAAACTGCACGGCGCGCAGAAACGCGCCCGCGAACTGTCACGCATCTCCGCCGAGATCGGCCGCAGCGTGGCCGACCGGTATGACCGCCCGGTGATCGTCGCAGGCTCGGTCGGCCCGACCGGTGAAATCATGGCCCCGATGGGCGCGCTCACGCATGAGCTGGCCGTCGAGATCTTCCATGAGCAGGCCGAGGGCCTCAAGGAAGGCGGGGCCGACGTGCTCTGGCTCGAAACGATCTCCGCGCAGGAAGAATACAAGGCCGCCGCCGAGGCCTTCAAACTGGCCGACATGCCGTGGTGCGGCACCATGAGCTTTGACACCGCCGGGCGCACGATGATGGGCCTCACCTCCGCCGACATGGCGACGATGGTCGAGAAACTGGGCAACCCGCCGCTGGCCTTCGGGGCCAATTGCGGCGTCGGCGCATCCGACCTTCTGCGCACCGTGCTGGGCTTTGTCGCCCAAGGCTCCGAACGCCCGATCATCGCCAAGGGCAACGCCGGCATCCCCAAATATCACGACGGCCACATCCATTACGACGGCACGCCCGAGTTGATGGCGGAATATGCGGTGCTGGCGCGTGATGCGGGTGCCACGATCATCGGCGGCTGCTGCGGCACCATGCCCGAGCATCTGTCGAAAATGCGCGCGGCATTGGAAGAGCGCCCCCGTGGTCCGCGCCCGACGCTTGACCAGATCACCGAGGCGCTCGGCGCGTTCTCCTCGGCGGCCGACGGCACCGGCGACGACGTCGCCGCCCCCCGCCGCACCCGCCGCAGACGGGCGTGATGACGATCATCGTTTAGGCGCGCTAGGCTTTGTTCTTCTTTTTTGAAATGATGAACACTGGCCGGCAGAAGGTGCCGCGCGATCGCAGGGACGGGGACTGGCGATGCAACGGTCGTGGCGGGTGCTTTATGCCAGCCAAGTCATTGTAACCTCGACACGTTGCGCGCCCTATCATATCGCCAGGCTGCGGGACGGCGTCATGCCGGAGGCATGCCTCTGGCATGGCGATCGCGCGGCACCTTCGGTGCGTTCCGCGCGTGAAGCAGCCCCCCTCAAAACAACGCCATCTGATCCCCCCGCGCCAGCGGCACCTCGAAGAGATCACTGCGCAAATCGCCCTGCCCCGCATCCAGCCCCGTCCGCCGCGCCGCCAGATCGAACCGCCGCGCGATCATCCGGGCAAACACCCCCTCGCCGCGCATCCGCCGATGCCAGTCGGCGGAATAGTCCTTGCCGCCATGCATCTCGCGCAGCCGGTTCATCACCCGCCCCGCGCGGTCCGGGTAATGCGCGGCCAGCCACTCCTGAAACAGCCCCGACACCTCGCGTGGCAGCCGCAGCATGATCCAGCTCGCGGCCCCGGCACCGGCCTCGCGCGCGGCCCCCAGAATCGCCTCGATCTCGTGATCGCTCAGCCCCGGCACGACCGGCGACACCATCACCCGCACCGGCACCCCGGCGTCGCTCAGCCGCCGGATCACCGCCAGACGCCGCGCAGGCGACGGCGCGCGCGGCTCCAGCAGCCGCGCCAGCCGGTCATCGAGCGTGGTGACAGAAATCCCCACCTTCGCCAGCCCCCGCGCCGCCATGTCCGACAGGATATCCAGATCCCGCTCGATCAGCGTGCCCTTGGTCACAACCGCCACCGGATGGTTGAACCGCGACAGCACCTCCAGACAGCGCCGGGTGATCGCATACTCCCGCTCCATTGGCTGATAGGGATCGGTGTTGGTGCCGATGGCGATCGGCGCCACCCGGTAGCTGCGCGCGCGCAACTCCGCCTCCAGCCGCGCCGGGGCCTCGGGCCGCGCGATCAGCCGGGTCTCGAAATCAAGGCCGGGCGACAGCCCCAGATAGGCATGGCTGGGCCGCGCAAAGCAGTAGACACAGCCATGCTCACAACCGCGATAGGGATTGACCGAGCGATCGAACGGCAGATCGGGCGAGCGGTTGTAACTGATGATCCGGCGCGGCCGCTCCTCCGAGACCTGCGTGCGCAGCACCCGCGCCTCCTCGTCGCGGTCCCAGCCATCGGGCTCATAGCACACGCCATGCGCCTCGAACCGGCCCGCCGCGTTGCTCGCGGCACCGCGCGCCCGCAGGCGCAGATCAGGGGGCAGGCTCGCATCCTCGGTCATGGCCTGAAATATGGAACATAACCAGAACACTTGCAACAATCCGATAATGATCATGCCGATAATTCAGTCACATCCCGCGCAAATCCCGGCTATAGGTCGGTTGCGGCGCGACCAGCGTCGCAATTCGGAAAGTGGCGATGCGACAAATTGACGAAAGCTGCGCCAGACTTAACAAAGATGCGCGCGCGCAGAGCAAGCAAGGATTCCCCCATGTCTGACGAAGAAGACGACATCATCCTGTCGGAACTGGACGACGAAGAGCTTGTCCAGCAGATGTTCGACGACCTGTACGACGGCCTCAAGGAAGAGATCGAGGAAGGCGTGAACATCCTTCTGGAGCGGGGCTGGCAGCCCTACCAGATCCTGACCGAGGCGCTGGTGGGCGGCATGACCATCGTCGGCAAGGATTTCCGCGACGGCATCCTTTTCGTCCCCGAGGTGCTGCTGGCGGCCAACGCGATGAAGGGCGGCATGGCCATCCTCAAGCCGCTTCTGGCCGAAACCGGCGCGCCGCGCGTCGGCAAGATGGTGATCGGCACGGTCAAGGGCGACATCCACGACATCGGCAAGAACCTCGTGTCGATGATGATGGAAGGCGCAGGCTTCGAAGTGGTCGATCTCGGCATCAACAACCCGGTCGAGAACTACCTCGAGGCGCTGGAGTCTGAGCAGCCCGACATCCTCGGCATGTCCGCCCTGCTGACCACGACGATGCCCTACATGAAGGTCGTGATCGACACGATGGTGGAACAGGGCAAGCGCGATGACTATGTCGTTCTCGTCGGCGGCGCGCCGCTGAACGAGGAATTCGGCCGCGCCATCGGCGCCGACGCCTATTGCCGCGACGCCGCCGTCGCGGTGGAAACCGCCAAGGATTTCATGGCGCGCAAGCACAACAAGCTGGCCGCGGGCTGAACTCGCAAAAGACACGCGTGACGGCCCGCGCCCCGGTGGTGCGGGCCGTTTTCGTTGAAAGGACGATCATGAGCGACCCGAGCGACGATCTGCTGACCGCCAAGGGCCTGCCACCCTCGGGTACGGGGCGTATCCTGCTCATCGCCTGCGGCGCGCTCGCCCGTGAAATCCTGGCGCTGAAACGGCTCAACGGATGGGACCACATGGACCTGCAATGCCTGCCCGCCAAGCTGCACCTCTACCCGGACCAGATCACCGCAGAGGTGGAAAAGGCGGTGGCCGAACACCGTGACCGCTACGCGCGCCTCTTCGTGGTCTACGCCGATTGCGGCACCGGCGGGCAGCTACAGGCGAAATGCGCCGAACTGGGCGTCGAGATGGTGGCCGGGCCGCATTGCTATTCCTTCTTCGAAGGCAATGACCGCTTCGCCGAACATGACGACGAGATCACCGCCTTCTACCTCACCGATTTTCTGGTCCGGCAATTCGACGCCTTCGTCTGGAAACCCATGGGCCTCGACAAGCACCCCGAACTGCGCGACATGATCTTCGGGCATTACACCAAGCTGGTCTACCAGGCCCAGACCGACGACCCGGCCCTCACCGCCCGCGCCCGCGACTGCGCAGAGCGCCTCGGCCTCGACTTCGAATACCGCTGGACCGGCTACGGTGATCTGGAAACCGTGCTCAAGGCGCAGGCGACAGGGGCGTAGCCCGGCACGGCCTTGCAAAGCGCTTGCCCCACTCACGGCAGGCGTGCCACCGCCTCGATCGTGCCGTGATCGACATATTGCAGCAGGATCGCGCTTGCCGCCGCGTCTCCGGGCCGCTCGAAGCTCAGTTCGAGCGGCTCGACCGTATCCCACCGCGCCAGCGTCTGCATCCCGGTCACGATATTGACATAGGTGAACGTCTCGCCCGCATTCTCGCCGCGCTCGATCTCCACCGTTTCTTCCGGCAGGTAGCGCACAAGATACACCGCCAGCGGCATCTCGCGCGGGCTCGGCGTGCGCGCGGTCAGGTGGACCACCCCGTCCTCCTCACGCACATCCACCGACAGATCGCCCCCCGACCGGGCCAGATGCTTGTCGATCAGATCGCTCACATCCTTGAGCCGTGTGCCCACCGCGTGATCGGCCCCGTTGATGATCATCTGCGGCGTATAGACCATCTTGCGCTCGTTCGCCTTGGCATAGCCGCGCTGCCGGGCGGTGTTGTCCGGGCTGCCGAACGTGTCCTTCCAGCCGATGTAATCCCAGTAATCGACGTGCAGCGACAGCGCGAGCACATCGTCGCGCGCCACGAGTTGCTTGAGAAAGGCATCGGCAGGCGGACAGGACGAACAGCCCTGCGAGGTGAACAACTCCACCACGACCGGGCGTTCACTTGCCACCCCGGGCAGCGCCCCAAAGGCCAGAAGCCCGGCAAGGGCGGTCATCAAAATATGTCGCATCACGTGTGTCGTCCCCGGCGGATCGTCTGGTTTCGGTGTGCGTCAGATGTAGTCCGATGTTGCCATGATAACCAATCAAGGTTTCGAGAGACAGCGGTGAAATCTTGAAATGGCACCCAATTGTGTGCAATAGTATACAAAAAGCACCTCAGCCCTCTTGATCGGCATCGCCAAATCGGTCAGAAGCAGGGCAAGTGATCCAGCCTCGACCATGAAAGGACGGCCACCATGCCCATCAGTGTCGGACAAGACAGCGCAAAGACCCGCAAGACCCTTACCGTCGGCGACCAGTCGGTTGCCTATTACTCGATCCCCGCCGCCGAGGCCGCCGGTCTCGGCGATTTCTCGCGCCTGCCCGCCGCCCTCAAGGTAGTGCTCGAGAACATGCTGCGCTTCGAGGACGGCAAGACCGTCACCGTGGACGATATCAAGGCGTTCTCCGAATGGGCCGCGAATGGCGGCCGCGCCAACCGCGAACTGGCCTACCGTCCGGCCCGCGTGCTGATGCAGGATTTCACCGGCGTACCGGCTGTGGTCGATCTCGCCGCGATGCGCGACGGCATTCAGGCCCTCGGCGGCGACGCGCAAAAGATCAACCCGCTCAACCCAGTGGATCTGGTGATCGACCACTCGGTGATGATCGACGAGTTTGGCAATCCCCGCGCTTTCCAGATGAACGTGGACCGCGAGTATGAGCGCAACATGGAGCGCTACCAGTTCCTCAAATGGGGTCAGGGCGCGTTCAACAATTTCCGCGTCGTGCCGCCGGGCACCGGCATCTGCCATCAGGTCAATCTCGAATACCTCGCCCAGACCGTCTGGACCGACGAGGACCAGAACGGCGAAACGGTGGCCTACCCCGACACGCTCGTCGGCACCGACAGCCACACCACCATGATCAACGGCGTGGCCGTGCTCGGCTGGGGCGTTGGCGGCATCGAGGCCGAGGCCGCGATGCTCGGCCAGCCGATTTCCATGCTGATCCCCGAAGTCGTGGGCTTCGAGCTCACCGGCGCGATGATGGAAGGCACCACCGGCACCGATCTGGTGCTCAAGGTCGTGGAAATGCTGCGCGAAAAGGGCGTGGTCGGCAAGTTCGTGGAATTCTACGGCTCCGGCCTCGATCACCTGCCGCTCGCCGACCGCGCCACCATCGCCAACATGGCCCCCGAATACGGTGCCACCTGCGGCTTCTTCCCGATCGACGACGAAACCCTGCGCTACCTGCGCAACACCGGGCGTGACGAGGCCCGCGTCGAACTGGTCGAGGCCTATGCCAAGGAAAACGGCTTCTGGCGCAGCGCCGATTACGCGCCGGTCTACACCGACACGCTCAGCCTCGACATGGGCACGATTGTTCCGGCCATCTCCGGCCCCAAGCGCCCGCAGGATTACGTCGCCCTCGATCAGGCGGCCTCGAAATTCTTCGACGTCGTCTCGGAATATCGCGGCGAGGATGAAGGCGCAGACGCCACCGACATGGCCGCCGAGGGCCCGGCCCCCGACGCGCTCATCGACCCGCGCAAATCCGCCAAGGTCAACGGCGAGGACTACGAGCTGCGCGACGGCTCGGTGGTGATCGCCTCGATCACCTCCTGCACCAACACCTCTAACCCCTACGTGATGATCGGCGCGGGCCTCGTGGCCCGCAAGGCGCGCGAGCTGGGCATCACCCGCAAGCCCTGGGTCAAGACCTCCCTCGCCCCCGGCTCTCAGGTGGTCTCGCACTACCTCGAAGCCGCCGGCCTGCAAGAGGATCTCGACGCCATCGGCTTCAACCTCGTGGGTTACGGCTGCACCACCTGCATCGGCAACTCGGGCCCCCTGCAAAAGGAAATCTCCGAGGCCATCGCCGAGGCCGATCTCATCGCCACCTCCGTGCTCTCCGGCAACCGCAACTTCGAAGGGCGCATCAGCCCGGACGTGCGCGCCAACTACCTCGCTTCGCCGCCGCTCGTCGTGGCCTACGCGCTCGCCGGGGACATGAATATCGACATCAGCCGCGATCCATTGGCCCATGACAAGGACGGCAACCCCGTCTACCTCAAGGATATCTGGCCGTCCCAGGCCGAGATCGCCGAACTGGTCGAGCGCACCGTGACGCGCGAGGCGTTCCAGTCGAAATATGCCGATGTCTTCAAGGGCGACGAGAAATGGCAGGAGGTCGAAACCTCCGAGGGCGAGACCTATGACTGGCCCGCGCAATCGACCTACGTCCAGAACCCGCCCTACTTCAAGGGCATGTCGAAAGACCCCGGCACGATCAGCAATATCGAGGGCGCGCGCATCCTCGCCCTGCTGGGCGACATGGTCACCACCGACCACATCTCGCCCGCAGGCTCCTTCAAAGACACCACCCCGGCCGGTAAATACCTGACCGAGCGTCAGGTGCCGGTGCGCGAGTTCAACTCCTACGGCTCGCGGCGCGGCAATCACGAGGTGATGATGCGCGGCACCTTCGCCAATATCCGCATCCGCAACGAGATGCTGGACGGGGTCGAAGGCGGCATGACCCTCGGGCCGGACGGGCAGCAGACCTCGATCTTCGACGCCTCCATGGCCTATCAGGATCAGGGCACGCCCCTCGTCGTCTTCGGCGGTGAGCAATACGGCGCAGGCTCAAGCCGCGACTGGGCCGCCAAGGGCACCGCGCTTCTGGGCGTCAAGGCGGTGATCGCCGAGAACTTCGAGCGCATCCACCGCTCCAACCTTGTCGGCATGGGCGTCATCCCGTTCGAGTTCACCGGCGGCGACACCCGCAAGACGCTGAACCTCACCGGGGATGAGAGCGTCTCGATCCACGGCCTCGATGCTGTGAAACCGCAGCAGGAGGTGCCCTGCACGATCACCTACGCGGACGGCACCGAGAAAGAGATCACGCTCAAATGCCGGATCGATACCGCCATCGAGAAGGAATATGTCGAACACGGCGGCGTGCTGCATTACGTCCTGCGCGACCTCGCCAAATCCGCCGCCTGAGCGGGCGATCACCTGAGCCAAAGGGGCGGCCTCTCGCGGGGCCGCCCTTTTTCATGACATGGGGGACGAAGCAGAAAGCCGTTCAGGGCAAAAGGATAACGATGATCCAACTCCCAAAGACGTCTTAAGGATTTGGATTCAATGGATATCGGCTTTGCGGACAAAGTTGCTCTTGCTGAAAGTCGGGATCGAAGTCGGCCATTTGGCCTTAAGGTGCCATTGGATGTGAAGAGGCAAGACGCGCATCGTCGGGCCGCGGTGCGGCGATCCAACCGTTGTTTGGTAGCGCTTTATCTCAGCCAAATCTGTAAAACCTCATTGCAGTGCGCATACTTGCGCCAAATCGCCGTGCCGTTGGGGCGGCCCGGCGATGCGCGGCGCCTTCGGCTTGATTCCGCGCAGGGACTTTGCAAGCTCAAGCTCCGCTCAAGTCGAGGGCAAGCCGAGGTTCGTTTCCAACACAATCGACGGTCTGGGCTCGACGGTGGTCACGGCGCTCCGGGCACATTGCGGGGTCTCACGTGTATCATGTCCTGCAAGCGGCGGCCTCTCGCGGGCCCGCCCTTTTTCATGACATGCGCAAGTTTTGGCCGGTCCCTGCCCGTTGTGCACGGATTTCCGCCGATCACCCGAGGATGACGCATTTGCGCGCCGCTTCCCCCTTACTTTCTCCGCCGCCCCGCCCATCTTGGCGAAAAGAGCAGAGAAACGGATAGAGCAATGAGAACCATCGTCATCCTCGCGCAGGCCGCGTTCATCAGCATGGTCGCCGTGATCGGCGCCTACGGCGACAGCGACCACAAAGCCCCCTGCCCGCTCCCGGCCGCCGCCGAGGCGGCGCAGCATTGCGAGGTGGAGCGGTAGGCGGCAGAGGCGGTCGCCTCACCCCTCCTCAGGGGCTTTCGGTGGCGTGTAGTTGTCCGGGTCCGCCTGCCACTTGCGCCATTCCTGTTCGAAGCTATCGACTGATTGGCCAGCATCCTCCCAGTGGAGTTTCAACTTGAACGTGGGCCAGTGCGACGGCCAACTTACCGCCTCTGGTCCTTGCCCTCCAACTAACGTTACTGACTCATCACCAAACGCGTCACACAAATATTCGGTGATCTCTGGGACATTTGTGAAATCGACAGATCTTATCGAGGCACCTCGAAGAGCAACCTCGATAATCTCCGTGCCCAAGTCAAACTCCGCAGCACAAAGGCTAGCACCCTGCAACTGTGCACCAAAGAGGTTCGCTCCCTGCAGACGCGTACCTATGAGTTTCGCATCCGTTAACTGCGCTTCCGCTAGTCTCGCCCTCTGCAAATGTGCTTCCGTTAGGTTCGCACCCTGCAACTGCGCATCACTGAGGTTCGCCCCTTGCAACTGCGCACCAGTCAGGTTCGCGCCATGCAACTGCGCGTCACTGAGGTTCGCCCCTTGCAACTGCGCACCCGTCAGGTTCGCGCCATGTAACTGCGCGCCCCTAAGGTTCGCCCCTTGCAACTGCGCGCCCCAGAAATCCGCACCATGCAACTGAGCGACGACAAGGTTCGCACCCTGCAATGCTGCAGATTGAAAGATTGCATTGTTGAAGTTCAATCTGGACAGCTCAAAACCTTGGAGATTTGCACGGCGTAGATCAATTGTGACCATCCCGCACCTTGCGGATGCGTTCATGCGCGCCAAGCTCTGCACCGCTCTTTCCATGTCCGGGCGCACAGGCTCCAACATGCGGGCCCATCTTACGATTTTATTCTCCATGCCGAGTATCTTCCTCTTGCATTTCTTCGGGCGGGTATTCTCGGCTCAGTTCCCGAACATACAAGGCTAGCGTTCGCGCTATGCGTGGTGCTTCAGCTTCACGTTCGTCGGCCAAACCTTCCAATCGGTCGATTGCTGCGGCACGCACCAGAATATCATCCTGCCATTCACTCAAAATCCGCAGATGTTCACCTTCGCCAACCTCGCGCGTAATCTGTCTCCGTGCAGCCAAGTCGGTCGTTGCAACACTCACTTTGTCGTTGAACAAAGCGTCTTCTGCCGTCTCAGTCTGCCGCCGGGTCAGGATCAGCCGGTTGATCGTGATGGGCAGCGCGATCACGGCCCCCAGCACCGTGGTCAGCGCCACAAGCTGCGCCAGCGTGAATCGCCAGTTCCACACATCCTCCGCCCCCTCCGGCGGGGCATGAAAGATGACCTGCCACAGGATCGCATAGAGCCCGGCAAAGAGCGTGCCCGCGACGATACCCCATGTCAGAAGAAGGATCAGGAACAGAACCGTATGCAATCCCGTCATGCCCACTTTATCCGCCAGCCGCCTGATCCGGTCATCCGGCGCGGTCGGGGCCTCGGCGGATTGTCCAACCACCCACTGCACCCCGTAGAACACCACCGTCAGGCCGATGAAAATCCACAGCAGCGGGTGGGTCGCGATGGTCAGGAAACTCTCAAGCAATGGTACCGTCCGACAATGACCTCAAATTCAACTCTAGGCATAGCCGAAACCCGGCCTGCGGGGAACGATTGATTGCGGTCAGGGGGCCGCCCCCGCACCGACGCAATACCGACGTGATACCGACGCGATACAGCCTGCCTTTCCCGCCTTGCAAATGCCCCGCCCCGACCTTAGGTTCCGGCTCAATTCGCGGGGCCTCCGCCCCGGCATCTCAGACAAGGACAAGACCCAATGGAAGCCTTCGGCCAGTTCATTCCCCTCATCCTGATTTTCGTGATCATGTATTTCCTGCTGATCCGTCCGCAGCAGAAAAAACTCAAGGAACACAAGGCGATGGTCGATGCGCTGCGCCGTGGCGATCAGATCGTGACCCAAGGCGGACTGATCGGCAAGGTGGCCAAGGTCAAGGACGACAACGAGATCGAGGTCGAATTGTCCGAGGGCGTCAAGGTCCGCGTCGTGCGCTCCACCATCGCGCAGGTCCTCTCCAAGACCGAGCCCGCCGAGGGCTGATCCCACATTCACTTGCGCGCCTAACCCATTGAAAAGGCAATATCATGTTGCAAATCGACCTGTGGAAACGCCTTGCCATAATGGGCATTGTCGCGCTCGGGCTGCTGCTCGCCCTGCCCAATGGTTTCTACTCCCGGGTCGAGACGCATAATGACGCAGCCGCCGCCATCGAGGCCGGTGCCGACCCCGCCGCCCTTCAGGACGAGCTGGCCCTCTGGCCCGACTGGATGCCGTCGAGCCTGGTCAATCTCGGTCTCGACCTGCGCGGCGGCGCGCATCTGCTGGCCGAGGTTCAGGTCGAGGATGTCTATGCCGCGCGCGTCGAGGCGATGTGGCCAGAGGTCCGCGATCTCCTGCGCGAAGAGCGCGACCGCGTCGGCCCGATCCGCCTGCAAGACTCTGAAAACGCTGAACTTCGTGTCCGTCTGGTCGAACGCCCCGAGATGGCGGGCGAGGCGGCGAGCCTCGTGCGCGGGCTTGCTCGTCCGGTCACCAGCCTGACCGGCGCAGGCTCCACCGATATCGACGTCACCAGCGACGGGGCCGACGTGATCATCCGCCTCAGCGAGGCCGAACAGCGCGCGACTGATGAGCGCACCGTACGTCAGGCCCTGGAAATCATCCGCCGCCGCATCGACGAAACCGGCACCCGAGAGCCGACGATCATGCGCCAGGGCTCCGACCGCGTCCTGATTCAGGTGCCCGGCATCGGCTCCGCCGCCGAACTCAAGGCCCTGATCGGCACCACCGCGCAACTCACCTTCCAGCCCGTGATCAGCCGCTCCTCCAGCGCCGATGAAACCCCCGGCGTGGGCAATGAAATCCTGCCCTCGCTGAACGAGGACGGCGTCTATTACATCCTCGAACGCACGCCCGTCGTCACCGGCGAGGAACTGGTCGACGCGCAGCCCGATTTCGACCAGAACGGGCGGCCGGCGGTGTCGTTTCGCTTCAACCCCACCGGAGCGCGCAAGTTCGGCGATTACACCGCCGACAATATCGGCAATCCCTTTGCCATCGTGCTCGATGGCGAGGTGATCAGCGCGCCGGTGATCCAGAGCCATATCCCCGGCGGGTCGGGCATAATCACCGGCAATTTCTCCGTCGAGGAAAGCACCCAACTGGCCGTCCTGCTGCGCGCCGGTGCCTTGCCCGCAGGGCTGGAGTTCCTCGAAGAACGCACGGTCGGCCCGGAACTCGGGGCCGACAGTATCGAGGCGGGCAAGATCGCGACGGTCGTGTCCTTCGTGCTGGTGCTGGTCTACATGTTCCTCAGCTATGGCCGCTTCGGCATCTTCGCCAACATCGCGCTGATCATCAATGTCGGGCTGATCTTCGGCCTGCTCAGCCTGATCGGCGCGACGCTCACCCTACCCGGCATCGCCGGGATCGTGCTCACAATCGGCATGGCGGTGGATGCCAACGTGCTGGTCTTCGAACGCATCAAGGAAGAGATGAAGACCGCAAAGGGGGCCGCGCGCGCGATTGAACTGGGCTATGAGAAGGCGATGAGCGCCATCGTCGACGCCAATATCACCACGTTCCTCACCGCCCTGATCCTCTATGCCATGGGCTCGGGTCCGGTACGCGGCTTTGCGATCACGCTTGGCCTCGGGATTATCACCTCGGTGTTCACCGCGCTGTTCGTGACGCGCCTGATCGCGGTCATGTGGTTCGAACGCAAACGCCCCAAGAGCGTTCTGCAAGGCCGCGCGCTGCGTCTCGTCCCGCAGGAGACCTCCATCGACTTCTTCAGCCGGTGGAAGCTCTGGCTGGGCATTTCCGGCGTGATGATCCTGGTGGCGCTTGGGTCTTTCGGCCTGCAGGGGCTGAATTTCGGCATTGATTTCAAAGGCGGCACTACGATCCGCACGCAAAGCGCCGAGCCGGTGGATGTCGGCCAGTATCGCGACGCGGTCGGCTCCCTGGGCCTGGGCGATATCTCCATCACGGAGGTGTTCGACCCCACGTTCGGCCCCGATGAGAACGTCGCCATGGTCCGCATTCAGGCGCAGGACGACACCGAGAGCGTGACACCGGAAGTCATCGCCGAGGTCGAGGCGGCGCTGCAATCGGCGGTGCCGGATATCGAATTCACCTCGGTCGAGAGTGTCGGGCCCAAGGTCTCGGGAGAGCTTATTCAGGCCGCGATCATTGCCGTCGCCCTCGCCATAGGGGCGGTGCTTGTCTATATCTGGCTGCGCTTCGAGTGGCAGTTCGCCGTCGGCGCAGTGATCGCCCTTGTGCATGACGTGGCGCTGACGGTGGGCGTGTTCTCGGAATTACAGATACAGTTCGATCTGGCGATCATCGCCGCCCTTCTCACCATCGTGGGCTATTCGCTCAACGACACGGTGGTGGTCTTCGACCGGGTCCGCGAGAACCTGCGCAAATACAAGAAAAAACCGCTGCGCGAGGTGCTCAACATCTCGATCAACGAAACCCTGAGCCGCACGATGATGACCTCGGTCACCACCCTGCTGGCGCTTTTCGCGCTCTACTTCCTGGGCGGTGACGTGATCCGGGGATTTGTCTTCGCGATGATCTGGGGCGTGATCGTGGGCACCTATTCGTCGATCTTCGTGGCCTCGACCGTGCTGATGTGGCTCGGGGTCAAACGCGACTGGTCCAAACCCGACGCCAATGCCGGGACACAATTCGCCAATGTAGATGCCTGAGGCGCTGGCCACGGCGCTCGCCGCGCCGGGGCTGCCCTGGCTCTTGCTGGCGATCGGTCTCGCGGGGATCGTGCGCGGCTTTACCGGCTTTGGCACGGCGCTGATCTTTGTGCCGGTTGCGGGGATTTTCCTTGCGCCGCAGGTGGTTGTCGGCGTCATCACGCTCACTGGAATTGCCAGCACCTCGGCGCTTCTGCCGCGCGCCTGGGGGCAGGCGGACCGGCGCGAGGTGGGCGTGCTGGCGCTCGCCGCTCTGATCACCGTGCCGCTTGGCCTGTGGCTCATGGGGATGCTCGACCCGGTGACGATCCGCTGGATCGTGGCCACGGTCGCCGCCATCACACTCGGCGCGCTGATCGCGGGCTGGCGATTTTCGGGCATTGTCAACCGCCCGATGCTCATCGCCATCGGCGCGGTCGCCGGGGTGATCGGCGGGCTGACGGGGCTGACCGGGCCGGTGGTGATCCTGTTCTACCTTGCCGGACAGTCGGTGGCGCAGACCGTGCGGGCCAACACCATCCTGTTTCTGGCCGCCCTCGATGTGGTGATAGTCGCCAATCTTCTGATTCAGGGCCGGGTCGAATGGCATATCTTCCTGCTCGCGCTGGTGCTTGCAGTGCCCTATTTCATCACCTCACTGATCGGGCAGGCGCTGTTTGACCCGCGCCACGAGCGGCTTTACCGTTGGGCTGCCTATGCCGTGATCGGCCTGGCCGTGCTGAGCGGCCTGCCACTCTGGACGTGAAGGAGACGCTGCCATGCAGATGACCGAAATCAGCTTTGCCGGGGCCACGCCGATCGACGGCTACGGTCCGGGATTCTTCCGCGTCGCGGGCGAGGTGATGCAGGGAGCGATCCTCGTGACCGTGCAATCGGCGCGTGGCTGGGGCGGGTTCGAGGATACCCAACCGCTCCTCGATCTCGCCCAGGAGGTGGACGTGATCTTCATCGGCACCGGCGCCGAGGTCGCGCATATCCCCGCCGACCTGCGCCACGCGCTGGAAGAGGCCAATGTCGGCGTCGAGACGATGAGTTCCCCCGCCGCCTGCCGCACCTATAACGTGCTCCTCTCCGAGGGGCGGCGCGTGGCGGTGGCGGCGTTGCCCGTATGACGATGCGCGCAGCCTTGGCGCTTTTCGCGCGCCCGGTTTCGGGCTAAAGCAGGCGCATGATGCTGACCGTAACCGATCTGAGCATAGCGCGCGGCGGGATACCCGTGCTGGAAGGGCTGAACCTGACACTCGGGGCCGGTCAGGCGATGGTGCTGCGCGGGCCGAACGGCATTGGCAAGACCACCCTGTTGCGGACCATCGCCGGTTTGCAACCGCCACTCTCGGGACAGGTGGAAGTGACACCCGAAAGCCTCGTCTACGCGGGTCACGCCGACGGGATCAAGCCGACGCTGACGGTCACCGAGAACCTTGACTTCTGGGCACAAGCCTTTGGCAATCATGATATTTCCGCCGCAATCGCCGCCTTCGCCCTTGGCCCCCTCGCCGCGCGTCCCGCAGGCGCGCTCTCGGCCGGGCAGAAACGCAGGCTCGGGCTTGCGCGCCTTCTGGTCACAGGCCGCGCGATCTGGGTGCTGGATGAGCCGACCGTCTCGCTCGACATGGACGCCGTGGCGATGTTCGCCGCTGCCGTGCGCTCCCATCTGGCGCAGGGCGGTGCCGCGCTCATCGCCACGCATATCGACCTTGGCCTTGCCGAGGCGCAAGTGCTCGATGTCGCCCCCTACCGGGCCAAGCCGCTTGATATCGAAGATTTCGACGGGGCCTTCCTGTGATCGCGCTGCTGACCCGTGATATCCGGCTGGCGATGCGCGCCGGGGGCGGCTTTGGCCTTGGCCTGTCGTTCTTCCTGATCGTCGTGGTGCTGGTGCCCTTCGGCGTCGGCCCGCAAAGCGCGCTTCTCTCCAAGATCGCGCCGGGCATCCTGTGGCTGGGCGCGCTGCTCGCCTGCCTCTTGTCACTCGACCGTATCTTCGCCCTCGACTGGGAGGATGGCAGCCTCGATCTGCTCGCCACCTCGCCCCTGCCGATGGAGGGGATCGTGAGCGTCAAGGCGCTCGCCCACTGGCTGACCACGGGCCTGCCACTGGTGCTGGTGGCCCCGGTCCTCGGCGTGCTGCTGAACCTTCCCGAGGCGGGCTTTCTCTGGCTCACCCTCTCGCTTGCCCTCGGCACCCCCGCGCTCAGCGTCATCGGCACGTTCGGCGCGGCGCTGACCGTGGGGCTCAAGCGCGGCGGATTGCTCCTCAGCCTGCTTGTGCTGCCGCTCTACGTGCCTACATTGATTTTCGGGGCCGAGGTGGCCCGGCGTGGCGCGGAAGGGTTCGATATCACCACACCGCTGCTGCTGCTCGCGGGGATCACCTGCGGCACCATCGCGCTTTTGCCTTTCGCCTCGGCTGCGGTATTGAGGGTCAACCTGCGATGAACAAAGGAAACGGGATGAGCCTGAACTCGCTCTGGGAATATGCCAATCCCAAGAAATTCATCCAGACCACCGACCGCGTCTTGCCGTGGTTCGCTTGGTCCGCTGCGCTGACGCTGGTGGTCGGGCTGGTCTGGGGGTTTTTCTTCACGCCGGATGATTACCGGCAGGGCTCCACCGTCAAGATCATCTACCTGCACGTGCCCTCGGCGCTGATGGCGATCAATGCCTGGCTGATGATGCTGGTCACCTCGCTGATCTGGATCGTGCGCCGCCATCACGTCAGCGCCCTTGCCGCCCGCGCCGCCGCCCCCGTGGGCATGATCATGACGGTGATCGCGCTGCTGACCGGTGCGATCTGGGGCCAGCCGATGTGGGGCACCTGGTGGGCCTGGGACCCGCGCCTCACGAGTTTTTTAATCCTGTTCCTGTTCTATCTCGGCTATATCGCGTTGTGGGAGGCGATCGAGAATGACGACACCGCCGCTGATCTCACCTCGATCCTGTGCCTGGTGGGCTCGGTCTTTGCCCTGCTCAGCCGCTACGCGGTGAATTTCTGGAATCAGGGGCTGCATCAGGGGGCCTCGCTCAGCCTCGACAAGGAGGAGAACGTGGCCGACGTGTTCTGGTATCCCCTGCTGGTGGCGATGGCGGGGTTCGTCCTCCTGTTCATCGCACTGGTGCTGATGCGCACCCGGACTGAGATCCGCGCGCGCCGGATGCGCGCGCTACTGGCACGGGAGAGGATGGGCGCATGATGCCGGACCTGGGAAAATACGCCGACGCGGTGCTGTCGTCCTATGCCGTGTCATTGGTGCTCCTGGCGCTCATCGTCTGGCTCAGCCTGCGCCGCTCAAAACGCATCAAGAGTGACCTGGAAGAGGTTGAACGCAAGGTGAAATCCAATGGCTAAGCTATCACCATTGATGATCGCCCCGCTGGTGATATTCGCGGGCTTCGCGGGGCTGGCCCTTGTGGGTCTGGGGCGCGACAATCCGAATGAACTGCCCTCGGCGCTCCAGGGCAAGGCGGCACCTGCGGTCGCAGTCACATCGCTTGGCAACGGCGCGCCCTTCACCGATGCCGACCTGCGCGCGGGCGAGGCGACGCTTGTGAATTATTGGGCCAGTTGGTGCGCGCCCTGCCGGGTGGAGCATCCCAATCTCGAGGAACTCGCCGAAAGCGGGATCACGATCTACGGAGTGAATTACAAGGACAAGCCGGGCAATGCGCTCGGGTTTCTGGAAGAGCTGGGCAATCCCTACGCCGCCATGGGCGCGGATGCGCAAGGGCGCATGGCGCTTGATTGGGGGGTCTATGGTGTACCCGAAACCTATGTGATCAACGGTGACGGGCAGATCGTGCTGCGCTTTGCCGGGCCGGTCACCGACCGGGTGATGGAGAGCACGATTCTGCCCGCGATCGAGGCGGCGCAGCAGTAAGCCCGCCCAGCGTCACGCGAAAATCTGCGCCCGGTGCTCTTCGAGATAGATCCGCAACCACGGGGTAAAGCGGGATGGGTCGGCCGCGATCCGCGCGCGCAATGCGTCCATCGCGCACCACTCCACCTCCATCACTTCGTCGGGATTGGGGGCGACGGGAATGGGCGACGCGACCTCGGCAGTGAAAATATCAACCACCTCATGTTCAATCAGCCCGCCGCCCACATCGGCGCGGTATTCCACGCGGTCGCGATACCCAAGGTCCAGCCCGGAAATGCCCAGTTCCTCGTCCA
>Ga0209943_1000810_pt1 | contig 20448 bp, 16 predicted proteins | sample SalPonR1_B_D2_MG_FD_185698 | JGI IMG/M metagenome (GOLD analysis project Ga0209943, IMG submission 185698) | Salt pond soil microbial communities from South San Francisco under conditions of wetland restoration - Salt Pond MetaG R1_B_D2_MG... ... | reverse complement strand
GTGCCGCTTTAGCGGTAGTCGTGAATCTTGATGACGCCATGGCGTTAGGATGCAAAGCAATGTCCGTTTCAATTATTTGATGATCATGTTTATTTATAATCAACCTCAACATTCTTCGCCCGACGAAGCTGCAATGGAGCGCAGGCGGGATTCGCCCGACGAAGCATCTTGAGCGGTTGGCTTTTAGCTATTTGCAATTAGCTTTTCCGCTCTTTCGTGATTTCGCTGCAAACTTAAGTGCCGCTTTAGCGGTAGTCGTGAATCTTGATGACGCCATGGCGTTAGGATGCAAAGCAATGTCCGTTTCAATTATTTGATGATCATGTTTATTTATAATCAACCTCAACATTCTTCGACCGACGAAGCTGCAATGGAGCGCAGGCGGGATTCGCCCGACGAAGCATCTTGAGCGGTTGACTTTTAGCTATTTGCAATTAGCTTTTCCGCTCTTTCGTGATTTCGCTGCAAACTTAAGTGCCGCTTTAGCGGTAGTCGTGAATCTTGATGACGCCATGGCGTTAGGACGTAAAGCAATGTCCGTTTCAATTATTTGATGATCATGTTTATTTATAATCAACCTCAACCTCAACCTCAACCTCAACCTCAACTTTAACCTTGGTACCCTTTACCCTTTAACCTTGAATAACTTTATCCTTTAACCTTGGAATTCTTTATCCTTTAACCTTGAGTTACTTTAACCTTTGACCTTGAGTTACTTTAACCTTTAACCTTGAATAACTTTATCCTTTAACCTTGGAATCCTTTATCCTTTAACCTTGAGTTACTTTAACCTTTGACCTTGAGTTACTTTAACCTTTGACCTTGAGTTACTTTAACCTTTGACCTTGAATTACTTTAACCTTGAGTTACTTTACCCTTTAACCTTGAATTACTTTAACCTTTACCCTTGAACCCCAGATCTTTAATTTTTCCGGGTGAGGGATGGTAAGGGCCTCTCGCCGATAGGCGGAGGGGTCCGAGAATCGCGAAAGCGATTTCGAGGACGGAACCCCTGAACAGCCCGACCCCAGCACGATTTTTGATCATGAAGCTTTGAATATATGACTTTAAGGGGCAATTCAGCCCATTATAGTAATTAGGGAAATACTAGATTCGATAAGCGTGCTGGGGGCACCCCCTAAAAACTAATATAATTTATAGGATTGGTTTCAAACTAATGGGGGTAAGGTTTTAAGGTTTTTTCCAACGCTCGTCTTGTTTTTGCTTTATTTTATTCTCTGCAGCATTTGATTGAGGCTGAAACCATTTCAAGTTTTTGAGATCATCGGGTAAGTACTGCTGTTTGGCGAAATTTCCGGGATGATCGTGTGGGTAAATGTACTTAGTCCCGTAATCTAATTCTTTCATGAGCTCCGTCGGGGCGTTTCTAAGATGTAAGGGAACGGGTTTGGGGCCGTTTTTTCGAATGTGATCCAGCACCTGATCGATGGCGAGATAGGCAGAATTGCTTTTTTGGGAGGAGGCGAGGTAGATAGCCACTTCAGACATGACGATGCGTCCCTCAGGCATACCAATTTTGCGGATGCTATCCATAGCGGAATTGGCGAGTAAAAGAGCATTGGGATTTGCGAGGCCGATATCTTCAGCAGCGGAGATGATCATTCTGCGACAAATAAATTCGGGTTTTTCCCCGGCATTAATCATCCGGGCTAACCAGTATAAGGTGGCGTCAATATCCGAGCCCCGAATGCTTTTTATGAAGGCAGAAACGACATCGTAATGGTTTTCTCCTTTTTTATCATAAGCGAAGGACTGTTCCTGGACGCAAGACTCAATAAGTTGATTGGTAATGGCGATGGACTCCTGGTCGGGGGCGGCTTTTACTGCCAGTTCTAGAATATTGTATAATTTTCGCGCATCTCCCCCTGAATGTATAAGCAAAGCATCCCATTCTTGAATTTGAATATCAAGCGATTTCAATTTTTCATCTTCGGCAAGGGCTCGGTGAACGAGGTCTTTAAGTGCTTCTGTCGAAAGGGGGTTGAGGACATATGTCTGGCATCGACTCAAAAGGGCATTATTGATCTCAAATGAGGGGTTCTCCGTCGTCGCACCGATGAGTGCGATAAGCCCTGACTCTACAGCGCCGAGGAGGGCATCCTGTTGGTTTTTGCTAAATCGATGAATTTCATCAATAAATAAGATGGGCGGTGGCTGATCAAAAAAATGTGAACTTTCGGCCGATTCAATAGCACTTCTGATATTTTTTACGCCCGCATTGATCGCGCTGAGCTCTATGGTCTTTCGCTTTGTTTCTCTGGCGATGAGCCGAGCTAGACTAGTCTTCCCTACGCCCGGTGGGCCCCATAAGATCATAGAGGGGATCTCATTTCTTTCTATAGATTGCCGAATGGTAGCTCCAGTACCCATCAACTGAGACTGACCAACGTATTCGTCCAGAACCTTGGGTCTCATGCGATCTGCTAAGGGTCTCAAAATAGTTTTAGTTTCTCACCAACCATTAAGGAGTTGTTGGCGTTATTAATGATATAAGCAAATATATAACTTATTTTGCGTGAACTAATCGAAGTCCTGTATACAATAACAGATGGATGTAACCGATGATTTAATAGCGGCTTGTAGAAGCGAAGACCGCGAAGCTATACATAAGCTTTACAAATATTGCCATGGGCATTTGATAGGTATAGGTATGCGATATCTCAAGAATAGAAATGATGCTGTGTCAGCGTACCACAAGTCTTTTATGAAAATGTTAAATGGCCTGGATAGCTATTCTGAGCAGCAAAATTTTATCGCCTGGGCAAAACGCATTATGGTGAATACTTGTATTGATGTTTTTAGAAAGGATAGCAAGCATACTGAGCGGGAATATCCATTTGATCCTTCGGATTATTTCTATAAAAATGCATCAGTAGATTGGAATTTGGCTGAGATGAATATGAGGACAGATGATATTTTAGAAATGGTTCAGTCGCTTCCTGAAAAGTCTAAGCTTGTCTTCAACCTTTTTGTTTTTGAAGATCTAAAGCATCAAGAAATTGCAGATCTTTTGGATATGAGTGAAGGTACGTCCAAATGGCATCTGTCAAAAGCGCGAAAATTATTACAGCAGAAAATTTTGCTGACACTGGAACAAGAAAATACAAAAATAAATGTCTCGTAAAATCGATAAATTTTTTAAAGGTAAGCTGGGTAAGCATTCCGCTTCCTATCAGCATAAAGACTGGCAGGCTTTTGAAGCTATGCTAGATGATCAAGGCGGTCAGAAAGGTGCCGTTTGGGGCTGGATCGTTCTATTATTTATTGTTATTTCATTTTTACTTTTCGTTCCGAATTCTTTTTTCAATCCTTTTTCCTTCTCAAATAATCAAAGTGGTGTTGAGTCCACGGCTGTTCCCATGAGCTCTAATGAAGAGATAGGAGCGAATGAGAATGATAGCTATCGGATCGATAAAGCAGACATAAGTGCAGGGGAGCTTTCGCTGCATCAATCAAGATTTGGAATTAGGAATAATATTTTACCTGCTTATCGGGATGATCGTGAAGGATTAAATCTATACGGAAATCCTTATTCATTTTCCGCTTCAGCTTTAAATCAATCAAAAAGTGCTACTGGTTTTATTGTAGCAGGCAAAGATGACTCATTCAATAGCCGAACTATAAATACCTATGAGCTGGATTATATGTCCGGCCTCATAAAACAGGAAGTAGCTTCTTTGCCTCAATACCCATTAGCTTTACTTTCTTCTATGCCCTCAGGTAATTATACTACTCAAATAACTCCCGTTTCTTCTCCTCAGGAGTCCTCCTTTGAATTAGGTATAGGTCTTATGGTAGGAAATGCTACAATTCGCGATGTAGGTTTACTATTGGAGATGCAATATTCGTTCAACAAGCGGTTCGGAATTACTTTCCGGCCCGGCTTTTTATATAGTAGTCTATCGGGTTCACAGATGACCTACACGCAAGAAGTTTTTGATTTCGGTCGAAATGAATTACAAATTGAACTCGAATCTACAGCTCGTTTTGAGTTGGATTTGCCCCTTTTTATTTCTATGCAGACCAATCGTCATCAGTTCGGATTCGGAGGGGGACTAACTTTGGCTATGGCCGAGCGTTGGAAGGAAGAAAAAATAGTGATTTCTGATAAAGATCGTCTTAGCGGAAGTTCAAGTGAGCCTGTTGCAACTTCTCGTTCGTTTTGGAGTGAAACAGACCGGAATGCGAGACCATTTGTTGAAGCACATTATCAATATTACATACATCCCCAATGGCGGCTTGGATTGCGTTCTAGATGGGCATTAGTAGATGATCAAATTGAAAATTACAGTTCTAGTCGGTCGGTTCACTATGGTGTGACATTAATGTACTCAATCAAGTAATGAATATGAGCATTCGTTTTTTTCTAGGTTTATTAGGAATGGTTTTGCTTTTTGCCTGTGAGTCAGAGCCTTCGTATCAAGATGTTACTGGAGAGCCAGAAGTTTTTTTCAGAGGAACAGTTGGTGGTGAATTTCATGATTGGGAGGCTGGTGTATCCAATTTCTACAATTATACATATGTAGAGACTAATGAGTTTGATTTTCACAACCTGCACAGCAAGTTATCCCAAATAGATAGTATGAGCCCGACATTGGAGGTAATCCTTCTCGACTCTGATGAAATTGGGGAAAATCTATCTGACGATGAGCGTTTTGAAACGGGAAACCGGTCCTATTTGCGACAGTCTGATGCCATTAAATCTTATACGATTCGTTTAGAATCTAGTCAGTTGAGCGACTATTTATACAATTTCGAGTGGCTAACAGGCCAAGGTGCTTTACAATCCGCAAGTCCTGAGTTGACATTTGACAGTGCGGGTTCGGAATTGATTTGTTTAAAGGGAGAGACGCTTGATGGGGATATCATTCATACCTGTAAGCGTATTAATTTGGATCAGAATAAAGACTTTACGCCCCTTTTAAGAGTTTCAAATGTGACAACAGATAGTGTCACTGTAGTGGCAGAAATGCCTGATGTTCAGTGTGACCGTTGGGATTGGAATGGTTATTTGATAGAAGATTACTCATTCTCTATGGCGAAAGAAAATTGGTCAGAGGATCTCGTTCATCTTAAAATGTATAATAGTTCTGTTTTGCTTTCGGATATCTTATTTACCGGTGAGTTGAATTCTAGTAATGAACCCATAATCGGTCAGGCGGGATTCACTTATGAGTTATTAGAGCGTAAGGTAAAAGATAGATTTCAACATGGGAAGGTGATTATTAATTACGAACATCCTCAAAACGGCTTATACAGTTCAAAGTTTGCGGAAAATTCAGATCAAGAATTCCAAATTCTTGAGATGGAACCCTTCGAAATGAATGAAGCTGGAATTAAGACTGTTCTGCTTACCTTGAGTTTTGAAGCGGTCTTAAAAACAGAATTCGGGCATGAAATGACAGTTAACTCGAATGCGGTAAAAATGGCTTTTCCTATCCCCGAATCGTAACTCCTTAACGGGTAATATCCCAATAATGACGCTTTAGCCAAGTAGCTAATCCATCTAAACCCGGAAAAAGCACTCGTTCATTAATATTTGATTGATCTAATTTGTCCCTCACTTCCCATTTCAATTGAGCGGGTATTTCTATTTTAAAGGAGCGGATATCCTTTTGTTTTACCCAATCTGAAATAAGAGCGGAAGGGTCTGACATCATGCTAAATACGGCATATTGATTGACAATCCGGTCGTCAATTGATGGGGGCTCAAAAAACAGCGCATAAGCTTCCTTTTTCAATTGCATAAGCTCAGCCAAATCCTTAACAGATCGATCTAACATTTCGGCGGTAAAAATATGAGAACCTTCTAGTCTGATGGTTTCTCGCAATACCGTAGGGAGCTGTTTTTTGGTATCCACGTAGTTTATGGCCCATATCGCTCCGTCCTTATGAAAATCATTAAAGTTTGCGGTCGCAAAGTGGAGCGCCACTAAAGGTGAGTATGTCCAATCTAGAAGTCGTGTGGGTAATCCGTGGTGCTGAGCTACAGCCATCAGATACCAGATGGATGAATATCGATGAGTTTTCGATGAATATTTTCTAAAATTCCTGAGTAAGTGTTTCTCCAGATGCGATTCACCTAAACGATTAAGAGTGGTCGATAAATCAAAACCAATACGGTCCAATCCACGATATACATAAGCTGAGCGATTTCGTTTCAGTTGTGGATTATAGGAATCGTAATAAAGCATTTCCTGAAGTTCGCTCCAACTGTTAGGTCGTAAAGTAGGATGCAGTGATTTATCTTCCTTGCGATCGCTCATAATTGTATTTTCAATCAGTCTGCTGTCGAAAATGCTGCAGAGCTGTTGTTAGCTTTTGATAGATTTCATCAGAATGATGTTTTTCTACAGTAGAAATACCATCAACAGCTCGCAATAGAAACTCATCCTGGAATCTACCTTGATCTAAGGCTTTTCTATAGGGTATATCTGGACGAAAAGTAACAAGAGAATACTTGCTGTTATAATCTTTAGTTTCACCTTCCCAGATCATCTCCAGGGCTCTTTTTTTGGCAAAATTTTCGTCATTTACATGATCCTGCATTTCGTAAAAATTATCCAGGGCGAGATCTGCAATAGCGTCTGTATTAACTTTTCGCTCTTTGCTGTAGGCTTTGAATAATTTGTTCCAATCTGATCCATATGTATCCAAATATCGATCGAAAACCAAAACGTCCTCAAATGCACAATTCATACCTTGCCCATAGAAAGGGACAATAGCATGCACGGCATCGCCCATCATGAGCACTTTGTCTCCCATATTCCATGGCGAACATTTGATCGTGCCGAGTGAAGAAGTAGGGTTTTCGTGAAATTCCGATACCAACTCCGGCATGTGTGGGACGGCGTCAGGAAAATATTCATTAAAAAAATGAGTGATGTCGCTGTCATCCTTTAAGGAATCAAATCCATATATCCCTTCGTAGGCTTGAAACAAGGTTACGGTAAAACTTTTATCTAGATTGGGCAGGGCAATCATCATAAAATCATTTCGCGGCCAGATATGCAGTGCCTCAGGAGAAACAGCAAAATCGCCAGAGGAAGTAGGTGGGAAAGATAGTTCTTTATAGCCATGTGTAAGAAAGGACTGAGAAAAATCAAATCTCATTTGATTAGATCGTGCCATAAAACTTTGGCGTATAGCCGAGCCTGCGCCATCAGTTCCGAATACGCGATCAAATGTTTTCGTACTTGTGGTTCCGGACTCAGTTCTAAACTGAAGTTTGGCTGCCTCGGGATCAAAAGACGTGCAAGCATGATTGAAGTATAGCTCAACTTCTGGATGTGCTTCTGCCATATCCAGCAATAGCGCATTTAGGCCAGACCTCGAAATGGAATTAATGTGATGGTTTTCTCTTCCACTGTATGGGCTCAATTTAGTTTGGCCATTTTCGTCGTGCAGTAAACGACCTTTCATGGGGAGCATGAGTTTATCTACTTCTTCTTTAGCGCCTATCATTTCAAGCGCCTTTAGCCCTCGGTCGGAGAGTGCTAAATTTATAGATCGTCCCGCTGACAAATCACTCTTTCGTAGATCAGACCTTCTTTCGTATAGATCTATTTTAAATCCGCGTTGCGCAAGCCTTACAGCAAGCAGCGTTCCACACAAACCGGCTCCTACTATCGCTAAATGTTCTTTTCCCATGAATAACTTTTACATGTAATTCCAGATTATCCAATTAGTTGTCTGCAAGCACCGCTTTTTCGAGTTTTTCTGCAAAAAGCACCCCTTCCTGAAAAGAGTTATACAATGGAACGGGAGCAATACGTATAACATCCGGTTCTCTCCAGTCACTGACTACACCCATATTACTAAGCGCCTCAAAGATTGATTTATCACCTCCCTGAACTCGCAAGCTCAGTTGACAGCCTCTATCTGAAGGTTCCTTTGGCGTGATAATTTGGATTCTTTCCGTAGGGATAGATTGTATGCATGATTCAAAAAAAGAAGTGAGTGCAACTGACTTTTTTCGTAGTTCTTTTATCCCTACCTCATCGAAAATAGATAAACTCGCTCGCAATGCCGCCATTGCTAAAATGGGTGGATTACTTAGTTGCCAGCCTTCGGCACCTTCTTCGGGTTGAAAAGTATCAGGCATCTTAAAACGAGAGGTTTTATCGTGGCCCCACCAACCGGCAAAGCGTGGAAGATCAAAATCTTTTGCATGTCGCTCGTGGATAAATACTCCCGACATGCCTCCAGGACCTGAGTTGAGGTATTTATAGGTGCACCAGGCCGCAAAATCTGCGCCCGACTCATGTAATCTGCAATCAACATTACCAGCGGCGTGCGCGAGATCAAATCCAACGATGCATCCCTTTTTGTGTCCAGCTTCAACGATCTCCTGTAGCGGGAATGATTGTCCCGAATAATAATTTACTCCCGAAAGCAAAATGAGAGCGGTCTCGCTACCATGTTCATCAATATATTTGAGTAGGTCTTCTTTTTTGGTATATGCACAGCCGGAAGAAGGGGGTAGCTCTAACAACCCGGCCTGAGCATCATACCCGTGAAATTCCAGCTGACTTTTTACGGCATATTGATCAGATGGGAAGGCATTTTTCTCGATCATGATTTTAAACCGTTCCTTCGTAGGCCTAAAAAAGGAAACCATTAATAAATGCAAATTGACAGTTAGACTATTCATAACCACGACTTCTTCAGGCTGCCCACCGACAACATCTGCCATTTGCCGGGTGAGGAATTCGTGATAAGGCATCCAAGGTTTACGCGCTTCAAAATGTCCGTCAACGCCTAAGAATTTCCAGTCTTCGAGCTCTTGTTGGATATAATTGGCGGTGCGCTTGGGTTGCAAGCCCAGAGAGTTTCCGCATAAATAGATTCGCTCTTTACCTGTAGGCATTTTTGGTATGTAAAACTCATCCCGCATGGCCTTCAAAGGATCCTGTTGATCCAAGGTAATGGCCTTTTCCCGAAGTGCTTCCATTATTTGTGATTTTGTGTACTTGAATCTATTGAATGGTGAAAATCTGACAATGATTTCCCTAACCACTCTAAAGCGGATCCGTGCATTAATTGATCCTTGACCGCTGAGGATAAATCCATGGAATCAATGAGCTGGCCTGGAACATGCTCACCCAAAGGAAAGGGGTAATCTGAGCCTAGAGCAATTCGATTGGCTCCTACTAAATCAATGATGTATTGCAGCATTTTCTCATCGTGAACCAGCGAATCTAAATAAAAATGCCCGAGATAATCCTTAGGTGCCTTGTGTTCATTAACGGCGCACAAATCCGGTCGGACATCATATCCGTGTTGAACGCGGCTTACCGTTCCTGGAAAAGATCCCCCTCCATGTGCAAAGGCCACGCGCAAATCTGGCAGTCGCTCAAAAACACCTCCAAAGATCATCGAACAAATAGCTCGACTGGTTTCTGCGGGCATACCTACCAGCCACGGTAGCCAGTACTTTTCCATTTGATCCTTACCCATCATATCCCATGGGTGTACGAAAATGGCCGCCCCCAATTCTTCAGCGCGTTGGAAGATTGGAAATAATTCTTCAGCATCTAAATTGAGTTCATTGACGTGTGTTCCTATTTCTACACCACTCAGTCCTAATTCAAGAATACAACGTTCTAATTCTTTAACCGCCAAATCTGGGGCTTGCATAGGTAAGGTGCCCAGTCCTGCGAATCGATCGGGATAAGAATTAACTACTCCTGCAATGTGGTCGTTGAAAAAGCGCGAGGTGTCATAGGCGTGCTGCCCCTCGGCCCAGTAGTGGAATAAAACAGGGATAGGAGATAGCACCTGGACATGGACTCCTGTTTCGTTGCAATCTTTAATTCGAGTTTCCGGTGCCCAGCAATTATCTTGTACTTCTCGAAAAAATTCATCGTCAATCATCATTTTCGCACAGCAAGGTTTATGATGTTCCAAATAGATGAAGCCGCCATATCCAAATGAGTCTGCCCATTTCGGTATGTTTTTGGGCATGATGTGCGTGTGAATATCAATTCTAAAACGGGAAGTATCGGTAATAGTCATATAGAATCGTATTTAATGCAGATGTTCTTAGGTTCAGTAAAGAAATGTAGTGCGTGATAGCCACCTTCTCGGCCCATGCCGCTTTGTTTTGTGCCGCCAAATGGTGTTCTCAGATCTCGGTGTAGCCAGGTATTGACCCACACGATTCCTGCTTCAATTTTTTCAGCTATACGGTGAGCTCGACTCAGATTTTCTGTCCAAATTGTGGCTGATAAGCCATAAATAGTATCATTCGCTAATTCCATAGCCTCAATTTCATCGGAAAAAGCTTGCAGCGTAACAACAGGGCCAAAAATCTCTTCTTGGTTTGTCCGACAGCTTTGTGACAGCCCTTCGATTACCGTAGGCTCTATAAAGTAGCCGCCTTTACAGCGTCCCTGGCCTTCAATAACTTTACCTCCGGTTAGAATATGCCCACCTTCTTCAACGGCTAAATCAATGTAAGTTTGTATTTTTTGAAAATGCTCTTTTGATACAATCGCTCCCATAAAAGTATTTGGATCTGTAGGGTCACCTATCTTAATACCCCTAACTTTTCGAATAAAGTCTTTCTTAAACTGCTCATAGATTTCATCTTGAATGAGAATTCTCGAGCCACATAGACAAATTTCACCCTGGTTGGCAAAGCTGGATCGGACAGTGGTAGCTAGCATCTCCTCGTAGGGAGCGTCAGCAAAAATTATATTGGGATTTTTACCACCCAGCTCCAACGATATTTTCTTGAAAGCCGGGGCAGCGGTTTCAGCTATTTTTTTACCTGTGGCCGTTCCTCCAGTAAAGGAAATAGCCTGGATTTTTTCATGCTCAGTCAATGCCTGGCCTACTTCGTGACCAAATCCTTGAACAATATTTAATACCCCGGGTGGCAGTCCGGCAGCTTGGCAAACCTCTCCAAGCATCCAGGCTGTGTATGGGGTAACTTCAGATGGCTTAGCTACCACTGTATTGCCGGAGGCAAGGGCAGGGGCAATTTTCCAACTTAAGAGATAGATGGGAAGGTTCCAGGGCGATATGCACGCTACAGGTCCTAAGGCCTTGCGATGTGTATAGTTGATTGTGCCGGGAAGTGTATGCGCTTCGGATTCTTCACCAATAATGAGTTGTGCAAAAAACTTAAAGTTGTTTACTGCCCTTGGAATATCTATCTCTCGAGCCAATTGAACCGACTTCCCAGTATCTTTCGATTCGGCCTGGATAAAATCTTCCATCCTGTTATCTAACTCGCGAGCTAAGGCATGTAAATATTCACTGCGGTCGCCGGGGGATAAGGACGACCAAGCCGGGAAAGCAGCTTCAGCAGAACGGATTGCCCGATCTACATCATTTGCATTTCCTCGAGCAAGAGAGGCATAGGGCTTTCCCGTTGCAGGTTCAATTACTGGAATATACTCGTTTAGATCTGGTGAAGTAAACTCTCCAGCAATGAAATGCATCAATTTTTTCATGAAGCTTTCTTTTGATCTGTAAAAAAGAAGCCCAGTTGTCTTTTCAAACGATCAGGCATTTTGGGAAGATTTGAACGCGGTATCAGCAAGGTAGAGATGCGATGAAGGTCGCCGTAAATTTGATGCTTGTCAGCAGTGCTTTTTAAGTATTCGTGACCCGAGGACCCACCTGTTCCGGTTTTTCTTCCCAACATTCGAAGAACCATCTGAGCATGACGGTATCGCCAATTAATGAACATTTCATCAATATCCATCAATTGGGTAAGAAGCAAGTTGGGCATGTGCAAAATAGGCTCCTCATTGTAGAGCCGAATCATCAGCGCTGCCAGAGTGGCTTTATATGACAGTGTCCAATCTCCTTTCTCTTGCATTTTTTTATGAATCTTAGGGTCGAGAATATGTTCAAAGTACTCTTGCGTCTTCTCGATCATCAAAATTCGGTTTTGTCTGGACTCTTCCTCTAGGTATTCACTGTTCTTTATTTCCACCAATTCTTTCTCGTGCATTTCTCGAACGGCTTCTTTAAATTGCTCTACAAAATTAAAGTCTTCAAACTGGAGAAAGGGAGTTCGTTCAAGCCAACTTTCCAAATGGTCTAGCAGGGATCCCTCTGCTTGCATTTGCTGCAGCTCTTCTTTGCTTTCCTCGTCAAATACAACTTGATAGTGTTTGTTGTTGTATTGAATGCGTTGTTTATCGGGCAGCCCCATGAGGATTTCTATCTGTCGGAACTGATGGCTTTGAAACCCGGAAGCTGGAAATAGGTAAGACCTGAAATCTAAGAAATCTAATGGGGTCATGGTTTCCAGTACATCAATTTGTTTGATCAATAAGGATTGGACCTCCACCACACGGCTTAGCCTTTCAACGGCCTTGAATATATTTTTTTCATCAACCCTTTCTCGTTTAAAGGCATCGCGTACCGCCGATAATTCGTGTAAAATTTGCTTAAACCATAGCTCATAAGCTTGATGGACAATGATAAAAAGCATTTCGTCGTGCGCCGGAGTGCCCACCTCCACCGATCTTAAGTCTTGCGCATTTAGAATTTTGTCGAGCTGCAGGTACTCTTTATAATGCACAGAGGTATACTTTCGATCCATGTCTAAGCAGTTTTAGTTTGGGTTTGAAAGTACAAAAAAAATGGGGAAGGAGGAAGAAAAAAAGAGGCCGACTCAATTTGGAAAGTGGAAAACGCTGTATTGAGAATCAACAATTTGAATCGGCCTCTAATATGCAATGTACAGTCTTATCCCATATATAAGAAGCTTGGGCTCAACATATACGGGCTTTTTCTACAACTTGAGTCCTGCGTCATACGAAAAAGGAGTACTGTACTGTATATTAGCAGCATGAAGGAAGCGTATGCTCGATTGGAATGGCTCTTGGAAGATAGAAACCGAGTATGGTTGCATATTCTTTTTTGGATTTTCATTTATTTAGATGAGCTTTTGGGTATAACAGGCATTACGCGCGAAAGTGGATTATCTGTTTTTCTCATTTTCTCCTTGTTCCTCTTGGATGCGCTCACTGTTTATTTTAATCTCTATCTACTAATAGATACCTACCTCATTCGAGGTAAGCTCTGGATGTATCTTGCATTCACTGCCATCACTATTTTTCTCAATATTGAATTTAGCTTTTTACTTCGGTATAGTTTTTTCGAAAATGACTTAGGATCACTTCCTGATATTTCTGTCTTAAGTCAACTCATATCTGACTTTGTATACACAACCTTTATGCTGGGAACAGCCATAGGTGCCCATATGCTTATTCGAAACGTAAGAAATCAACAGCGCATTCGAATCTTAGAAACTGAAAAATTAAGCACAGAGCTCAAGTTCTTAAAGAATCAGATCAATCCTCACTTTCTTTTTAATTCGCTCAATAATATTTATGTGCTCACTAGAAAGCGTCCCAAAGAGGCTAGTGAAACCGTACTATTGCTTTCCGATTTATTGCGGTATCAACTCTATGAATGCGCTCAGGACAAAGTCTTGTTGAAAAATGAAATTCAATACGTCAAAAACTTTCTGAAATTAGAACGGCTCAGACGCTCGGGTGCGCATATTGAATTTGAATATGAAGGAGTAAAGCCCGACCTCATCGAAATTGCACCATTCATATTTATTCCATTTGTAGAAAATGCGGTGAAGCATGGAAGCGTTATACAGGATAAAGTGTTTATAGACATATACTTTAAATTACATGAAGACGGAACCTTATTTTTTAGAATACAAAATAGCTTATCGGCAAATACCCAAAAGTCCGAAAGGCCATCCTCCAAAAAGGAGGGCGGTATCGGTTTGGCAAATGTCAAGCGGCGTCTAGAATTGATTTATCCCCAGCGCTATAATTTAGAGATGGGTAAGACAGCAGAATCGTATATTGTAGAACTTTCCATAAAATTGAAAAAATGATAAAAACAGTAATCGTAGATGACGAACCTTTAGCACGGGAAGGTCTAGAGCTACATGTACAAGAAGTTTCTGATATTGAGCTTGAAGCTCAATTTGGTCATCCCACAGATGCCGTCGCTTTTTTAGAGAAAAACGAGGTCGACCTCCTGTTTCTTGATGTGGAAATGCCGGATATGTCAGGGATCGATCTATTAAAATCACTGCAATCGCCACCACTTACCGTGCTCACAACAGCATATACGGATTACGCCTTGGAAGGTTTTGATCTAGGTGTGATCGATTACCTGGTGAAACCCATTCGGATTGAAAGATTTATGGCTGCCGTGAACAAGGCGCGTGAGTATTTGCGCTTAAAAGAGCTTTCAGACCAAACAGAGCAAATGCCCGATCAGGATCATATTTTCCTTAAAGCCGACAGAAAATACGTAAAAGTATTTTTAGAAGACATTCTATATATAGAGGGAATGAAAGACTATGTGATGGTTTATACAGAGGGCTCACGCATCATTACTGCCATGAATATGAAAACGATAAACAGCCAACTAGATAGTTCTCGATTCGTTCGCGTAAGCAAATCCTACATCATCAACGTCTCTAAAATAGTAGAGGTGAAAAATAATGCCGTTATGATTAAGGACAATGAAATCCCCATTGGCAAAAAATACAAAGAGCACTTCCTCGATAATTACATCAAGAACCGATTGCTGCAGCGTTAGTTAGAAAATAACAACACGTTTAACGGGGAGTCGATAGCTTGCGTCACTCGATTTTATTTCTATAAAATATACGCCGGGCATCAAATGTTCCACAGATAACCTACGCTGTAGGCCTCTTAAGGTTCCCTGCATCATACTTCTACCTTGAATAGTGAAAATTTGAAAACTTAAGCTCCCTGAAAAAGAGTGATCAACTTGGAGCGTAATTTGCGAACGTGCAGGGACGGGGTACACAGAATAGTTTAAATGCACGATGGGCTCAGCTGAAGAACTTACCGGATCACAAAGGTCAAATTCACCACAATACATCCGATGGGCTAAGGTGCAATCCAGGACAAAAGGATTAGCTTTATCTTCTTGGTAGCGCGCTACGGTATGCGTTCGCTCCCATTCGCGAACATCCACCGGATCATCCAGATGCCATGAACAAAGGTCTGAGCGCTGTAAATCAAAAAAGTTGGGATCCGCACTGACCGCTTCAGCTCGATACACAGTATAAAAATACATCATGCCACGAGCGATGTCCCCCTTTACTTCATCACGAGGCTCGAAAAGGTCCGGCCCTAATTTACTGTAAAGACTTTCATCAACAGGGGGCGAGGTCAGTTGTTCGCTCCGGTAATACCATGTATTTACCTCCGCCCTAAGTAATTCGGCATAGGGGAAATTGGCTCGATCAGAATTCACAGAGACCTTGGCCGGGCGTAAATGATGCATATCGCGTTCACCTAAATTATTTCGCGAACCTTTCGACCGAGGCCAGGTATGCTCTGCATTGATTCCATCTGCCGCGCCATCCTTAAAAATTGCTTGCCTGGGATTCTCATCGGGCGGTAAATAAACCGCATGCCGAGTATAAATCCCATACACTGAATCATTTTCCGCCTCTACTATCTTGTACAGCGTGTCCCGCGCCTCTCCATACTCCATCAGGTCAGTCGGCCGATAAGCTTGTCGCACCGCCAGCTCCAAATCGAAGCCCTCCAGGTCCGGAAATACCGGCTGATGACCTTGCGCCACGAGAAGAGGCCCAAAGAAGCCCATAAAAACCAATATCGACACCCATCGCTGAATCATATACGCACAATTTTCTAACTCAAATATACGATATTGATCTACAGATGAAAACTCGTCTTTCCCGTGGAAGAATACTTGTTTATGTTTTAGGACCCTCTTAATTAGTTTTTAGGGCGTGCCCCCTCTTCCGCCAGCCGGCGGATTCGGGGTCGGGCTATGCAGGGGTTCCGTCCTCGAGATCGCCAAAGGCGATCCTCGGGACCCCGCCAGCCGGCGGGCCCTTTCTATCCCTCACGCGAACCCCGATGCCGCTTGTTATACCAATTAGTATTATAAAAACACAAATACTCAGCAGGAGCCTCCAATGCCAGTAGGCTTAAGTAAGAGAATCGCGTCTAAGGCCCTCCTCAACTTTTTTCTCACCCTTTATTGATTTAGCCTTGAGCTCCTTGACGACCGTTTTATAATTATAAACATGGACTTCATATCCAATATCAATAATATCACCAATTAATGGAAGCAAACCAATAAGATAATCGAGAATAATACGTCCAATCAAAACCAAATGGACTCGAAGCGGAAGCTGGAATGTCCTCGCGCTCCATACCCAATAGATTGCAGCCAAAAAGGAAATGGTATCTCCGACGCCGGGCAATAAGCCCAAAATGCCATCAAGCCCCCATCGACGATTTTTGAGGAAAGGAATTCGATAGGCAAAATCCATCACACGACTGAATGTGTACAACCGGTTCAATCGTTTTTGTTCGGACTTGCTGAGAAATGATAATTCGACTTTTTCCATCGATCTGGCGTCTTCTTTGTGTTATAGAACGAAAAAATTACTACTTTCAAGGTGCAAAGCAAAAATATATATTCATATGCAAAATCGATTATTTCTTTTATTTCTCAGCATTTTCTTTCTTTTTACATCCCTGAGTGCCCAGGAGGGTATGTGGATCCCCAGCTTGCTTTCCGGTCAGAATGAGGCCGAAATGCAGGACATGGGAATGGAAATGACGGCTGAGGATATCTATGCCGTAAACCAAAGTAGTCTAAAAGACGCCATTGTTCACTTTGGTGGATTTTGTACTGGGGAAGTTATATCAGATCAAGGGCTTTTACTCACGAATCATCACTGCGGCTACCGGCAGATTCAATCTCACTCCAGCCTGGAAAACAACTTGCTCGAAGAGGGATTTTGGGCGAAATCCCATGCCGATGAAATACCCAATCCGGGCCTTTTTGCTCGCTTTATTCGCGAAATACAAGATGTTACACCTCTGATTCTCAATGGTGTGACGGAATCCATGAACGAAGAGGAGCGGCAAGAAAAAATTAGGACAAATATTGAAAACGTAAAAAGCCAGTTTGAGCTTGGTCCTTTTGAGTCTATGGATATAAAGGCCTATTATAAAGGCAACCAGTTTTACGCTTTGCGCTCTGTTCGATACGATGATGTGCGCCTCGTCGGTGCCCCTCCTTCGAGCATTGGAAAATTTGGAGCCGATACGGATAATTGGGTTTGGCCCAGGCATACCGGTGACTTTGCTCTTTTTCGCATTTACGCCGGACCTGATAATGAACCCGCTGCTTACAGCGAAGAGAATGTACCTTTCACTCCAAAACACTCGCTTCCTATTTCACTGGACGGAGTGGATGAGGGGGATTTTACACTCATATTTGGTTTTCCCGGAAGTACAGATGAATATCTGCCCGCCATTGCCATTCAGCAGCTGGTGGAAGAAATCAATCCCGCACGTATTGAAGTGCGCGATCGCGCGCTGAAGGTAATGGATGAAGCCATGCGTAACGATCCTGAAGTGAAAATTCAGTATGCTTCAAAGTTTGCAAGTATTGCTAACTACTGGAAAAAATGGAAAGGAGAGAACCTGGGCCTCACACGCACAAATGCGATTGCTCAAAAAAGATCTGAAGAAGAAGCTTTCGAGAAAGCCTTGCGAATGGATAATGATGCATTAAAGATGTATGGAGGAACGCTATTGGAATTAGAAACCAATTATAAGCAATCTCTTCACTTACGTAAAGGCGATGCAATTTATGGAGAAATTATACAACGCAATGTAGATGGACTCCGAATGGCAGGATTTGTAGGCCGACTCCTGCAGTTTTACGAGCAAGGAGGGGCAGAAGCTTTTACAAACTTTGGGCAGCGATTAACACCTTTCATGGAAAACATGTATAAGAACTATAATATGGATGTTGATCGCAAATTAGCGGTCACTTTGATGAAAGCCTATTATGAGTTGATGGATGAGGAGTTTGTTCCCAAAGTTTTGTCTTCTAACATTGAGGGAATAGATAACTTTATGGAGCAGTATTACAAGCTTTCAAAGATTCCAGATCAAAGTGTTTTGGATGTGATTAAAAATATGGAACCCGAAGAAGCTGTTGAGATATTGAAAAATGATCCGCTTGTTCAATTAATAGAGGACTTCAGTACACTGTATCGGTCCGAGATACTTAGCCCATTGGCTAAAGTGGAAGCAGAACGTGATAGCTTGATGCGCCACTATATGGCCGCTCAGCTTTTAGTGGCTGATGAGGATGCGCGCATTTTTCCTGATGCTAATAGTACATTACGTGTAGGTTACGGTCAGGTAAACGGATATTACCCTCAAGACGGTGTGAAATATTTGCATCAAACGTATTTAGAGGGTGTGATGGAAAAATACGTCCCCGGAGATTATGAATTTGATGTTCCTGAGCGTTTAATAGATCTATTTGAAACTAAAGATTACGGTCCCTATGCTGAAAACGGGAAAATGCCGGTTTGTTTTATCGGATCAAATCACACAACGGGGGGCAATAGTGGAAGTCCGGCCATTGACGCCCACGGAAATTTAATTGGATTAAACTTCGATCGTGTGTGGGAAGGCACCATGAGTGATTATTCCTATGATCTTTCCATCTGCCGAAATATAATGGTTGATGCGCGGTATGTTCTATTTATTATCGACAAATACGGCGAAGCCACCCGTTTAATTGATGAAATGGAACTGGTGCACCCAAAATCAAAATAGTCATGGAAGTCCAAGGCGCTGGGATCGCAGGCGGACATGAGAAAACCTGTGAGATCGCTCTCGATGTCATGCAGGCAGGGGGAAATGCTGTAGATGCTGCTATTGCTGCTTTTGCAGCTATGTTTGTCACGGAGCCGGCGATGGCTTCCCCGGGGGGTGGCGGTTTTGCGACTGTCTTACCGGTGTCCGGGCAGGGTGTGGTATTTGATTTCTTTTGTCACACCCCAAAAACCAAAAAGAAAATTGACGAAGTATCTTACCGACCTATAACCGTCGACTTCGGGGATGATACAGAGCTTTTTTATGCGGGGAACGGAAGTACTTCGACTCCGGGTGCTATCGCAGGCATATTTTCGATGCACGAGGCTATGGGAACAATGCCCTTAGCGGAGTTGTTCTCACCTGCTGTCGAATTGATGAAGGAAGGGGTTATGCTAAACAACTTTCAGGCATTCGATTTAGGCCTTCTAGCGGATATTTTTCTGATGGAACCTTTTGGTCGGTCTATATTCATGCAAGATCAACGCTTAAAAAAACAAGGCGAATGGGTCAAAATGGACCGATTGGCTGATTTTATGGGGACTCTGGCTATTGAGGGAAGAGACCTTTTTTATCGCGGAGAGATTGCTAAGGAATGCGTCCGAATTATGCGAGATCAGGGCGGACTATTGAAGCGGGATGATTTTGATAGCTATCAATGTGTTAAGCGTAAGCCTCGATCTTTTCGTCTTGATGAATGGCAGATTCATACGGTTCCACAACCCTTTCTGGGAGGAGCTATTTTTGAATTATTAACGCAGACTTTTTTTGCAGAAAATAAATCAGAGTCTGAGTTTTATCCGGGCATGTATGACGCCATTTGTAAGGTACTGCCGATGTTGAAAGACCAAAGTGAATTAGAAAAAGCTTTAAAAGAACAACGGCCGCCACTGCCTCGACATCGAGGGTCGACCTCACATTTTAGCATCATTGACCGGCAGGGCATGGCTGTCAGTCTCACCACTTCCATAGGCGAGGGGAGTGGCCTGTTTTTACCAAGTTCGGGAATACACATGAATAATATGTTGGGTGAACTAGCCCTTTTACCCGGTGATTTGCATAGCTGGTGGCCGGATTGTCGACTCAATTCGATGATGTCACCTACCATTGCTAAGAAACCGAATGGAGATCTATTAGTTGTAGGAACGGGCGGGGCGGGACGCATTCCGTTTGTATTAGCCCAAATGATGGGACATTATCTGTTATCGCCGAAAGCTGACTTGAAGGAGATTATAGCGAGACCTCGGATTTTTGCTACTAATGATACCTTTCATTACGAAAGGCCCATCGATCCGGATAATTGGGCCCATCAACACGCCAAGTCTAGAATTTGGGGCGAGGGCTCTTTGTTTTTTGGCGGGGTAAACGCCATTGAAATCCGGCAGGGTCATTTATCAGGGATTGCTGATCCTCGAAGACAGGGTGAGGTTCGGTTCGTTTAAATATATCTTGACTTATTTTACAAAAGCACCCTCATTCCCTGTCTTGCGGAGCACTAGTGAGCAGTTCACCTCGCGCTCTTACGATAGATCTCTTACTCCTAATTCCTTTTTATTCTTCAATTTTCCGCTATAAGATCGTATTTTAAAAAGTTCCGAAAATATCTGGTTTAACGATATTTCGTAAAATTGATGCTAAACACAGGGGTAAGGAGCATGATCCTAAGGTATTGGCGGATAATTATTTACATTGATGATATTATAAATTGTAATAAATAATAAACATGAAAATT
>Ga0209943_1000803_pt1 | contig 20574 bp, 18 predicted proteins | sample SalPonR1_B_D2_MG_FD_185698 | JGI IMG/M metagenome (GOLD analysis project Ga0209943, IMG submission 185698) | Salt pond soil microbial communities from South San Francisco under conditions of wetland restoration - Salt Pond MetaG R1_B_D2_MG... ... | reverse complement strand
CTATCGGGCCTGCGTTTTCGAATAATCAAAAAATCCCCCCCGTCCTGAAAGCTTAGGATGGGGCCGGCGTTTGGGTCCGTATGCAAATCGAAATAGGCCCTTCGCCACTCTTTGACCGCACGTTTTACCGGCTGCCAGAGCTTTTTCTGATACTGTTTATCGCCCCGGTAATCCTGAATCATGAATCGAACCCGGCAGGATATAGCATCCGGAAATAGTATCCTGTAGTTCGGATGGTTAAATACCGCCCTGATGCCGTATGGCTTCGGGTTTTTCCATACCGGGCTCTGGATGCCCAGCCAGAATTGAACGATTCTCAACGGATAGAACAATCGTGCCGCCTGAATCGCCCGAAGGGTCTCTTCCACATCGGTTTCATCGCTTCCCGGAAATTGAATAATGAGGTTGGATTTGTGCTTGATGCCCAAGGCCTCCAGGTTTTTCATGATTTCCAGATTCTCCAGCACCGAGGTCCCCTTATTCAGCTTCTTTAAAAGGTTTGCACTCAGGGCCTCGATGCCGACCTGGGTTTCCGCCGTTCCGGCACGGGAAAACGCCTCCAGGGTTTTTTCATCGGTGGATGCCCGAATTTCGGAAAAAAGATGGAAATCCTTGTTCAAATCGGCCAGGCTTCTGAAAATGGCGCGGCCTCTGCGCGGCGGCAATGCGTTGTCCATGAAGGCTATGGAAAGCAATTGATACCGCCCGGCCATCCGCCTCACTTCATCCGCCGCCTGCTCAGCGGCCTTGCTCCGGTAGCCGTTCCACTGCAGATTCAAATTGCAAAAGGCGCAGCCCCTCTCTCCGGTTCGGGGATCCCTGCCCCGCCACCAGCAGCCCCGCGAGATCTCCAGGGGCAGGGTGGGAAAAAACGCCTGTTCCGGCGAAAGCCTTTTGAGCATGGCAAAGTATTCGGAAAAATCCGGCGCCGGAAGCTCGGCCATATCCGATAGCTGCGAAAAGCAAGAATCCTCCGATAAAGGCCCATCCTTTCTGGTGACGATGCCGGCCGTCGGCGGGAAATCGGCTAGCCTCCCGCCACCCCTCAAATGGGCGACCAAACGGGTAAGGGGGATTTCGCCCTCCCCGACAACAATCATTTCGATTTCCGGAAACGCATCCAGCAAATCCCGGGCGGAATGGCCGCCGATAATAGAACCGCCGGCGATTATCGGCAAATCCGGCGCCCGTTTTTTAATCTCCCGGATAAAATACAGCGAGGATGTCAGCTGGCACAGACAAACGGAGCAGCCTGCCAGCCCCATCGCCGCCCAGTCGACCCGGTCGATGAATGCATCGGATACGTCCCTGACCCGACGGACCAGACGTTCAAAGTCCAAATCCTGAAGGGATTTTTGGCCTTTGGCGGCTTTTGCGAACAGACCGGCGATTTGATCCATGCGATCCGGATAGAGCATGGCCGCGTAAACGCACTCCGCCGTCCAGTTCCGTTCGGATATGGCCTGATAGACCGGATATCCCATTGAAGCGGCTACCCGAAGATAAAAGTGATGGCATAATACCTTGAGATCCGGGAATTCGGATTTGAGATAGGCCTTTAACGCCCCCAGCTGAATCGAAGGCCGGCTGAAAATCGGCCAGGGGGACGAAATCAATGCCATTTGATTTAAAAACGGCGTCTCTCTGTATTGCGATCGGCTCGTTTGGTCAGCCATGAATCCACCTCCGGCTTTTTTTAAACAGAAATCTTCACGCGTGTCCATGAAAAAAGCCGGAGTCAATACTTGATGGCTTCGTAAAAAGCGGTTTATTCCGCTGGTGCGCCATTTTTGCAGAAAGTAACTCTGAAAAGCGTCCGCATTGTCATTTCGAGCGGTAGCGAGAAATCTTGAACAATCAAGATTCCTCGTCACTTTCGTTTCTCGGAATGACAGCAGTGGAAGCTTCTAAAATAATATTAAATATTGTCGAGTTCCTTGGAAGCGGTTTATTCCGCTGGTGCGCCATTTTTGCAGAAAGTAACTCTGAAAAGCGTCCGCATTGTCATTTCGAGCGGCAGCGAGAAATCTTTAACAATCAAGATTCCTCGTCACTTTCGCTCCCCGGCATGACAGAGAGCTGAGCTTCTGGAATATTAATATATATTTTCAAGTTACTTAGAAGCAACAACACTTGACCATAAAAGCGGAAACAGATATAGATAAACATTATTTTCCTGAGAGGATCCCATATATATGCGCATAGACACCAAAGCCCTTTTGCGATCAAAACATTTCGCCCGTTTCGTTTACCGGTTTATCCGCATCTATTCCAGAACCTTCAGGGTGAGCGTCATCAATGAGAAACCCTGGCGCGATTACCTGGCGAACGGCGGAAGGGTTTTGATTTGTAGCTGGCATCAACAGTTTTTTTCATTTATCAGGCACTTTCAAACCTATAAGGCCTATCAGCCCTGCCTGATGATCAGCCAGAGTGCGGATGGTCAATTGATTGCCAATGTGGCAAATTTTTCCGGATGGCACACGGTGAGGGGCTCCTCTTCAAAGGACGGCGGGGTCGCCCTTGCCAAAATAATCGAAAGATTAAAAGAAACCGGGCTCGCCGCCCATATTCTGGACGGCCCCAAAGGACCGGCGGGTATCATCAAACGGGGGGCTGTGCAGATAGCCATGGAGGCAGGCGCGATGATCGTGCCGGTTTATGCAGAAGCAGACGCGAAATGGATCTTTAACAGCTGGGACCGGTTCTTCGTACCAAAGCCCTTTGCCCGATTAACGATCCGGTATGGCGATATGGTACCGCCGCCAGATCCCGCCGCTGATGCCGACGGCATTGAGGCGCACCGAAAAGCCCTTGAAACGCTCATGCGGCCGGCCTTAGCGGCATAACCCCCCATTTACCCTGCCGTCAGTTTGTCCCGGACCCTCTCGAGCTCAGCCTCGGTTTCGGTAACCAGCTCCCGGATAATCTCTTTGACGGGAAGAATCCGGTTGACCAGGCCCACGGATTGCCCGGCCATCATTGAACCATAGAATACGTCCCCGTCGATTACCGCATTGCGCAGACGATTCTCCCAGAAGGCCTCTAGCCTATGCTGAGCCTGGGTTCGTGTAATTTTGCCGGTCTCCATCTCTTGCAGCAGCTCTACCTGCAGACGGTTGAAGTCATCGGTCGCCTTGTTCCGAATCGCTCTTACCGCTACTACCGGCAGGCGCCGATCGACCTGCGGCGTGGCCACCGCATCCCGCGCCTTGGCCTTGATATAGGCCTGCTTGAAGTCAGGATGGGCCTTACTTTCCTCGGAGACGGCAAAACGCGTACCCAATTGCACACCGGCAGCACCCATTAAAAACATATGGGCGCACATCCGCCCGCTGACAACGCCTCCCCCGGCGAATATGGGCACTTCCGTTTTCTGCAGCAGCATCTGCTGGATCAGAACGGCAAGGCTGACCTGACCCACGTGGCCGCCGGCCTCCATACCTTCTATAATTAAGGCATCCGCGCCGTTATCGAGCATCCGTTTACCCACCGTCTCAGTGGCGGCAAAGCACATGGTTTTGCCGCCGTTTTCCTGGACGGAAGCCAGATCCTTGCGTCGGGGGAGGCCGGCGAAGACGACAAAAGGACACGCCATGTCCCGGACCAGCGCCAGATGCGCCTGGTATGCGGGCGCCAGGGGAATGAGATTGACGCCGAACGGTTCGTCTGTCAGCCGCCGGGTTTCCCTGATTTGCTCTTCCAAGGCCTCGGGCGGGGCATTGCCGCCGGCCAAACAGGCAAATCCGCCGGCGTTGGCCACCGCCGAGACGAGGCCGGGCTCGCTCACCCAAGTCATCGCCCCGCAGATAAATGGATACCGGACACCCAGGAAGGCCCGGCCATTTTTAAAAAATCGGTCGGCTAGCGCTGTTTGCATATATATACCCCCAATGATGACGCAGGTCACCAAATTGTATGGTATCCCGCATCCCCATCGCATTCGGGCAGGATATCGCCCACCTGAAACGTAAAGTCCCCGCTCCTCCGGTCGTTGAAATAGTGTTCAAGAGCGGTAAAAATGACCTTGAAGGCAAGCTCGTCCCAAGGGACCGCCGCCTCTTCGAACAGCCCCACATCCAGGCTTTCCTCGCCCGGGGAAAAATCGTCGTCCGCCAATACCCCCCGAAAAATCATATACATCTGGTTGACATGCCGGATATTAAACAACCGGTAGGGCGTCAGCTCGTCGAAACGCGCCCGGGCCTCTTCCAGGGATTCCCGTCGGGCCCCTTGGGTTACGGTCTCCCCGTTTTCAAGATAGCCGGCAGGGATCGTCCATTTCCCCCAGCGCGGCTCGATTGACCGCCTGCAGAGAAGAATGCGGTCTCCGCGCTCCGGAATGCAGCCCACCACCATCTTCGGATTCTGGTAGTGGATCATACCGCAGGATTCACACACATAACGGCTTCGGTCATCGCCCGCCGGTATTTTTACAGACAACAAACGGCCGCAGTTTGAACAGAATTTCATACCCTATATATATCCAGTTTTGACAATCTCGTAAAAAGCGCGATAGGCGTCCTAATTCGGCAGGTAAGCGGAACCGTCGATCAGGTTTCGGGGGACAGCCTTCTTGAATACCGGCAGAAAGCTCAATTTTTGAAAAAGGCGAAGGTAAGAGGCCGTCCGTTTATCCACCATCCGATCCACCATCAGGGCAGCCGGAAACTTGGCTACGGTCCTTATAAAATCAAACAGGACAAGCATCCTTGACAGGTCCCTGTACAGATGCAGATAGGTTCCGACCAGCGCAGCGACGGAACGGGACAAATGGAGATACTCATTTTTTACCACCAGGCCCAAATGCTGGGTATTTGACATCAGATGCAGAACGACCTGTATCCGGGTGTGCAGCCCCTCCGTGCCTTCAGCGTGCAGCTGAAACAAAAAGTTGCGGGACGTCAGCGGTTTCACGTTTTTCTTTTGCAGGGTCTGCGCCAGAGTAGCCTTGATTTCAGACTTGCGCCGCTGATTGCGCGCCGGATTCGAACTGATATTGATCAGAGCAGTGGCCAAAAGATCCACATCCGCAAATAAAGCCCCGCACACATAATCCCACAGCGGCTTCCACTTGCCCTGAAGATCCACGCAGTTGCCCCAGTCAATAAAAAACATCTCCCCGTGGGTGTTGATCAGGACATTGCCCGGATGGAGGTCGCCATGGAATTCCTGGTAGACGAATACATGGTACAAAATCGTGTATAAAAAACGCGAGGCCATCTGTCGGGAAAACTTGGGGCGCTGTTTTGCCGGTACCGCATTGACCACCTGGTTGATGCTGCCGGCATTTTCAATATGCTCCATCTCAATGATGCGCGGGGTGCAGGCATAGATTTCCGGAACATTCCAGAACATTGAATTTCGGCTGCGCTCGGCAAACCGCTGCTGGTTCTTCGCCTCTTTCTCAAAATCCAGCTCGCGCTGAAACCCCTTGGCAAACTCGTCGGCCTGCTGCTGCAGGGCTTCAAGAAACGGGGCCAGCTTTGAATGGGGCGCCCAGTAATGGGTACTGATGATGGCGACGCTCAGTACGGTTTTTCCCAACAGGAATTCCCGATCCAGCCCCTTTCGGGCGACTTTGATGACAACAGGCTTTAAAAACTCCTGGCCGTTCTCCTTCACCGGTTTCTTGGCCAGATAAACCGATCCGATCGAGCCTGACTTGATCGGGGAGGCGACATCAAAATCAAAGTAGCATTCATGGGGCTTTTTCCCATAGCTTTCCTCAAACGCCCCATAGACCTCCGCTGCGCTCATGGGAGGGACATCCTCCTGGAAAACGAGGAGCTCCTTTGAAATCTCTTCGGGCAAGAAATCGGCGTTGGCCGCTGCGACCTGGGCCATTTTGATAAAAAACGGCCCGAATTCACGAACCATTTTGGCGATAATCTGCGCCTGGCCGGCAAAATCCTTTGGGTCAGTCTGAAAAAACGGCTTGATATAGCGGATGGCCCGTACCTGCCGGCGAACAATTTTCAAATCCCCGCGGATCACCTTGACCCGGTCTCCCAGATCCCTGAAAAACGCCTTGTTTTTCCGTTTGGTGTCTTTGAGAAGATTGATAATTTCAACCAGAAGCGGCTGATAGCATCTTAAAATAATACGAAAGATTTCAAGGTTTAGCTCAACCAGGCCCTTTAGTTCCGGTTCACTGAAAAGCTCATCGAAAAACGCCCAGAATTCCCGGACCACAACTTCCGGGACTTCGATCGGGCTTCTCAATGTAATCTGATCCACGACGTAGCGAATCAGCTTTTCCGTAGTCTTTTCGTTCGGAATGAGATTGCTGCGGCGCATATAGCCGGTCACCGACCGGCTGTGCCGGGTTAAAGGATGCAGGTAGAATGCATTGAAAAGCTCATCCAGCACGCTATCGAGCTCTTCCACCGTAACATACCTATCGTTTCCAATCGTTCGTATCAACGGGATTATGGCACGCGTCACGTTAAAACTGTGGTAGGTATAGGAGCCGGTTTCTTTGATTATGAGAAACAGGTGGTCCTGAAGGACCTGGAGATGGGAAAAAACTTTTCGTTTGCCCATTAAAACAATCTCAGCCGTGTTCCTGTCGAAACGGTTATCAACTCAGGCATCCAATGCCTATGGATACCGTATAATTTCCGGCGGGCGATTCGTGGGTTTAATTTATACCATATTAAATTGTATGTCAAATAGATTTAAAACACACGATATTGTGGTTGGAACGGTATACTGAATTTATCATCCGCCCCTTCAGTCAATTCCGGGACTGTTCGTATTCCAGCCGCTGAACCGAGCGGATCTTTGCCTCAAGATTTAACAGATAGGCAAAATCCGGCTGCGTGGCATCCGGGAGGGGATCATACTCTTTTTCCTTGATGCGCCGCTTGGCCTCGGCCACATCGCCGCCGGTTTCCTCGAGCGTGCTTTCGATGAGTTTCCTGAAATAGATACAGTATTGGATGGCCCGGGGGATATAGGCCGCCGCGTCCCCGCCGGTCAGCATGCGTTCGTGCCCAAGACAAAGGATATCCACATCCAGAACCGCCAGTTGCTTCATGGAATAAAAATAATCATTATAATCGGAGAGCCATTCGGAAAATATATACCCGTTCGCCGCCATTATCCCCACGGCCTCGCCGGTAAAGAGTATTTTTTTCTCCGGCACATAAAAACTCATGGAATCCCTGGTATGCCCCGGCGTCGAGATGGCCTTCAGGCTCAAATCCGCGCCGAGTTCCACGGTCTCTCCATCAGCAAGTACCCGATCCACCGAAAACGGTTCAAAATCTGAAGTGCCCGGCACATCCTCTCCCAATGCTTTATAATGGTCGATGGCGGAGCGATTGAGCTCCCGAATCGTCTGAATGGCCCGGGGACGCTCAAGAACCCGCTCACCGGCTTCCGAACAGCAGATTTGCATCCCGGGAAAGGCATTTTTAAGCATGGCGGCGGACCCGCAATGGTCGTAGTGCATATGGGTCAGAAAAAGATAGGCGGGGCCGCGGCCGTTTGTCATCTCCCGGATTTCTTGTATGTAGCGCTCACCCATAAGCGACATACCGGCATCAATAACCGCGGGGGCCTCTGTTTTGAGAAAAAATGCAGGCAGACTGATGTGGCCAAGGGCATGGAGTTCATGCGTAATAGTGCCCGCTCTATTTATAATCATTTACAATTCCTCCAATTCTCGTCGATATCCATCCAAATTATGAAATATAGCGCATTATCCAAGAGACAGTCAATCTTGCATGTGTTGTAGACAATCAATAAACGGACGAATGACCATTGACGCCATAAAACCTGTTTGAAAAAAGCTAACATACAATTTACTTTAAAATTGACAAAGGAAAAATTTTAAGCATATACTCAAAATTATTTTACTGACAACGACAATCGGCGCTGAAAGGAGGAAATCACTATGGCACAAATGACAGATCGCATGAAGGAATTGTTTGACAATGTGAAGACCGTCGTCGTGGCAACCGCCACAACGGACGGCGAGCCCAACGCCGTCCCCGTAGGGACAAAAAAAATCATTGACGATGAAACCGTTCTGGTATCCGACCAGTTTTTCAACAAAACCCTGGCCAATATGCAATCCAATCCGCGGGTTGCCATATCCTTTTGGGAAGGCCATGAGGGCTACCAGCTAAAGGGCGCCGTCACCATTGAGACGTCCGGAAAACGCTTTGAAGAAACCGCCCAATGGGTCGAGGAGAAGAGTACCCAGGCCGGATTTCCGCTTAAATCCAAAGGCGCGGTCATCATGAAAATTGAAGAGATCTACGGGTTGGCCCCGGGACCGGGGGCTGGGAAAAAACTGGCCTGATCATACCATTGGCTCGTTCTCTGGCAAAGATGCGCCCCCGAAGAAGGAGGCCCCATGCGGACCTCCTTTTTTATTTCTCTTTGTTCACCGAACGAACAAAGTCTTCAAATGCCTGACGGGTATCGTATTTAAACCGATAACCGGTTTCCCGAATTAACTTGTCGGAGCTGGCAATCCAGGGCATGGTCAAAAGCCGCATGGCCGGCGACGGAAATTTGGTGATAAAATGCAGCCGCAGAGTCCAGGCGAGGTGATTGAGCGGATAGATAATAGACCAGGGGACCGGCAACCGAAAGTTGCCCAGCATCCTGATCATTTCGGCAAACGTCAGGGTGCCTTCGCCACCTACATTATATACGCCGTTGATGCGTTTTTTGAGCATCAGCGCCATGATTTCAATAACATCATCTTCGTGGACAAATTGAAACGACCTCGCATTGGCCGGCAGTATGACTAGCTTCTTCTTGAGCTGTTTGGCTAAAGGGTTTGCAAATCCAGGGCCCACCACGAAGCACGGCCGAAGAATGGTGACCGTAATGTCCGGATGTTGACTGACAAATGTTTGGAATATTTTCTCGATCTCTTTTTTGTTTTTGGTATATATAAAATCATCGTTTCCCCGTAAGGGGCTCTCTTCGGTAAGCGGCACATCATTGTCCGGATAAAAACCATAGGCAGTGGCCGAGCTGGTATAGAGAATATGCCTGACCCCCGCTCTTGATACCGCGGACAGGATATTTTTGGTTCCGCCCTTGTTGATATCCTCCATCAACCGTTTGTTGTGAATCGGCGGCAGGATATAGGCGGCGTGAACCACCGCATCGATCTTTTCCCGATCAAATATGTCATCCATGGATTCCCGGATGTCCCTTCGGTCAAATACATATTTGGGATGGCTCTGGCGGGGCTCATTGACATCGGTTCCCACCACGCGGTAGACCCAATCCTGCTCGCACAGGTGCGCCACCAACCGCCCGCCGATATAGCCCGCCGCGCCGGTGATCAATATGTTCATAGGTAATCCCTTGCCCTATTGGATTTGAGATTTGGCATAGCAGGTGACGCCATGACAAACCGTTTGACAAACCGTTTGGCAAACCGCAGTGCCGGTTCCCGGCCGATTCCCGAGCCGACCCCGATCACCAGGACACTTTTCCTGTCCAAATACAGCCCCCTTTTATCCAACGCACTTTAGGCTTTTTCCAGAATATGGATGCACATGGCCGCCTCCTCAACGCCGATATTGCCGCCGCCGTTTTCGGCAAGGCCGATTTTTACCCCTTCGGCCTGGCGTTTACCCGCCTCCCCGCGAAGCTGGAGCCCCAGCTCATAAATCTGGGCCAGGCCGGAGGCCCCGATGGGATGGCCGCGGCATTCCAGGCCGCCGCTGGTATTGACCGGTTTTTTACCGCCGAGCCTGGTGGTCCCGGTTTCCGCGTAGGGGCCGCCTTCGCCCACAGGGCAGAAGCCCATGGCCTCGGTCTGGTGGAGTTCGCCGTAAGCACTGGCATCATGGAGTTCGGCGATATCGATATCCTCCGGGCCCAAGCCGCCCATATCATAGGCCTGCTTGACCAGCCGCTCGCCGATATCCTCCCCGTCAAAATCCCGATCCGTGCCGGAGCCGTGAACAGAGGCCCGAATTTTTATCGGCCGCGGATCCTTCAATTTTTTCAAAAAGTCCTCAGAGCAGACAACCGCCGCAGCCGCCCCATCCCCCACCGGCGCGCACATGGCCCGGGTCAGGGGATAGGCGATGGGTTTGTCCGCCAACACATCGTCAACACTCATATCCTTCTGGTACTGGCTCATCGGATTAAGCGACCCGTGGAAATGATTCTTCGCGCAAATTGTGGCCAGTTGATGCTGGGTGGAACCGAAACGGCTCATATGCCATCTTGCGCCCATGGCATACGCATCCATAAAAATACTCCGCCCCTCGCCGGGCGGGGTCTGGCCATCGGGAATCGTCACCTGAAACATAGAGTTGGCCTTTTCCATGAGCTTGACCTGATTCTCAAAATTTTCCACATCCATACACGTGGCATAGGCGGTCAGGGATTTCGTCTTATCCGGATGGCTGATTTTCTCAGACCCCACAACCAGCGCTACGTCATACATGCCGGCCCGGATACCGGTATACGCCAGGTGAAGCGCGGTTGAGGCCCCGGCGCACGCATTCTCCACGTTAGTGACGGGAATGGCGCCGATGCCCATGGATCGAAGCACCACCTGGCCACGAATCGAGTGCTGGTTGTCGAACATGCCCCAGAAGGTGTTGGAAAAAAACGCGGCCTGAAGATCCGCCTTTGTGAGCCCTGAATCCGCCAATGCCGATTGAATCACCTCATGCGCCATATCCCGTACATTCCTGTCCATGTACTTGTTAAACCGAATCATGCCGAGCCCAGCGAGATATACATTGGTCATAAATTTTTACCTCCCTTAAAATCAATCCTTTCTCGGATACGTATCGATAATCTTGTGGCCGGCGCCAATCGCCAGCGTATCGTTGGAGCCGTCCTCAATCAACATGGCCCTTGCATCCCGGTAGAGCTTCTCGACCAGATACTCCTTGGTCAGGCCGTTGCCGCCGAATATCTGGATCGCCTCGTGCGCGACATTCAAAGCGGCCTCTGTGCCGTGGACCTTGGCGATATTTGAATACTCCTCGGCCGGGGTGGTGGTGTTCTGGTTATAGGCAAATGCAGCCCGGGTGACCGCCCGGCTGGTCTCCACCTGCCGCAGCATCTCAAAGAGTTTAGCCTGGATGTTGGGATATTCGATGAGCTTTTTACCGCCCTGGACCCGGGTCTTGGCATAGGCTAGTGCCTCTTCAAATGCCGCGCGCGCCACCCCGGTGCCGAAAACCCCCATCATCGCCGTTGTTGTTGACAGAACGATATCCAAAAGGGCTTCATACGCTTCGGGACCAACGATCAGGTATTTTCCGGGAACTCGGACATTGTCGAAAAATATCTCCCCCTGATTCAAGTCCCGCTGGCCCAGCTTGTTCAGTGGCGCCCCTTTTTTTACTCCCGGCAGATCAAGCGGCATGGCGAATATGCCGCCGCCGGCATGTCCCATGGACGGCTCGATCTGGCAGAACAGGGCGCAGTGCGTGGCGATGGTGCCGCAGGAGACCCAGGCGGATTTCTGGCCATTGATGATATAGTCATCCCCATCCGGTTTGGCCACACACTGGGCCGGAATAGATGCATCAGAAAAAGATGGATAGTAAGGGAGCAGGGTGTCCGAACCATGATCCGGCTCGGTGATCCCCCAGCATCCGATGATACCGGCATCCTGACAGTCGCAGAATGGCTCAAGGACCTCCTCGATCATGTTCTCCTCCGGCACCAGGGAGGCCCCGAAAGCCGGAAAACTGGCCACCCCCAGGGCAATTGTCAAGCCCACACTGCCCCAGGCGAGCTCCTCGTAAACGATCGTCTGCTGCAGGGAAGTCAGGCCCATCCCCCCATAAGTTTCCGGAATCAAAATCGAATGATACCCCAAACTGTAGGCCTTTTTCATAAAATCCCAGAACGGCGAATCCCTGGCGATCACCTGCTCCGGCGTCATCTCATCAAGCTCCTTGGCAATGGGCCGCATCACTTTTTTCGCGAATTCATTGGCGTTTTTTTTAAGCATTTTGTCTTCATTGGAAAGGTTGATATCCAAATCCAGATATTCCATATAAGCCCCCCTATTTATCTTTATCTTTATACCTAGCCTCGATTTTGTCGGCATGCTTGACCACGATTTCCGGCACCTGCTCAAAGAGCACCTGCTGCATGACCTCCATGACTTCCGGGGAGTAGGCCATCCCCATAAATTCGGGCGGCGCCCACCATTCGTCCTTGTTCTTGTACATGGGCGTGCCGCCGCCGGGAAATGCCGTAAACAGGTTGGGCACGCAATTTAGCATATCCTGCTTATCCATTTCATAAGTCATGCTCTGATGCATTTCTTCACGGCTATAGTAGACCATGTCTCTCGGCGGACCCAGCGCAAGCCCGATCTTGGCATCCATATGCGGCATAAATCCCAATGCATTCAACGCAAACCCGAGGGAGCCCATCACCCGATTATCCACCCGATACTGCCAGGCGGCGGCACAGGCCCAGTCACAGGCAATCGAAAAATCCAAGGCCTTCCAGTTGCAAGACGGACCGCCGAGCTGACCGCCGCCGCGGTTTTCTTTGGCGTATTTGTTGAATTCCTTGCATGTGTCAAACCCGCAGGCCCCACAATCCCATCCCAGGTTGGAGCGGGCGGTTCTGGCGCCAACGGCCACAACGACCGGATTCTCGCCCTTTTCATAGCAGCTTTTGATGGTCTCATAGTCCCATTTGACATAGCGCATGACCTGCCCCACGGGCCCCATAACCTCGATTATCGGCTCGAGATCCTCGCCCCAGATGATTTCGACGTCCACGTCGGTTTTGCCGGTAATCTGGGGCGCCTTGTGTACGGCCAGCGCAATATTTTTGGCCACCTCCAGCACATGGTCCTGACAGTACTGGATACCCATTAAATGTCCCATTATTCATCCTCCTCATCGCTTTTTTGGGGTTTCGGGATCCACTTACGGTAGTCAAACCCACGGATAATCCGGGCCGTCTGATAGATCTTTCGGGTGTTATCCAAAACCTTGTCCATATTGATGAGATGATAATCCACGTTGACATCCACATAGGGGTTCTTTGACTTTACCGCCACCGGTACGCCGACGACCATCCCCGAATTGCGGCAATATCCCAGCTGCATCCCGGCCATGCCGATACTGGCAAAGGGGCGGGCATCGACCATCAATGTATGCGCCGTCCATAATGCGCTGCCCACCGCATAGCCCAAATCACTGACCCGGGCGGTACAAAGCGGCCCATCGATTTCTTTTTTCGACGACCGGTCGGTGATATCCACCAGGCCGTATTTCTGGTTCTTCTGTTCATAGAAATAGCTGCAGTCCAGCCCGCCCCCGCAGAGTCCGCAGCCGGCATCCAGCGGGGTTTCATGACATCTTGTATTGCCAATGAACAGGATCACGTCCGAATCGCGAACCATAACCGCCTCATAGAGGAACGGCTCCTTCCACTGCTCCTTCTGATGGGCGATCTCCTCCATTTTTCGGGCAACAGTCTCCAACTCCTCCTGGCCGTAGACGATATGGGCCTCAACTGAAGGCACGCCGCCGGCAAACGGGGCTGTCTGTGCGGAATTGAGCATCAGGCGGGCGGCCTCCAGCGCCCCTTTTTTCCGACGGATGTCCTGCGGGGACCAGGGCGTCCATTCGTTGACATATTCCTCACCTCGGAAATCGAGGTCCTCGACATATTTCTTCATTGGTCAGACTCCTATTGGGTTGATGGGTTTATCCGGCTCTTGAATGTCTCAAATGCGTAAACATTGTCCGCATCCTCGCCAAACTCCGCCTTCAACAGGCGATCCAGGTTCTTCTCGGATGCGGATTTGGGGATTTCATCCACAATCTGGAGATAGCTCGGCACGGCATTTCGCTCAAGATTGTCAATGCAGTTTTGAAAAACCGATGCCGGATCGATTTGCACGCCGTCCATGGGGACCACCGCCGCCACGAGGTCGCTTTCCCCCGGCGCACCGGAAACGGCCGGCACCCCATACACGCAGACATCACTCACATTCGGATTAACAGCAATGGCCGCCTCCACCGTCTGGGGCTGTATAAAATCGCCGGAACGGCGCAGACCGCCGCCCGCCCGGTAATCAAAGAAAAACCATCCGGCCTCGTCGGTATGGCCCATATCCCCCGTATGCAGCCAACCCCCCCGGGTTTTTTCCTCCGAGGCTTTTTTCTTGCCCAGATACTCGACCTCGGTTTTCTGTCCTATCATGCGAAAAATGATTTCCCCGGTTTCAAACGGCTCACACGGCGTCCCGTCTTCACGTACCACCTTCATCTCCATCAAGCCCTCGAGCGGCTTTCCGAACGAGCCGATGGGCCCTACTCCCGGCGGCTTATGGGCGAACCCCCCCTCGACGGCGCCATACCATTCATGAATCCATACGTTGAACCGCCTCTCAAAGGATTCCCAGATAGCCGCCGGCGTGCCGGCGCTCAAGACCACCCGGACCGGGTTATCGGCGTCATCGGCTCTCGGCGGCTCGCTATAGATGCCCATCATCATTCCGCCCAACAAAGAAAAGCTCGTGCATCCATGTTTCCGGCAGATATCCCAGATTCGGCTTTTAGTGAACCGTCGGCTGATGACACAGGGGATATTTAGAATCAAAGACGGCACAAGGGTTACCGCCTGGGCGTTCCCATGGGTCAGGGAAAGGCCCGTATAGAGTCGATCCTGCTCTGTATACTGCCATACGAAAAGGCCCAGCTGGGCGAACTGGCTCATCCGGGAGCCCTTGACCACCACACCTTTCGGGTCGCCGGTAGTACCGGATGTATAGATGATCTCAAAGGGCATATCCGGATCCTCATTGGGGGCATCCGGGGACGGGGCTTGTGGGCCCTCCAGAATTTCATTCAGGGACGGAAAATCATCGCTGACCGAAACATTCATGCCGTCCTTATAGGCAACGCCGATGGTTTTGACATCCGGTCTTTCTGAAAGTATCGGCTTGACAACATCCATGAACTCACTGGTAAAAATAACGCCCTTGCTTTTGGAGTCTGAAAACACATATTTCAGCCGTTCGCCTTTAGTCCGCGGATCGATGGGCACCATGACCGCCCCGAGAATGGCCGCGGCATACATGGAATATAAGAATTCCGGATGGTTACGCATCAACAGGGAAAAGCTGTCGCCTTTGCCGATGCCGAATTTTCGAAGCGCACTGGCGAGTTTGCGCCCCCGAAGCACAATATCCTCGTAAGTCAGCACTTCTTCCGGGAATTCGCCGTTTTCAAAAGTAACAATACCTAAATCAGGCGTGGATTCCGCACGGGCGTCGATCTCATAGGCGATATGGCCGGGGACTTTGGGTTCCGTCATAGTTTCCCCCCTTTTTTATTTCGGTTAATATTTTTCGGATCCGATTGGATAACAGGCCGTCTCAATCCGTCGGCAGATTGTGTTTTTTGCAGAATTCCGGATAGGCTTCATAAACGGGTTTTAGAGCCGGTAGCATTTTCAATACTTTGGGGATCGGGCCTTTGGCCTTGATTTTTTTTGTGGCCAACGCCACCGGAAGGGTCAGTTTTTTCAGCCAGAAATTGTGAACGCTGTCGCCGGACAGCTCCATCGTAATGACGGCCTCACGGTTTGCCTCCTTGCCGGTGAGTACATTATCCGGATCCACATACAGGTAGCCGTCCGGATCATTGATAACGAATTTGTAGCTGACACCGTAATCGCGCATTTTATCCCCCAAGCCTTTTTCAAATACGATGAATTTCCACAAATCCTCAAGAAAATCATACATTTGTTGGGTATCCTGGAATACACTCATCAAGACCTCCTTTTTGTGGCTGATCGTTTAATAAAAAATGGGAATTTTGATGGCTTCGTAAAAAGTCCAATATCTGTGTTGCGCTGCATCCCTCGGAATTTCACGTACAGCTAAGTACGCTGCATTCCTCGGGATTTTGCGCGCCTTGATCTTGAACTTTTTACTTTGCCATCCTAAAATCGACTTTTTACGAGATTGTCAATTTTGTTTATGTAGAAAGCCAAACGTTGCGACTATAAACTGGGTTTGCAATAAACATGCCGCACCTTTCTGAGTTTAACCTATTGATATTAAAATATAAAATATTTAGACAGGCAGGGTGCGTCCTTATACGGACAGAGCGTTGACCATATTTGGACAATTCTGTTGACGCGCCCCATGGACATGCGATAAAAAAATAAACAGTTTTTAAATAAGAAGAGGTGTTATGAAAACGCTTCGTCATGACCACCCCTCCGACGTTCATAAAGAGGCCCTCCAGCTTGAAAAAAATCTGGCGATAGGGGCTATCTCTTCAGGCGACCGCGAGAGCGCCTGGCGCCATCTGCAGAACATCATCAACCAGTTGTTCGAATGCCCGGCTAACGCTGAACGAGACACCCTGTTCGTTTCCACCGCCATTCAACTCGCCAATGTCAGTTTTGTGCTGGGCAGGAGCTTCAGTGGCCTCATCGCCACGCTTGAAAAAGCCCTGGGCAAGGCCGAAGATTTAGGCGATCGCCGATCCACGGCGATCATTCATTTGCATCTGGGGCGTCTCTTTTATTTTGCCGAGCAGCGTTCCAATGCCATGGCCTTCTTTGAAGCCGGAAAAAACAAAGCCGAATCCCTTGGCGATGAGGATATCCTGACACAGGCGGCCGAATTTATCGGGCTCTACTATTTTCTTCAGGGGCGTTTCAGGGAGGCGATCACCTATTTTGAACGGGCGAGCAAAAGCTTTGAATCCGAAGCCGAAGGCCGCGTCATCAACCCGTCCGGCCCCCTATGGCTCTCCTACTGTGCGGCGTTTTTAGGCGAATTCCACCGCGCCATCGGCACCCTCGACTACTACCGGCGGCTTGCCATAAAAGGGGCGGACAGGGAGCTCGCCAATACCCTACGTGCGGTATTAGGCATCATCCTATTAAGCATCAAGAAACACAAGGAAGCCTATTTTCATCTTTCAGGCGCCCTGCAGGAAGCCCGAGCCACTCAGAATGCGCTTGCCGGCTATTTCGCCAAAGGCGGGCTCGCCTTCCACCACTTTATCGAAGGCCGGTATAAAGAAGCCGGCGACTGGATCGAACAGACCATTTCAGACGGGGCGGCCGCCGGGCTGATTCATCAATACGCATCGCCTATCGTTCTCGAGACCGTATTCGAATTAAATCGCCGCAGGCTTTGGGACATCCCCTCCCTGAATTTTATGGATGAATTCACCCGCATCATGCGGGAGCCCAATATTCATTTACGCGGCGTCGCCCTTCGGCTGAAGGCGACACAAGCCATGGCCGATGCCGAACCCATCCCTCCCATCGACGCCCTGTTAAACAGCAGCGAGGATTACCTCAGCCGTTCCGGCGATCCGGTTCAGCTGGGGAAAACCCACCTGGAGATGGCCCGCCTCAGGCTTCGTACCGGAGACCAGGAAAATGCACGAACACTCGCTGAAAAAGCCCGGAAGGGTTTTGGCAGCTACGTTGACGTCTATTTTCCGGACGACCTGAGGCCGCTTCTGGCGATAAAAAGTGATCTGGGCCCCCATCGCACCTCAAGCAACGAGCTGCTCGACATGTTTGTCGATGTCATTCAGGACCTGGCCCCAAGCGCCGATTTTGACAAACTCCTGGAGCGGACGGTAAAAACCACCAACCGGTTTTTCGGCGCGGAGCGCGGCGGCATTTTCTGGTTTCGGCGCCATGGGGCCGATAGCGGACCGCTGCTTCGCGGCCCGTGCAATCTCTCACAGACCGATGTATCAGCGGACGCGTTTAAATCCAGTATGTCCCTGGTTTTCAGCGCCTTTCGCGAAAACCGCCCGCAGGTAATTCACCGCAGGAATCAGGAAATGAATCCGAGCCGGGTAAAAGCCATGCTCTGCGTCCCGTTTGAGGTGGAAGGCCGGCCCCGCGGCGTTCTCTATCACGACAACTCTTATGTCGAAGACTGTTTCGACCAATTCGAAAAGTCCCAATTGATCCGCATGGCCCGTTGGCTGACCAGCTATATCGACCAGATATTCGAATTCAGCCGGCAGCTGGAACAGAGAACCGCTGACCATTTAAGCCAGTTCGAAAAGCCTGATACCTACTCTATAGTTACCCGCAGCACGGAAATGGCAAACACACTGACCCAGGTGGACAAAATCGCGGCCTCAGACAGCTCCGTGTTGATTTTGGGGGAAACGGGCGCGGGAAAAGAGCTTCTGGCCCGGCGCATCCATCAACAGAGCCGCCGCCGAAATCACCCGCTAATCATCGTTGATCCCACCGTCCTTCCCGAAAGCCTAGTGGAAAGCGAGCTCTTCGGCCATGAAAAGGGGGCGTTTACCGGAGCGGACCAGCAAAAAAAAGGCCGCATGGAGCTTGCCCACCAGGGGACGCTGTTTATCGACGAAATCGGAGAGGTGCCCAAATCGATTCAGGTCAAGCTGCTCCGAGCGATTCAAGAGAAAACCATGATGCGGGTGGGGGGCACAAAGAACATTTTCTCGAACTTTCGGCTGGTGGTCGCCACCAACCGGGACCTGGCCAACGAGGTGGCGGCCGGCAGGTTCCGGGAGGACCTTTACTACCGGCTAAACGTCATCCCGATAACCCTTCCGCCCCTCAGGGATCGAAAAGAAGATATCACGCTTCTGGCCGGGCACTTTCTCCACCGGTTTGCCACTAAATACAACCGGCAGGGGCTCGAACTCACGAAAGAACATAAGGCCATGCTATCCGCCTATAATTGGCCAGGCAATATACGGGAGCTGCAGAACGTAATAGAGCGGGCGGTACTGCTCTCCAGGGATGGCTGCCTTAACCTGAACCTTCCGGATGACAAACCGTCGTCAAATAACCGGCAGATATTTGCCGATCTCCCGGCTCTCGATGAAATGCAGCGCCGATATATCCGCCACGTGCTATCCCATACCGGCGGGAAAATCAGCGGCCCTGACGGCGCCGCCGAAATTCTCGGCATGAAGCGGACCACGCTGCACAACCGAATGAAAAAACTGGGGCTCAAGTAGCTATTTAGTGTCCGAACGAAAACCAGGATTTTTTGTTAAGATCAAGGAAGGCGAAAATTTTAACCGCAGACATACGCGAAGTATTTTGAGGATTAAAATTTGAGCCTGACACAGATATTGGCCAAAAAGACGGTTTTCGTTCAGGCACTATTTATTTGATTGAGAAGCGCGGCGGGTCAATATGCTCGCTTCGGCATTTCGGACACCGGCCGGGCTTTTTCGGCCGGCTGCGATCCTTAAAAGTATAGCCGCAGGAAAAGCACCGGGCCGGCGTGACGACCAGCTTCAACCCCCGCCGGGAAAGGCTCCGGCTGATATGATCCAAATGCGCCACCACATCCTTTTCCGAAACCCCGATCTCTCCGGAAATCTCCCGTGCGTCCAATTCCCTCTGTAACAACAGCTCAGTGATATCTTCTCGAATGGTTCCCATCATCCCGCCTTTCCGATCTATTGCAGCGCATCATTGCTATTTTATTATAATATATAATTATATCAAATCTTTTATAAGCCAGAAGCAAAAGTTTTTGGCTGAATGCGCTCGAGAGGATTATAGTTGTTCTAGACCAACGGATATGTACTAAAAACAGCGTCGGTTGTCTTTATTGGAAGTAACCCCCCGGGCCAAGGGTCGAGGCCCGGGACCGAACCTATAAGTAACTTTTGCGACAGGGTAAAGGCACTGAGACGATTCATCCAATTTTGTCATTTCGAGCGGTAGCGAGAAATCTTTAACAAACAAGATTCCTCGTCGCCTTCGCTCCTCGGAATGACAGAGAGCTAAGCTTCTGGAATAATAATAATAATACATATTCTCAAGTTACTTAGAAGGAGAAAATTATGGTATACGAAGAGCTGAAGCCCCGTTTGTCTGACGTAAAGGTCAAAAATATTAATGGGGAGTCTTTGGCGATTGAATCCCTCTGGGCAAGCCGGCCTGTCCTGCTGGCGTTTCTCCGCCACTTCGGCTGACTTTTTGCCAAGCAGCAGGTGGCTGCTCTTATGGGCGTTAAGGCGCGTCTGGATGATGCCGGCATCCGGCTGGTTGCCATCGGGAGCGGCAGCCCGGATCATGCTGATGCGTTCGTTAAAACAAACGGGTTTACGGGTGAAATTTATGTCAGCCAGAACCTTGCCGCATATCGCGCCTTCAAGCTTGTTCGCGGCCTCTGGCGCACGGTGGGCCCCGCTTCGATTTATCGCGGCATTCAAGCAATGAGAAATGGCTTTCGCCAAGGTTCCACTGCCGGCGATCCTTGGCAGCAGGGCGGCATTTTCCTGCTTGGCCCCGGTGAAAGGCTGCTTTTCGAGCATCGTGACCGGTTTGCCGGAGACCACGCGGACCTATCGCAGGTTCTTGCCGCAATCCAATAAAGACAACCTCGTAAAAAGTCGATTTTAGGATGGCAAAGTAAAAAGTTCAAGCCCCGGTTAAGATCCGGGGGCGCGCAAAATCCCGAGGAATGCAGCGTAGTTAGCTGTACGTGAAATTCCGAGGGACGGAAGCGCAACACAGATATTGGACTTCCAAGGAACTCGACAATATTTAATATTATCTTAGAAGCTTCCGCTGCTGTCATTCAGAGAAACGAAAGTG
>Ga0209943_1000801_pt1 | contig 20592 bp, 14 predicted proteins | sample SalPonR1_B_D2_MG_FD_185698 | JGI IMG/M metagenome (GOLD analysis project Ga0209943, IMG submission 185698) | Salt pond soil microbial communities from South San Francisco under conditions of wetland restoration - Salt Pond MetaG R1_B_D2_MG... ... | reverse complement strand
AGCCGGGCGGCGAGATCATCGATGGAGGTTCCGGAAATCCGCACCACACCAACACCCCCCTGGCCGGGCGGCGTGGCGATGGCGCAGATGGTTTCAGTCATGACTTAATGAAAACCGCTATCAGGGGAAACCTCGGCAAAGCGTAGCGAGCGGGTGGCTGACGGTGGCCGCCGGCGCGCAGAATCCGCAGTGTACGATTTTGTACATGAGGATTTCGAGCGCCGCCGGACGCCGTCAGGCGCCCGCGCAGTAGTTTTGCCGGCGTTTCCTAGGCCTTGGCGCGCGCATCTTCGGCGTCTATCTGCCGCAGGATGTACCACTGCTGGAGCAGCGAGATACCGCTGTTCGAAGCCCAGTACAGCACCAGGCCGGCCGGGAAGAACGCGAACAGCACCGCGAAGGCGACCGGCAGCCACTGCATGATCTTGCGCTGCATCGGATCCATCCCCGCGGCCGGCGTGAGCCGCTGCGTGATGATCATGAACGCGCCGTTGATGACCGGCAGGATGAACAGCGGATCGGGCTTGCTGAGATCAGGCACCCAGAGGAAGCTGGCCTGGCGCAGTTCGACCGATTCGAGCAGCACCCAGTACAAGGCAATGAAGATTGGAATCTGGACAAGAATGGGCAGGCAGCCGCCGAGCGGGTTCACCTTTTCCTTCTTGTAGATTTCCATCATGGCCTGGCCGAACTTCTGGCGGTCGTCGCCGTAACGTTCCTTGAGCTGCTGGATTCGCGGCTGCAGCTTGCGCAGCTTGCCCATCGAACGGAACTGCGCCTGGGTAAGCTTGTAGAACGCCAGCTTGATCAGCAGCGTCAGCAGAATGATCGCCACGCCCCAGTTCTTGACCAGGTCGTGGATGTGATCGAGCAGCCAGAACAGCGGCTTGGAGAACACGGTGAAGATGCCGTAGTCGACGGTCAGCCCGAGCCCGGGTGCGATTTCGTCGAGGCGATTCTGATTCTTGGGGCCGGCAAAGAACTGCGATTCGAAAATATGACTTTGGCCGGCCGGCACGGGGACCGGGGTCGAAGTGACGGTGACCGCATAGCGGTTCGGTGTCTGTCGGTCGATCAGGCGCGTCGTGTACTGCGCCGACTGTTCAGCCGGCGGTATCCAGGCGGTCAGAAAGTAGTGCTCGACCATGCCGGCCCAGCCGCCGGTGATCGTGTTGCGATACTGCTCTTCGGCGAAATCGCCGAACTTGAGTTTCTGGAATTTTTCTTCGGGGCTGTAAACCGCCGCCCCGTTGAAACTGATGCGCTCGGGGTTGGTGAACGTCATGCCGCCGGAGCTCGAGCCGCCAGCGCGCTGCAGTCGCAGGTAGCGGCTGCCCTGCCACTCCGTGCTGCCCTGGTTACGAATCTCGAAACGGTGTTCGACGACATAGTCGTCGCGCCGAAAAACCCAGGTCTGGACGACTTCCAGGCCGTTTTCATCGCGCCAGGTCAGCGGCACGGCCACCGTGTCGGCGTCGTCGGCGAGTTCATAGTACTCGCGGTCGAAGCGGTATTCGGACGTGTGGTTCGGCGCACGCCGGTCGGGATCGATGAGCCCGGCCTGTGCAATGTGGAATTCGGTCAATTCGTCGCTGATCAGCTCGAAAGGCTCGTCCGGCGTATCGATACTGACCGGGTACTTCTTGAGCTTCAGGCTGGTCAGGGTTCCGCCGGTGGGATCGATCTCGGCGATCACCCGATCTGTCTCGACTCGGATCCTCTGGCCCGAACGGGCGACCGCGGCGCTCGGAACCGAAGCATCCGTTTCGGTCGTGGATTGCGGGCGGGTCTCGGGGCCGGCGTCCGGAAGCTCTGGCAGATCGGCTTCCTCTTCGGTCTGCTCTCTCGCCGCCCGGGCTTCACCCGGAAGCTCTTCGACCGGAGGGGGTACCGGATTGGCGAAATCGCTTTGCCATTCGACGTAAAGCATGAAGCCGAGGAAGGCGAGCAGAAGAAGCAGCAGCGTTCGGGTATTCATGGCGATTCAAACCGTAACCAGAGTTGTTCGAGAGCGAATTTCAGCGTTCGAGCGTCGGCTTCGACCGCTGGTGGCTTGGCAAGCACGACAAAGTCGATCGATCGCAGATCATCGCGCCGCTTGCGAAACGTTTCACGGGTGATGCGCCGAAGCCGGTTTCGATCCACCGCCCGCCGGGCGACCCGCTTGGCGATCGCCAGTCCCAGCCGGGCGTCGGTCGACGAGCGCGGCGACGTTTGATCTTCGGATTCTGAACGCCTGGCCCAGTGAATGCGAAAGTAGCGGTTTGATTCGACTTGCCTGGCATCGAATACGCGTTTGAACTCGACGCCGGACAGCAACCTGGCCTCACGGGGAAATCCGGCCTTCATCATCCCGCTGTTCCCCTGACTGCTTCAGTAGCCTCTTGTCGGCGATCGACCCGCGATACGCTCGGCGAAAATCCGGGCGATCGGCGGGGCGGGCGCGTCAGGCCGACAGGCGCTTTCTGCCGCGGGCGCGGCGTGAATTGATGATCGCGCGACCGGAGCGCGTGGCCATGCGTGCGCGGAAACCGTGTCGACGGGCACGCTTGAGCTTGCTTGGCTGGAAAGTACGTTTCATGGTCCAAATACCTCGGGCAAAAAAATCACGGCGGCGCGACGACCAGCGTCGGCGCCAGCGACGAAAAAGAGCGAGATTATACCGTTTTATCCGGCCTGCGCGCAACTTCGACGAAGCGAGAGCCGGCCGAGCCCCGGCCACGGTGCGTCGGCAATTGCCGACACGTATACTGCTGGTTCATACTTTAGCGAAAAGCCTGGGCCGGTCACAGCAAGTTGAACAATCCGACGACATTGTGGAAACGCTGTCTCGAACGTCTCGAGCGCGAAATCGCCCTCGAAGAGGTCAACACCTGGCTGCGCCCGCTCCAGCCTGAATTGAGCGGGTCGGGCGAGGTTCGCCTGCTCGCGCCCAACGATTTCGTCTGTGAACAGGTCAACGATCAGTACCTGTCGCTGATTCGCGATTTCTTCGCCGGCAACGGTTTCGAAAAAGACCGGATCAAGGTCGTGGTCGGCGGCAATGTAGAAAAAGCGGCTGTACCGGCACGATCACGCGGGGGCAAGGGTTTCAGCGCCGGCCTCGACGACCGCTACCAGTTCGAGAATTTCGTGCTTGGCAAATCCAACGAGTTGGGCTTCGCCGCCGCGCAGCAGGTCACCCAGGATCCCGGCAAGGCCTACAACCCGTTGCTGCTTTACGGCGGCACCGGGCTCGGCAAGACCCATTTACTGCACGCGATCGGCCACAAGCTTGCCGAACGCAATCCGGATTTCAAGATCGTCTATCTGCACTCGGAGAAATTCGTCAGCGAAATGATCCAGGCGCTGCGCCACGCGTCGATCGACGCGTTCAAGGCACGCTATCGCGGCGTGGACGCGCTGTTGATCGACGACATCCAGTTCTTCGCCGGCAAGGACCGCTCGCAGGAGGAGTTCTTCCATACCTTCAATGCGCTGCTCGAATCGCGCCAGCAGATCATCCTGACCTGCGATCGCTATCCGAAGGAAGTCGAAGGCATAGAAGCGCGCCTGCGCTCGCGCTTCGGCTGGGGACTGTCGGTGCCGATCGAGCCTCCGGACTTCGAAACCCGGGTGGCGATCCTGATGAAAAAAGCGATGGAAGCCGGGATGGATCTTCACGAAAACGTCGCAATGCTGATCGCGCGCCGCATGCGCTCGAACGTGCGCGATCTCGAAGGCGCGCTGAACTCGTTGATCGCCAACGCGCGCTTTTCCGGGCGAACCATCGACGAGGACTACACGCGCGAAATTCTCAGGGACGTGCTGGCCGTGCACGATCGCCAGGTGACCCTGGAAAATATCCAGAAAGTGGTTGCCGCGCACTATCAGCTGCGAGTGACCGACCTGCTGTCGAAACGCAGGACGCGAAACATCGCGCGACCGCGGCAGATGGCGATGTTCCTGGCCAAGGCGCTGACCCAGCATTCCCTGCCCGAAATCGGTGAGGCATTCGGTGGCCGGGACCATACCACCGTGCTGCACGCGTGTCGTAAAATCGAGAGCTTGTGCGAAACCGATGCCCGGTTGCGCGAAGACCAGGCAAAGCTGTTGAGGGAACTGGCGGGATAAAGCTGTTGACCGGGCGCGTGAGAACCTGTGGATAACGTGAGGATGAAAATCGACGATCGATTCATCCAGTGCTTGTCCACAGCTTTCAAACCGGGTGGTACAGTCGTAGATAAGCTACAGGATATTGAAAACAAAGGGTTTTTGAGAGGTTTTCGATAACCCACAGGCATTACTGTTACTGGTTTTTTTAAAAAAGACTATAAAAACCATAATCGGAACGATTTGGCCGTGACCTAGGAGTAGCCATGAAGTTTTCCATCCAACGCGAAGCGCTGCTGGTGCCGATCACGCAGGTGGTCGGGGTCGTCGAGCGTCGTCAAACGCTACCGGTACTGGCCAACTTTCTGCTTGAGGTCGATGACGACGGGCTGAAGATCACAGGCTCGGACATGGAGGTCGAGATGGTCGGCCAGGTGTCGGCCGACGTGGCGCAACCCGGCAGTGTCACGGTGCCTGCGCGCAAGCTGGTCGACATCTGCAAGGCGCTGCCTGAAGGCGTGCGACTGGATATTCAGCTCAACGGTGAAAAGCTTGCGGTTCACGCCGGTCGCAGCCGGTTCACGCTGGCCACGCTGCCGGCGGCCGAGTTCCCGTCCAGCGATTCCGGCAGCGACGCCGACCGGCTGACAGTGTCGGAGGAACGGCTCGGCTGGCTTCTCGAAAAGACGTCCTTTGCGATGGCCAACCAGGATGTCAGGCACTACCTCAACGGCCTGCTGATGGAATTCCGCAGCGGCATGCTGCGCGCCGTTGCCACTGACGGACACCGCCTGGCGCTGGCCGAGATCGAGGCCGATGTGCAGGGCGATGGGCGCTCGCTGATTCTGCCGCGCAAGGGCGTGGTCGAGCTGGCGCGCATACTGTCTTCCGAGGACGAGCCGGTGGAAATCGCGCTGGGCAACAACTTCGTCCAGGTCCGTCGTCGGGGCCTGACCCTGACGAGCAAACTGATCGACGGACGCTTCCCGGATTACGAGGCGGTGATTCCGATGAGTCAGGACAAGGGCATGACGCTGGTTCGGCAGGATTTCATTCGTGCGCTGCAGCGCGCGGCGATCCTGTCGAACGAAAAGTACCGGGGCGTTCGAATCGAGTCCAACGACGGCACGATCCGCATCATCGCGCACAACCCGCAGCAGGAAGAAGCCACCGAGGAAGTCGAAGCCGAGCACAACTACGACGGCCTGGTCGTGGGTTTCAACGTCAATTATTTGCTCGATGCATTGGGCTCGATCGACGGCGATCAGGCCCGGCTCTCGCTCAAGAGCGCCGACAGTTCGTGCCTGATCACCGCTGTCGACAGGGACGATGTCCGTCAGGTCGTCATGCCGTTGAAGCTGTAGACGGGTTCGGCGCCCGCTCGGCGCCGGCGGCGGGCACCTTTGGTGGGTGCACCGGGCCTTGAATTCGCCTTCGACTTGACTTCGCCACTTGGTGATGGGTGCACGTTTGGCGGGCGTGAGCCGCTTTTTCTTTAATTCAACTTCTGACTTCAACTGCATTTCGCCCCGCGCTTCGCGCTTGCGGGCGACCTACTTTTCACAAGCGCCTGAAAAGTAGGCAAAAGCGCTTTTTACAGGCGGCAGAGGGTTGCGGTGCGGGTTGACCGGACTGGCGGTTAGGTGTTTGATCACAGCTTGGGCTGGAGATCTTCTTGTCCGAGCGTCATGTGGGCCATGGCTTGCGGGTGATGACTCGACCCCGGCTTCGATGGCTATCGAAGCGGGGTTGTCCCGATCGAGGGCGTTGTGATCATCGTGGATGCTGAAGCGGGTTCCAGGTTGGGGTGGTTAGTGGGAGCAGTGGCAAGGCTGGACTATTTGCGCCTGCAACCGGCTGCCGCGGGCGTGTTGCTCCTGGCAGAGCATAGGGCCGTGCGCGTCTGGGAGCCGGGAATGACAAAGCCTGTCTTTCTTTGTTTCTGTCGGAGGCGCATCCTGCGCCGATGAATTCAGCACCGATCGCGGCCAGGGAACCGCATCAACCAATCAACTCCGTCGTTCCAGGTTCTCGTAGGAGGCGTCTCCAGGCGCCGACGGGTCTACCCCGGTCGCGGCCTGGAGACCGCTCCTACAGGACATTTCGGCCCACGTCACCATCCCCGCCACCGGGCAAGAACACCGAGCGCAACCAGGCCACCATCAGCGCTCACCGCCCCACACGGGAACCCACTTCAGCATCCCCCGACAGACCGTTACCAGCACAATCGAGGCGACCCCGCTCCGATAACCATCGAAGCCGGAATCCATTCGTCACCCGCAAGCCGAGAGATCACTCCGAACGGGCAAGAAGATCTCGAAACAAAGCCCGATGCCACACACCCAACCCCCAGGCCCGTCCGACCAGTATCTCGAACAGCTGCCGCCTGTAAAAAGCGCTTTTGCCTACTTTTGTCGCGACTGACAAAAGCAGGTCGCCCGCAAGCGCGAAGCGCGGGGTGAAATACAGTTGAAGTTGAAGTCGAACTTACATTAAGAAAGCCATCCGCATCCGGCCAGGGTGCCCATCACCGCGCACGGTGCACTTCGGCTTACCATTGTCGCTGGCCTCCAGCACCCGCCCAACTTGCTGCTCACCTCGCTGCACATCGAGAACTTCCGCAACCTTGACTCGGCAACACTGGAGCCGGTGCCCGGGCTGAACTGGCTGTTCGGCGAGAACGGGGCCGGGAAAACCAGCGTCCTGGAGGCCATTCACGTGCTGGCGCGAGGGCGTTCGTTCCGGGCCAACAGCATTTCACCCCTGATCCGCGACGGTGGGCGTCAGCTCCGGGTCGTGGCGCGCACTGCCAACCCCGAGGCGCGTGCCGGGGTGGAGCGCAGCCCTTCGGAATGGACCGGCCGGATCAATCGTCAGCCGACGACGAAAATGAGCGAATTCGCGCGGCTGCTGCCGCTGGTGCTGGTCGATCCCGAGAACCATGCGCTCGTCGAGGGCGCCCCGACGAACAGGCGCAGTTTCCTGGACTGGGGATTGTTCCACGTGGAACAGTCCTACCTTTCGGACTGGAAGCGCTACAGTCGCCTGCTGCGTCAGCGCAATGCCGCGCTGCGCGCCCAGGCCGCCCCCGCCCTGCTGCAGGCGTTGGAGCAGACGATGGCCGAGGCGGCCGCTGCGGTCGAGGTGCTGCGCACGCGCTATGTTTCCGCGCTCCAGGCCGGTCTCGAAGCGCTGGAATCCGAACTGGAGTTCCACGTCGAACCCATCGCGCTTGCATATCGTCCGTCTGCACATACGGCGGATGAGTACCTTGCTCGGTGGACCGAGAATAGGGATCGGGATCTCGAGCAAGGGTTTACCCGAGACGGTCCTCACCGGGGTGACTTGTCGATCCGGGCCGGTGACCGGATGGCCGCGCCTCGCCTGTCGCGGGGACAGATGAAACTCGTGGCCCTGATGCTGAAGCTGGCGCAAATGGGGCTGGCCCGCAGCGCTGATTGCGAGCCGGTGCTTTTGCTCGACGATCCGGTGTCCGAGCTCGATGGCTACCACCTCGATCGGCTCCTGACGTGGTTGCGGGCGCAGCCGAATCAGGCCTGGATTACCGCCGTTGCTCGCATCGAGGATTCCGAGGCGGGACTGTTCCACGTGGAACAGGGAAAAATTCTTCAGGTGTTATAATCAGGGGTGGTAATTCAATCTGAAAATTCAGTGAAATATCCAGGCGTCGCATTTCCAATGCAGGTTGCGGCCGAACTATCCGCATGGCCCACTAGCTGAATCCTGACGCGCCGCGTCTTCCGAACGGACTTGAGCATGACCGAAACCGAAACCTATTCATCCGACAGCATCAAGGTACTCAAGGGCCTGGACGCGGTTCGCAAGCGTCCTGGCATGTACATTGGTGACACCGACGACGGGACCGGCCTGCATCACATGGTCTTCGAGGTGGTCGACAATTCCATCGACGAGGCCCTTGCCGGCCACTGCGACAGGATCACCGTGCGTCTGCACCCCGATGGATCGGCCAGCGTCACGGACAATGGCCGCGGCATACCGGTCGATATGCACCACGAGGAGGGCAAGTCCGCTGCCGAAGTGATCATGACGGTTCTTCATGCCGGCGGAAAATTCGACGACAACTCCTATAAGGTTTCCGGCGGCCTGCACGGGGTTGGCGTTTCAGTGGTCAATGCGCTTTCCGAGCGCCTGGACCTGGTGATCCACCGGCAGGGCAAGCGCTGGACCCAGACCTACAGCATGGGCGTGCCCGAGTCGCCGCTGGAGGCAACCTCGGACAGTGACCAGACCGGCACCGAAATCCGCTTCCTGCCCAGCCGCCAGATTTTCACGGATGTCGAGTTTCACTATGACATCCTGGCGCGCCGGTTGCGCGAACTGAGCTTTTTGAATTCCGGCGTCGCGATCGAACTGATCGACGAGCGTACCGACAAGCGCGACCTGTTCGAATACGAAGGCGGCATCCGCTCCTTCGTAGAACACCTGGGCGCAAAGAAGTCGCCGCTGCATCCCAACGCCCTGCACTTCGAGGCCGACAGCAACAGCATTACCGTCGAGGCGGCGCTGCAGTGGACGGATGCTTACCAGGAAAGCGTCTACTGTTTTACCAACACCATACCGCAGCGCGACGGCGGGACGCATCTGGCCGGATTCCGGGCCGCGCTGACCCGTACGCTCAACGGCTATATCGAGGAAAGCGGTCTGGCCAAGAAAGCGAAGATCCAGGTGACCGGCGATGACTGCCGCGAGGGCCTGATTGCCGTGCTTTCGGTCAAGGTCCCCGATCCCAAGTTTTCGTCTCAGACCAAGGACAAGCTGGTCTCCAGCGAAGTCAAGGCTGCGGTGGAAGCCACCCTTGCCGAGCAACTGCGCGACTTTCTCCTCGAGAATCCTCAGGACGCGCGATCAATAGCTTCAAAGGCCATCGAAGCGGCGCGAGCCCGCGAGGCCGCGCGAAAGGCGCGCGACATGACCCGTCGGAAAGGCGTTCTCGACATTGCGGGCTTGCCGGGAAAACTGGCCGACTGTCAGGAAAAGGATCCCGCCCTGTCCGAACTGTTCATCGTCGAGGGCGACTCCGCCGGTGGTTCGGCCAAGCAGGGCCGCAATCGAAAATTCCAGGCCATTCTTCCGCTCAAGGGCAAGATCCTGAACGTGGAAAAGGCGCGCTTCGACAAGATGCTGGGCTCGGCCGAGGTCGGGACCCTGATCACCGCGCTGGGCACCAGCATCGGCAAGGACGAGTTCAACATCGACAAGTTGCGCTACCACCGGATCATCATCATGACCGATGCCGACGTGGACGGTTCGCACATCCGCACGCTGTTGCTCACGTTCTTCTACCGCCAGATGCCCGAGTTGATCGACCGCGGCTACGTCTACATCGCCCAGCCACCGCTCTACAAGATCAAGCAGGGCAAGCAGGAGTGGTACCTGAAGGACGAAAACGAACTGGTGCGCTACCTGATCGACCGCGCGCTGGACGGGGCCCGTTTGCTGCCGGGCAACGAGCAGCCACCGGTGCATGGCGACGCGCTCAATACGCTGCTGACCGAATTCCACACCGCGAGTCTGGCCGCCCGCCGTCTGGAGCGCCGATATGACGCGACGGTCATAAACCAACTTATTGATTTCGAACCCTTTTTACTGGATCCTGGCTTTGATCGAGATGGCTGGATGCAGCGCTTCAGGTCTCGTCTGGAAGCCGCATCGCCGGCCGGTGTGCGCTGGACCTTGACCGGCCTGGAAAACGGCGGGCTCGTCGTCAGCCGGGTCAGCCAGGGCATCAGCCAGGACACTGTGCTGGACGCCGCATTCTTCCAGGGCAGCGACTACCGGGCGATGGCAAGGATCGGCGCCTCGGTGCACGATCTCATCGGCGAGGATGCACGCATCGAGCGCGGTAACCAGCAGCACCCTGTACGTCGCTTCGCCGACGTCTACGAGTGGTTGATGGAAGAAAGCAAGAAAGGCCGCAGCATCCAGCGCTTCAAGGGTCTGGGTGAAATGAACCCCGATCAACTCTGGGAAACGACGGTGAATCCCGAGACGCGACGACTTCTGCGCGTGACCATCGAGGATGCAGTGGCGGCCGACGCCATCTTCGCGACCTTGATGGGTAACGAGGTCGAGCCGCGACGCGATTTCATCGAGACCAACGCGCTCAATGTCGCCAATCTCGACATTTGAGTTTCACCCGCTCCCGCCGTAAAGCGACCGGCCGGGCTAGCCGGATCATTTCGCGGTTCGGTATTCCTTCAGCAATTGTTCCAGCGTGGTCCTGAACTGGGCCTGACCGTCGATGCGTTCGAGCGATCCAACCACTCCCTCCAAGGCGTCGGCGATCTTGCCGGGCTTGACGATCGCGTGGATATGCTCCAGCTTGCAGTCATAGCGGTTGGCTACGTCGGCCATGTTGCGCCGGTACTGGCGCTTGCGACCGAACAGACCCACATCCAGGTAGATAATGGCGTCAAGCGCCCCGCCGGCGCGCCGCACCTCGACCTCGATGTCCGCCTGACGCATGAATGCCCGATCGACCCGGTTCCGGGTCGGCGCCCAGCGGTCCGGACGCGCCGCCACCAGAACCAGTGGCCGTTCTACCTGTTTGAGTTCCGACACCAGCGGCAGCCAGCGACTCCGGGTCGGATCGTCGGCGCTGCCCAGCAGCTCGGCCTCGATCAGCAGCGGCGCTTTCATGCCCGTCCGAGCTTCGCCACGTCGGCAATGCGCAGGAACAGCGCCCGCAGTCGGCCCAGCAGCGCCAACCGGTTGGCCTTCAGCGCATCGTCGTCGACCATGACCATGACGTCGTCGAAGAACCTGTCCAGCGTCGGTCTCAGGGCGGCCAGCCGTTTCAGCACGGCCGGGTAATCGCGTTCGGCCAGGAGTTGATCGATGACGCCTTCAACTTCAAAAACTTCTTCGAAAAGATCATATTCTGCTTTTATCTGCAGCGAATCTGTATCTATCTCCGTTATTTCGACGTGGCCGGCCTGCTCCAGCAAATTGGCCGCGCGCTTGTTGGCCGCGATCAGGCTTTCGACGTCCGGGTCGTCGGCAAATGCCTGAACCGCCACGGCCCGGTCGACGAAGTCGGCGACCGTACCATCGGCGCCGGCGGTGACCGCGTGCAGCGTGTTGGTCTCGATTCCGCGCTCGGCCAGGTGCGAACGCAAACGCTCGTCCAGGAAACGCCGGATCTCGTCGCGGTCGTCTTCGGAAACCGGCACCTGCGCCTTCAACGCATCGGCAGCCTTGTCGATCAATTCTTCCAGCGACAGCGGACAGCGCGACTGTTCGAGAATTCTGACCACTGCGAGCGCGGCACGCCGAAGCGCAAACGGATCCTTGCCGGCCTTGGGTTTCTTGCCGGCGGCGAAAACGCCGACCAGCGAGTCGATGCGGTCCGCGACCGCCAGCGCGCGTCCGGCCGGGTCTTCGGGCAACGCGTCGCCGGCGTGGCGCGGCAGGTAGTGGGACTGAATGGCGGCGGCAACGGCCTCGCGCTCGCCGTCGGCCTGTGCGTAGTAACGCCCCATGATGCCCTGCAATTCGGGGAATTCGCCGACCATTTCGGTCAGCAGGTCGCACTTGCACAGCAGCGCCGCCCTGGCGCAGTCGCCGGGTTCGGCCGAAAACGCCGGGGCCAGCGTCGCGGTGAGTGCCTGCAGTCGGCCGGTCTTGTCGGCCAGCGAACCTAGCCTTTCCTGGAACAGCATTTCACCGAGGCGTTCCATGCGATCGGCCAGCCGATGCTGCCGGTCCTGTTCATAAAAGAACCGGGCGTCGGCCAGTCGGGGGCGGATGACGCGCTCGAAACCGTGAATCATCAGTTCGGGCTGCTCGCTCTCGATGTTGGCCACGGTAATGAATCGTGCCGCCAGTTCCCCCTCGGCGGTGAACAGCGGGAACGATTTCTGATGTTCGCGCAGCGAACTGATCAAGGCTTCGGCCGGTACCTCGAGAAAGGCCTCGTCGAACGAGCCGACCACCGCGACCGGCCACTCGACCAGCCCGGTCACCTCGTCCAGCAGCGCGGATTCGGCCTGGGTTTCAAGCCCCGCGGATTCGGCGCAGGACCTGACCTGCTCGGCTATCTGCTTGCGGCGTTCGGCGTGATCGACCACCACGTAGGCTCTCCGAAGCACATGCTCGTAATCACCCGCCCGCTCGATGGTGTGCGCACCGGGGGCGTGGACCCGGTGGCCGCGCGTCTCGCGCCCGGCCTCGAGGCCAAACAGCGAAACCGACACGACCTGCTCGCCGTGCAACACCACCAGCCAGCGCACCGGGCGAAGAAATCGCTCGCTGCGGTCAGACCAGCGCATGCTACGGGCACCGGCCATTTCCCGGACAACCCTGTCGAGCATGTCGGGCAACAGTTCGGCAAGCGATCGTCCGGGCTCGTCGATTTCCGCATACAGCCACCGACCCTGTTCGTTTTCAAGCCGGTCGAGTTGATCCACTGACAGCCCGACGCTCCGGGCGAAACCTTCCGCTGCCCGGGTCGGGTTTCCTTCGGAATCGAACGCTGCCTTTTCCGCCGGCCCCTTGCGTTCGAGCTTGCGATCGGGCTGGCGCGCGGCGACCCCCTCGCCGACGATCGCCAGGCGCCGTGGCGTCGCCAGCCAGCGCAGCCGACCTTCTGATTCCATCAGGCCGGCATCGACAAGCTGTTTCCGAACGCCGGTGGCGAGCATCTCGGCCTGTCGGACCAGCGACTTTGCCGGCAACTCCTCGCAGCCCAGTTCAATGAGCAGGGTATCGCTCATGCCGCCACTCCTTTCTTGCCGCCGACCGGAAAGCCCAGCGACTCGCGCCGGGCGTAATAGGCTTCGGCCACCATTCGCGACAGGTCGCGAATGCGCAGTATGTAGCGCTGTCTTTCGGTCACCGAAATGGCCTGGCGTGCATCCAGCAGGTTGAAGGTGTGCGATGCCTTGAGGACCTGGTCGTACGCCGGCAGCGGGAGGTCGTCCTCGACCAGGCCGCGAGCGGATTTCTCGGCGTTGTCGAACGCATCGAACAGCGCGCGCGTATCGGCCTTTTCGAAATTGTAGGTCGACTGCTCGACCTCGTTCTGGTGAAACACGTCGCCGTAGGTGACGGTACCGTTCGGCCCTTCGGTCCAGACCAGGTCGTAGACGCTCTCGACGCCCTGGATATACATCGCCAGCCGCTCCAGCCCGTAAGTGATCTCTCCCATCACGGGCCGGCACTCGAGCCCGCCGGCCTGCTGAAAATAGGTGAACTGGGTGACTTCCATCCCGTTGAGCCAGACTTCCCAGCCCAGCCCCCAGGCACCCAGTGTCGGCGACTCCCAATTGTCCTCGACGAAGCGGACATCGTGAATCTTCGGGTCGATGCCGACCGCCTCCAAAGAGCCAAGGTAAAGCGCCTGGAAATCCAGCGGCGACGGTTTCATGACGACCTGGTACTGGTAGTAGTGCTGCAGTCGATTCGGATTCTCGCCGTATCGTCCGTCGGTGGGTCTGCGGCAAGGTTGCAGGTAAGCGGCGTTCCAGGGCTCAGGGCCGATGGCGCGCAGGAATGTCGCCGGGTGAAAGGTACCGGCGCCCACTTCCAGATCCAGCGGCGCGGTCAGTACGCAACCGCGAGCGGCCCAATAGTCGTCCAGCGTACGAATGAAATCCTGAAAATTCACGGGTTTGACGCCCAGAAAGTGCGAATCGGGAAGTATACCTTTTGCTCCGCTTTCCGGTCAGCAGGCCTGCGGCTGCGGGAAAGCGCCGGGTTCGGACGGCGCATTCGAGAGAATTTGATTAGATTCAAGTTATATACTTGTAGTATTCTGATCCAAGCACAGAACGTGCCCGGAACCGGGAGCGGGTTCTCAGAAACAGGACCTCAAGGCACTGACGCTGCGTGCTGCAGCATGGATTAACTCGAATGGCAGGTTCAGCCGAAACAGTCAGCACTGAGGTTCTGGCCGCTTTGATCGAGCGGGCAACTGTATCCACGTGGATTGTCGATGCCGACGAAACCATAGTGTTCACCAACGGTGCCGGCGCAGAACTCACCGGCTATGCGGTCGACGAACTGATCGGCAGGCCGGTCAGCATGCTGATGGCGCCGGAGCTTGGTGCGTCGCACGCCGATCACGTCCGTGGGTTTCTGGACCGCAGTGGCGCCTCCACCATCGTGGGCCAGGTGCGCGAATTCGAAATCCTCCGCAAGGATGGCAACAGAGTCGCTATCGAACTCAAAGCCTTCGAATTGCCGGGACTGCGCGGCGGCCGCCGCTTGTTCGGCGCGTTCATCAGCGATAACACCGCACACAAGAGCGTCGAGGCCGAAATGACGCGCATGGCACGTCAGGACTACCTCACCGGCTGTCTGAACCGTTTCGGCTTCATGGAGCGCGCGCACCAGGAACTGTCACGCGCCACGCGCACCGGAGAGCCACTCTCGCTGATCGTCATGGATCTGGACAGGTTCAAGCACATCAACGATACGCTGGGTCATCAAGGCGGCGACAAGGTGCTTTCCGACCTGTTCCCTGCGCTCAAGAACGCACTACGTATGCACGACCTGTTCGGCCGAGTCGGCGGTGAAGAGTTCTTTGTCCTTCTTCCGGGAACCGATATAGACGAAGCGGTTGTCGTTGCCGAAAGGCTTCGCAAGGCGCTGGAACAGCACGCCTTCATCTGCAATGGAACAACAGTCCCGGTCACCGCCAGCCTTGGATGCGCCTCGCTGCGTTCGGACGACGATCTGGATCGGTTGATACAGCGCGCCGACCGCCGTATGTACCTGGCCAAGAAAGCCGGCCGAAATCACGTCGTGGCGATCGACGTCGTAACCGCTCGAGCGCAACCCAGAAACGACACCAGCCCCGCAAGCAGCACCTCGCGCGATCCGGACGGTGAATCGAAAAGATCATGCCACTCGGCGTAGTCCGGGGATCACGCCGAGCAGAAAGCTGACAACCGCGGATATCACGATGACCATGATGGCCGATAGCGGAATCGCGATCCAGGCCGCTGTGCCTTGCACTCTGGCGTCGAGCAATGGAATACTTTCCATGACCAGCGGATGCACAAGAAAAATCCCGAATGAAAGCCGCGACCCGAGCACCATGAATCGCGGCGGGATTCGGCTTGCCAGAGAACTCCATCTGAACAGGTAGACCGCGCCAACGGACATGGCAATAACGGTAACGCTGAGATAGGAATAAAGATACAGCGCACCCGGCCTGAAGCCGTATTTTCCAAACAGCCAGAAACCAGTGCAGGTCCCTGCTATTCCCGCGCCCACTAGAACCAAAGGCCACAGGTATCGCCGGCTTCTCGCGTAAAGCCGCACGTAGTATCCCAACAGAAAAAACGGTATAAACCGCAGAAACCAGCTCGTAAACACCGCAAGTTCCCGTTCGCTCAAGCGTGAATGCGCCTGGGCGATCGCGGCGACGAAAAAAGCCAGGACCACCAGGAGCAGGAATTGGCGCTGATTGCAGCCGGCTACAAGGCGTTGCAGAAAGGGCGCAAAAAGATACAGCCCCAGAAGCATGTACAGAAACCAGAGATGATAATAGGGCAAGCCGGAGGCTGCCAGTAGCGCAAGGTCGCCAGGCGCGACCTCGAAACCTGCCCCGATACGCTTCCACCATGTCCATGCCAGATAGACAAGCGTCCAGAAAATCAGCGGTAGCCCAATCCGGGCCATTCGCCTGCGATAGAAGGACCCGAGATGGCGAGAACGATCGGGTGCCAGCAACAAGGCGCCGCTGACCATGACAAGCATGGGTACGCACCAGCGCGTGGCCGAGTCGTAAAAATTCCCCGCCCACCAACTCGAAGACCCCAGGGGTTCGCCGTCGACATAGCCGGCGGAAATATGCAGCATCACGACGGCGAACACCGCCACGATTCGAGCGAAGTCCAGCCAGGTCGTGATGTCGCGCCCTCGCCCGGACGGCCACCCCGTCGATCCCGGGTTGCTGTCGCTGCCGGGTTCAGCGGCCCTCACGAGTTCCTGCGGGCACAGATTCACGATCATTCAAAAATTCAAGCATCGTCCGGGAATCGATTGTTCGAGCGCTGATCTTCGATTGTTCGTCCTTCTTCACCTGCGGAGCGTATTCATGTCGATGACGAAGCGGTAACGCACGTCCGATCTCTGCATCCGCTGGTACGCTTCGTCGATATTGCGGATGTCGAGCATCTCGATGTCGCACACGATGTCGTGCTCGGCGCAGAAATCGAGCATGGCCTGGGTTTCGGGCAACCCGCCGATCAGCGAGCCGGCGACGCTGCGCCGCCGAAACACCACAGCCGCGGCGTCCAGCGGCGGTTCTATCGGTTCGAGCAACCCGACCAGGATCAGCGTGCCGCTGTGTTTGAGCGCGTTGAGGTACGGATTGAGGTCGTGCGGGACCGGGACCGTGTCGAGAATGTAGTCGAACGTGTTGGCAACGGCTTCCATCTGGTCGCCATCGGTTGAAATCACGACTTTATGCGCCCCCTGCTTCAGGGCTTCTTCGCGCTTGCTTTCCGAGCGCGTGAACAACGTCACCTCGGCGCCCATGGCGCGTGCGAACTTGACCCCCATGTGGCCCAGCCCGCCCATCCCGACCACCGCGACCTTGTCGCCTTCGGCGACGCCGAAATACTTCAGCGGCGAATACGTCGTGATGCCGGCGCACAGCAACGGAGCGGCCGCCGCGGCATCGAGTTTTTCCGGCATCCGCAGCACGAAGCGCTCGCTGACCACGATCGCCTCGGAATACCCGCCGTGTGTCACCGAGCCATCGTGCCGGTCCTCGCCGTTGTAGGTCGCCGTGAAGCCTGCCTCGCAGTACTGCTCCAGGCCCTCGTCGCAGGCCGAGCACTCGCGGCATGAATCCACCAGGCAGCCCACCCCCACCCGATCGCCGGGCTTGAATTTCTCGACCGCATCGCCCACCGCGGTGACGGTACCGACGATCTCGTGGCCGGGGACCACCGGGTAGACGGTCCGACCCCAGTCGTTGTGCACGAAGTGGATGTCGGTGTGGCAGATGCCGCAGTAGTCGATGCGGATCGCGACATCGTCCGGGCGCCGATCGCGCCGATCGATGGAAAGCGGCGCCACGCCGGAAGTTTCCGACTGCGCGCCGTAGGCCTTGATGGTTTCCATGAAGTCGATTTCCGTTGCGGGTCCGAACGCTCATTATGCAGCTACGCGGCCACGGGTTTTGTGTTCTCATTGAGAAATTCAACCCGGCCCGAACGGCATGCCCAAACCCGAACTCATCATCGTCAAGACCGGCAAGGCCGTCGCCGAAGCTCGCGGCGATGGGCGCGATTTCGAACACTGGTTCGCTGAAGGACTCGGCCGCGACCTGTTCGATTTCCGGATAGTTCGGGTCGACCAGGGTGATGTGCTGCCGCCGGTCGATTCGCTGGACCATCCGTCGACAGTGCTGGTCACCGGCTCGCCGGCCATGGTCAGCGACCGGCTGGCCTGGTCGGAAAATGCTGCGGCCTGGCTGGCCGCCGCGCACACAGCCGGCTTGCCGATTCTCGGCGTCTGCTACGGCCACCAGTTACTGGCGCACGCGTTGGGCGGTCGGGTCGGCCCCAACCCGGCCGGCCGACGAATGGGCCGGGTACAGGTCGAATTTTCCGATCCGGACGACGCCCTGACCGGCCCGTTCGCGCCCGGCGCATCATTCAACGTCAGCCACGTCGAAGTCGTGCTCGAGCCACCGGTCGAGGCGCGAGTGATTGGCACCGCATCCCACGACCCCTACCATGTGCTTTATTTCGGCAACCTGACCTGGGGGGTGCAGTTTCACCCTGAATTCGGCCGCGACATCATGCGGTCCTACATCCGGGCCCGCTCCGGCCCCCTTGAAGCCGAGGGCCAGGATCCGGCGGCATTGATCGGCGACCTGGACGACAACCCCAACGGCCGGCCCTTGCTGGCGCGCTTTGCCCAACTCGCGCGCGCGGTAGCCGGTGCAGATCCGACGTGAAGCGCTGGCTGGCCGCGCTGCTGCTGTTGCCGGGTGCGGCATGGGGCGAAGTGGTTAGGATTCATGACCTGGAAGCCGGGGACCTGGCGGCTCTGCGCGAGCGATACGATTTCTGGGGCGTGGACTGGCGCGCCGGCTATGCCGTATTCGACCTGGACGCCCGCCAGCGCAGCAAGCTGGAGCAGGCGGGTTATCGGATCACCACCGATATTTATCGCGGTCGTGAACTGGCCGACTGGCGCCGCGTGATCGAGAAGGCCGGCCCGCAGCGCGGTGCCGACACCATCCCGGGCCGTCCCTGCTACCGGACCGTCGACGCCACGCACGCGACGCTTGCCGAACTCGCGACGACGTATCCCGATCGCGCGACGCTGAGCGTAATCGGCGATACCTGGCAGGCCGATGCGGGCGCTGCCGTCGGCGACTCGATCAGGGTACTGGTGCTGAAGAACGCGGCCTCGCCGCACCCGAAGGCGCCGCTGGTGATCGCCGCGGCGCAGCATGCGCGCGAACTGGCCACGGCCGAAATTGCCACGCGCTTCGCCGAATTGCTGCTGCAAAACCCTGGCGACGACCCGGATATCGCGTGGCTGCTCGATCACCGCGAGATTCATGTCATTGCCCAGGCCAATCCGGACGGACGCCGGCAGGTCGAGCTCGGTGCGCAGATGTGGCGCAAGAACCACAACGAGACGGCCTGTCCCGCCGGGAACCTGGACGGGACCTGGCCGGGTATCGATCTGAACCGAAACAGTACGTTTCTCTGGGGCAACTTCTCCTCCGCCGATGCCTGCAGCCAGAGTTTCCGCGGACCTGTTGCCGCATCGGAACCGGAAACCCTGGCGATCGAGAATTACCTCGCGTCGGTCTTCGACGATCAGCGCCCGGCCAGCGACCTGGACAGCCCCGCGCCGGCCGACGCGCGTGGCATATTCATCTCGCTGCACTCGTTTGCCGAGATGGTGCTGTTTCCCTGGGAGGGTCTGGGTGGGCAGAACGAGAACAATGCACCGAACCATGACGCACTGGCAATCCTGGGTCGGCGATTCGGTTTCCTCAACCATTACGCGGTCGGCCGCTGGGATTTGCTGGGTCCGGCCGGCGGAACCGCAGTCGATTTCGCCTACGGAGAATTCGGCGTGGCCGCATACACCTTCGAGGTCGGCACCACGTTCACCCAGTCCTGCGATAGCTTCGAATCCACCGTGTGGCCGGACAACCGCGACGCGTTGTTGCTGGCGGCGAAAGCCGCGCGCCGTCCCTACCTGGAGCCGGCCGGGCCGGAAGTCACCGCCCTCCAGGTTGCGTTTTCAGGCGCCGTTCGGTTGACCGGCACCGCCGACGACACCCGATTTTTTCGCGGCAACGTCACCGAACCGCCGGACGATCCTGTCTCCGACGTGGTCGAAATGCGCGTTTCGTTGAATCTGCCGGAACACCTGGCAACCGAGACCTGGGCGTTTCCCGTTGCAATCCCCGGTCAACAGGCCGATTTCGACGTCTCGCTGCCTCCGGACATCCCATCCGAAGGAACGCTGTTCGTCACCGCGGTCGACGACAGCGGCCAGCCGGGCCTGGCGCGGGTCGTCGAATACACGGATTTGATCCATGCCAATGGCTTCGAGGCCGAAACGCCGTAGGCTTACTAACGGTCTCACTATTGAGCAGACACTCAGAGCTACGGACGCGTTTGCCGGCAAGGCGCGCGATTGCAGGCATAGCAGGGCTATGTCAAATGAGCGCAACGCCGCGGGCAGACGCGTCCGTAGCTCCCTTAAGGGCTTGACTGTCAGTGGTTGTGGCTGCGATTGTCACGACCAGCGCGACGCTTGATGTAGGTCAACTACACCAGCGCATCGGCGCCTTGCCACAATCACTGACAGACGAAAGCTGAGTGTCTGCTCAATAATGAGACCGTTAGTAGGTTGTCGGTGCTGCAAGTATGACGAGCGGTCGCCGCCGAACAACAATCGAAAAGCGGGTAACCACGAAGGACACGAAGAGCACGAAGAAAAGGAACGGAACGAAGACGGCCGGGGCCTTGAGGGTCTTGATCTACTGGCCCGATACCAGACGAGCGCATTTGCAGGTTCACTTGATGGACTCGCTTTTCCTTCGTGTTCTTCGTGCCCTTCGTGGTTCAACGCTCTTCGGATCAGCCGGCAATAGCAGGCAAAGCCGGTCATCGCCGAAGGAGGAACCGAACCGATGAATTCGAACGCCGAAGTCCCCGTTATCCGTTTCCTGGGTGCAACAGGCACGGTGACCGGATCGAAGTTTCTGCTCGAGGCGATGGGCCGGAAGATCCTGGTCGACTGCGGATTGTTCCAGGGCTACAAGCAGTTGCGCGAGCGCAACTGGAAGCCGCTGCCCATAAGCCCCGCCGATATCGATTGCGTCGTCCTCACCCACGCTCACCTGGACCATTCCGGCTACCTGCCGCTTTTGGCAAGAAACGGTTTCGACGGGCCGGTGCATGCAACGGCCGCCACGCGCGATCTTTGCCGCTACCTGCTGCCCGATTCGGGCTTCATTCA
>Ga0209943_1000799_pt1 | contig 20621 bp, 15 predicted proteins | sample SalPonR1_B_D2_MG_FD_185698 | JGI IMG/M metagenome (GOLD analysis project Ga0209943, IMG submission 185698) | Salt pond soil microbial communities from South San Francisco under conditions of wetland restoration - Salt Pond MetaG R1_B_D2_MG... ... | reverse complement strand
GGGCCGCAGCGGCGGAGGCCTGAGCATGGACCTGCGTGCCAACTGGGTCGGCCTGCAGACCATCGTGTACAAGGAATTCACCCGGGTGATGCGCATCTGGGTGCAGACCATCGTGCCGCCGGCCATCACGATGACGCTGTACTTCATCATCTTCGGGACACTCATCGGCAAGCGCATCGGTGCGATGGACGGCTACAACTACATGCAGTACATCGCGCCGGGGCTGATCATGATGTCCGTGATCACCAACTCCTACGGCAACGTGGTGTCCTCGTTCTTCGGCGCCAAGTTCGGGCGCCACATCGAGGAGATGCTGGTCTCGCCCATGTCGAACGCCACCATCATCCTCGGCCACGTGGCCGGCGGCGTCGTGCGCGGGCTCATGGTGGGCGCGCTGGTCTCGATCATCGCGCTGGCGTTCACGCGGCTCACGGTGCAGCATCCGTTCGTCACTTTCTCCATGGTGATACTCACCTCGGTGGTGTTCTCGCTGGCCGGCTTCATCAATGCCGTCTTTGCAAAGAAATTCGACGACATCTCGATTATCCCCACCTTCGTGCTCACGCCGCTCACTTATCTCGGCGGCGTGTTCTACTCCATCTCGCTGCTGCCGGAGTTCTGGCAGAAGGTCTCGCTGGCGAACCCGATTCTGTACATGGTGAACGCCTTCCGGTACGGGGTGCTGGGCGCCTCCGACATCCCCATCGGCGTCGCCTATCTCATCGTCTGCGGTTTCGTCGTACTGCTGTTCACCGTGAGCCTGGTGCTGATGAACCGCGGCGTGGGTATCCGGGAGTAGCCGCCGGCCGTGTGCGGACGCTTCGCCTACTACTCGGCCCGGGAGGCCATGGCGGCAGTCTTCGGCGTGGAGGACCCGCCGCCGATCGAGCCCCACTACAACATCGCGCCCACCCAGGACGTGACCGTCATCCGCGCAGGCGAGGACGGCCGGCGCAGGGCCGACTTGCTGCGCTGGGGACTCGTGCCGTTCTGGGCGAAGGACACGAAGATCGGCAACCGGCTCATCAATGCCCGCGCCGAGACTGCCGCCGGCAAGCCCGCCTTCCGGGCGGCCTGGCGCCGGCGCCGCTGCCTGGTGCCCGCCGACGGCTTCTACGAGTGGCGTGCCGGCCCCGGCGGCAAGATACCCTGGTTCGTCTCTGCGGCCTCCGGCCGGCCCTTCGCCATGGCCGGCCTGTGGGAACACTGGGAACCGGACGGCGGCGAGGATGCCGGGGAGGGCCCGCTGGAGACCTTCACCATCCTGACCACGGCGCCCACCGATCTCATGGCCCGGCTGCATAACCGGATGCCGCTGGTGCTGGGGCCGGAGCGCTCGGCCGCCTGGCTCGCGGGCGAGCCCCCGGCAGGCGCCGGCGACTCGCTGGCCGACCCGGCGGTGGCGCTGCGCGCCTGGCCGGTCAGCCGGCGCGTGAACAGCCCGGCCAATGAGGACGCGTCCCTGGTGGAGCCCGCCGGCGACGAGCGGCTGGACGAGACCGGCTCAGGCTGACAGCGCCCGGCGGAGGTCACCCAGCAGGTCTTGCGGATGCTCGAGACCCACGGAGAGCCTCAGCAGATCGTCGGGCGTCAGCGTGCCCGGGCCTTCCACCGGCGCGCGGTGTTCGATGAGGCTCTCCACGCCGCCCAGGCTGGTGGCGCGGTGGAACAGCCGGGTGCGGTTCGCCACGCCCGCGGCCTGCTCTGCCCCGCCGGCCAGCCGGATGGAGAGCATCGCACCGAGGGGCAGGGGCGTCCCGGCATCGCCCACGAGTGTGCTCTGGCCGACCGCGAGGACATGGCCCGGATGCCCGGGAAGACCCGGGTACAGCACTTCGCCAACGGCCTCGTGTGCGGCAAGGGCGCCGGCAATGGCGAGCGCACCCGCGCACTGGCCGCGCACTCGGACGGCCAGCGTGGCGAGGCTGCGCAGCAGCAGCCAGCAGTCGAAGGGCGAGGGGCTCGCGCCCGCCACCCGCTGCTGATGCCGGACGGCCTCCATCAGCGGTCCGCGGCGGCCGACGACCACGCCGCCCATGAGGTCGCTGTGGCCGCCCAGGTACTTGGTGGTGCTGTGCATCACCAGGTCGGCACCGAGGGCCAGCGGCTGCTGTATGACCGGCGTCGCCAGCGTGTTGTCGCAGGCGAGCAGCGCCCCGGCGGCGTGCGTGATCTCCGCGACGGCCCGGATGTCGCTGACCCGCAGCAGCGGGTTCGACGGTGTCTCCAGCCAGACGAGCGCGGTGCGGGCGCCCACCGCCTCGCGGACGGCTTGCGTCTCGGCGGTGTTCACGAACCGGGTAGTGATACCCCAGCGCGGCGCCAACTCACTCAGCTGCTGGCGGGTGCCCCAGTACGCATCCTCCGTACAGACGATCTCGCTGCCCGCGGGCAGTGTCGCGAAGAGGGCATGCGAGGCGGCCGAGCCGGAAGCGAAAGCCACGGCCTCGGCGCCGCCCTCCAGCGCGGCGAGCGCGGTCTCCGCCTGCCGCCGGTTTGGCGAGTCGTCGCGGATGTAGGACAGCCCGGCGGGGTTGCCCCGGCGAAAGCTGGTGGCCGGCTCCCAGCCGGTGACCACGGCGCCCGTATCCGGGTCCGGTTCCCGCCCGGCATGGATGCCCAGGGTCTCCAGGTGCAGGCGCGGGCCGCGCTCACCGTCTTCGTGGTCCCGGTTCAACGGCCCGGCTCCCGCGCTTCCTGCAGCGAGGCCACCAGGGTGCCCGGTCCGCCGTGCACCCCGATGGCGGTGCCGAGTTCGGTGACCCAGGAGTGCACCACCCGGTCGAGGCGGGCCTCGAGCATGCGCCGCAACTGCTCCGCCTCGTCGCCGCACTGGGCGTGGGCGACGGCGAGCCGCCAGGGCCGACCGGTGGCCGCTCGCTTCGCCACATAGCGGGCGAATTTCGGCAGCCGGTTGGCGCGGCCGAAGATCACGCCGCCGGAGGTCACCCGGCCGTCGGGCGTGGTGCGCAGCACCGGGTTCAGATTCAGCCATTCGGCGACGAGCTTGCGCGAGGGCGGTACGCGCCCGCCGCGTACGGCATAGCGCAGGTCCTGCACCAGGCCGAAACTCCAGGTGTGGGCGATGGCCCACTCGGTCTCGGCGACGACCGCCGCCGCGTCGAGGCCCGCACGCGCGCACTCGGCGGCGTGCATGGCGATGAGGCCCTGGCCCATCGAGACGTTCCGGCTGTCGATGACGTGGATGCGCCCCTCGGCGTGCACCCGCTGCGCGGCCGAGCGGGCCGCCTCCAGCGTGCCGCTCACCTTGCCGGTGAGGCTCACCGAGACCACGTCCGGGAAGTGGCTGGCCAGGAACTGGTACTGGCGGCGGAAGTCGCCGGGCGCCGGCTGGGAGGTCGTCGGGTGCACCGGGTTCTCCTTCAGTTGCTCGAAGAACTCGTCCGGCGTGATGCTGACCTTGTCCAGGTAGCCCTGATTGGCGAAGCTGATCCGCATGGGCACCACGTGGATGTCCAGGCGCTCCATCTCCTCCTCGGGGATGTCCGCCGCGCTGTCGGTGATGACCGCCACCTTCACGCCGGCGCCGTGGGTGGCATGGGCCTGGCGGTGCATGTCGTCGGCCTTCTCACCGGAAACCGTGCCGTGACCGGCCGCCACCCGGAAGACCGCCTCCGGCTCGTTCACGTGAATGTGAATCTTGGCTTTGCGCCGGGTGCCGGCCAGCACCAGGCTGTTACCCAGTGCCGAGACCTGTTCCCGCAGCCGGCGCCGGTCGATCTCCTCGCCGGTGACGACGCACTCGGTGCAGTAGCGGAAGGCGAGGTCGCAGTCCTCCCCGGCCGTGGCGCTGAATTCGTCGACGATGGAGGCGAACTCCACCTCGTCCAGGTCGACGACCTTGCCGTCCCGGACATACTCCAGCATGCCGGCTACCATCTCCACGAAACCCTGGGCGCCGGCGTCGACCACACCCGCCTTGCGCAGCGCGTCCAGCTGGTTGGTGGTCTCGGCCAACGCCTTGCGGGCGGCCTCCAGGCCGCCGGCGAGCAGGCCGGCGAAGTCCACCCTGGGCACGTGGCCGAGCTGCTCGCGCAGCCGGGAGGCGAAGGCGGCCACCACCGACAGGATGGTGCCCTCACGGGGTTCGGACAGGGCGTCCCGGGCGTACTCGGAGCCGACGGCGACGGCCTTCGCGAAGCTCTCGGGCGTGAAGCGGGGTACCTCCACGGCGGCGTCGCTCACGCCCTGGAAGAACTGGGCGAGGATGGCGCCGGAATTGCCCCGGGCGCCGTCCAGCATAGCGTCGGCCACGCGGATCATTACCCGATTCGCCGGCAGCTCCTCCGCCCCCTCGAGCGCGCCGCGCACGGCGGACAGGGTGAGCGCGAGGTTGGTGCCGGTATCGCCGTCCGCCACCGGGAATACGTTGATGCGGTTCAGCAGATCCTGGTGTTCCAGCACCCGGTGCACGCCGGCGCTGAGTGCCAGGCTGAGATGCCTGCCGTCGAGATAATCCACCGCCGCCGCGTTGCCTGCCCCGCTCATCGTCGCCCTGCCTTCCTATTGCCGGGGCAGCAGGAAGCGGCGGCCGGCCTGCTCGAGCACGACGCCGGCGCGCACGATGGAGGCCACCCGAGGCCCCTCGGCCAGCTCGTCGCCTTCCCGGTACTTCAGGGTGTTGACGTAGACGAAGCGGCCCCGGGGCTGCTCGCTCCAGACGTGGATGTCCAGGTGCAGGTCCGGCAGCCCCGTCTCGCCCCGCACCCGGAGTTCGTCCAGGGTCGGCAGCTCCAGCACCTCCTCCTCGGCGCCCGCCGGCGGTTCCACGGGCATCCCGGCCGCCGCGGTGGTCTCGCGGGCCGCCTCCCCCGCCCTCGCGGCCTCGTCCGCCGGTCCCGGTTCCGGTTCCGGCTCACGGGCCGCGGCCGGCGTATCGGCCCGGGCAACGGTGGCGGCCTCGGTTTCCCCGGGCTCCGGCGCTGCAGGCTCGGCGGGCGCCGACGCCGGTTCCTCGACGTCGGCGGGGGCATCCCGGCGGGCGGTGTTCTCCCTGCGGGTCCGCGCCCGGTCGATCACGGCGGCGAGTTCCGGGGCCACCCGCTCCGGCACGGTGGCGGAGCGGGATTCAGGCGCCGTATCCGCCGAGCGGTCCGCCGCCATGCCGGCCGGCCCGGCGGCGTCCTGCTCCGGCGTCGGCGCCGGCGCCGGGCGCAGCAGCACGGCCAGCAGGATGACCAGGTTCACCCCGAGCAGGCCGAGCAGCCACCACATCCAGACCGGCGCGCGGGGGGCTTCGGGGGCCACCGCCACGTCGGCGACGCCGAGGCCGCGCTGGCCCTGGCGCTCGTTCTCGGATTTCTTCAGTGCGTCGAGGATGAAGGACATCGCGTCAGCCGCTGACCGTGAGACGCGGGGTCTGTGCCAGGCCCAGGTCGGAGTTGATCAGTATCTGGGTCTGCTGGCCGGCGATGCCGTCCACCTGCAGGCGCTGGCTGCGCTGGTATTCGCGCAGCCGCTCCTCGAGGTCCCGGTCGAAATAGTCCGAATCTCCCTCACCGAAAGGCCGGCCCTGGATCTCGCTCAGGCTGCGCCGCAGCCAGCGCACGCCGTCGCCGCGCATGCCGTACTGGTACGCCACGACGTCGCCGAAGGGCGGACGCCAGAGCAGCACGAAATCCCCGTACCAATAGTCGCCGATCTCGGCGAGCGGCAACTCGTAACGCTGGCCGCCGAGCAGGATCACCCCGGTGCTGCCGTCGAGAGCCGTCAGCACGACCCGGTGCTCGACGGCCTCCTCGTCGGTGAGCACGAGGATGGCCGGCCGGTCGAACTGGCGCAGCGTATTCCAGGTGCCGCGCTGGAACAGGCACTGCAGGCCCTGGCGCTCCGCCTGGTTGCAGGCCGGGCCAGTGTCCGGGTCGTAGCCGGCCGTCCAGATGTCGAACAGGGTGGCGAAGGCCCGGATGCTGTCCGTCGCGCCGGGGTTGTCGCCCAGGACCGCGGCGAGTGAGGGCGCGGGTTCGCCGCCGGCTGCAGCGCCCGGCGCGGCGGCGGCGGGGGCGCTGGCGGACGCCGGCGCCGGCTGCGGTAGCTGCGACGCCCGGGCTTCCTGCAAGCCGTTGGCGGCCGGCACGGGGGGCGATGCTTGCTCCGCTGGGCCCGACGACGTCGCCGTCCCGGCCGCCTCGGCGGTGCCGCCCGGCGGCCCGAGCATGCGTACCACCGGGCGGGACGGCGGCTGCTCCGCCGGCGGCGCCAGGTAATGCCAGGCGCTGAACGCCAGCACGCCGAGCGCCGCCGTGCCCGCGAGGGGCAGCAGCCAGCGCTGCCAGAACGGGTTCTCCCGCTGGCCCGAGATCTCCGCCGCGGCGCGCCGGACCAGTGCCTTGTCCACCTGCCGGCGCTCCCGGCTGTAGGCGCCGAGCAACGAGCGGTCGCAGATGACGTTCACCAGACGCGGCACCCCGCCGGAGAGCCGGTAGACCTCCCGTTTGGCCGCCGGGGTGAACAGGTCGGCGACCGCGCCCGCCACCTTCAGGCGGTGCTCGATGTAGCGGAGGGTCTCGCCCCGGTCCAGCGGCTCGAGGTGATAGCGGGCGGTGATGCGCTGGGCGAGCTGGCGCAGGTCGTTGCGCGCCAGCAGGTCTCTCAGCTCCGGCTGGCCGATGAGGATGATCTGCAGGAGCTTCTGCCGCGCCGTCTCCAGGTTGGTGAGCAGCCGGACCTGCTCGAGCACCTCGGCTGCCAGGTTCTGGGCCTCGTCCACCACCAGGATGGTGCGCCGGTCCTCGGCGTGGGCCGCCAGCAGGCGTTGGTTCAGTGCGTCGACCAGCGCGCGCAGGCTGTCCCGTTCCTCCGGCTGCGGTATGCCGAGTTCCCGGCAGATGGCCACCAGGAACTCCCGCGCCGTGAGCTGGGGATTGAGGACCACGGCCACCTCGGTTCGCCTGGGCAGCTTCTGCAGGAGGCTGCGCACCAGCGTCGTCTTGCCGGTGCCCACCTCGCCGGTGAGCTGGATGAAGCCGTCGCTCTCGGTGACGCCATAGACCAGATGGGCCAGCGCCTCCGAGTGACGCTCGCTCATGAACAGATAACGCGGGTCCGGCGTTATCGTGAACGGCTTTTCCGTCAGGCCGAAGAAGCTCGTGTACATGGTCCTGCCATCTCAGGTCCGGCGCGCCATTCTAACCCAAGCACGGGCGGCGGTATCCCGTCCGGGCCGGGCGATGCGAGACCGGTCCCGTTCACTCCCGGTCCAGACTGCGGGCGCGGCTGAGTGCGGTGTCGCCGAAGCGTTCGCGGATGCGGTCGACCGTCTGGTCCAGGCCGCTGCCGCCACCGTCGCTGGCACGGTCGAACATGTCCAGCTGTTCCGCTGTGATCAGTGCCGCCGCACCCACGCCGAGCAGCCGGATGCTGCGGCCCGGGTACTCGTCCCGCCAACCCGCCAGCAGCTCCCGGGCGGTGTCCAGCAGCACCCGCGTGGCATTGACGGGCGGATGCAGCCGGGTCTGGCGGGTGTAGGTGGAGAAGTCCGCGGCCCGTATCTTCACCTGCACCGTGCCGGCGACCAGCCGTTTCGCCCTGAGGCGCGCACCGGTGCGCTCGGCGAGGCGCAGCAGGCGGCGCTCCTGCTCCTCGATGCAGACCAGATCCTCGTCGAAGGTCTGCTCCGCGCTGATGGACTTCTCCGGGCGGTGCACCACCACCGGCCGCGCGTCGCTGCCGGCGGCCCGCTCCCTGGCCCGAGCGGTATAGCGTCCGAATACGGGGCGCAGCGATTCCACAGAAGCGTTGCGCAGGTCGGCGATGCGGCGCACGCCGAGCCCGTGCAGCCGCGCCAGCGTCTGGCGGCCGATCCCGGGCAGCGTCTCTACCGGCAGGGGATCGAGGGTCGTGCGCAGGGTTTCCGGCGTCACCAGCACGAGCCCGTCGGGCTTGTCGAGATCCGAGGCGATCTTGGAAACCAGTTTGTTGGGCGCGATGCCGACCGAGGCGCACAACCCGGTCTCGCTGCGGATGTCGCTCTTGACGGCACGGGCGATCGCCATGGGGCTGCCGAAGAGAGTAAGACTGCCGGTGACGTCCAGGAAGGCCTCATCCAGGGACAAGCCCTCCACCACCGGCGTGTAGCGGCGGAAGATAGCGAAGATCTGCCGGGATACCGACTGGTAGTGCTCCATGCGGCCCTTGAGGCAGACCGCCTCCGGGCAGCGGCGCAGCGCCTCACGCGTCGGCATGGCCGAGCGGATGCCGTAGCGCCGCGCCTCGTAGCTTGCCGCCGCCACGACGCCCCGCGTGGAGCTGCCGCCGACGATGACCGGACGGCCCCGCAGCTCCGGGTGGTCGCGCTGCTCCACCGAGGCGTAGAAGGCGTCCATGTCGACGTGGAGGATCCAGCGCTGGCGTTCGGCGTGGTGGCTCATGGTTCCGGGGGGCTTCGTGGGCGGCTGCACCGACACACCGTCAGTTCGCCCGGTGGATGATGAAGTCGGCCAGCCACCGGAGCGGCTCGGCCGCGTCGCCGAAGTGGTCGAGCGCGTGCGTGCCGGCGGCGTAGAGTTCGTTGCAGCGCCGCTTCGCCGCCTCGAGCCCGAACAGACCGGGCCAGGTGGCCTTGCCGTGGCTTGCGTCAGCGCCCGCCGTCTTGCCGATCACCGCCGTCTCCCCCTCCACGTCCAGGATGTCGTCGCGGATCTGGAAGGCGAGGCCCAGGCATTCGGAGAAAGTGGTCAGCGCCTCGCGGGACTCGTCGCTCACCCCGGCCGCCAGCAGCGGGGGCGTCATGATGGAGGCGGCGATCAGCCGGCCGGTCTTCAGCCGGTACATGTGCTCCAGCGTCGCCACGTCCAGCCGCCGACCCTCCGATTCGAGGTCGATGGCCTGACCGCCGGTCATGCCCAGCGAGCCGCAGGCCCGGGTGAAAAGCCCGATCACCGCCAGCTGGGCCGCCGGGCCGGCTGGCGGCTCCGGCGCCTCGGCCAGCACCTGGAAGGCGAGCGGCTGCAGCGCGTCGGCGGCGAGGATGGCGGTGGCCTCGTCGAAGCGCCGATGCACGGTGGGCTTGCCCCGGCGCAGGTCGTCGTCGTCCATGGCGGGCAGGTCGTCGTGGACCAGGGAGAAGGCGTGCAGGAATTCGATCGCCATGGCCGGCGGGTCGAGGTGCCCGGGGTCGATGCCGAGTACCTCGCCGCCGGCATAGACCAGCAGCGGGCGGATGCGCTTGCCGCCGTTCAGCGTGGCATACCGCATCGCCTCGTGCAGGCGCAGCGGCAGGCGGTCGGTGCCAGGCAGGGTACGGTGCATGGCGGCGTCCACCCTGGCAGTGTAGGTCTCGATGCGGTCGGCGAATGACATCTGTGCAGGATCTGCTGTTGCTGTGGCGACTGGCCGTGCGGCGTCAGCCGAAGCGTACACCGAAAACGGTGGCTCCGGCGCGGGGCCCGCGGGCGCGCAGCGCTGTCGGCCGCCGGCACGCCATGGGATAATCGTCGCACATCCCCGACGGTCTCCAGCATGCGGGCCACAGCCGTAGCGCACCCCAACATCGCCCTCGTGAAGTACTGGGGCAAACAGGACAGTCGCCGCAATCTGCCGGCGGTCGGCTCTCTGTCGATCACGCTGGATGGCCTGCACACCCGCACCGGGGTGGCCTTCGAGGACGGACTCGACGCGGATGCCGTCACCCTGGACGGCGCGAGCGGCGGCCCGGCCGGAGAGCGGGTGATCGCCTGTCTCGATCGTTTCCGCGAGCGTACCGGCATCGTGGCGCGGGCGCGGGTGGAGAGTGCCAGCAATTTCCCGGTGGCGGCGGGCCTTGCCTCCTCGGCCTCCGGGTTCGCCGCACTGGTGGCCGCGGCCGATGCCGCTGCGGGCACCGGCCTCGACCGCAAGACACTGGCCCGGCTGGCCGGCGCCGCCTCCGGTTCGGCGGCAAGGTCGCTGTTCGGTGGTTTCGTGCGGCTGGACCCGCCCGTGGCCGGCGAGGCCGACATCTCCCTGACCCACCTGGCGGCGCCGGACGAGTGGCCGCTCAGCGTGGTGATCGCGGTCACGGACCCGGGCCCGAAACCGGTGGGTTCCACTGCGGGGATGCTGGCCAGTGAGGCCACCTCGCCGTACTACGGCGCCTGGGTAGGCGGGCAGGGCGCGGACCTGGACGAGGCCGCCGCCGCCGTCGCCGGGAGAGACTTCGAGCGGCTGGCCGCGGTATCCGAATACAGTTGCCTGAAGATGCATGCGCTGACGCTGTCCGCGCGGCCGGGCATCCTGTACTGGAAGCCGGCCACGCTGGCCTGCCTGCAGGCGGTGCGGGCCCTGCGTGCGGCTGGCCACGGTACCTTTTTTACCGTGGACGCGGGACCCCAGGTGAAGGCGGTGTGCCTGCCCGACGCGGCGGAGACGGTGGCCGACGCCCTGGCCGCGGTGCCCGGCGTCACCGGCCTGCTGCGCACCGGCCTGGGCAGGGCGCCGGAGATCATGGAGTCCCGGTGAACGGCGCCAGCGCACCCGGCAAGGTGGTCCTAACCGGCGAGTACGCGGTGCTCGACGGCGCGCCGGCGATCGTGACGGCCGTCGACCGCCGGGCGCGGGTGACGATCGACAAAGACACCGCCCATCGGGTGACGGCGCAAGGCCCTGGTATCGCCCCCGCGGCGTTCACCCTCGCGCCGGACGGCACACCCGGCTGGGACCGCGCCGGGGCCGGCGACGACTACCGTCTGCTGGGCGCCGTGACGCAGACGCTGGCAGACTGCGGACGGCTGCCGGTCGACCGGCCGTTCGGGCTGCAACTGGATACCGCGGCGTTCTACCGTGGCGCCGACAAGCTCGGACTCGGTTCCAGCGCCGCGTTGACCGTGGCACTGGCGGCAGCGCTGAACCGGCATTTCGGCCATGCCTTCGACGACGGGCTGGCCTTCGCGGCGCACCGGCGGCTGCAGGACGGCGAGGGCAGCGGACTGGACGTGGCCGCCTCCATTGCCGGCGGCGTGATCCGCTACACCGTCGGGCAGCCGCCGTCCGTCGAGCAAATCGGCTGGCCCGCCGGGCTCGAGGTCTCGTTCGTCTGGACCGGCTGTTCCGCCCGGACGACGCCCCGGCTGCGCCGCTATCGGGACTGGCGTCGTTCCGGTGCGGCCGCACCGCTGGCGGATCGTCTCGCGGAGGATGCGGCACAGACGGCCGCCGCGTGGCAGGCCGCAGAGCCCGCGGCCGTGCTCGAGACCACCGCCGCCTGGGCCAGGCGGCTCGCGGAGCTGGACGAGGCCGCGGGTCTCGGCATCCGCGGCGGCGGGCACGCGGAAATTGCCCGGCTGGCTGAGACGGCGGGCGTTGTGTATAAACCCAGTGGCGCGGGCGGCGGCGACCTCGGTCTGGCACTCGCCGGCGATCGAGAGCGACTGCGCTCCTTCGGAGCGGCGGCGGAGCGGGCCGGTTTCCGGCCCCTCGCGCTGCGCCCCGACGACCGCGGTCTCGCCACGGTAGAATGACCGGCCCGGACACCCCATGAACGACCAGCCAGCAAATACCAGGAGCTCCCGCGTGCCGGGACTCTACCGGCTCAACGTCGCCGAACGCCGGCGGCGGCTGGCCGACATGCAGATCATCACGCAGGACGACGTGCGTCTGCTGGAGAGCATGCGGGGCGGACTCACACCGGAAGCGGCCGACCGCATGATCGAGAACGTGATCGGTGTCGCCGGCCTGCCGCTCGCCATCGCGCCCAACTTCCTCATCGCCGGTCGCGAGGTGGTGGTGCCGATGGCCGTCGAGGAGCCTTCCATCGTCGCCGCGCTGGCCTCGGCTGCCAGGCTCGTTCGGGAGAGCGGCGGCTTCGTGGTGCGGGCGGACGAGCCACTGCTGGCCGGGCAGCTGCATGTCGTCGGTGTGGACGACGCCCATGCCGCCGTCGACAAGCTGCGTGCGGCCGAGGCCGATATCGTCGAACGGGCCAACAGCCTGCAGCCGAACATGGTGGCCCGCGGCGGCGGCGTCCGCGGGCTGGAGCTGCGGGCAATGAGCCTGCCGGACGAGCGGCCGCTGGTGGTGCTGCACCTCAACGCCGACACTCGCGACGCCATGGGGGCCAACCAGGTGAATACGCTGTGCGAAGGCGTGGCGGGCATGGTGGAGTCGATCACCGGCGGCCGCGTGCACCTGCGCATCCTGTCCAATCTCACCGACGGTGCGCTGGTGACGGCGAGCTGCCGTATCCCGGTGGCGCGTCTCGGCGAACAGGGCGAACGGGTGCGTGATGCGATCGTGCTCGCGAACGACATCGCTCTCGCCGACCCCTACCGCGCGGCGACTCACAACAAGGGCATCATGAACGGCGTCGACCCGGTGGCGATCGCGACGGGCAACGACTGGCGCGCCATCGAGGCCGCGGCCCATGCCTGGGCCTGCCGGGACGGCCGCTACCAGGCGCTGACCCGCTGGCGGGCGGAGGATGACGGTGCTCTCACCGGCGAGCTGACGCTGCCGCTGAAGACCGGCATCGTCGGCGGCACGCTGCGGGCCAACCCGGTGGCGCGCTTCGCGCTGCGTCTGCTGGACGTCAGTTCGGCGAAGGAGCTCTCCGGTATCCTGTGCGCCGTGGGCCTCGCCCAGAACCTCTCCGCACTGAAAGCGCTGGCCACTGACGGCATCCAGCGCGGTCACATGACGCTGCATGCGCGCAGCGTCGTCTCGGCGGCCGGCGCGCCGCCGGAGCAATTCGACCGGGTGGTGAACGAGCTCGTGGCGAGCGGCGAGGTGAAGCCCTGGAAGGCCACCGAACTCGTCAATGCCGTGGCGGAGGAGACCCGGGAGCAGGAGCAGGCCTTCCTCGCCGAGGCCAGCAGCGGCGCCGGCAAGGTGATCCTGCTGGGCGAGCACGCGGTGGTCTACGGCCGGCACGCCCTGGCCGCGCCGTTGCCGCTGGCGGTGCATGCGCTGGCCCGGGAGCAGGGCGACGCGCTGCGCCTGCGCGTGCCGGAATGGGACGTGGACCGGGCCATCGATCCCCATGCAGCGGACGACAACCTGCTGGATGCCTGTCTGCGGCTGGCCGTGCGCGAACTCGGCGTGGCGGAGCGCGGCATCGACATCATGCTGCGGCCCCACTTGCCGCCGGCCATGGGTCTGGGAGGCTCGGCGGCCATTGCCGTGGCCGTCGTGCGGGCGCTGGACCGGTGCTTTAGCCTCGGGCTGGACGCCGCAGCGCTGAACGCGCTGGCTTTCGAATGCGAAAAGCTGGCCCACGGCACCCCCTCCGGCGTGGACAACACGGTGGCCACCTATTCGCGCACGCTGCTGTACCGGCGCGAGCCGCCGGTGAACCGCTTCGTCGACACGGGTGATCTGCCGCTGGTGGTGGCCATGAGTGAGGTGCGCAGCCTGACCTCCGACATGGTGGCCCGGGTGCGGGCCGGCTACGAGCGCGACACCGCCCGCTATACGCGGCTGTTCGACGAGATCGACCGGCTGACGCTCGAGTCGGTGGAGGCCCTGGAACGGGGTCAGCCGGAGGAACTCGGCTACCGCATGGACATCTGCCAGGGCATCCTCAATTCGCTGGGCGTCTCCGCGCCGGTGCTGGAGAAGATGATCGGCATCGCCCGGGACGCCGGCGCCCACGGGGCCAAGCTCACCGGCGCCGGCGGCGGCGGCTCCATCGTCGCCTTTTGCCCCGACGGCACGGCAGCCGTGGCCGCGGCGCTGGAGAACGCCGGCTTCCGCACGCTGCAGCTGCACGGCGACCGGGGTGAGGCATGACAGATCAGGCCCACGGCATCGTCTCCGACGACTCCGAATCGCTGATCCTGGTCGACCGCGACGACAACGAACTCGGCACTCTGTCGAAGGCCCGCTGTCACGACGGCGAGGGCGTGCTGCACCGGGCGTTCTCGCTGTTCGTGTTCGACACCGCCGGGCGCCTGCTGCTGCAGCGCCGGGCGCACGACAAGCGTCTGTGGCCCGGATACTGGTCGAACAGCTGCTGCAGCCACCCCCGGGCGGGGGAGAGCATGGACGAGGCGGTGCACCGCCGCCTGGTCCAGGAGCTCGGCATCGCGGCGACGCTGGAGTTCGTCTACAAGTTCGCCTACCAGGCCCGCTACGGTGCGGCGGGCTCGGAGCACGAGCTGTGCTGGGTGTACGCGGGGGTCACGACCGAGCCGGTACAGCCGAACGAGACGGAGGTGGCTGAGTGGCGCTTCGTCGATCCGGAGGGCCTGGCAGCCGAACTGGACGCACACCCCGAGCGCTACACCCCCTGGTTCCGCATGGAGTGGGAACGGCTGACCGGCGAGCACGCCGGCACGCTGGAGCGGATACTGGCGCGCCTCGCCGACGCTCAGCCGACGTAGCGGTAGTACTCGATACCCAGGTCCTGGAACTGGCGGTCTTCCCGGTCGCCCACCCGCTCGATGATGAACTCGTCCCTGGGTAGACAGTCCAGGTCGTGCACCCGGCGGCCGTCGTGCAGGGCCTCGTACTGGCCCTGGTTCAGGTCCACGGCGTAGTCGAGGCAACGGCGGAAGCCGATACGCGCGGTGGCCTCGGGCCAGGTCTCGCACATCGTGATGGGTATCACCTCGGCGGCATCGCCGCTGCCGTAGCCGAGCGTCAGGATCTCCCGACCGGTGAGATCAAGACCGCTGTCCATCGCCTCCTCGAACCCGGCGGCCATCCAGGCGGGCAGTGCGGCGGTGTAGAGGTTGCCGAGATCACGCATGGTCTCCGAACCCAGCACCAGCTTGTCGAGAACGATCTCCGGGTAGTCCGGCGTGCGGCGGAAGATGCGCAGCACCTCCATGGTGAGCGGGTAGGCTTCGGTGTTCACCCCGCCCTCGGTGGCCAGCTCGCCCAGCGTGGGCACTTCACGCAGTTCGGCCACCAGCCCGTCGGTGTCCACTTCGGCCTCGCGGCAGTAGCCGTCCAGGATGGCATACTCCTCGTCGCCGCCGTGGGCCAGCGCCCAGATCCAGGCCGCGCCCCAGCCGGTCTCCGGCATGCGCCGGTAGGGCCGGTGCATGAACACGGCCTTCAGCGAGCGCAGGTAGGGGGCGGGGTCGAGGCCGCGCTTCTCGTACATGTCGGCGAGGGCCTGCAGCGTCTCGTCGAGATAGCAGGTGGTCGAGAACTTGCCGTTGAAAACGGGGAAGTCCTGCACCTGGTGAGTCTCGCTGCGGTCCTGGCCGCAGAAGCGCAGCATCGGCTTGCGGAAGTCGATGTGCCGGTAATCCGAGGCGGAGCCGGCCTGGGTCAGGTCCACCACGGCGAGCTTCGGGTTCTCTTCCAGCAGCATCGCGACGGCGCCGGCGCCCTGGGTCTGCTCGCCGCTGGAGCCCCGCGCGTATTCGGCGATGTCGGCGCAGACCACGATTGCCTGGCTGCCGGCACCGTCCAGGGCGAGGTGGCGGATGGCCCCTTTCATGCCGTACACCCCGCCGAGACAGGCGTGCTTGAACTCCGGTACCTCGCAGCTGCGTGCGATGGGCGGCTTGCCTTCGGCGGCAAGGGCCTTGTCCACCATCCCTTTGACGATGATGGCGCCGGCCGAGTTGTCGGTGCTCGACTCCGTGCCGAGGCCGAGGAACTTCACCCGAGCCGGGTCCACGTCGTACTGGCGGATCAGCCGCAGCACGGCCGTGGCGGCCATGGTGTAGACGCTGTGGCGCTGACCACGCATCCGGAAACTGCGCCCGACGACCTTGCTGATCTTCGGCCAGGGCGCACCCGTCCACTCACACCAGTCCTCCAGCCAGACGCGATAAGGCGGGACATAAGCTGCGAGTCCACTGATTCCGATGGGTTTTTTTGTCATGGACTGATAGGTTTACACTTGCGACTGTCAACTTGACTTTACGGCGTTCAGGGCATTGTCGCGCTACCGCGCTCCGGACACAAGCCCCGCCGGCCGCCATTCTAGCCCGAAGCGCCGGGCAACGGCGATACCCGGACCGTCGGGTCCTCCTGCCGCGGCCACTCCCGCTAGCGCATGCGGCCTCACAGGCTGAGTGCCGCCACGATGAACGTCGCGGTCAACATGATCAGGAACGCCACGAAGTAGGCTGCGCACAGGCCCAGGAATTTCACGAACGTGACGGAGAATCCCTGCCGGTAGACCCGCCGCATGGAGCGGAACAAGTACACCGGGATGTAGAACGCGACGATCACGCCGCTGACGGCGGCCACCCAGGCGAAGCTGCCGATCAGGCCGGTCAATCTCCCCAGCAGTACCTGCAGGGTCAATACGAGGAAGACGAAGGACTGGTAGTGGACGATGAACAGGAGGTGCTCCACGTAGTAGCGCCGGGAGAGGGGATAGAGCAGCTTGAGCACGAAGGCGAGCACGGGCAGGAAGACGAACAGTGCCGTCGGCAGGTCGTCGGTGAGCGCGCGGGCCAGGTTTCTTCCCCGGTCCGCCACCACCCGCCGGCAGACTTCCCGGAGCCGCTCCTCGCTGAGCCTCTGCCCGAGCCAGCCGCCGATGCGAAATTCCAGTCCGTCGCAGACCGAGCTGAGTTCCTCCTCCTCCACCGCCTCGCGGACCGCTTCGGCCCTGGACATACTGCGCTGCAGTTCGCGCGCCCGTCTTTCCGTTTCTTCGGCGGGTACATCGTCTCCGAGCCCGTCCCGCAGTCCCGCGGCCAGCTCGGCGGGGGCCGGCCGGCCGGCTTCCTGCGCCTCGCGATCCGCCTCGTCGTCGAACACCACCTGGATTCCCTCCACGCCGAAGAAGGCGGCGAGGAAGAACAGCAGGCTGAAGGCGAGATACATGCGGAACGGCGGCATGAAGCGAGCGCGACGGCCCTCCAGGTACTCCGCGGTCAGATAGCCGGGCCTCAGCAGCAATGCGCGCAGGGTGCGCCATAGCCGGGAGTCCATGTCCAGCAGGTCGCCGAGACCCTCGGTGACGAGGCCCCACAGGCTGATCAGGCGGCTGCCCGAGCGCTGCCCGCAGATGCCGCAGTATTGTCCGTGCAGCACGCGGCCGCAGTTGAGGCAGCGCGGCGGCGCCGGCTCGTCCTGCCCGGCGGGCGTGAGCACACGCCGTTCGGAGCGAACCGCATCCCCGAACCGCCCGGCGGCCGCCTCGTGCGTGCGTCCCGCATCGGCCGCGAAGTACTCCTCGAGCGCCGCCCGGTCGGTCAGCGTGTAATGCACGGTGTGGCGGGGCCGCTCGTCCTCCGCCGCCGGCACCACGTCGAGGATGCGGGCGCCGGTGAACCCCGGCAACTCGAGCACGGTGCCGACGTGGTCCTGCAACCAGTCGCTGAACGCCCCGTCCACCTCGGGGTCACAGGCGAACGTGACCTCGTAGATGACACGCGGTTCTTCCACCGTCTCCCCCTCTGCGCCGGCAGACCGGCGCCGCGCCTCAGGTGCCGGTCATGATTCCGCGCTGCCGCCGGTCTCCGCGCCTTCGGCGGACCCGCTATCGGCCGGCGCCGATGCCGCTTTCTTCCTGGCGACCTTGCGCTTGCGCTTCGCCGCCTTCTTCTTTTTCTTCTTGCCGCCCGGGCCGGTCGACTTCCCGGCCGACCCGCCCTTGCCGCAGGCGAAGGCGTCCGGCGCGAAGTCGTCCACGTGGATAATGGCCATCGCCTTGTCATGGTAGGCGAGCAGCTTGTCGGCCTCCTCCTCGCCCAGGCAGCCGGCTTCCCGGGCCTCGGCCACCTGGTCGGGCAGGTACTCGGCCCTGATGCGGCCTTCCTTCTCCATCTCGCGGAGCTTCTTCTCGATGGGCTCGACTTCCAGCGCCATCTCCAGCGTCTCCTGCAGCAGGCCGAGCTCGCTGCCGGGCACCTGCGCCCGGAAGGCCTGGGCGGCCAGGCGCTCCCGCGCCTCGCCCGGGGTGATCACGAGATCCACGATCTTCTGGCCCAGCTCGTCGGCCGGCGAGGAGTAGGTGCGCCCGCGGGGGAAGATCAGCGCCCGCAGCAGGATGGCGACGGGCCGGTTGGGGAAGTTTCTGAGGAAGCCGTGCAGCTGCTCCTGGGCCTGGTACATCAGCGTGCGCACGGACCACTCCACCAGCGGCAGGTCGGCCGAGCGCCGGCCCTGGTTCTCGAAGTGCTTCAGCACGCAGGAGGCAAGATACATGCTGCTGAACACGTCGCCCAGCCGCGCCGACAGGAGTTCGCGCTGCTTCAGCTTGCCGCCGAGGGTGAGCATCGCGAAGTCCGCCGCCAGCGCGAAGGCTGCGCTGTAGCGGTTGATGTTCTGGTAGTAGCGCCGCGTGGGCGTGTTCAGCGGCACCCGGCTGAACTTCGCATGAGTCAGCGCCAGGAAGAAGGCCCGCGCCGCGTTGCTGATGGCGTAACCGATATGGCCGAACAGAGACTTGTCGAAGGCGCGCAGGCCCCGCTGGCGGTCCTCGTCCTGGGCGGCATGCAGCTCGTCCAGCACGAACGGATGGCAGCGGATGGCGCCCTGGCCGAAGATGATCAGGCTGCGGGTGAGAATGTTGGCGCCTTCCACGGTGATGGCAATGGGCGCCGCCTGGTAGCCGCGGCCGAGGTAGTTCCGGGGTCCGAGCATGATGCCCTTGCCGCCGTGCACGTCCATGGCGTCGTTGGCCACCTTGCGGCCGAGTTCCGTGCAGTGGTACTTCAGCACCGCCGAGGGCACCGCGGGCTTCTCGCCCTGGTCGATGGCGCCGGCGGTGACGCTGACGGCGGAGCCCATGATGTAGGTGTAGCCGGCGATGCGGGTCAGCGCCTCGCCCACACCCTCGAATTTCGCCACCGGCAGGTGGAACTGGGTGCGAATGCGGCTGTAGGCCCCGGTGGAGTAGACCGCCGCCTGGCCGCCGCCGAGCGCGCTCGAGGGCAGCGTGATGCCCCGGCCCACCGACAGCAGCTCGACCAGCATCTTCCAGCCCTTGCCAGCCATCTCCGTCCCGCCGATGATCGCGTCCAGCGGCACGAATACGTCCTTGCCGCTGGTCGGGCCGTTCTGGAACGGGATGTTCAGCGGGAAGTGGCGCCGGCCGAATTCCACTCCGGGCGTGTCGGTGGGCACCAGCGCCGCCGTGATGCCATAGTCCTCGGGGCCGCCGAGCAGGCCGTCAGGGTCCTTCAGCTTGAAGGCCAGGCCGAGCACCGTGGCCACCGGTGCCAGGGTGATGTAGCGCTTGTCCCAGTTGAGCCGTATGCCGGTGATCTCCTCACCGTTGTATTCGCCCTTGCAGACCACGCCGGTATCGACGATGGCGGCGGCGTCGGAGCCCGCCTGGGGCGAAGTGAGCGCGAAGCAGGGGATCTCGTCGCCGCTGGCCAGTCCCGGCAGGTAGCGTTTCTTCTGCTCCTCGGTGCCGTAGTGCAGCAGCAGTTCGGCCGGGCCGAGGGAGTTCGGCACGCCGATGGTGGACGAGGCCACCGCGCTGCGCGAGGCGAGCTTGGCCAGCACCATCGCATTGGCATAGGCCGAGAATTCCAGACCGCCCCACTTCTTCGGAATGATCATGGCGAAGAATTTGTGCTTCTTGATGTAGTCCCAGACTTCCTGGGGCATGTCGCCGAGTTCGTGCGTGATCTCCCAGTCGTCGAGCATGCGGCACAGCTCCTCGCAGGGTCCGTCCAGGAACGCCTGTTCCTCTTCCGTGAGTTTCGGCGGCGGCATCGACAGCATCCGGTCCCAGTCGGGCAGGCCGGTGAACAGCTCGCCGTCCCACCAGACGCTGCCGGCTTCCAGGGCCTCCTGCTCCGTCTCCGACATGCTGGGCAGCATGGTGCGGTAGACGTCCAGGACCGGGCGGGTGATCCGCTGGCGGCGGAAGTCCTCGAAGTTCAGCGCCACCATGCCGGCGAACACCACCCAGAGGAGCAGCAGCCAGAGAAAGTGTCCGTCGCCGAGGAAGGTGTAGAGCACCAGTGCCACGCCGGCGGCCATGGTCGAGGTCCTGAGGTCCACCCGGTGGTAGGCGAGCGCGATCGCTCCGCCGAAGAACAGCAGGAACCAGAACAGTCCGATCAGAAAATCCGCCACGATTGCAATCCTCTCTACTCGGGCGCACACGCACCCGTGTACCACGCTGTCACGGTGACAGCGGTCCTTCAATAGGCACTATACCGGAGCCCGCCGGCGGGCTGCATGCGGCCCGCAGGTGTGTCGGAGGCGTGACGAGGCCGGCGTACCGTGCCGTCCCGGGAGCAGTGCTCCTGCAGCAGAGGCCTGGAGCAGTGGTCCTGCAGCGGTGGTCCTAGAGCAGTGTTTCGATGGCGGCGCGTTCCTCGCGCAGCTCCGCGTCGGTGGCATCCATGCGGGCGCGGCTGAATTCGCTGATCTCCAGTCCCTGCACGATCTCGTAGGCGCCGTCGGCGCAGCGCACGGGGTAGGAGTAGATCACGCCCGGCTCGATGCCGTAGCTGCCGTCGGCGGGGATGGCCATGCTCACCCAGTCGTCGCCCGGCGTGCCGAGCCACCAGTCGTGCATGTGGTCGATGGCCGCCGAGGCCGCGGAGGCGGCCGAGGATGCGCCGCGGGCCTTGATGATGGCCGCGCCGCGCTGCTGCACGGTGGGGATGAACTCGCCGCTGAGCCAGGACTCGTCGACCCGCTCGCCGATGGCCTTGCCGCCCGCCAGCGCATGGCTCACGTCGGGATACTGGGTGGCGCTGTGATTGCCCCAGATGGTCAGCCGGCTAAGGTCGCTGACGTGGGTG
>Ga0209943_1000797_pt1 | contig 20629 bp, 24 predicted proteins | sample SalPonR1_B_D2_MG_FD_185698 | JGI IMG/M metagenome (GOLD analysis project Ga0209943, IMG submission 185698) | Salt pond soil microbial communities from South San Francisco under conditions of wetland restoration - Salt Pond MetaG R1_B_D2_MG... ... | reverse complement strand
CTCAGGCCGAGCACGCTGATGGCGGTGATCCGCGACGTGGTCGGCTCGTTGTCGAGCCAGGGATTCCGCCGCTTCATGTTCCTGAACGGCCACGGCGGCAACATCGCTACTGTGCATGCAGCCTTCGACGAGATCTGGTCCGAGTCCAGCATCGCCGGCCACATGTCGGATCTGCAGCTCGTACTCTTCAACTGGTTCACCGGCCGGCGGGCCCGGGAACTTTCGGCCAAGCTTTTCGGTGATGCCGAGGGCTCGCATGCCACACCCTCGGAAATCTCGCTGACCTGGTTTACGTATCCTGACCGCGTGAGCGCCGCGAAGCTCAACCCCCGTCGCGCCCCCAACGGCGGTTTTCGCGATGCCCGCGACTTCCGCGAAAATTTTCCCGACGGCCGCATGGGCTCCGAACCGGGTCTCGCGAGCGTCGAGCACGGCAAGCGGATTTATCGGGCGGGCGTCGAAGATGCGATGGAGGCATTCGATCGGCTCAGGCAGCGATGAATCGAAAGCACGCCGGGGAACGAACGGTCCGATGCGTATACTGACGGACTCAATTTAAACCGGGAACGCTCGCCATGACCGAATCCGAATCCGAATCCGAATACATGCCCCACGACTACACGCCACCGAAAGTCTGGACATGGGATTCCGAAAGCGGCGGCAAGTTCGCCAGCATCAACCGTCCGACCGCGGGTCCGACGCACGAGAAAAAGCTGCCGCTGGGCAAGCATCCGCACCAGCTTTATTCGCTGGCCACGCCCAACGGCGTCAAGGTGACAGTGATGTTCGAGGAACTGCTGGCGCGCGGCTTTGCCGACGCCGAGTACGACGCCTGGCTGGTCGATATCAGCGAGGGCGACCAGTTCGGCTCGGGCTTCGTCGAAATCAACCCGAATTCCAAGATTCCGGCCATGGTCGACCACAGCACCGAACCGTCCACGCGGCTGTTCGAATCCGGCGCCATCCTGCTCTACCTGGCCGAGAAGTTCGACGCTTTTCTGCCCACCGATCACCATGCACGCACCGAGTGCCTGAACTGGCTGTTCTGGCAGATGGGCGCCGCACCCTACCTCGGCGGCGGCTTCGGCCACTTTTACGCCTACGCGCCGGAACCGATCAAGTACTGCATCGACCGATTCACGATGGAAGCCAAGCGCCAGCTCGACGTCCTGGACCGGCATCTGGCTCATCGCGAGTACATGGCCGGCGGCGACTACACCATCGCCGACATGGCGATCTGGGCCTGGTACGGGCAGCTTGCACTGGGCCGGCTGTACGACGCCGCGGAATTCCTGCAGGTCGACACCTACGAAAATCTCCAGCGCTGGTCGAAAGCCATTGATGAACGTCCGGCGGTGCTGCGCGGCCGCATGGTCAACCGTCCGTTCGGCGATCCGGCAATGCAGCTGCACGAACGCCACGACGCCGGCGACTTCGAGACCAGTGGTCCTTCCACCTGATAATTACGGATTCAGTTGGTCTGTCAGCGTTCAGGGCAAGGCGCGGCCTGCAGTGAATGGCCATCACCCTTTACAAGGGCCGGAACGCCGCCATGGACGCTGACAGGCCAACTGAATCCGCAATTATCAGGCGGAAGGACCACTACACCCAGGACAAGATCGCGGACGACTCGTCCTCGTGAACGCTCTTGCGTTGGATGCGCTCGCGCATCCCGGCAGCCGCGCTACCGAATGACGGCGCTGATCGCGTTCAACAAGCCTTTCGGCGTGCTGTGCCAATTCTCGGGCCAGGGCCCGACGCTGTCCGACTTCATCGACGTGCCCGACGTTTATCCGGCCGGGCGCCTGGACAAGGATTCCGAAGGCCTGCTGCTGCTCACCGACGACGGCGCGCTTCAGGCACGGATCTCGTCGCCGAAATTCAAGCAGCCCAAGACGTACCTGGTGCTGGTCGAGCGCATACCGGACGAGGCCGCGCTGGCGCGCCTGCGTCACGGCGTCGAACTCGACGGCAAGCCCACCCGGCCGGCGACGGTGGGCCGGATTCCGGAACCCGCAGACCTGTGGCCGCGAGATCCGCCGGTGCGTTACCGCAAGAACGTCACAGAGGCCTGGCTGGAGTTGATCATCACCGAGGGCCGCAACCGTCAGGTGCGCCGGATGACCGCGGCGGTCGGACACCCTACGCTGCGGCTGATTCGCTCGGCAATAGGCAGATACACGCTGGAAGACCTGTTGCCCGGTCAATGGCGCCGCCTGGACCCGCCTGAATCTCCCTGCGCGTCAACGGGGCGCCGCAGTTAAAATCAGCAGGTCAACCCGATACCCCCGCGACGGAACACAATGACGCCAACGTCCCACCCCATGCCATTCGAGCTGTCGAAAGCTCTGCAGGACTACTGCCTGCGCCATCCCGATGAGGCCGCCGTTGTCGATCAGTTCCGGTCCTTGATAACAAATCAGCCCGAATGCTTCGAACGCGGCAATTTCGAGCCCGGCCACGTGACCGGCTCGGCCTGGCTGGTGGATGGCTCGGGCGAGCACGTGCTGCTCACCCACCACCGCAAGCTCGACGCCTGGCTGCAGCTGGGCGGCCACAGTGACGGCGATCCGGACACCGCGGCGGTGGCAGGACGCGAAGCCGAGGAAGAATCGGGCCTTGCCGTGGAATTGATCTCGCGCGACATCCTGGACATCGACGTACATGAAATCCCGGCGCGCAAGTCCGACCCTGCACACTTTCATTTCGACGTTCGTTTCGCCTTCGTCAGTCGCTCCGGTCGCGACTATGTCGTCAGCGACGAATCGCACGACCTGGCCTGGGTGCCCGTGGAGCGATTGCGCCAATTCACCACCGAAACATCGATATTGCGGATGGCGAAAAAGTGGACTGAGCTGCGCGCGCAGGTAATGGGCGCCCGAAGCACCGATACCGACGGCAAGTGACGCTCGGGATGAGCGGCCAGACAGAAAAATCACCGGGCACTCCCGGCCAGGACAACCACCGTCCGACTGCTTTCGGCAAACTGATGAAGCGCCGTCCGATCGCTTTCGCGCTCGGCTTCGAGAGCGCGCTGGCAATTCTGGCACTGCTGCTTGCACTGCTCTTCGGCCTGCGGCCGTGGCTGACGATGGAATTCAGCGCGGGCGCGCTGGGCCTGTCGGTGCTGGCCACGCTGCCGATGGTCGCGGCCGTGCTGGCATTGATGCAGTTCCGATGGGGCTGGGTGCAGGCACTCAGGCGCATCGTCGAAGACCATCTGTTGCCGCTTTTCAGCGATGCCGGGCCGGCGGCGGTGTTTGCCGTGGCGCTGGCGGCCGGTATCGGCGAGGAATTGCTGTTCAGGGGCGTGATACAAGCCGGCCTGGAGGGATTGATCGGGCCGATGGCGGCGCTGGGCGTCGCTTCTTTGGTATTCGGGCTGGCGCACGCCCTGACAACGGCCTACTTCGTGCTGACCTGCCTGATGGGGCTTTACCTTGGCTGGCTTTACCAGGCCACCGGCAATCTGCTGCTCCCGATCATGGTGCATTTTCTATACGACTGGGTCGTACTCGCCTGGTATCTCCGGGGCACGCAGCGTTCTGGCTAAGGAACCCAAGCAGACCGCTCAGGCCGCGCGATCGAGCGCCGGCCCGCCGGCGGGCCGGAACCGGGCAAGCGTCTCGAACAGGCCTTTGGGCAGCGTGCAAGCCGGGCCCGAACGAATCCGATCCGCCAGCTGATCGCGCACGACCACCGGCACCGGAGAGGCGTCGGCATTGTCCACCGCGACTTCCGGATGCGACAGGCAGATCAACGGCTTCGGATCCGCCGCGACGCCGTGCTGCAACAACCACCTTCGAAGAGAATCGACCTGGGCACGCGCCTGGGGTATGGGGTTTTCCACGGCATTCCAGTTCGGCCGGCTGCCGCAGCCGCCGCGTCGCGCCAACGGCCAGTGGCGCGCGTCCGGCCGCACGTAGACGTGGCCGGGCGTGTTCTTGACCTCGACGATCCAAAGGCCGGTGGGACCGGCCACGACGAAATCCAGCTCGCGCCAGCCGTTGGGCAGCTGGCCGTCGGGCAGCTTCACACGGTTGAACAGCAGGAAATCGTCGGGCAGCGTCTTGAGCCGATCCAGCGCGGTGACTTCGCCCTCCACTCCGGCCAGTGCGCCGGCGTCCACGGAGCTGCCGCCCGGCAGCCAGAGGAAGAACAGGACGCCGGCGCCGACGGCGGCAACGAAAAGCCCGAACTGCGGGCTCATCGAAAACGCCCCGTAGGCGAGAATCGCCAGCAGCGGCAACGCGATCGCCAGCCGGGTCCAGCGCGCACGCCCGGCGGCCTTCAATTCCGCCCGATGTCGAACCAAAGGCGGATAGTCGGTAACGAATCTGCAGTCGGCCATGGCAGTCAGCGCTCCGGTAACGGGTACTTGAGACCGGTCGCGCAGTTGTACAGCACGACCTTCCCGTCCCGATCGATCTCGCCCGCCTCGATCATGCGCAGCCAAGCCGAGTGGGTGGCCGCGCCTTCCGGGCACATCAGGATGCCTTCTTCCGATGCGAGCGACTTCCAGGACCGCTCGATCTCCGCCTCGCTGACGGCAATGGCCCGGCCGCCGGACTCGCGAACGGCGCGCAGGATCAGGAAGTCCCCGACGGCCTGAGGCACGCGGATGCCGGCGGCGACGGTGGACGCATCTTCCCATCGCCGGGCAAACGCCTCGCCCGCTTCGTATGCACGCACCATGGGCGCGCAGCCTTCGGCCTGAACCGCGATCATCTTCGGCAGCGGACCCTCGATCCAGCCCAGCTCGCGCATCTCGGCAAACGCCTTCCACATGCCGATCAGCCCGGTACCGCCGCCGGTGGGATAGAAGATCGCGTCGGGCAGCGTCCAGCCCCACTGCGCGGCGAGCTCCAGGCCCATGGTCTTCTTGCCTTCGAGCCTGTAGGGTTCCTTGAGCGTCGAGACGTCGAACCAGGCTTCTTCCTTCGCGCGTTCGGCCAGCAGCTTGCCGCAATCGTCGATGTAGCCGTCAACCTCAACCACCTCAGCGCCGCACAGGCGGGTCTCGTCGATGTTCATGCGCGGGGTGTCGGCCGGGCAATAGACCAGCGACTGCATGCCCGCGCGCGTCGCATAGGCGGCCAGTGCCGCACCGGCATTGCCGTTTGACGGCATGCACAGTTTGTTCAACCCCAGCTCACGAGCCATCGCGACGGCCAGCGCCAGACCGCGAGCCTTGAACGAGCCGGTCGGCAGCCGGCCTTCGTCCTTGATGATCACGTTGGGGCTGGCGTTCAGCGGAATCAGCGGCGTGTCGATTTCACCCAGCCGCGGCACACGATCGAGGTCGCCGGGCGGCAGCAGTTCGCGCCACTTGTAGAATCCGCCGTCGCGCGACGCCACCGCATCGCGGTCGACGACCGCGGCGATGTCGGCCAGCCGGTACCTGACCAGCAGCGGCCGGCCGACATCGGATAGACGGTAGACCTGCCCGGCCTCGTAGCGCGTGCCCTCGAGACTGCATTCGAGGTGAGAGACGTATGGGTTCATCGGCGGTCTGCTCACTTGCTGACTGGAACTCAATAGCGCCAAAGCATATCAGCCGCCGGACAGTCTGTGACCGCAGCTGATCCGGCCGCGGGTTTACGGTCAGAGACCGGTCGCCGAGCCTCCACGCACCATGCCCATGACCTGCCCCATGTCCAGCGTCTGTGCCTTCTGCTCGATCTGCGGCAGATACTCCTGCTGCATCTGTTTGGCCGGGCCGAGCGTTTCCTGGAAGGTCGTGCGCAGCAGTTCGGTGCTCATCTGGCGGCCGCCGGCGTAGTAGCGCCGCGCGACCTGGCCCAAGGCATAGGTCGTGGCGAAGGAAAATGCCACGCCGGTTGCGGTACGGCCCAGTCGACCCACACCCCGGCCGGCGGCGGCCCTGAACAACCCGCCGATCAGCTTGCGGCCGAACTGCTCGATGTACTGCGAGGTCATACCGACGCCCATCGCGGCCAGAAGCTCCTTGATGTGGCCGCGGTCCAGTTCCACGCCGTGGCGCTGACCGATCTCGTAGACCATCTTGATCTGCAGCGGAATGACCGCCATCGACGCCCAGGACTGCGGCAGTATTTCCAGCGCGCCGTTGAGAATCGAATAGTTCAGCACGGACTTGTCGATCGCCGCCTCGTCCACCGCGGCCGGCACTTGCGGCATCGATGCGGTGGCGGGAACCGTCGCGGGCGCGGCCGCCTCGGTCATTTCGACGATCTGTTCGGCCTCGCGCTCGACCTCGTCGGCCTCGGCCCGATCAAGGGCCAGCAGTCCGCGCAGCCGGTCCAGGAACTCACGCTCGGCATCCACAGTCCTGCCGTCGGCATCGCAAACGCCCACCGCAAGTTCGTAGGCCAGGTGCTTCTCACCGTGCTCGCTCAGCGCGGCGGCGGCATCTTCCAGCGACACGCGCTTGAGCAGCACATCCTGGTAGACCCGGCGCGCATCCGGCCCGTCGCCGTCGGCTGCGAGCATCTCGGCGATCCTGCGGAACTCGTCGCGTTCGGCCTCATGCTTGCCGCCGTCGGAGAACGCCGCGTGCAGCGCAATGGCGAGAATAGCGGAATCGCGGGCGAGTGGCGTAGTCATTGCAAGGCTCCGTCAGGCGGCCAATTGGGTCTGTCTTTTATGGTGCCCGAATGCGCCCCCTTCAAGTCGATTCGAGGACAAAGTGGTGTCAACTTGCGCTTGACGCGATCACAATTACAGGTGCCGGATGGCGCATATGAAAAAGCCCCCGACATGCGGGGGCTTTTTGTTGCTCATGTGCCCGAATCTACGCAGCAAAATGTGCTTTGAGCTTCTTCATCGCCACGGCTTCGAGCTGACGTATCCGCTCGGCCGAGACGCCGTACTTGTCGGCGAGCTCCTGCAGGGTGATCTTCGGATCAATCAGCCAGCGTGACTGGATGATGTCCTTGGAACGATCGTCAAGCTGATCCATGCCTTCGAACAACACTTCGTGATAGTGATCTTCAAGGTCGTCGCTCTCGGCCGCCAGATCCGGTGAATCGGAGTGGCTTTGGAGAAACCCGGCCGGCGCCAGGTACGGCTTGTCGTCATCGTCGTCGGAAGTCAGGTCGAAACCGACATCCTGGCCGGAGAGTCGGGATTCCATTTCCATGACCACTTCGGGCTTGACGTTGAGATCGTCGGCAACTCTGTTGACCTCTTCCTGATTCAACCAGCCGAGACGCTTCTTCGATTTGCGCAGGTTGAAAAACAGCTTGCGCTGGGCCTTGGTAGTCGCAACCTTGACAATCCGCCAGTTGCGCAGGACAAACTCATGAATCTCGGCTCGAATCCAGTGTACGGCAAACGAGACCAGTCGCACGCCCTGATCGGGATCGAAGCGTTTGACGGCCTTCATCAGGCCGATATTGCCCTCCTGAATGAGATCGCCCAGGGCCAGCCCGTAACCTGAATAGCCGCGTGCAACGTGCGCCACGAAACGCAGGTGCGACATGACGAGCATGCGCGCCGCATCCAGATCTTCTTCGCCATGGAAGCGGCGGGCAAGACTCTGCTCCTCTTCGAGGGTCAGCACCGGGATCCGGTTGACTTCCTGCATGTACGCATCCAGGGAACCGGTGCCGGCCGGGGCCAACAGATGACTTGGTACAAGATCCTTCGACATTCGGTACTCCTGTGAATCCATCTCCTGAGTATATCAAGATTGGTTGATTTTCTCAAATCAGGATCGATTTCGTCCTGTATTGCTTATGTACGCTTTGAAAGCGACCACCGCGGAATAGTTCCCGGCCCGGACTCAAGGGTTGATGCGAGCCAGCTGGCGGGAAACCGCGATCCAGGCGCCGATAATGCCGAGCGCGCCGCTTCCGGCCAGCATCAGCCCAAGTGCCTGGACAGACGGCGCGATCATCTCCGCTGATGTGCCGTAGGTGGCCGCAAGCGCCTCGACCGGCGCGCTGAGCATCCACAGTCCGGCGTACACGGTCAACCACGCCAGAAGCGCACCGCCCAGCCCCATCCACAGCCCGGAATACAGGAATGGTCGGCGGATGTATCCCGGTGTTGCACCCACCAGCGCAAGAATCTCGATTTCCTCGCGCCTGCGCTCAATTTCGGTACGAATGTTGTTCGAGATCACAAACAGCACGCTCGCGGCAAAAAGCACCGCCAGCAGGACGATCAGGCGCGAAAACACGTGCAGAATCGCGTCCAGCCTGCGTACCCAATCCATGTCCACGACCACGGTGTCCACCCGGTCGGCCCGACGCAGCCGCTGTGCCAGCTCGGCGATATCGACGGTCGAGTTCGGCGTCACCTCCAGCACCCAGGGCAATGGGACGTCGCCGACGTCGAAACGGTCCAGTCCGGAAGCACCTGCCAGCTCGCGGATGCCTGCATCCGGGCTCACCGGATCGACCGCCAGTATGTTGCGCCAGCTGGAAAGCTTCGAGGCCACCCGGCGCGCGCCTTCTTCGTCGGCCTCGAGCTCGAGGAAAACGCTGATGCTGTCGAGCCGGTCGAGGTTGTCGTGAACGGCCTCGAGGTTGACCAGCGCGGTGTTCAGGCCCAGCGGCAGCGTCAGCGCGATTGCCAGCACTACAATCGTCAGCGCGCTGGTCAGCGGATTGCGCACCAGCGTGCCCACCGACGATAGCAGGCCGTAGGCATGGCGCCGCGCCCACGCCCGCAGATCGCCGCGACCACCGTGGTCTTTCCTGCTCACCTGCCCGCCCTGCTCATGCGACCGCTCCGCCGTCGCCCCGCCAGCTTCGGTTCGAGATGCGGTCGTCGACCATGCTGCCGGACTTGAGTACCAGGGTGCGGCGGCCCAGGCGCTCGACCAGGTCCAGGTCATGCGTGGCGATGAGTACCGTGGTGCCGAGTTCGTTCAGGGTACAGAACAAGCGCATCAACTCTTCGGAAAGCTCTGGATCGAGATTGCCGGTCGGCTCGTCGGCCAGCAGTACGGGCGGCTTGGCGATCATTGCGCGCGCGATGCCGACGCGCTGCTGCTGGCCCCCGGAAAGCGCCGGGATCAGCGTGTTTTCCTTCTCCAGCAGGCCCACCAGATCGAGCGCGGCGCGCACCCGGCGTCGAATCTCGCTCCAGGAATAGCCCGCGATCAATAGCGGCAGCGCGACGTTGTCGAGCACCTTTCGATCGGTCAGAAGCTTGTGGTCCTGAAAGATCACGCCGACCTTGCGCCGCAGTTTCGGAATCTGGCCTGACGAGACCCGCCCGACGTTCTTGCCGTCGAACAGCACCTGACCACGGCTGGGGCGCTCCAGCACCGCGATCAGCCGCAGCAACGTGCTCTTGCCGGCGCCGGAATGGCCGGTGAGAAACGCCATCTCGCCGCGCTCCAGCTCGAAATTGACGTCAGACAGCGCCTGCACACCGCCCGGATAGCGCTTGGCCACGTGTTCGAACCTGATCACTGAACGGCTCTCCGGAACGTCATGACAACAACTGGCTCATATTCATTATCGGCAGCAAAATCGCCAGCACGATATAGAGCACGACCAAGCCCACCAGCAGAATGAGCGCCGGCTGAAGCACCGCCATAAGCACCTGCCCGGCGTCCTGCAGATCAGACTCCTGCAGCTCGGCGGCGTGCTCGAGCATGTCGCCGAGTTCGCCGGCCTGCTCGCCACCGTGGATCAGCCGACGGGTGAGCGGCGGCAGCCATTCGATGGGCTGCATGGCGGCCGATATCGATGCCCCTTCGCGAACGCGGGCCGCGGCTGCTTCGAGGTCGGCACGAACCTTGCGATTGGAAACGACTTCCGATGCTGCCTTCAGCGCTTCCACGGCCGGCACCGAACTGCTGACGAGTATGGCCAGGGTGCGCGCGAACAGGGCTGCGGCCTGGGCCCGCACCAGTCCACCCGCCAGCGGCAGCTTCAACATCGCTCGGTCGATCCGCATTCGCGGTCCCGGCAGACGAAGCAGCGCGACGCCGGCAAAGACCAGCGCGACCAGCAGCAGCAGCACCAGCAAACCATAGCTGGACACGAACGAGGAGATTTCGAGCAGACTGCGGGTCATCAGCGGCAGTTGCTGATCGGAATACTCGAACACGCTGACCACGCGCGGCACGACAAAACCCAGCAGCCCCCAGACCACACCCAGCGAAATCAGTGCCAACAGCAGCGGATAGACGAGCGCCACCGAAACGCTGCGAGACAGCGCCAGGCGGCGTTCGGCATGCCGCGCCAGCCGGGCCATCACGAAATCGAGCTTGCCGGCCTGCTCGGCAGCGGCGATCGAACGCGTGTACATCGTCGGAAACAGCGCCGGTTGCTCGGCCATGGCGTCCGATAGCGACTGACCTTCCAGCACCCGCGCCCGGATCGATGCCAGGGGACGATTGACGCGCCTTGAATCGGATTGATCTGCCGCCAAGGACAACACTTCGTCCAGGGGCAGGCCGGCCTTGAGCAGCGCCGCCATCTGGCGCAGGATCAACGCGCGCTCGCGACCCATGCGTGCACCGCCGAGACCCGCAGCCGCAGCCCGGGCAACCGGGTGAATTTCGAGCGGTACAAGGCCGCGCTCGCGCAGATTCTGGCGCGCCATGCGCGCGGTGTCGGCCTGCACCACGCCGCCCACCTGGCGGCCGTTGTCCATGGCCTGATATTCAAACGCTGCCATCGGCCCCTCCCGAGCGAACAATGCCCGGCTCGGCGAACAGGTCGCGAAGCGGATCGGACGACCCGCCCGCCCCTCGATCGTGCTTGCGCCGGGCCAGATCGACTGCGGCGCGCCCCAGCGCCATGAACAGATCGTTTCCAGCCACGCCCGGAGTAGACACCAGTCGTTCACAGACGGCCCGGTCGCCGCGCTCGATGGGCCCGGTCAGTGCCTGCACCGGCCCGGCTTGTTCGATGTTGACAAGACCGGCACGCTGCAACGCCACGATCACCTTGAGCGCCTGCCCGGTCGCGAGTCCTGCCGATTCGGCAAGCCCCAGCGCCATATCATCGAGTACGGTGAGGAAGTTGCTGGCCGCAATCGTGGCTGCATGGTAGCGGCGTTTGTCGACCGGACTGAAACGCAGGGTTTCCGCGCCGATTCCGGCAAAGGCCAGCAGCACCGGATCCAGCGCCTCGTCGTCTCCCTCCCCCAATGCATAGCTGCCTGGGAAGGTCTCTATGGCTCGCACAGGGTCGCTGAAAGGGGATACCGGATGAACCGAAGCGACGGGGCAGTCGATCGGCCGCAGGACTTCGGCCGGCTCTGCTCCGGAGACGTGGAACACCAGCGCGGGACCCGCTTGCGATTCGCCGGTCTTTACGCCGATCGTCTCAGCAGTTTTTTGGGCAACGGCCGCCAGCCGGCTGTCCGGCACGGCCAGCATCAGCCAGTCCTCAGCGGCGATGCCCTCGAGGGTTTCGACCGCACGGCCCTGGCCTATGAAGTCAACTGCAGACACCGCGTTTTCGATGCTGCTGTTGACTACCTGGCCGATCGAGAGCGTGCCGGCATCCGCCCATAGCCGCGCCAGGCTTCGCCCGACCCGTCCGCAACCGACAATGTGCAGCGTCACTGCCACGGGTCGCCGGCCTTCCGCCACGGTTCGCCGGGATCGTCTTCGACCGGTTCCTCGTCCTCCCACTCATAACGCTTCATCGGCGGCTGATCCCATTGCCGATAACGCAACGCCATCGCAACGCCCAACACCAGTCCACTTGCATGCAGTTCCCAGCTCATCGTGGGGCCGGCCGGCAGCACGCCCCAGATCATCGAGCCGTACATGAACCAGACCACCAGCGCGGCCCCTATCGAGCGCATGTCGCGACGAATGACACCCGAGATGAACACGAAGGCCAGCAGCCCGTAGATGACACCGCTGGCGCCGATATGCACGCTGCTTCGGGCGAATATCCAGGCCAGCAATCCAGAGCCGATCCAGATCGCGGGCAAAGCGCGCAGCGCCGAATTCGGATAGAGAAACAGCATCATCGTGCCGCCGATAAGCAGCGGCAGCGTGTTGGATGCAATGTGGCCCAGGTTGTAATGCAAAAGCGGCGTCGTAACCAAGCCCAGCAGGCCGATGCCCTCGCGCGGTATCAGCCCATAACGAATCAATCCAATGCGCGAGATCTGGTCGAACACGAATACCGACCACATCACCGCAAGGAAGCCGACGACGATCTTCAGCGCAAGAACGAAATTGCGTCCGGCGCGCGGCGAGGCAGTGTACTCGGGATCGGGAACGTGCACCCGCATCAGGCGTCGGCGCCGGGTCCGGCCCGGTGCTGCTCGAGGGGCGCGGCGATGGCGGTGCGGGTCCGCGTGCACAGCTCGGCGGCGGCTTCATCCATCGACCCCACGCCTGGCTGTATCGCCGGATGTACGACAAGCTTGACGCAGCCCGGCCGAATGCGGAGGGATCCCGGCGGCAGCATCTCGCGAGTGCCGACCACGGTCATTGGCAGTATCGGCAGGCCCCGGTCGACGGCCACCCTGAAAGCGCCTTTGCGAAACTTGATCAGTTCGCCGCTGCGACTGCGGGTACCCTCGGGGAAAAACAGCACGCCGGTGCCCGACGGCAACCGACCCACTGCTTCGTTGATGGCCGCTCTGGCCTGGTCGGGGTTGCCCCGGTCGATGAAGATATGCCCGATGGCGCGACAGCCCTGGGCAATGAACGGAAGCTTGCCGATCTCGGACTTCATGACCCAGCGCAGATCCAGGCCACAAAAACCATAGATCAGCGGAATATCGTACTGGCTCTGGTGATTGGCCACCACAACGTAGCTCTGGTCCGGATCGATGTGCTCGACGCCTTCGATCTCGACGCGCATCGGCGTCAAGTAGGCGATGCAACGCGCCCAACGCGCCGCCACGCCGAGGTTTGCCTGGCGCTGCAGGCCGAATGCGCACATCGCTATGGCGACCAGTGCGCCCACTACAGTGACAACGGCCGCTGCGGGAACGAGAACAAGCCACTGCCATAGCGGGTAAAGCGCCAGCAACCAGTGCTCGAAGACACCGCACTCCCGGCTACCCGAATCGATTCGACTGCTTTCTTCCATGCCGCGATTCTAACCTGCGCGAACGTCATGCCCCGACCCGGCGCAGCATGTTCGGATCTTGTGTGCTTCAACCATGACGAAGATATGCCAGCAGCGCCCGAAAGTGGTCGGTCTGGAGTTCATCGCAAAACAGAAAAGCCCGCCGGCTCGAGCCGTCGGGGGCGACCAGCTTGAGGGCAACGAAAAGGCCGGTGACGGCCTCTCCGCTCAGGGTGCCGCGCACCCCGTCGAGCGACGGGCTTGCGCCGCGGTCGAGCTTGATGGTGTGCGCCGCGACGCGGGCGAGACTGCGATAAGCTGCCAGCACCACGGCCAGCGGCAGCACAATCCTGGCGGCCATCGGCAAGCCGGAAATGACGATGGAAACAACCGCAAGAAGAGCGATGAAGGCGACCAGCAGCAGTCGGATGCGACCGCGACGCGTGCGCAATTCAGCCGCCAAACCCGTCCTTGGTGCCGATTGCGGCAGGATGGATGACCTGATCGACAATGGTCGCCAGCTCCGGGTCATTGGGCGTCGACCGCCCCATGCACCAATCCCAGAGCTGGTCGTCTTCGCAGCTCAGGAGGTGCTCGAACCGCGCCCGATCGGAAGCACTGGCCTGAGGCCAGCGCTCGGCCAGCCAGCGCTCGAGCAGCGTGTCGAGTTCCCGCATGCCGCGGCGGCAGCGCCAGCGAAGGCGCGATGTGGTGGCAATATCCTGACTGGACAATGTCGATCCCATCGGAAACAGCGGCCTACATGCCCTGGCGCGCCAGCATCATCTTCTTGATTTCGGCAATTGCCTTGGCCGGATTCAGGCCCTTCGGACAGGTCTGTGCGCAATTCATGATGGTATGGCAGCGATAGAGCTTGAACGGATCCTCGAGTTCGTCCAGCCGTTCGCCGGTCGCCTCGTCGCGTGAATCGACCAGCCAGCGATAAGCCTGCAGCAAGACTGCCGGGCCGAGGTAGCGATCGCCGTTCCACCAGTAACTCGGACACGACGTGGTGCAGCACGCGCACAGAATGCATTCGTAGAGGCCATCGAGATACTCACGGTCTTCCGGCGTCTGCAACCGCTCCTTGTCGGGCGGCGCCGGGCTCTGGGTGCGGATCCAAGGCCGAATCGACGCATACTGGGCGTAGAAGTGCGTCAGGTCGGGCACCAGGTCCTTGATCACCGGCATGTGCGGCAATGGATAGAGCTTGACGTCGCCCTTGATCTCGTCGATACCCTTGGTGCACGCCAACGTGTTCGTTCCGTCGATATTGAACGCGCAGGAACCACAAATCCCTTCGCGGCATGATCGCCGGAAAGTCAGCGTCGGATCCATCTCGTTCTTGATCTTGATGATTGCATCCAGAACCATCGGACCGCAATCATCGAGGTCGACGTCAAAGCTGTCCATGCGTGGATTCTGACCGCTGTCCGGGTCCCAGCGATAAATGCGGAACGTCTTGACGTTGGTTGCAGCATCAGGCGCCGTGTAATGCTTGCCCTTGGTGATGCGCGAGTTTTTCGGGAGTCTGAATTCAGCCATTTCGCTACCGTTGTTTCGGGGTGTCGTGCGTTGTCAATGCCGCGCGTATCAGTAAGTCCGCTTCTTGGCGGGCACCACTTCAACATCGTCGGACAGCGTGTACATGTGCACCGGACGATAGTCGTTCCTTGTGCTTCCCTTGTCGTCGAACCAGATCAGGGAGTGCTTCATCCAGTTCTCGTCGTCGCGGTCCGGGTGGTCCTCGTGGGCATGCGCGCCGCGGCTTTCCTTGCGGTTCTCAGCCGAGATCATGGTGGTGACCGCGTTGCCCAGCAGGTTGCGAAGCTCGAGAGTCTCGACCAGGTCCGAATTCCAGATCAGCGAGCGATCCGAGACCTTGACGTCGTCGAACATGGCGCGCACTTCGTTGATGCGGTCGACGCCCTGCTTGAGACTGTCGTTGGTCCGGAACACCGCTGCGTCTTCCTGCATGACGCGCTGCATGCGATCGCGGATTTCGGCGGTCGAATTCTCGCCGTCCGCATTCCGGATACGATCGAACTCTCCGACAAGCCCGTCGACAATGCCTTCGGGAAGCGACGGATGAGACTGGTTGGGCTTTAGATTCGCGCCGCATTTCTTGGCGACAGCGCGACCGAAAACGATCAGGTCGAGCAGCGAGTTCGAGCCCAGTCGATTCGCACCATGCACCGAAACACAGGCGGCCTCGCCAATCGAATACAAGCCCGGCACGACCGAATCCGGATCGCCATCCTTCAACGTGACGACCTCGCCGTGATAGTTGGTCGGAATGCCGCCCATGTTGTAGTGCACGGTCGGCAACACGGGGATGGGTTCCTTTGTCACATCCACTCCGGCAAAGATACGCGCGGTCTCGGCGATCCCCGGCAGACGTTCGTTGATGACTTCCGGACCCAGATGCTGCAGGTTCAGGTGGATATGATCCTTGTTGTCGCCGACGCCGCGTCCTTCGCGGATTTCAATGGTCATGGACCGCGATACGACGTCGCGTGAAGCCAGGTCCTTGGCGTTCGGCGCATAGCGTTCCATGAAACGCTCGCCTTCGGAGTTGGTCAGATAGCCCCCCTCGCCCCGCACGCCCTCGGTAATCAGGCAACCGGCGCCGAACACGCCGGTCGGGTGAAACTGGACGAACTCCATATCCTGCAACGGCAATCCGGCGCGCAGCACCATGCCGTTGCCGTCGCCGGTGCAGGTATGCGCCGAGGTCGCCGACATGTAGGCGCGACCGTAACCGCCGGTGGCCAGGATGACCGCATGCGCGCGGAACAGGTGAAGCGTGCCGGTGGCCAGGTCCCAGGCCAGCACGCCGCGGCAGGTGCCGTCGTCGTCCATCACGAGATCGATGGCGAAGTACTCGATAAAGAACTGCGCTTCATGCTTGAGCGCCTGCTGGTAAAGCGTATGCAGGATCGCATGGCCGGTTCTGTCGGCCGCGGCACAGGTGCGCTGCGCGGTACCCTCGCCGAAGTGCGTGGTCATGCCGCCGAACGGACGCTGGTAGATCTTGCCCTTTTCGGTGCGCGAGAACGGCACCCCGAAATGCTCCAGTTCGATGACCGACGGGATGGCCTCGCGGCACATGTATTCGATGGCGTCCTGGTCGCCCAGCCAGTCCGACCCCTTGATGGTGTCGTACATATGCCAGCGCCAGTCGTCCTCACCCATGTTGCCGAGCGCGGCGCTCATGCCGCCCTGGGCCGCGACGGTGTGCGAGCGGGTCGGAAATACCTTGGTGACGCAGGCGGTATTCAGCCCGGTCGCGGCAAGACCCATGGTTGCCCGCAGGCCGGCACCGCCGGCGCCGACGACGACCACGTCGTATTCATGCTTTTCGATGTTGTAGCTGTGAGACATTCAGATTCCAGCGATTATTGTTCAGATTCCAGGCGATTGGATCGGCACAGGTCTGCGCTCTTGCATGCGCTCAGTCGGCGACGCGCGTGGTTCGAAGAAGCGCCTGCGATCGGCAGTCGATCTCAGCCGGCAAAAGCTACTTTCAAAATTGCAATCATCGACACGATCGCGCCGAGCAGCGCCGCTGCGGCGACCAGTATCTGGAGCGTCACTTCCAGCGCGCGCTGGTGCACATAGTCTTCGATAACGACCTGCATGCCGAGACGCGCGTGATAGAACGTCGAGCCGGCCAGCAGAACCGCCATGGAAGCGTTCCAGGGTGACGCGATCCAGTCGCGAGCCGCGGCGTAATCAGCACCGGCCAGCACGGCCAGCGTCCAGACCAGCCAGAGCGTCAGCGGCACCAGCAGGATCGCGCTGAAGCGCTGTGCCCACCAGTGGTGCACCCCGCTGCCGGCCGAGCCGTGATTGATCGCTCTTTCGAGCGGGTTGCGGAGCGTTTTCATAACAGGCCTCCCCAGACGATTGCCGTCAGGACGAACGCCAGGAATACCACCATCCAGCCGCTGGCGCGTGCTGGCTTGAGTTCCAGCATCGTGCCGGTATCCCAGAGAAGGTGGCGGATGCCGTTGAGCAGGTGATAGAAAAGCGCAAGGGTCCAGCCGACGAGCGCCACGAGCACCAGCGGCGCCGACATGAATCCGATCATCGACTGGTAAGCCTGTTCACCCTGAGCAAGCGCCACCAGCCAGGCCACCATGAGTACCGTGCCCACGCTGAGCAACACCCCGGAAATTCGATGCAGAATCGATAAAACCGAAGTCCACTGCGGACGGTAGACCTGGAGATGAGGCGATAGCGGGCGTTGATTGGTTTCCATTCTCAAAAAATCCATGGTTCGATTCAGTGCTTTCTCAAGCAGATATTAGAAGCGATCCGGCGCTTCAAGCCCGGATTCAGAAGTCGATGCAGCGACCGTTTTTCTCCCAGTCGCCGTAGCGAACCGGATCCGGACCCTTGCGACCGCCGATCTCGCGCGGCTGATTGGAAGAATCGTCAGGGCGATCGGCACGATCGTCATCGCGACCAGCCATTCCATCGCAACCAGGCGTTTCATGGTTTTCCATCTGCGTATCATCATGCTGATGGCCGTGCGGGCCCTCGACGCCGCGGGCGGGGGCAGATTTCGACGGCGTGCAAGCAGGTTCGGTATCATTCATGATCCCTTATTTTACCGACATGGTGTGATCGTATGTCACAGCTTGACCACATTCCTGCCTTTCGTCTGCGCGCCATCGATGTGACCGGGCCCGACGCAATTGCTTTCATGCAATCGCAACTGACCATCGATGTCGAGGCCATCGCCGATTCGCGGCTATATCCCGCCGCGTGGTGCAAGCCGGACGGCCGGGCCGATGCGGTGCTGCTGATTGCGGTCGAATCGGACAGAATTTGCCTGGTGTTGCCCGAAGCGCTGGTGGCGCCCACTCTCGAACGCGCGCGCATGTTCAGCATCGGACGAAAGGTCGTTCTCGAACAAGACGTCGCTGCCCGCCCGACCGGTGTGCACTCCGCCAGCGAACAGCGCGCGCTGACGCTGGCGCTGGATCCGGATCGCGCGCTCTTGCTGGGCGACGACCCCGACGTTGGCGCCGAAAAAGCGGCGGACAGGCTTCCGGATGAATGGCTGCAGGCCGAAATCGAATGCGCGATGCCGTGGCTACTACCGGAGACCACAGGGGCGTATCTGCCGCAGATGCTGGGGCTGGACGCATTGGGGGGGCTCAGTTACAAGAAGGGATGCTTCCCCGGCCAGGAGGTCATCGCGAGAGTCCATTACCGAGGCCGGGTCACCCGCCGAACGTCGCGGTTTCGCCTGGATACCGATTCACCGCCGAACCCCGGCCGGGAGTTCGAGCTTGCCGATAAGCCGGCTCAGGTGCTCTACGCCGTTGCCGAACCCGCCAAGCCGGGCTGCGTGATCGGCCTCGCCGTGGTGGCGGCAGAAACCGAAAGCAGTGCGAAAATCGACATCGGACCGTCAACGGGAAGCCTGTTCTGAACAAATATCTTTGTGCTAACATTCGTTTCAATAATTGAACTTCTCATCAAGGACTTACGAGAAATAGTTCAACAATATAGACAAATGGGGTAGACAGACAAATGAACGAGTGTCATGACTATCGTCACCACGAGGTGGCGGGCTGCGTCCGTACCGTGCTGTGGGCAGCGCTTGTACTGGTCGCTTCGTCCGTGGCCCTGGCCCAGGACTCGACCGAACCGGCGCCGAATTCGCCGGCGACTGTCGAGGAAACGCCGGCCGAAGTGCAGGCCGGCGAATCGGATGCGACATCGGAAGTGCCGATGCAGTCACTGACCGGGCCGCTTGAAATACTGGTCAATCCCGTGTATCCGCCGGACCAGGCTCGCTTGGTCTATCAGCCACTGGTCGACTATCTCAACGATTCAACCGGGCTGGAAATCACCCTGGCGGTGGATCGCAACTTTCACCGCTACTGGCTCAACGCCAAGCGCAATGAAGTACCGCCGCTGATCCTCGAAGACGCGCACATGGCGGCCTGGAGGATGGTCAATTTCGACTACCAGCCGCTGGTCGCCCCGGCCTCGCCAACAACGTTTTCGCTGCTGACCACCGGCGCACTGGCCGACGACAGCCTCGACGATTTCGTCGGGCGCAGGATCTCAAGCCTGCCGTCACCCAGCCTCGGCTACCTGTTGCTGGCAAACTGGTTCGAGAATCCGCTGCAGCAACCGATTATCCTATCGACTGCCACGTCCTGGCTGGATGCTGTGGAAATGGTGTTCTCGGCCGAGGCCGATGCCGCAATCGCCCCCAACAACCTCGTGGCGCGTTACCCCAATCTCTACCCGGTAGCGACTTCGGCCGAGTTCCCGGGTCTCACGCTTTCGGCTTCGTCCGAGCTGCCTCCGGATGTCAGCCAGACACTGATCGACGCGATGACGGCCCTGCATGAAGACGAGACGCATCATGCCGCGCTGTTCGAACTGGATATCGATCGATTCGTCAGCGTGGATCCGGAAAGCTACGAAGGCCTGGAAGACTGGCTTTCGACGATCTTCGCGTTATAACGGCAGCCCGGAGCAATCAATCCGCGTATTCATCCATTCAAGGCACTTCCGGCACCGGACAGCAGCCGTCTCGGCCTTGCGGCCGCTCATCGGGCATTTTTTGGACGCGCGACGATATAGGCAATCCAGCCGGCATCCGCGTCACCCTGCTCGCTGGGCGTGTAGATGCCGTCGCCCTCGCCCGTTTCCTCGTCGGTGCCTTCCCAGTAAATCGTCGCGGATTCGGCGCCGGCTTCGAGCAGCAGTTCCCGTATCTCCGGCAGCGTCCATAGCCGCCAGTGATACACAAAGGCGTCGCGCATCTCCGAACCGTCCGGAAACTCGAAATGAATCCTGCAGGTCATGTGCTGGTTGATGGGATTGAATTCGGCCTGGTCCCAGACGTAGGTGAAGTCATCATGCTCGGTGCGCTCTTCCAGCTCCTGGTGCGCCTCGTATCCGCCGAAAGCATCAAGAAACAGCACGCCATCGGGCCTGAGCGCCCCGAGCGCGGCGCGGAAATAAGCGCGTAGCCGATCCCGGCTGGTGAACAGGTAATAACTGAAGTTCATGGCCAGCAACGCGTCGACCGGATCGGTGGCGGTATCCAGCACGTCGCCCCGGACCAGGCTGACCCGCTCGCGCGCACTCTTCCTGAGCGCGGAAACATGATGATCGCGGCCCCATTGCAGCGTGTCCTCGTCCAGGTCCACGCCGACCGCGGTGTGATCCCGCCCGCAAGCGACCCAGGCACAGGCGGTGTTGCCGGTGCCGCAGAAATCCTCCCGAATCGACTTCAGCGCGCGCCCGGTCAGTTGCTCGAACGTTTCGGAAACGAACTCCAGCTCGGACTCCGTATCCTGCACGCTGGCCTCGTAATACTCGTGCCGATCGGCCTGCTCAGCCATCGATTTCTTCTTGCCCTTCACGCTTGCCATTTCATTCCTTCAACTCGATTTCATACAAAACCGCCGAGCGCCTGAGGTCGAGGCTGGTATCGGCACAATTCGGCGCTGAGGGCCGTTGAGCGCGCGGTGGTCGGTGGCCGCCCCGAAACGGGGCCGGGGCAGACTCCACGCAGCGACCGCAATGCACATGTCAGTGCATGAGGATCGCGAACACCGCCGAGCGCCCTCAACCCGCCCCCAGCACTCGAAGGCGTCCTG
>Ga0209943_1000796_pt1 | contig 20676 bp, 22 predicted proteins | sample SalPonR1_B_D2_MG_FD_185698 | JGI IMG/M metagenome (GOLD analysis project Ga0209943, IMG submission 185698) | Salt pond soil microbial communities from South San Francisco under conditions of wetland restoration - Salt Pond MetaG R1_B_D2_MG... ... | reverse complement strand
ATCGCTCGCTATTTTGATAGTTTGGGTATCGCGTTTTATGCGGGCATTACGGATAATCGGATGTTTTGTGCGGAAGGGGGATCTACAGCCTTTAAAAGTCAGACCGGCAATAAAGATATGGTGCACTTTCAGACGCAATATGATGCGGCGCAAGTGGCCTTTTGGTTTCACTTTGCGGAAGTCAATGGCGAAGAGCGCATCCATATCCGACAAAAGGGCTTTGAGGGGGAGGTGCTGGATTGCTGCTGTGAGTTGATTCCGGGCGATTGCCGGGGGAACCCGTTTTCTATCTGTGAGGGTCTATTGGAGAATGTGGCGCATTATGAGGCGGTGTGTGGAGGGAAGCCATTGCATATTAATAGCTTTGAATATTCGGGAAAAAAGGGACAAATCGTAATTGGGACAGATGGTAATGGGCATCAATTGTTGAACGACTACAAAATAAGTAAGAAAAAAATTAATGGGTCTCCGGTTGAAATCGAGGGCATATATATAGGTACTGATGAAGTTTCACCATCAAATTATGTTTGGAAGACCACTTCGAACGATACTGATTTTAAAGTAAAAACTGGTAAAGTGTACATTGAGACGGATCAACTCCCTGATAAAAATAGTTCATTCGGAAATGTGAATGGCAAGGTATTGGTTAACTTGCAACCCAACGTTTTTGATATTGACCAGGTCACTTCTGAAGATGAGCATTCTGAAATTCCAGAAGGGAAGGTGAAGGTCTTTTATAATAAAGATGAGACTAATCCCCACGCAGCCAACGGCGAGCCGAATTGGTTTTTTTATTGGCGTGATGAGCACCCAAATCAACAAATAGAAGTCCCAATTTGGGATCCATCAGTTTCTAATTCCATTAAATATGAAATAAAAGGTATTAACTTTTGGAAAAGCATTGAAATGCCTGTATATAATCCTGCAGAACCAAGTAGCCCTGAAATTGAATCTTTTGATATTGAAGTTTTGTTTAATAAGCAAGGGAATTATAAATGGTTTGCAAATCGTCCACAGCCTTTACCAGAGGATCCTAAACTTTTGCTTGGTACAGCTTCGCAAAGGCCATTAGCACTAATGCCTGTTGATGTAAGTGATTTAAATAAGGGAAGATTTGCGAATAATTATGAATTTATAATTAATATGGGAGAAGGGTGCGCAAACCTTTGCGCACATAGTTACACAATTGTTAAAGATGCTAATGGGGATTTTGTGAGTGTTTTAGTTAATAACAGTACTGACCCTAATCTGCCTAGTTGGATGACTGGAGGCACTGGATATACGGGTATAGATTGTTTTATGCAGGTTATAGTTCACGAGTATGAGCATATCAAAATTTATAGAGAGAACTGGCCAAATGGTTATTTAGATGTTGATACTAATGCAGATGGTTTTAACGATTACGATACGGATGGCGATGGATATTCTGATGCTTTCGAGGATGAAATAGGAGAACCTTTTGACAAAAATGAAGCAACTCCATATGCAGATGGCTTAGGGACAGCGGGATACGACTATGAAGAGAACCGGTGCCGCAGACTCGAAGATGCTTTCCAGTCTGGACAGCTCAATGATGTGGATTGGAGCTATGATTTGTTAAATGAATATCAAGGAAAACAATGGTAAATATTAAACGTATTTTTGTCCTATTGCTTTTGGTCCTACCAGTTTCGCTCTTTGGTCAGGATTGGTACAATATTTTAATAGAAGAGTTACATTTTAATAGACCTTTATGTCAAGACTCAATGATTATTTTAGAAAAGAATTACCCCATCATTAAAGACACAATATGGGTTGATCGAAGAAAAATAGAAGTAGAAAAAGTACTCACTTTGCTAGATTCTTTATTGTATGTCGACCATAATGATCCTTACATAATAGAAAAACTGAAAAGTGTTCTTGTGTTATTCGATAGTAGATATATGAGTCAGTATGGATTCATCACTTTTGGGGATTATTATCCTGCAAAAGTAGAAAGTTATCTTCGAAGTAGGTGGTATGGCGGTGTTGGTCCCATAAAAAGTGGAAGGGACCAAAGCGATATAATAGACAAGCTAGAACATACAATAAATATTCTAATGCTATTAGAGAAAGATGAATTTGAAATTTTTGAAATTGCATTTAATGAAAAGCAAGCTCCTCAGTTGAAAATTGCTCATTCCAGATATCAGGGTAAAAATTTAAAACCTTACAGAGAATATCTTCGTAAAAAACTGTCTTTATTTTATCCTAAGTTAGAAGAACTTACCAGGTCAGGGTTGTCAGTAGATGAAGCTGGTACAATTGTTTCTATTTTAGTACCTTATACACGGAACTATAAAATTGTCAAATGTGAAGAACTCAGTAAATTGGTAGAACTAGATGAATCAAACCATATAGTTAATATTCTAAATAAAGGCGGTTGGTACTATGAGAACATCCCATGTGTTGCCAGTATTCTTAAAAAGAATAAAAGAAAGTAGGTGTGAATTGATTCCCGGGGATTGCAGAGGGAATCCGGTTCCTATCTGTGAGAATTTTTTGGAGAATGTGGCGCATTATGAGGCGGTGTGTTTGGGGAAAAGAAGAGACTATCTTTTTTTAGTCGAGGGGAACTATTATAAGGATAAGAAGAAAGTATATGTTTGTGAAAAGAACTACCCAACAGATGTAGTAGTTGTGGATGCCAAAACAAAAATTCCTTTAGATACAGTATTTAACTGGAAAGTCAATGGAAACGTTAGATCGGAAAACACAAATACCATAAACATAGATACCAATGATCTGAATTCAAACCTAGCAGAACTAGAGGTTGAATTTACAGTAAAAACCGGACCAAAATTTAAGGATATTACACTAAAACTTGATGTCCGAAATGACATAAAGGTGGAGTTTCTAAAAAGCTCGAATACGATTTTTGCCTTTGATGAGAATGAAGTAGACACCTTTCGCGAGTTTGTAGATTATGGAGAGAAGGCCGGGACGCCCTGGCTGTTTATTGAGTCGGGTAAAATGGATGAAGTGTTGGCTGAGGTAGACAAGAATAATCACTATTATGCGGTCAATACCATCGAGAGCAATGATCCGGGATTAGTGCCCAGCCCAACTGGAATGGCAAGTAAAGAACAGGAGATGCAGCTGAATCACAGCGGCATCGGACATGATATTTATGAGATATTTGCTTGTGACGGGGAGGATCCGGAGTTGTTAACATTTGTCGCAGGTAAAAAAGAGTTAATGATTAATATTTTTATAGCATGCGAATCAGATGATGACATACAAATTGTAAATGCTGGAGACTCAGTGTCTGTTTCTAATGCAGTATGTATTGATGGAGGAAATGATAAAACTCTTGATGAACTCCATCGCTTTCTGGCCTCTGGTTTGGACTCAGTGAGCACCTACAATGGGAAACAATATGTATTTGCAGGAAAAAATTTGGTTTGTAATTCGAGTAAATACAGCTCCGGTAGCGGAGTTTTTTGTCCAGCCCCAATCAATGTAAATGAATATTTAGATTCTGTGAACACCCTTTATAATTCGGTTGGTATATACTTTCACCTTAATGAAATTGTTAGAGATACCTTCAATTATGAGATTGTAAATGATGATAACACCATAGACAATAACGAACTCAATACTATAAAGAATTATTATCATTCAAATTATCCAGAATTAGTTTCTGGAAATAGTTTTATTTTTCCGACAGCTGTATTAGTCGACAAGATTTATAACAAAAATAATAATCAAAATACCAGTGGTAGAACTACAGATTATGGATCAAATTTGTTTGCAATTAGTTCTCAGTTTTCTGAACCATCAACAATGACACATGAAATTGGGCATGCCACTTATGGTTTAGAACACCCAAAAGAGCAATTCAGTTTTTCATCCAGTAAATCTAATTATAATTTCATGTATTACACATCAAGTGGAAGAGTAAATGTGGTGCGACGGTATCAATTTGATTTGATCCATAAAGAATAACAAAATGAAGTATTATTTATTGCTTATAGCAACACTGATCATCTCAAATAGTTCCTATGGTATAAATGATTCTATCCCTGATAAATCTACCAAGGTTTGCTTTTTATCCTTAAAGAAGGAAGTCGAGAATAAATTTTTAAAGATAATTTCAAGGCCTAAATTTGAATTACTTTCAAATTCCGATAAAAATGAGCTTTTAAAAGCTTATTTTGATTTTTATCCAATATCATCAGAAATTGCTTTCAATATGTTGATAACATATTTTGATGACTATTCACATGAACAACGGGAGTTTATTAGTAAAGGTCTCTCTAAGCATATAAATCCAGAAGATCCTAACTTTTTAAAGCTTATCTCTATTTATGATCTTCGTTCTGAGTGCATCAACCCAATTTTAAATAATATTAGTAATTCTGCATCCTTTAACAAGGCTCTTGAAGAGTTTAAGTTTGAAAAAAGATTAAAGTCTGATATGGTTAACTTCTTGAAATGTCAAATAATTTTAATTCAAAGGGGAGAACCCAATTTGGATTCAATGACTTGGTTACTAAATCATTTAGTCGAATACAACTCGACTAGAATAGAGTACAGAAAAAGTAGTTTGTATAGTCGACTTATAGATGTTCTGTCTGTTGCAACCTCTAGAAAGGTTTTGCTTGAATGCCTTTCTATTATTAAAAGTGATGACGTAATTCCTTCAGACAATGATCATGTTATGGATTATGCTATAAATTATAACCTGTATATGGGTTTAATTGCAGACAAAATTATTGAGGATTATGGACTTAATTCTATTGTACCCTATAAGATAGAGTTCAATCCTTCCTATTTTGACAAAGTAATTAAAGAATTGGAACAATCACATGGTCGCGTATGGAAGAGTTATATGAAAGAATAAAATTGTGATTAACTGTTATCATAGTTAGTATAGGAACGGGCTTTAATTTATGGAAACCGATGAAAGTTCAAAAACTGTAAATTGTGAAAAGTGAGGATCTAGGCGTGTGGGGGCTCTGCTTCACTGACATGGAGCTTTTCCATTTCGGTCTTTTCCCTGTCATATATTATGTGTTGTGACCAGTTGCGGATTACTTTTCCAATAGCCTGTCTCGTACTAAAAAAGGTTGACAATTTATATGCCATTTAAATTCTAAGTTAATAACTTTTTTTGGTTCTGATTTTCTAATTTTAAATCTTTGTTTTGGATCGATGAAGCGGAGCGCAGCTCTGCTGGGGACGCCCAAAAAATAAGTTAATATTTATTGAGAAAGTCTATTACTAATTCAATAGTCCCTATTATCTCTTTTCGGCCGCGTGCCGGGGAGTGAACGCGAGGTGAAGGTGGAACTAAAAATGCCGGAAAGCTTGTTTGATTGTTATGAAACGGCTTATATTTCTCGGATACATTTTGAAGTCAAGAGTAGAGTACAAAATCAACAAGTGGTGACAGGGCAAATCGCGGCACTGAATTATCTGACGGAGGAGGTCCGCAAGGCCAAGGTGTGCTGTGAGGGAACGTCAAATCTCAAGAGCGAGTGCGTGACTTGTGCGTGGACGGAAGAGGCGGCAGTTGCGTTTTTACAAGTGGAGGGATTTGATCAGGTGGCGGAAATAGAAACGAATGGCCAAATCCTCTCTGAGCCAGATTGCGTGTGTGAGTCGGAGCCGGTGGACAATTATCAGCAGAGCTGTGTTGGGACGAATTGCGTGGAGAAACAAGTGGGCGTTGGGGATTTTGAGATTTATCAAAACACCTATTCTATAGACACGCTATATCAAGAGCTGCGGCGCATCGCTAGCTATTTTGATAGTCTGGGTATTGCTTTTTATGCGGGCATCACGGATAATCGGATGTTTTGTGCGGAAGGGGGATCTACAGCCTTTAAAAGTCAGACCGGCAATAAAGATATGGTGCACTTTCAGACGCAATATGATGCGGTGCAGGTGGCGTTTTGGTTTCATATTGGTGTTCAGGATGATCAAGCTATTTTATTTTCAAAAATCAAGTTGGATGAAGAATTCCTATTGAACTTAAGTAATGAAGAAATAGATGATGTTACATTGGAAGGAGTTGAAATTTGTGGTATAACGGCACCGAACGAAATGGAGCTAACCGGAGACACTATAGCCTTTACAGAATATAGGTACACCCATAATCCACCTTCAGTTGTCGCACCTGATATGGAGCATGGAACCGATGGGAACCCCGAAGATATTGTCAACTGGTGGTGTTGTGGTCAATATTTAAGGCCTAATACCACTATATCGGATCTTACATTAGATTTTTCATCACTAATTGGGAGGTATACTTCTGGAAATTATTCAGATATAGGTGGAGCTATGTTGCTTTCTTTTTATTATGGAGGTTTAGAAGATGATTTATTCAGGTCAAAAGCACTCAATAGAGAAATCATAAAAACAAACGAAGTTCAATTTAAGAGGAAAAGGTTCGCTAAGTATTTTGAATCAAATATTCTACCCGAAATACTTTCTAATAATCTTCAAAGCCACCAAATTGAGGATTATCCTAAACCTATTTCTGATCTTGAATATAGACTCACCTTCGGGGAGAAAGAATATTATCTTCAAGGTCCATTAATACTAATAAATGATATATCACAAATTATATATTATTTAGCCGATTTTGAAATAGACCAGAACAGCAACTGGCAAGCGATAATCCAAGTACAAGTGATTGATCATTTTGGCTTGGAAGATGAGGATCCTATTAAAAAATTATTTGATTTAATACCCTATCAATGTCTAGATTGCGGTTTTGCTGCCTGGTGGATATTACAGCATAAGTATAATTACAAACCCTTTCGCACATTGATAGAATATGAAATATGCCTTACAGGTCAGTTATGAAAAAATTTAAGTACTTCATAGTTGTAATTATCTTAATGTCTGTATTGTATTGGTGGTTTATCTACAGGGAAATGTCAATATTGGAACACCATGATTCGGTTTATTATTATAGCTTAAAAAAAGAAAAATATTCTTCAAAAGAAGAGGTGGGTATAGTAAGAGAGTTCTTTATTGCTAGTTATGTTGGTAATAAACAAGAATTTTTGGATACTATGCAAAATATTATATGTGCTGATATAGCATTTTTTGATCTTAAAAAATATTATGTCAATGTGTATGGATTACCATTTTTTATTGGTAGAATTTCCGATGGTCCAATTTCTAAATTGTGGTTAAAAGTATTAGTATGTATTTCATGGAATAAAAGGCAACCGAATAAATTAAAGCTGGAATGGAAGGATGACACAGTTGAAATAATAGAATTACGTTGTGTTTAAGTACCTATATCTTCAAGACAATTGATCTGAAACAATTTCGTACTCAATTGCTACAAATTATAAGTTTTCGCACGTTGATAGAAGATGAAATTTGTCTAAAGTGACAACTAAGAAAAAAATCATGTACTACATAGCAGCATTCATTCTGCTTGGCTTTTGCTATTGGTGGTTTGGGTATGGAGAGATGTCATTTGTTGGAGAATATAAAACGGAATATAATTCCGAGGTTAAAGTCAAGAAAATCTTAGTAATCGTGGTTATGGGGATAGCCCAAAATCTCAGGCATCTTGTTGTTTTTAGTTTTGCATAAACTAAGTTCATTTTTTTTTGACACAAAAAATACATTGAAGCAAAAATCACTACTTGTGGAACCAATAATTTTTATATCTGATAAAGGAATAATTTTTGTATTAATTGTTTTTCTGTTACTTGCAGTGGGATTTGTCTACTTTTTAGTCAAAATATTTGGTAAGTATAATTATTATCTACTACTAGTTGTTTTTTTGCTATCATTATATTGGTGGTTTGGGTATAGAGAGATGTCAATTGTTGAGTTTTATGAAACAGCTGATTATTATGAAATGTTAGAAGAGGAGGATATTGAGAAAATTGATAAGGTTGGTCGTGTTTTTTTTGTGGCTAGTTACACAGGAAATGAAAGTGAGTTTTTAGATAGTTTAAGAGCCATAGTCTGTAGGGATTTGGCAAAATTTAATATAGATAAACACTTTATCCAGATGTATAAACTTCCCTTTTTCATTGGTAGAAATAGTCATGACAACCATTTTTTTAGTAAAGATTTCGGGGATATGAGTGCAGTGTGGTCTTCTTCAGATTCTAACGCAATAATATTACGCAGGGAGCATAAAGAAGAAATAATTCCACTTGATTGTGAGGAGTGGAACGAACGGCTAGGGCCAATTGACTGATTATTGCTCTGATTTAAAGGATGCCAGCTTTCTGTTTCCTAAGTAAAAGGAAATAGGAATGGATGCCTCCTAGTCAGCGATGGGAACCGGTCGTCCGGTGCTGGTAGCAAGAACAGTGAAATATTATTATTGAAATTTTGCCTTCGCTCGCCCCCAGCCCCTATTATGTTAAAAACCAAGAATTTCAGCTTTTTCTTTCCGTAAAGACAAATATTTTTACTTTCAGCCCCTGTAATCAACCTATGCCGAGGGGTTGAACATGAAAATATTTGTCCGCCTTTGTGCTACCGGAATTTCTGTTCCACTCTATTATTAGCAGTCACCTTCTTATCGAAGTGCTGCAAGACCTGGGTCATACTGTATAAATGGCTATTTCGGAGTGACCATGCCAGTCTTTTCGGATTAATTGTGCCACTTTGAGAAGTCAAAGTCAATAATACGATTTTTTCTTATTAATCATTTTTAATCATTCCTTTTCTGAGGGATTCACCCTTGAGGTTTATTCGATGTGAAGAATTGACTATTCTGTCCAAGAGCGCATCAGCAATGGTGTTTTCCCAATAATGTCATACCAAGCTGATACGGGGAGTTGTGAGGATATGATGGTTGAAGCATTTCTGAAGACTTACGATTCTTTGGCCAGTTTATGATTTAAATATTCTTGTTTTAAATGGAGTATCCTCTTTAAATTTCCCTCTCGTTTTCCGTTTGCTTTTGGACTTTTTCCATTTCCATCCAATGAGACGTGTGGCACTTAAGCCGGAGTTCGTCTATTTTAAGGATAAAAGGAAAGGGGTATATATTTCGGGACCTGCGTATGAGACGTATCTAAGTATACGCGCGGCTTTTTGGAGACCGAAAAAAGAATTGTTGTATATGGGTAACGAGCTGAACCAATACTTTCGAATACCTTTTAAGTCCATATCTAGATAGATTTAGCTTAGGCTTTCTTTTTGTATGCTTTTCACTTGAAGAAAATGTTTATCGTTTGTCAACAGGGGTAAACTATGCTGTTTAGCTAATGCGGCTATCCAAATATCATTTTCTGGAATGGGCGTACCTGCTTTTTTTAATTGAGATTTTATTTTCCCATAATTCTTCGCTGTTTTTTCATCACATGACAACAGTCTCACATTCTTTTGAAAATCCTGAATTTGTTTTATACGCAGCGCCGTCTGATCAGATACATTTGCACCATAAAACAACTCTCCCAACACAATCACTGGCATGTAAACGATAGAGATTTTCCTTAATGCATTTATTGCCCGCTGATCATTTCTAAATAAACCTATGACAATATTAGAGTCAATAATCTTACCACTCATCCAGGTCTATTTTTCTGCTTTCTTCCACTGCTTTTTCCATTTGCATGGCAGATTCTTCATTCCATATTCCGGCAAACTCCAGAAGGTTTTCCCCTGAATAACCTACTCTGATCGGCAACAATCCGAGCTCTTCTTCTCTAATTTTCTGAACGACAGCTTCAATGAATCGAATCCTATCTGCTATAGAGTAGTTATTTACAATATTTAAAATTTCATTTTCATTCATTTTGATGACTTTTATCTATGCTACAACAAAAAAGACTAAAATAAGAGTTCCCAGGTCTTAAAGTTTCCGAATTCACTTTATTATAATCATGCACTTCATTTCGATTTCCACAGGCAATGGTTCCTAAACAATCCGCACCTAAAGGGTCTTTTTTAGTCATAGGCTTATAAATTTATTCGAGGGAAGGGCTCCCCTTTAGGGGTTGGGGGCGCGGGCTGCAAAGATGAATGGGGCGTATCAAAGCAAATTCCATTCATCTAATATATCGTTTTTCCTCCTAAAAAAATGAGCGAACGTTTTATACCTGCCCAAAGTTATTATTGGACTAGGCTGTTAACCGTATCTGTCTGGGCACCTGAAAATTAGTTGAGTAGACAGTATTCCAGCGCATTATTTCTTATGCAAAAGTAAATAGGAATGGAAGATAGCATATTTAACTTCCCCCCGCGTCAGCGATGCGAAACTGGGCCCGAAGGGCAGACGCGGCTTGTGCGCCCATGGCGTGCGAGCCAGCGGCCGATCCGCCGGCTAGCGGAGAGCAGTGTAGCGTAGCGCACGCGAGATCCGCCGATAGGCGGAAGCTCGGTGGACGCCCAAAAAATAAAAATTGATACCCTACAAGTGGCGCTCGGCGTGGTAGGAAGACCGAACTAAAGGACCGCTTTCTACGAAGTCAAAGCCTTTTTCCATCCCGACTTCCTCGTACATTTTGAAGGTATCCGGGTGAACATACTCGGCCACCTCTAAATGCTGCTTGGTGGGCTGTAAGTACTGACCTATGGTCAACACATCGCAACCGTGCGCAACGAGATCATCCATAATTTTGAAGACCTCTTCTTTTTTTTCACCCAAGCCGACCATGATGCCCGACTTCGTGCGCTTGCCATAATCTTTTGTCCGCTGGATTTGATCTAATGAGCGCTGATATTTAGCTTGTGGTCGGACTTTGCGATACAGACTCTCAACGGTTTCCATATTGTGCGACACCACTTCCTGGCCCGCACTGATCATGCGCTCTAAGGCATCCCAGGCGGCACGCACATCGGGAATGAGCGTTTCAATGGTGGTCTTCGGACTTTGATTCTTCACTTCGGTCACCGTCTGGTACCAAATCTCAGCACCCCTATCCTTAAGTTCATCGCGATTCACACTGGTAATCACTGCATGCTTCACTTCCATCAGTCGGATGGCTTCGGCTACACGGCGCGGCTCATCCTCGTCGTACTCCGGAGGTCGTCCGGTTTTTACAGCGCAAAACGAACAGGATCGAGTGCAGGTGTTCCCCAAAATCATAAATGTGGCAGTACCGGCTCCCCAGCATTCGCCCATATTGGGGCAATTCCCACTTTGGCAAATCGTATTGAGTTCGTACTTATCTACTAGGTTCCGAACCTTTTTATATTCTTCTCCAATCGGCAATTTAACGCGTAACCAATCCGGCTTACGACGCCTTTCTTTTTTAGATTCGACAACAGGCAATTCTATCATAAATCACAATGCTTTTTTCTTACAATCGTTTTCCGAGTTGAAAGTTGATGTAAAAGTGCAAAAAATAAGGTGCATTTTGCTCATTTATCATCAATTCAATATTGCGAGGGTAAATTTCTAACAATAATCCGACATCCAGAGAGCGCACTTCCTCCTCAAAGGCTCCCCATGCGAGATTAAGTTCTATGCGACCATGCAGACCTGGAATGATGTTGGCCTCGCCTAAGCCCTTGAAAAATCCAGATGCACCTTGAATTCTGGACAAGTCCAAAAACTGATCGGCAGTTTCCTCTTCGTATTTGATATCAATAGTCGCTCGCTGGGTAAAATCGCCATCATTTAGTACCTCGAGGTAGTAGGGCTTTTCGAAGCCCAGGGCAATTCCCCCCTGATAGGTAAATCCTACAGCTAATCCCCGTTGTCTTGCTTTTTCTGAAAAATAGCGTTTCGAACCCATTCCTACTTTCAGAGAAAAGAAGCTATTTTGTTTTCCATAGGCAAAGGGACGAGCTACGGAGTTGTAGATGGAGGGGCGCCTGTTTTGTCGACTTTGTTTGATGTGCCGGAAAAAATCTAAGTGGGCGCTATAAATATTGGTCTTGTAATAGGTCTCAATCTCACCCCAATGAAAACCCAGACCAAACCCGCGTGTGATTAGGCGAGCCTGAGCAGCCCATTCATTGTCATAAATAATCCCTACAGAGCTTTCGCTAATCGATTTTGGCTGAACAGTCGTTTGGCTAAATACTCCCTTAGCCGCCAGGCTAAGAAGAGCGGCGAAAAGCAACCCCCAAATGACCGTTTTATTCATAATTATACCTAATCTACGAGGAATTTTGAACTCCTACCAATTATTTCCATATTATAAACGCATTTTACTGGCATTACGTTCGATTCTTCTCATTATTTTGTGTCATATGACCTCAAAAGGACAAGATCGCGTGTTGGCCTCTGCACTTATATTATTAAGGAGGGGGGAGTAAGCTACTTTTTTAATACTAGAACATTTTATTTTCGACCGTCGGTTTCTCTGAGCAAATTCAGGAGGCAAGCTTTTTGATTTCATTTATTTTAATTGGACCTTTCTTGCTCGGTGCATAGTAGAAACATCAGCAGCCAGACCGAATAAGCATATCTATTTTCTCAGATTGCCGGTGAAAGTTCTTATATTTCAAAAAAATTATACCATGCTGCACAATTTTTCAGATTCTCACTCAGTGGTCAATAAATTTATTGCTGAAATGCGAAATCAGCAGATTCAGACAGACCGTATGCGGTTTCGAACGAATATGGAGCGCATAGGTATGATCATGGGTTATGAGATTTCAAAACGATTTGCCTACTCTGCTGCAGAAATTTCTACACCGCTCGGCGTTGCAGAGATGGATCTGCCCGATGAAAAAATCGTAATTGCTGGTATTCTGCGCGCCGGTTTGCCTTTCCAAAATGGTATCAATTCTTGCTTTGACGATGCGGATTGCGCGTTTATTTCCGCTTACCGGAAGCATCATAAGGGAGGAAAGTTTGAAGTTTCACTAGAATATGTAACCTGTCCCGACATTACCGATGCACAACTCATTATTGCCGATCCGATGGTAGCCACCGGGTCTTCCATTCAGAGTGGTTTAGAGGCTCTCCTGGATTTTGGTGACCCTAAGGAGATTCATTTGGCTACCATTATTGCATCGCAGGACGGGTTGGATTATATCAAGCGTAAATTTCCTGATGTTCATCAATGGGTAGGTGCAGTCGATGAAGAACTGACAGCAAGATCGTACATTGTTCCCGGTTTGGGAGATGCGGGAGATCTGGCATTTGGGCCTAAACTTCAGGAGTAAAATAACGCATAGTCTGATTAAATTATGGGGGAGCATCTGACGGCCCAAATGATTGGAGGTATTTTAGCAGGCTACTTTGCCCTATTGCTATTGATATCTTATTTGACGGGGCGAAAAACGGATAATGCTACCTTTTTTCTAGCTGGTCGATCGAGTCCTTGGTATTTAGTGGCCTTTGGAATGGTCGGTGCCAGCTTGTCCGGAGTGACTTTCATCTCTATTCCCGGGGTAGTAGGTGCCGGAGGCGTCAATCAAGGGTTTTCCTACATGCAAATGGTGATGGGTTATGTATTGGGTTACATACTTATCGCTGAAGTATTGATGCCTTTATACTATCGCTTAAATTTAACCTCGATCTACGGTCTCCTTTTGAAGCGCATGGGATGGGAAGCCTACAAAACCGGTGCCGCTTACTTCCTACTATCGCGGACTATAGGTGCTGCTTTTCGCTTGTATTTGGTAGCTATCGTGTTGCAAAATTTTGTAATGGAACCGCTGGGCATACCTTTCCAGCTTACCGTAATGGTTACGATTTTACTCATCTGGGTCTACACCTTTAGGGCAGGTATCAAAACCATTGTCTATACTGACACCTTGCAGACCATAAGCATGCTTACCGCTGTGGTATTGACTATTTTTGCCATAGGTTCTGCTCTGGACGAGTCTGTATTTGAAATGGTGAGCCGGGTAAGTTCAGGCGAATATGGGCAGTTTTTTTTCTTTGATGACATGTGGCAAGACCCCAACTTTTTTGGTAAGCAAGTACTCAGTGGAGCGCTGATTACCATTGTGATGACGGGAATGGATCAGGATATGATGCAAAAAAACCTGAGCTGTAGAAATATTGGGGAGGCGAAAAAGAATATGTACAGCTTTACGGTTATTCTGATTTTAGCCAACTTGCTGTTTTTATTTTTAGGTGCATTGATGTACGAATTTGCCGCTGAAAAACAGATCGAAGTTCCAGCAGAAACGGATCTTTTTTACCCGATGATGGCTCTGGAGTATTTGCCGATTAGTGTAGGGGTATTATTTGTTTTAGGCTTAATTGCAGCCGCTTATTCCAGTGCGGATAGTGCCCTGACCTCCCTGACCACTTCATTTTGTGTGGATTTCCTTGGCTTTGAGCGTAAGGCGCGGGCGCAGGGCGTAGAACGTAGATGGCGAATTTATACACACATCGCCTTTTCTGTCCTGTTATTCCTCATCATCGTTATTTTCCATGCCCTAAATAATGAAGCAGTAATCAACCAGTTATTTAAAGCAGCGGCTTACACCTACGGTCCTATTCTCGGACTCTTTTTGTTTTCAATGACCGATCGTAAGCCTTTGCGGGGGTGGCCGGTCGTTGTGATTTGCTTATCGGCTCCACTGCTTTCCTTTATTTTCGATTTTTACTCCCGACTCGGCGGGTTAAATTTGGGGTTTCTAATCTTAGCAGTTAATGGAGCCCTTACTTTTGCAGGGCTGTACTTGTACAGATTATATACTAAACGATGAAATACATAACAGAATCCGATTCTCTGTACGACAATCTCGAAACCAAATCGGTTCAGGAGCTACTCGAAATAATCAATCGTGAAGATCAAAAAGTAGCTTTAGCTGTTGAAAAGGTCATACAGGATATTACAAGGTTCATCGATAAAACCCTGCCCAAGATGAAGACCGGTGGTCGTTTGTTTTACATTGGAGCGGGAACGAGTGGTCGTTTGGGTATTTTAGATGCCAGTGAATGTCCGCCAACCTTCGGTGTTCCGCCGGACTGGGTGGTCGGTCTGATTGCCGGGGGAGATACAGCGATTCGCACTGCCGTAGAGCATGCGGAAGATGATAGAGAACAGGCCTGGAAAGATTTAGAGGCATATGGTGTTACCTCATTAGACACCCTAATTGGAATTGCGGCCTCAGGAACTACACCCTATGTCATCGGAGGAATAGAAGCGGCTAGAAAGGCGGGTTTAATCACGGGCTGTATCAGTTGTAACCCCGGCGCTCCTCTAACTCAGGCTGCTGAATTCCCTATTGTTCCGGTGGTGGGTCCGGAGGTGGTGACGGGTAGCAGTCGGATGAAGGCAGGTACCGCGCAGAAAATGGTCCTTAATATGATCAGTACGAGCCTAATGATTCAATTGGGTCGGGTGGAAGGCCATCGCATGGTGGACATGCAATTGAGCAATGACAAATTGTGGCGTAGAGCAGTAGCTATTATTCAGGAAGAGTTGGAGCATTCCGAAGAATGGGCCCGACAAAAGTTGAAAGAGGAAGGTTCGGTCCGGGCGGTTTTAGAAAAGTATCGATCGCGGTAAACTATCCTTCCTTTTCACTAGAATCCCTGTCAAACACGTCCCGATCAAAATAATATGTTTCTGGGGATTCTTCCTCTAAAAAGGTATATCGCGGTTTTTTCTCGGGCTCAATACGATGCCGTAATAGATATGCCACCAAAATCCCTACCAGTGCTCCAATAAGGTGACCGTCCCAGGAAATACCGGGCTTGTTGGGGAATACGCCCCAAATATACCCACTATACAAGAAGAGTATGGCTAGGCTTAGGGCAATGGAACGTATGTTTCGGCGAAAGAGTCCAGTCCAAAAAAGGAAAGCAACTAGTCCATATACAACGCCGCTAGCGCCAATATGATAATTTGTTCGCGCAAATAGCCACATGCCGACCCCGGTGCCAATGTATACTAAAACGAAAGCGTACCGTGCAGATCGGGGATAGGCGAGATCTAAAACGACCATGAGAAAAATCATGGGGAAGGTATTGGATATCAAATGCTGGATACTTCCATGGATGAGGGGAGCAGTGAGAATACCTACCAAACCCTCCGTATGGCGAGGGAGAATACCCAAATGAACCCAATGTTGTTGAAGGACGAGCTGTGATAAGTGGGATAACCACATCAGTCCTACTAGAATCAAAGCGGGCCTAAGGGCATGCCTCCATTTCATGGGATTAGGGTTTTAGGAATATTTGCGCTTAACCAAGCGAATGAAGTTTTTGGCAATGTTTTTTCTACCCGTGGCTGTCCATTCAAATGTAGAGATAGGTCCTTCAGCCAGGATCTTTTTCGCTTGCGCGAAGTCATCGCAATTATTGAGCTCTTGAACCGTGGATTTAAACTCATCGGCCTTTCCCTGGAATAGCTCATTCTGCGTAAAGATCCGCTCATTGAGGCCCATCGCTGTCCATATATCTTCAATGGGTAAGCGACTGAGTCGCTCGCTCAATTCTGTCGACTCTTTAATTTCAAATAGGCTTTTGATTTCTTCATCCTCGATTTCGACATCCGCAGAAGTTTCTTCAACTTCGGTGGATTCGGCTTGGGGTTTTTCTGCTTTCGGGCTCTTGGCGGGCAGGGATTCTTCCTTTTGGGGAGCGAGTTCTGTTTCGCTGGGCTGGGGTGTGCTCGCTACCTCAGGTTCCGATTTGAGTGCTGATTCGTTTGTTTTTACTGGGGAACTATTTTCAGTCTTTTCCGGCTTTATTTTTTCATCCTCAAACTCAAATAAACTGTTTTTACCGGGATGCGTCTCTTCTTCTACTGCAGGTGCAGGCGCGCTTGCCTGCAAGTCGTGAAGTGCATTATAAGCTTCTTGCAGTTGCTGACTCAAATACTGGCGGTCTAGCTCGTGCAGTTGTTGACCTTCCTCGAGGCTTTCGAGTCTGCGCAATATTTTCTCAAGGGGATTTTTTATATTGTGAATGTTCATGTAAAGATCTTAAAGTTTTATGTAAGATGTTGCGTGCACATAATCAAACGGTTGTACAAATATACAGCTTTTTCATATAACGGCGAACTATGTTTTTAGAACCTTTTTCTAAAGGACAACGATGCGGATGGATAGAAGTGATATGCGGATCCATGTTTTCTGGTAAAACCGAAGAATTAATTCGCCGACTAAATCGCGTAAAAATTGCAGAACAGGAAGTGCGCGTTTTTAAGCCGGCGGTCGACCAGCGATATCATCAGGATCGAGTAGTTTCTCACGATGAACGCGACTTTCATGCCGAACCCATTGAAGATGTAAAACGCATTCGCGAAAAAGCTGCTGAAGCTGAAGTAGTGGGCTTGGATGAGGCACAGTTTTTTTCGGATGAAATTGTAAAAATTTGTGAGCAGATGGCCCTGGATGGAAAGCGCATCATAATAGCCGGCCTGGATATGGATTACAAAGGCGTTCCCTTTGGACCCATGCCCAAACTCATGGCTGTCGCTGAATATGTAACGAAGGTGCATGCGATCTGCAGCCATTGCGGGAGTTTAGCTACGCACTCTTATCGCATTGTCCCCGATAATAATCAGGTCTTGGTTGGAGAGAAAGAAGCCTATGAAGCTCGCTGTCGCGTCTGTTATGAAATGGGTAACATTCTCAAATTACCTAAAACAGGCAAAGATCATCCCAAGCCCCCGCCGGAGATCCCGGGCTTGATGTGATGTTCATTTTCTACATAAATCATTGTCAGCCTGGGATAAAAAAATTATAATTATGAAAATTTGCTTCTGTTTAGTATTTCTTGCTTTTATTTCAATTTCCTTAGATGCACAGTCTTGTAAAAAGAAGTATAAGGACAAATTGGAATTGTCCTCCAAATTAATTGAATGTGGCGGTAATTATACTTTAGAAAAAATGAAAAATGGATCTTTCATTTTAAAAAAGTACTATCCGGAAACAGAGATGATCACCCATTTGGTTACATATAAGTCAAAAAAACTTGAAGTTTTAGATGGATTATATCAGGAAAAATGGGATGATGGAACAATCGTTCAAAAAGGAATGTACTCAGATAATAAAAAAGTGGGTGAATGGATAGAAAATGAAACCGAATCGGGCTTTTATCAAAAGGGCGTACGTATAGGTGAGTGGAAAGTATATGATGACGATTCCTCGGTAGTGAGAGTGGAAAATTACGAGTATGGACAATTACATGGGGACCAAATCACATTTGATAGTTTAGGTACCGTTGTATCCAAAACAAAATTCAGATATGGGAAGTCAATGGAAACTAAGCCGGATTCAATAAAAAAACACTCAGAAGAATTGCCTAGGTTTCCAGGATGCGAAAACTTGGGATTAGAACCTGAAGAATTGAAGGAATGCTCACAACGAAAGCTACTCGAATTTATCTATATGAACATTAAGTATCCGCCAAGTTCAAGAAAAAAGGATATTCAAGGGGAGGCAAAAGTTCAATTTGTGATTAATAAGGATGGCAGCATAACTGATATCAAGGTGCTGCGGGGAGTGGCTAAAGATATTAAAGAAGAATTAGTGTCGATTATAAACCGCATGCCAAAATGGCGACCGGGAATGCAGGATGGCGAACCTGTGAGGGTTCAGTTTATTTTGCCTGTTAGATTTCAGCTTCAATAGAATGAATTCGACCACATTGTAATAGGAAAGCGCATCATAATAGCCGGCCTGGATATGGATTACAAAGGCGTTCCCTTTGGGCCCATGTCCAAACTTATGGCTGTCGCTGAATATGTAACAAAGGTGCATGCGATCTGCAGCCATTGCGGGAGTTTAGCTACGCACTCTTATCGCATTGTCCCCGATAAAAATCAGGTCTTGGTTGTAGAGAAAGAAGCCTATGAAGCTCGCTGTCGCGTATGTTACGAAATGGGTAATATTCTTAAATTACCTAAAAGCGGCAAAGATCATCCCAAGCCCCCGCCGGAAATTCCGGGTTTGATGTAATAGAGAACTACCAATTGCGGTAGTTGGGTCAATTCTTCCAATTTTCTAATTATTATTGTATCCATTTTTAGAGCTATGCGTCAGGGATAGCAGCGGTAGGCAGCAGGATGGTCGCGTGCAGCCGTAGAGCGAGGCGGCGACCGCAAGGAAGCCCTACGCAGCCGTACGGATGCTAGCGAACCGACGGCTGACTAATAGCGGATAGCCCGACCCCGCCGGCACAGGCGGGGGGACGCCCAATAGAACATTGAAAATAGGCCCAAAAGGGACATAAATTTTTGAGCTCAATTCGGTTTTGTGACTGCGGGCATTTCTTTTACCTTTATGCCTTTCTAAATCTGACGTTCCCAACCATGACAAGACCGATTCAAAAAGCACTGATTTCTGTATTTTCAAAGGAGGGGCTGGCCCCCATTGTCGAGGATATGCACGCACAAGGCATAGAGCTGATTTCCACCGGCGGTACCAAACGTTTTATTGAGGCGCTGGGCATTCCGGTTCAAGCTGTGGAAACGCTGACGAACTATCCGGCCATCCTGGATGGTCGAGTGAAAACACTGCACCCGAATATTTTTGGAGGCATACTAGCGCGGGATACAGAGGATCATCAGCAACAGCTCGACACCTATGATATTCCGTCTGTTGATTGTGTGGTGGTCGACCTGTACCCCTTTGAGGAAACCATTGCGCAAGATGGAGTTAGTGAGCAGGATATTGTAGAGAAAATAGATATTGGCGGCATTGCGCTTATCCGAGCTGCTGCTAAAAACTTTGAACGCACCCTGGTGATTCCTTCTCGCGCGGATTACGCGACGCTAGCAGCTGTGATCAAACAAGGAGGAGAAACAGACTTAGACTTGAGGAAGAGCCAGGCCATTCGTGCCTTTGATGTATCCTCACATTACGATAGTGCAATCTATCGACACTTTGCACTTTCCCTAGAGAAAGAATCTAGTTTCAAATCTTCGGTGGCTGGCGTGCAAAGTTTGCGTTACGGAGAAAATCCTCATCAATCGGCCCGCTTTTTCGGCCCTTTTGAGGATAAATTTGAGCAGTTGAACGGAAAGGCCTTGTCGTATAATAATTTGGTGGATCTGGATGCGGCCTTTCACCTGATGCGTGAATTTGTGTCCGAGGATCCGACGGTGGCTGTACTTAAACATACCAATCCTTGCGGCGTCGCCACTCGAAAGACGATTAAATCCGCCTGGGAAGATGCGCTGGCTGGCGATCCTATTTCTGCCTTCGGTGGAGTCATCATTAGTAATCGTCCGATAGACCTCTCGACCGCCCAGGCTGTTGATGAGATCTTTTACGAATTGCTAATTGCTCCGGATTTTGATTCAGATGCACTCGAGTACTTAAAAAAGAAGAAAAAACGAATTTTACTGAAGTGTAAGGATTGGTCAGCGGAAACGCGACAGTTCAAATCCTTGCTGAACGGTGTCATTGAGCAGGACATGGATCTGAAAACCCATCAGCGGGCTGATTGGACTTGTGCCACAGAGCGACAGGCCTCAGATCAGGAGATGTCCGACTTGATGTTTGCCAATAAAGTGGTGAAGCATCTCAAATCCAATACCATTGCGTTAGTCAAGAATGATCAATTATTGGGAATGGGTTGTGGGCAGACCTCTCGGGTCGATGCCTTGCAGCAAGCCATTCATAAAGCCAACAAATTGGGCTTCGACCTGCAGGGAGCTGTTATGGCCTCAGATGCCTTTTTCCCCTTTCCGGATTGCGTGGAGATTGCTGATGGTGAGGGTATACAGGCTATTGTCCAACCGGGAGGTTCGATAAAAGATAAGGACTCTATCGCTTACTGCGAGGCGCACGATCAAGCGATGTACATGACGGGAACACGTCATTTTAAGCATTAGTCTCGATGAACGT
>Ga0209943_1000792_pt1 | contig 20729 bp, 17 predicted proteins | sample SalPonR1_B_D2_MG_FD_185698 | JGI IMG/M metagenome (GOLD analysis project Ga0209943, IMG submission 185698) | Salt pond soil microbial communities from South San Francisco under conditions of wetland restoration - Salt Pond MetaG R1_B_D2_MG... ... | reverse complement strand
CGCTGCGCTGGACCGCACCGCGCGATGGCGGGCAAACCCAGTGCGATGTCATTCTCGACCTCACCGGCGGCACCCCGATGTTCCCCGCCCCCCAGAAACGCGAAGGGTATCTGCGCGCCGATCCGGGCAGCCTCACGGCGGTCTCGGACGCGGTCTTCGAGGCGGCGCAACTGATCGGCACGTTCGAGAAACCGCTCTACGTCGCGCTCGAGCCGCTGATTTGCGCGCACAGCCGCGCCGAGCAGACCGGATGCAGCAAATGCCTCGACATCTGCCCGACCGGCGCAATCTCGCCCGATGGCGATCATGTCAGCATCGACCCGATGATCTGCGCGGGCTGCGGGGCCTGCGCCGCGCGCTGCCCGTCGGGGGCGATCACCTATGACGCGCCGCCGCCCGACATGACGTTCCGGCGCATCCAGACGCTCGCCTCAGCCTATCGCAAGGCTGGTGGCGAGGCGCCGCGCCTGCTGGTGCATGACGCCAGTCATGGGGCCGAGATGATCCGCCTCGCCGCGCGCCACGGGCGCGGGCTGCCCGCCGATGTAATCCCGCTGGAGGTCTCGGCGCTCTCGGGCTTTGGCCATGCCGAGATCCTAGCCGCTCTCGCCTCGGGCTTCGGGGCCGTGTGGGTCCTGCTGTCGCCGCGAACCGAGCGCGACGCGCTGGATCAGGAGGTGCCGCTGGCACAAGCGATGGCAGGCAGTGCGCCCGTCGGGATGCTCGATCTTGCCGACCCCGACGCGCTTTGCGACTCGCTCTATGACGCGGACCCCGTCCAGACCCTGCCCGAGCCGGTCCTTCCCATGGGCAGCCGCCGTCAGGTGGCCCGCCTCGCGGCCAAGGCGCTCAATACCGAGGGCGGCACCCTGCCGCTGCCCGACGCTGCCCCCTATGGCACGGTGCTGGTCGATAAGGATGCCTGCACGCTATGTCTCTCCTGCGTGTCGCTCTGTCCCTCGGGCGCGCTGATGGATAACGAAGACCTGCCGCAGCTGCGCTTTCAGGAGGATGCTTGCTTGCAATGCGGCATCTGCGCGACGATCTGCCCCGAAAAGGCGATCACGCTGGAGCCGCAGATGAATCTCGACGACAGCGCCCTCACCCAGGTGGTGCTGAACGAGGAAGAGCCGTTTGCCTGTATCGAATGCGGTGTACTGTTCGGGTCGAAATCAACGATCGAGCGGATCACCGAGAAACTGGCGGGCAAGCATTCGATGTTCGCCACCTCGGATGCCGCAAGGATGATCCAGATGTGCGAAGGCTGCCGGATCAACGCGCAGTTCCACTCGGACGACAATCCGTTTGCTGCAGGCCCGCGCCCGCGCGTCCGCACCACCGAAGATTACCTCAGCAAGCGCAAGGATCATTGAAATTGAATCGGCGCGCCCAGATCAGCGGGGGCCATCTCCGCCACATAGGCCAGAATCGCCTCGACCTCGTCGAGTGTCACTTCAACGGGCACGATGGGCGAGGGCCGGTTTATCGGGAACGGCGCGGTCACATCTTCGACCTGCGTGAAGGCGGCATGCGGCCGGAGCACGTAAAAGCTTTGGAACCGCGTCGCCCAATCGGGCAGCGTGCGCAGTACGGCAAAGGAGGGGGTGGAGCCCATGGCGTTCATCCGATTTTCCGGACCGACGACGTGACAGCGCCCGCACTGCGTCAGCGACACCCGCTTGCCCGCCGCCGCGTCGCCGTCGAAGGTGGGCGCGGCCTCGACCTCTTCGACCACCTCCGGCAGTGTAAAGGGCGCGCGGCCCGCAACCTCGTAGCTGGTAACGGTGCGCTGCCCGATCTCGGAGGTCAGCCAATCTGCAAAGCGGGCGGCCCCGGGGTGATCACCGGCGCGCGCCATACGCCAGAGATGCGCCTCACCCTTGAAGACAGGAGGCCCCGCCTCGGGGCCAATCATCACCTCTGCCGCATCAGTCGGGCCCACGACTTCGATCCGCACCCCGGTCTTGAGCGAGAAGCGCGGCAGCAGATAATCGAGCAGGCCCGTCTCCACGAGGGCGGGGGGCGCGCTCAGCCGAAACCGCTTGTCATCGGCGCGCGCCTGCTCCACGTCCAGCATGAAGCCAAGCGCCGCAACCAATATCCATAGCCGGTTTGCCAGATGAGAAATCACGCCACGCATACCCGAGCCTAGAAAAACGCCACTAGCGGCGTCAAGTATTCCGAACCACGAAAGGAGAAACCGATGAGCGATGAGTTCAACATGTCGATGCGCAAATTCCTCAAGCAGGTGGGCGTCACCTCGCAACAGGCCATCGAGGAAGGGCTCCGCGAAAAGGGTGCTGCCGCCGGGCAGGAATTCGAGGCCAAGGTGGTCTTGACCGTCGATGGGCTCGACATCGAGCATGTCGTGACCGGCACGATCAAGGGGCAGGACTGACGTGGCAGTGACAAGAGAGGGCGTACTCGCGGCGCTCAAGACCATCACCGATCCGGTCAGCGGATCGGACATCGTGGCGGCGGGCGTGATGCGCGCGCTGACGGTCGAGGGCGGCACGGTGCGCTTCGTGCTGGAGATCGACCCGGGAAAGGCCGAGGCCTACAATCCGGTGCGCGACGCGGCCGAGGCGGCAGTCAAGGCGCTGCCTGGGGCCGAGACCGTCTCAGTCGTCCTCACCGGACATTCGGCCAAGGCCCCGCCCGATCTCAAACCCGGCAAGAAAGCCGAACCGCAGGGCCCCGAAAAGGTGCCCGGCGTCAATCACCTTATCGCCATCGCATCGGGCAAGGGTGGCGTCGGCAAATCCACCGTATCGGCCAACCTCGCCTGCGCGCTCGCCGCCGAGGGACGGCGCGTGGGGCTGCTGGATGCCGATGTCTACGGGCCGAGCCAGCCCCGGATGCTGGGCGTGTCGGGCCGCCCTGCCAGCCCCGACGGCAAGACCATCCTGCCGATGCGCAACCATGGTGTCACGATGATGTCCATCGGCCTGATGACCAACGAGGGGCAGGCGGTGGTCTGGCGGGGCCCCATGCTGATGGGGGCGCTGCAACAGATGCTGATGCAGGTGCAATGGGGCGCGCTCGATTGTCTGCTCGTGGATCTGCCGCCCGGCACCGGCGATGTGCAGATGACGCTGGCGCAAAAAGCGCAAGTCGATGGCGCAATCGTCGTCTCCACCCCGCAGGACGTGGCGCTTCTGGATGCCCGCAAAGGGATCGACATGTTCAACCAGCTGCACGTGCCGGTGCTGGGCATGATCGAGAACATGAGCACGCATATCTGCTCGAATTGCGGCCACGAGGAGCATGTCTTCGGCCATGGTGGCGTCAAGGCGGAGGCCGAGAAGCTGGGCGTGCCGCTGCTGGCGGAAATTCCCCTGCATCTGGACATTCGCCTCGCCTCGGATGGCGGTGCACCCATCGTTGTCTCGAAACCCGAAAGCGCGCAGGCGCAGGCGTTTCGCGACGTGGCCCGGCAGCTCATCGCACAGGGCGTGGCATGAGCGCGCCCAGCTTTCCACCGCTGATGTCGGGCCTGGCTGTCGAAGGCGCGATAGACCCATTCGAGAAGGCTTGCGCCATGGCCGCCCTGGGCTGTGATGCAGGGCTGATCGTGCATAACATCACCGCCAATCGGCTTCTCGCCGCGCTCGTCATGGCCCCCGAGGTCCCGCTGGAGGACGCGATGACGATGCTGCCGGCCTGCGGCGTGGGGTTTCAGAACGCGCTCGGCGCGCTCGCCCCGCCCGAGGTGGCGGTGCATCTGGAATGGGCGGGCGGTCTGCGCATCAACGGGGCGTCCTGCGGGCGGCTGCGGGTGGCCGCGGGCGGCAGCGATCCGGATGCGGAACCCGGCTGGCTTGTCATCGGGCTCGATCTGCCGCTGATCCAGATCACCGAGCGGCCCGGTGACCGCCCCGATCAGACCGCGCTTTATGACGAGGGCTGTGCCGAGGTGGACCCGGTGGGATTGCTGGAATCCTGGGCACGGCACACGCTTGTCTGGATCAACCGTTGGGAAGACGGCGGTGCGCAGGCGTTGCATGCCGAGTGGCGCGGCCTCGCGCATGGTATCGGCGAGGAGATCAGCCTAAACGGGCGCAGCGGCACCTATCTGGGTGTTGACGAACGCTTCGGCATGCTGCTGCGTGACAGCGATACCACCCATCTTATTCCCCTCAGCACTCGCCTGGAGACCCCGCAATGAAACTCGCCCGCGCGATACATTTCGACGAAAGCGACCAACGTGTATTTCACAGCCCGGCACGCACCGGCGAATGGTGCATCTCAGGCGGGTTCGAGTTCTCCAACTGGTCCGAAGGCGACCTGACCGGCAAGTCGCGGCAAGCGTTCTCCAATGGCTGGCTCGGGCTGGAAACCTTTGGCCGGGTCACCTTCGTGGCGGTAACTCAGATCGAGGAGCCCGAGGTCGAGGCGCTGACCCGCGCCCTGGCGCAGCATTTCGTGGACATCTACGGCGCGCCCTCGTTAGAGGCGGCGCTGCCCGTGGCGCATGACGAGATGGCGCAGATGATCGAGCTTTGTGAAGATCACGCGCCCAACACTCTGCTGACGGTGCTGCGCGAGTTGACCGACGCGGGCGTGCGCGAAGCCTTCAGCGTGATCGAAGCGCAGGAGGCGGGTCTGGAGCAATTCGCGATCCACGGTTCTCTCGACGAGTGAGCCCCGCCGTCTGGTACCCGCGGCCGGACTCGAACCGGCACGGCCTTTCGGCCTGGAGATTTTAAGTCTCCTGTGTCTACCATTCCACCACGCGGGCCAGGGCGGCGTCGGACGCGCGCGGACAATATCCGCTTTGGACGGGGTGTAAAGCCAAAGCAGCGCGTCAGATGTCGTCTTCCAGCGCCTCCAGCCCGGGCAGCAGGTGCCGCTCCGAAAGCCACGGATTCAGATCGAGCGCGCGGCGCAGGACTACTGCTGCCTCTCCGGGCCTCTGAAGGGCGATCAGCGTCATTGCCTGACCGGTCAGCGCGCCCACATGGCGCGGCGAGAGTGTCAGCGCGCGCTCCAGATCCGGCAACGCGGCCGCATAGTCCTGCCGCAGGAAATTGACGAAGGCGCGCTGATTGTACCCCTCTGCATAGTCCGGGCAGTATTCGACCAATGCGTCGAACGCGGCCTCGGCCCCGGCGAAATCATAGGACTCGCGCCGTTCCATCCCCTCGTCCAGCCACTCCTGCGCGCGGGCATCGGGCGCGTCTACCCAAAGCGCCCACATCTCGTCTGAAAGCTCCCGGCCCGCGCTTTCCGTCGGGGCCGCGCGTGCCGCCTCGACCAATGCATCAAGCGCCGGCCCATGATCAGGCACCTCGGGACAGCTCTCGGCAAGGGCCGGGGTACTCATGAGCAGGAAAACGGCGAACATGTGTTTCATTCGTCTCATAATGACGCAGACGGCGCGCAGGTCAAATCACGTCCGAGAGCGCGTTTTCCTTCACCGCCTGCATCGCCACATAGGTCGAGGTATTGGCCAGATGCGGCAGCCCGGAAATATGCTCGGCCAGAACGCGGCGGTAATCGGCCATGCTCTGCGTGCGGATTTTCAGCAGATAGTCGAAATTCCCGGCGATCAGATGCACCTGCTCGATCTCGGGCACCTTCGACACGGCGGCGTTGAATTCGGCGAGTGCGGCCTCGCGCGTATCATGCAGCCGCACCTCGACGAAACTGACATGATCCAGCCCCAGCCGGATCGGATCGAAGAGCGCACGGTACCCGGTGATCACCCCGTCCCGTTCCAGCCGTCGGAGACGCGCCTGCGTGGGTGATTTCGACAGGCCGATCGCCTTGGCCAGATCGGTCACGCTGATCCGCCCGTCGCCCGCCAGAACCCGCAGAATCGCCCGGTCGAAACGGTCGAGATCGAGCTGTTCACTTTGGTCCACTTTTTTCTCCAATTCAATGCGACTGGCCTGAGATTTCACCCTAATCGGGAAAAGTCACTTAGACAATGATGGTAGCATCGCCTGATCACTCATGGGGGAGCCGCCATGCCATACGACACCGATATCCGCCGCGCCATCGACCTTGGGACCTATGCCGACGAGGCCGAGACGCTGACCCGACTGACCGAGATCGCCGCCCTCTCGCCCGAGGATCGCGCGCGTATCTGCGACCGCGCGGCCAAATTGGTGCGCGACATTCGCAGCCGGGCCGATACCGGGCTGATGGAGGTGTTTCTGGCCGAATACGGGCTTTCGACCGATGAGGGTATCGCACTGATGTGTCTGGCCGAGGCGCTCTTGCGGGTGCCCGATGCCGACACCATCGACGCCCTGATCGAGGACAAGATCGCGCCCTCCGACTGGGGCAAGCATATGGGGCATTCCACCTCGCCGCTGGTCAATGCCTCGACCTGGGCCTTGATGCTGACGGGCAAGGTGCTCAAGGATGAAGCACCCGGACCGGTGGGCCATCTGCGCGGTGCCATCAAACGTCTGGGCGAGCCGGTGATCCGCACCGCCACAGGCCGCGCAATGAAGGAAATGGGCCGTCAATTCGTGCTGGGTGAGACCATTCAGGCCGCGATGGACCGCGCGGCGGGCATGGAGAAAAAAGGCTACTCCTATTCCTATGACATGCTGGGCGAGGCCGCGCGCACGGATGCCGACGCCACCCGCTATCACCTCAGCTATTCCCGCGCGATCAGTGCCATCGCCAATGCCTGCACCAACAAGGATATCCGCGACAATCCCGGCATTTCGGTGAAACTCTCGGCGCTGCATCCGCGCTATGAGGTGGCGCAGCGCGACGAGGTGATGAACATCCTTGTGCCGCGCCTGCGCAGCCTCGCGCTGCTGGCGAAATCCGCGCGTATGGGCCTCAATATCGACGCCGAAGAGGCCGACCGCCTGGCGCTCTCGCTCGATGTGATCGAGAGCGTGCTCTCGGAGCCCGCACTTGCCGGTTGGGACGGGTTCGGCGTGGTGGTGCAGGCCTACGGGCAACGCGCCGCCCACGTTCTCGACTACCTGCATGATCTGGCCACCAAACTCGACCGCCGGATCATGGTTCGGCTGGTCAAGGGCGCCTATTGGGACACCGAGATCAAGCGCGCGCAGGTCGAAGGGGTGGACGGCTTTCCGGTCTTCACCTCGAAACCGGCGACCGACATTTCCTACATCGCCAACGCCCGCAAACTCTTGGCGATGACCGACCGGATCTATCCGCAATTCGCCACCCATAACGCCCATACGGCGGCAGCGATCCTCGACATGGCGACGGACAAGTCGACCTTCGAGTTCCAGCGCCTGCACGGCATGGGCGAGGCGCTGCATGACATCATCCTGAAATCCGAGGGCACGCGCTGCCGGATCTATGCACCCGTCGGCGCGCATCGCGATCTGCTGGCCTATCTGGTGCGCCGCCTGCTGGAGAACGGCGCGAATTCCAGCTTCGTCAACCAGATCGTGGATGAGGATGTGGCCCCGGAGACCGTCGCCCGCGACCCGTTCGAGGCGGTGGATGATCCGCAGCCGCACTTGCCCGCCGGTCCGGACCTGTTCCAGCCTGAGCGGCCCAATTCGCGCGGGTTTGACCTGACCCATCAGCCGACGCTCGACGCCATCGAGGCAGCCCGCGCGCCCTATGCGTCGCACCAATGGGCCGCCGCGCCGTTGCTGGCGGGCAAGGCGCAGCCACAGACGCCCGAGGGCGTCGAGAACCCCGCCGACCCCGCCGACAGCCCCGGCACCGTCGCCTGGGCCTCGGAGACGGATATCGAAACGGCGCTTGCGGCAGCCAAGCCGTGGGACGCCACGGCGACAGAGCGCGCGAAAATACTTAATAAAGTGGCCGATCTCTACGAGGAAAACTACGGCGAGATCTTCGCGATCCTGCACCGCGAGGCCGGCAAGTCCATTCCCGACGCGGTGGCCGAACTGCGCGAGGCAGTGGATTTCCTGCGCTACTACGCGGCCAATGCGCCCGAAGCGGAACCGGTCGGCATCTTCACCTGCATCAGCCCCTGGAACTTCCCGCTTGCCATCTTTACCGGGCAGATCGCGGCGGCGCTTGCGGCGGGCAACGCGGTGCTGTCGAAACCCGCCGAGCAGACCCCGCTCCTCGCGCATCTCGCCATCGGGCTGATGCACAAGGCAGGCGTGCCCGAGACGGCACTGCAACTCCTGCCCGGCGCGGGACAGGTCGGCGCGGCGCTCACCTCTGATGCGCGCGTGGGCGGCGTGGGCTTCACCGGCTCGACCGACACGGCGCTGAAAATCCGCAGCGCGATGGTCAAGAACCTCGCCCCCGGCGCGCCGCTCATCGCCGAAACCGGCGGGATGAACGCGATGATCGTCGACAGCACCGCGCTGCCCGAACAGGCGGTGCAGGCGATCGTCGAATCGGCCTTTCAATCCGCCGGGCAGCGCTGTTCCGCGCTGCGCTGTCTCTATGTGCAGGAGGACATCGCCGAAGGCTTCACCGAGATGCTGACCGGCGCGATGGATGCGCTGCATGTTGGCCTGCCCTGGCACCTCTCGACCGATTGCGGACCGGTGATCGACGAAGAGGCCCGCGCCGGGATTGCCGAACATATCCAGCAGGCCCGCGCCGACGGGCGGCTCCTGCATGAACTCAAGACCCCGAATGTCGGAACGTTCATCGCGCCCACGCTGATCAAGGTCGGCGGCATCGAGGATATGGAGCGTGAAATCTTTGGCCCGGTCCTGCATCTCGCCACCTTCAAGTCGCGCAACCTCGACAAGGTGATCGGGGCGATCAACGCCACCGGCTATGGCCTGACCTTTGGCCTGATGACCCGGATCGACGACCGCGTGCAGCACGTGACCGAGGCGGTGCATGCGGGTAATATTTACGTCAACCGCAACCAGATCGGGGCCATCGTCGGCAGCCAGCCGTTCGGCGGTGAGGGCATGTCGGGCACCGGGCCCAAGGCGGGCGGGCCGCATTACCTGACGCGCTTTTGCGCGCATCCGGCGCCGGAGGGCGGCGAGAAATGGGAGGCGGCGATGCCTGTGGCAGAGGTGCAAAAGGCGCTCGACGCAGCCAATGCCGCCCCGCATAGCCCGCGCGAGGCGCTCATCCTGCCCGGCCCCACCGGCGAGTCGAACCGTCTCACCACGCATCTGCGACCGGCGCTGCTCTGTCTCGGGCCGGGGCGCGAGGCGGCCGCGGCACAGGCCCGCGCCGTGCGCGATCTGGGCGGTGTCGCGGTCGAGGCGTCGGGCCGTGTGGATCCGCACGCGCTAAAGACCATGGGCGGGCTCTCGGGCGCGCTCTGGTGGGGCGACGAGCGCGACGCCCGCGCCTATGCGCAGGCGCTGTCCGAACGCGCGGGACCGATCCTGCCGCTGATCACCGGGCAACCCGACACCGGCCACGCCCTGCACGAGCGGCATGTCTGCGTCGATACCACGGCGGCGGGCGGCAATGCGGCGCTGCTGGGAGGCATGTCCTGACCACGCCCGTCTAGGACAACAGCATCCACATGGCCACGCCACCAAGCATCAGGCCGAACCCGACATTCATCGCCCGCGCGCTGCCCGCGCGGGCGAAAAGCAAGCCCAACCGCGCCCCCATCATCGTCCATAGAGTGAACGCGATGAGATTGTTGAGCGTAAACAGCGTGGTGATCCCCAGAACCAGGAGTGTCCGGTTCGTATCCGGCACGCTCAGGAATTGCGTGAACATCAGCGCGATAATCACATAGGCCTTGGGATTGAGGAGCAAGAGCATCGTACCGTCACGAAAGGACGCTGGACGCGCCTCGACATCCTGCTGCCACACACCAGCGCGCAGCAGGCCCCATGCAATCCAGAGGACATAGAGCGCGCCCGCCACCTTGAGCAGCACAAACGCGCCCGGTGCGGCCGCAAGCGCCCCGAGAAAGCCAAAGCCGATGGCAGCCGTGACCAGCCAGGTCGCTACATGATAGCCGACACTTGCCGGAAGTGTCCTGCGGACCCCGAACCGCGCCCCGTTGGCCGCGAAGAACAGATTGCCGGGCCCCGGACTATAGGCCAGCGGGAGCAGAAACAGTATCAGGGCGATTGCGGTCTCGATCATTGTCATCTCCGGTCACTCAGGCGACAATGCTTTCAAACTTCGGACCCGCGCGACCCGGTTCTTGCGCAAATCTCGGGCTTCCATTCAATCCGCTCCTTTCCGCCACTCACGTTCCGCGCTAGCTTTGCCTCATGTTCCCGATCCGCGACCATAACCCCTCGGGGCGCACGCCCTATGTGACCTACGCGCTCATCGCGCTTAACGTGCTGATCTTCTTCAGCTATTGGTCACTTTTTTCAGATGAACGCGCGCTGACGCTATTTTTCTACGACTGGGCCATGGTGCCCGCGTTGGTCACGCGGGAGGGGGCCTATACCGGGCTGCTCACCTCGATGTTCCTGCATGGCGGGCTGATGCATCTGGCGGGTAACATGCTGTTTCTCTGGATTTTCGGCGACAACATGGAGGACCGGATGGGCCACCTGCCCTATCTCGGTTTTTATATCGCCTCTGGTCTGGCCGCGAGCCTTGCGCAGATCCTCGGTGGTCCCGGGTCGATGGTACCCACAGTGGGCGCATCGGGCGCGATTGCCGGGGTGATGGGCGGATATCTTTTGCTATTCCCCCGCGCGCGGGTCGATATCCTGCTGATCTTCATCATCTTTTTCCGGGTCATCACGATCCCGGCGGCGCTGATGCTGGCGTTGTGGTTCGGATTTCAGGTGTTCGCGGGGCTGGGCAGCAGCTCCGAGACCGGTGGTGTCGCCTATTGGGCGCATGCCGGAGGATTCTTGGCCGGTGCCGTACTGACGCTGCCGGTCTTCCTGCGTTTGGGCGGGCCGCGCTTCTGGGAGTTGCATGACGGCAAACCGCCCTATCCGCAGACCGATTACACCACCCGGCGCACCCCGATCCCGCGGGTCCGGAAACGCAGATGAGAGAGCCACTGAAAGCCACCTGCCATTGTGGTGCCGTCGAGCTGCGTGTGCGCCCGCGCGATCCGGCCCTTGGCGACGCGCATCGCTGCGATTGTTCCTTTTGCCGCAGGCGCGGACCGGCGACGATCAGCGTGGCCCTGGACGATCTCGAAATCGTGAAGGGGGCCGATGCGCTGACGCTTTACCAATGGGGCACCGGCACCGCGAAACACTACTTCTGCAAGACCTGCGGGATTTACACCCACCACCAGCGCCGCTCGAACCCGAATGAATACGGCGTCAACCTCGGGGCGCTTGAGGGCGTGAACCCGCGTGACTTCGATCCGATTCCGTGGGTCGACGGGGTGAATCATCCGTCAGATTCGTAAAAGGTTGGTTAAGCGCCGGGCCGTTCAGCCCCGGATCGCCTTGGTGAACTTGTCGAACAGGGCCTCGTTGGCGCAGATCACCTCGCCGTCGCCAAGGATGTCGGCCCCTTTGGTGATCGGCTCCACGAAACCGCCTGCCTCGCGCACGATGATCACGCCCGCTGCCAGATCCCACGCGTTCAGGCGCCGCTCCCAGAAGCCGTCGTAGCGCCCCGCCGCCACATAGGCCATGTCGAGCGCCGCCGATCCCCACCGCCGCACGCCCGCGCAGGTCGGCATAAGCCGCGCCAGATCCTGCAGGGTGTCGGGCAGGTCCGAACGGCCGCCGAACGGCACACCCGTGGCAAAAATCGCCTCGATCATCTTGTGACGGCCGGAAACCCGCAAACGGCTCTCATTCATCCACGCGCCGGTGCCCTTTTCGGCAAAGAACGCCTCATCCTTGCTGGCATCGTAGATCACGCCCGCGACCACCTCGCCCTTGTGCTCGAGCGCGATCGACACCGCCCAGTGCGGCAGCCCGTGCAGGAAATTCGTGGTGCCGTCCAATGGGTCCACGATCCAGCGGCGGGTTGGGTCCTTGCCCGGTTCCTCGCCGCCCTCTTCGGCCAGCCAGCCATAGGTCGGGCGCGCGCCCATCAATTCGGTCTTGAGAATCTTCTCGGCGGCGATATCGGCGCGGCTGACGAAATCGCCCGCGCCCTTCATCGAGACCTGAAGGTTCTCGACTTCGCGGAAATCCTTGGCAAGCGCCCGCCCCGCCTTGCGCGCGGCTTTCAGCATCACGTTGAGATTGGCACTGCCTACCATGGCTTTCGCTCCTTCTGGGTCAGGGCGCGCGTATACGCCGGGCCGTGCCCCCAGACAAGGGGGGCAGGATCAATAGGGCATGGGATGGGCGCGATGTGCTGCGTCGAGATCAGAGAGCACCTCATCACCCAGCGTGACCTCCGCCGCACCAAGCGCCAGATCGAGCTGATCCATACTGGTCGCGCCGAAAATGGCAGAGCCCATGAAGGGCCGCGTCAGGCACCAGGCGAGCGCCATCTGCACCGGGTCGAGCCCGTGCTTGCGCGCCACCCCGAGATAGGCCTCGACCGCCTCAAACGCGCGCGGCCCCTTGCGCCCGCCCAGATCGGTGTTGATCGTCATGCGAGAGCCTTCGGGCAGCGCGCCGCCCTGATACTTGCCGGTCAAAAGCCCCGCCGCCAGCGGCGAGAAGGCGAGCAGCCCGACATCCTCGTTCACGCTCAGTTCAGCAAGGTCAGTGTCGTACAGGCGGCACATCAGCGAATATTCATTCTGGATCGAGGCCACGCGCGGGCCATGCCCGGCCTCTGCCAGCCGCAGCCATTGCGCGGTGCCCCAGGCGCTTTCGTTGGACAGGCCAAAGGCGCGGATGCGGCCCTTGTCGACCTCGCGTTGCAAGGCCCCGAGCGTCTCTTCCATATGCGCGAGCGTCTCGGCGCGGTCCTGTCCCGAGGGATCGAAACTCCAGTTCTGGCGGAACATGTAGCTGCCCCGGTTGGGCCAGTGAAACTGGTAGAGATCGATGTGGTCGGTCTGCAGCCGCCGGAGCGAGCCCTCGATGGCCTCGGGGATGGTCGCGGCGGAAATCGGCGCGCCGTCGCGGGCATGGGCAAAGCCGATGCCCGAATGCTTGGTGGCGAGGATCACGTACTGCCGCCGCCCTGTTCGGGCGATCCAGTCGCCGATGATCTCCTCGGTGCGCCCGGTGGTCTCGGCCCGGACAGGGGCCGTGGGATACATCTCGGCGGTGTCGATGAAATTCACCCCGCGCTCCAGCGCGCGGTCGATCTGCGCGTGGCCTTCGGCGGGGGTATTCTGCGCCCCCCATGTCATCGAGCCGAGGCAGAGTGCGCTCACCTCGATGCCGGTGCGCCCTAGCGGTCGTTTCTGCATGTCCCGTTCCCTCGTCGCGGTTCTGCGCGGCACTTTAGGGTGTTGGACCGGATGTGCAACGGGGGTCGCGCGACGGGCATTTACGCCGCGAAAACGGCGTCCATGTCGGCAAAGCCCTTCAACTCCAGGGGGTTGCCGGATGGGTCGCGAAAGAACATCGTCCATTGCTCGCCCGGCTCGCCCTCGAACCGCACCGAGGGCGGGATCACGAAATCGACCTCCGCCGCGCTCAGCCGTCCGGCCACGCGCTGCCACTCGGACAGGGGCAGCACCACACCGAAATGCGGCATCGGCACCATGTGATCGCCGACCTTGCCGGTGGCCTCGGTCGCAAGCGGCGTGCCCAGGTGCAGCGATAGCTGATGCCCGAAGAAATCGAAATCCACCCAGGTCTCGGTCGAGCGCCCCTCGACCCCGCCCAGAAGCCCGCCATAAAAGCTGCGCGCCGCGTCGAGATCGGTGACGTTGATTGCCAGATGAAACGGGTGTGCCATGTCGAGACTCCTCATGCCTGTTGCGGGGCACCTTTCAATGGCTTAACCCGGTTTGCAAGCAGTTCCCAAGGGAGGATCCTTCACATGGCTTACGGTTTCGACACATTGCAAATTCACGCGGGCGCGCGGCCCGATCCGGCCACAGGGGCGCGGCAGGTGCCGATCTATCAGACGACCGCCTATGTGTTCCGCGATGCCGAACACGCGGCGGCGCTCTTCAACCTTCAGGAGGTGGGCTATATCTACTCGCGCCTGACCAACCCGACGGTGGCCGCGTTGCAGGAACGCGTTGCGACGCTGGAAGGCGGGGCCGGTGCGGTGTGCTGTTCCTCGGGGCATGCGGCGCAGATTATGGCGCTGTTTCCGCTGATGGGGCCGGGGCTGAACGTAGTGGTCTCGACCCGGCTCTATGGCGGGTCGATCACGCAGTTCAGCCAGACGATCAAGCGGTTCGGCTGGTCTGCGCGCTTTGTCGATTTCGATGATACCGACGCGATCGAAGCGGCGATTGACGAGGATACCCGGGCGGTGTTCTGTGAATCCATCGCCAACCCCGGCGGCTATATCACTGATCTTGATGTGATTTCTGCCATCGCGGACAAGGCGGGGCTGCCGCTGATCGTCGACAACACCTCGGCCACGCCGTATCTGTGCCGCCCGATCGAGCATGGTGCCACGCTGGTGGTGCATTCGATGACCAAGTTCCTCACCGGCAACGGCACGGTGACGGGCGGTGTCGTGGTCGATTCCGGGCAATTTGACTGGTCCGCCTCGGGCAAATTCCCCTCGCTCAGCGAGCCGGAACCGGCCTATCACGGGCTGAAGTTCCACGAGACCTTCGGGCCCTTGGCCTTTACATTTCACGGCATCGCCGTGGGGCTGCGCGATCTGGGGATGACGCTCAACCCGCAGGCGGCGCATTACACGCTGATGGGGATCGAGACGCTGTCCTTGCGCATGCAGCGGCATTGCGAGAATGCCGAGCGGGTCGCCGGGTGGCTGGAAAAACATGAGGCTGTCGAAGGGGTTACCTATGCCGGGTTGCCGTCGTCGCCGTGGCACGACCGGGTCGCGCGGATCTGCCCCAAGGGTGCGGGGGGCCTGTTCACCGTGGCGCTCAAGGGCGGTTATGACGCCTGCGTGCGGCTGGTGGACAGCCTTGAGCTCTTCAGCCACGTGGCCAACCTCGGGGATACCCGCAGCCTGATCATCCATTCGGCCTCGACCACGCACCGGCAACTGACCGAGGCGCAGCAGGTCGCAGCCGGGGCGGCGCCCAATGTGGTGCGGATTTCCATCGGGATCGAGGATGCGGATGACATCATCGCCGATCTGGAGCAGGCGCTGGCGAAAGCGGCGGGCTGAGCCGCGCCGGGCATTGGTTAACGAAACCTGACCCGGGGCGCGCGCCGCGTGCGAATCGGGGCAGGACTTGCCTGATTAACAAGGGCGATCCGCGCTTTTTGGGCGCTCTGTATCGCGTCGGTATTCTGTCGGTATCACGACGGTGCCGATGCGGCACTGCGTGCGGGTTAACAGAACGCACGGTTCAGGGTTTGGCTCAGGGCAGATCGGCGATGTGGCCTTCGACCACCCCGATATGCGGATGATCCGGCGGCAGGGTAGCGCGGAAAATCTCAAAGGCTTGCCCATAGAGGGGCCGCGCCGCCTCGGACTTGCCCTGCTTCACCAAAACCCCGGCCAGGTTGCTGAGGTGGATGGCATAGTTCGGATGCCCCTCCCCAATCGTCGCACGATCAATCTCAACCGCCTCGCGGTAGAGCCCCTCGGCCTCCGCATACCGCCCCTGCGCCTGCACCACCACGGCGAGGTTGTTGAGGTTGATGGCATAGTCCGGATGCCCCTCGCCAATCGTCGCACGGTCAATCTCAAGCGCCTCGCGGAAAAGCCCCTCGGCTTCCGCATAGCGCCCCTGCGCCTGCACCACGCCCGAGAGGTTGTTGAGGCGGGTGGCATATTCCGGATGCCCCTCGCCAATCGTCGCGCGGCCAATCTCAAGCGCCTCGCGGTACAGCGCCTCGGCCTCCGCATACCGCCCCTGATCCTCCACCACCCCGGCGAGGTTGTTGAGGTCGATGGCATAGCCCGGATGCCCCTCCCCAAGGCCCTCGCGGTCAATCTCAAGCGCCTCGCGGAAAAGCTCTTCGGCCTCCGCATAGCGCCCCTGCGCCCGCACCACATTGGCGAGGTTGTTGAGCCGGATGGCATAGCTCGGATACCCCTCGCCAATCGTCGCGCGGTCAATCTCAAGCGCCTCGCGGCAAAGCCCCTCGGCCTCCGCATAGCGCCCCTGTGCCTCTAAAGTGATTGCGTGATCATTTTTTGCCATGGCAAGGTTTGTGAGATCACCCTCCTTCTGCGCGGCGGTGATTAACTCTTCTCCCAATACAAAGGCAGTCGCGTAATCCCCCGACCAATGCGTAAATTCATGAGCTTTGGATAACGTGCGATAGCAGGAGTCATAGCGCGCCGCCCGCTGATAGGCTTTGGCAGCATCGCCCCACCGCACCTCCGCCTCGGCCACTTCGCCCCGGCCAAAGGCCGCGCGGGCGGTTTCTTGGACGGCGAGTTCATTTTGCGCCTCGATCTCGGCGAAAATATCGTCGGCGAGGGAATAGTCGCCCTGTTCCAGTGCCGCTTTGGCCTCGGCGATCCGGTCCGCGCCGATCTGGTTGGCCTCCCGGTCCAAGAGCGCCTCAAGGTCTGCAATGCGTTTTTGGGCCTCGGCGAGGGCCGCATCGGGGTTGGCGATCTGCTTTTCCAACTCGGCGATGCGGGCGCGGAGTTGCGATTTCTCGGCCTCTGCCGCCTCGGCCAGTTCGGCCTCAAGGTCGGCCTTGAGTTCACGGCGCAGGCGGATGAATTCCGCCACGTGTAGTGCGGGGCCATCCTTGGCTTGCGGCGGTTTGATCTGGTCGATGGTATCAGGGGCGAGTTGGGTGGGTTTGGGTTTTGAGAAGGGCCACTTCCACGCCAAGACAAAAGCGCCTATGCCGGTCAAAGGGGCGATCCAAGCGCTTTCCGCGATCAACCACGCCTTAAAAGCAGCCCATAATTCCAACATCACCAACCCACTCGATTGCCCTCAGCCCCACCATACCCGCCATAGGCGATTTGGGAAGGGGCGCGCCCGACCCTGGGTGGGCGTTTGCTACAGCAATGTCAGAGTGACCCCTGCGCCGCACGCGAACCTTTGCTCAGGGACATGACGGCCCCCATGCGCCCTCCCGGGGGGAGGGCCGGGCGCGGCCCGGGGCACGCCCGGGCCCCACGATGAAGTAGCGGCCCGACGATGGCGCGGCGGGCCTGCGGCCCTCGAGTCCGCGTCGCTTCCACCCTTTGCCTCGGCGGTTTGGTGCTGTAGGATCGGGGTTCGACGCGGGATGACTCCCGCATGACCCCGAGCGGTGTTACAGCGTTGCGCATGAAACCGAACTTTGCCCTGTCCCTGTCTTTCGACGGTATCCGCCTGCTGCATCGGGCAGGTGCGTCGGGCTGGCATCTGGTGGGCGAGGTGGCGCTGGAGTGCGAGGATCTGAGCGCGGACCTCGCGGCGTTGCGCGAAAAGGCGGCGGCGCTGGATGCGTCGGGCCTGTCGTGCAAGCTGATCATTCCCGATGACCAGATCCGCTATCTCGACCTGCCCGCGAAGAGCGCGCCCTATGGCGATTACGACGCGGCGGCGGCGGAAGCGCTCGATGGGGCGACGCCCTATGCGCTGGAGGAGCTGGCCTTTGACTGCAATGTCGAGGGGGCGCGGCTCTATGTGGCGGCGGTGGCGCGCGAGACCTTGCAGGAGGCGGAGAATTTTGCCGCCGATCACGGGTTCAACCCGGTGAGTTTCGTGGCCCGGCCGGAGGAGGACGGATTCGGCACGGAGCCGTTCTTTGGCGAGACCACGACCGCCACAGGGCCGGTGGAGCGCGATGCCGAGCGGATCGAGATCATCGGCGCGGCGCGGCTGCCGGAGCCTGCCGAGGTGCCGGAGCCGGTCGAGGAGGCAGCCCCTGCGCCTGCGCCCGAACCCGCGACGCCGCCCGAGCCGGAGCCTGCGCCGGAGGCGGAGCCCGCGCCCAAGGCGGAGGCCGCGGGTGCCGACAGCGAATCCGCGGGCGAACCCGAGGGGGAAAGCGCGGTCGCCTTTACCTCGATCCGGGCCGAGCGCGATGCGCCCGCAACCGGTGCGCCGACGCTGGCCGGTGTGGCTCGGTCCGCCCCGGATATGGTCGGGTCCGGGCCGGACGAGGCGCAGACCACCCCCGGGCCTGCCGCCGCGAGCCTTGCGCCATCGCCGGACAGCGGGCGCGCGGACACGGCATCGGGTGACGGGGCCGGCATCGGGTTCTTTTCCCGCCGGGCGCGGCGGGCCGAACCGGTCGCGCCGCCCCCGGTGCCGCGCGCCGAGCCGGGCTTTTTCGGGATCGAGGATGATGCGCCTGCGAGCCCGGTCGGCCATGCCACCGGCCCCGGGCTGAGCCTGCCCGAGGACGAAGCCGAGCGCATGACGATCTTTGGTGCGCGCAGCGCCCAGCGCGGGCGGCCGGGCAAGCCCCGGTTTCTGGGGCTGATCCTGACGGCGGCGTTGCTGCTGTTGATGGTGGGCGTCGCGGCCTGGGCGGCGATCTTTTCCGAGTCGGGCGTCGGGCGGATCCTGCGCGGGGCGGAGCCGGAAATCGCGATCACGCCGGAGATCCCGGAGATCGCCGCGCCTGCCTCTGTGCCGGAGGTCCCTGACCTTGTGGTCGAAGACCCGATTCCCGAGGTCGCGCCGCCGGTCGTCACCCCGGAGCCGGAGCCCGAGATCGTGCGGGCCCCGGAGCCCGGGACCGCAGCCGATATCCCCGAACCGCCCGCCGGGCCCCTGACCCCGGAGGAGGCGCGCGCGCGCTATGCCGTGACGGGCATCTGGCAGACGCCGCCCGCGCCGCCGCAGGAGCCCGAGGCGGGCACGATCGACGATTTCTACCTGACCTCGATCGACGAGGACGTGCCGGTGGGCGATGCCGTGGCGCTTCCGGCCGTGCCGGGGCTGGCCCCCGATGCGCGGCCCGCAACACCCGCCGCACCGGCCCCGCCCGGCACCGAATTCACGCTGGATGCGCGCGGCCTCGTGGTGGCGACGCCCGAGGGCGCGCTGACCCCTGACGGTGTTGTGGTGCGCGCGGGGCCGCCGCCGGTGATCCCGCCCGAAACTCCCGCGCGGGCCGTGCCGGTGCCGGGCCTCGCGCTGACCGCAGAGGCAGCGGCGGAGCTGGAGCGGTTGTCGGACATTCGCCCCCGGTCCCGGCCCGGCGACCTGATCGAACAGCAGGAGCGCGGCGCGCTTGGCGGGCGCACCCGGACCGAGCTATCGGGCCTGCGGCCACGCCCGCGCCCCGCATCCATCGCACAGGCCACCGCCGTGACGTCCGATCCCGACGCCGTGGCCGCCGCCGTCGCTGAGGCGGTGGAGGAGGCCGCGCCCGAACCGAGCACCACGCCGCAGGCTGTGGCGGCCTCGCTCAAGCCGCGCCCGCGGCCCGGCAATTTCGAGCGGATCGTGCGACAGGCCCCGCAACAACGCGCCGCCGCCGCGACCGTGGCCCCGCGCATTCCAAGCTCTGCCTCGGTCGCGCGCAGCGCCACCGACCGCAACGCGATCAACATGCGGCAGGTCAATCTGATCGGCGTCTACGGCAGCCCGTCAAACCGCCGCGCGCTGGTGCGGCTGTCGAACGGGCGCTATCAAAAGGTGCAGGTTGGCGACAGAATGGACGGCGGGCGGGTCTCGGCCATCGGCGACAGCGAATTGCGCTACAATAAACGCGGGCGGGATGTGGTGTTGCGGATGCCGAAGGGCTAGGCTGCGCACACGTCGCGTATTATGACCCGGTAGGCCCCCGATGGAAGGATTCCTGTTCCAAGCCACGATATTGCTCGGCGCGATGGTGATTGCCGTGCCGATCGCCTCGCGTCTGGGGTTCGGGTCGGTGCTGGGCTATCTCGCTGCCGGGATCATCATCGGCCCGGTGGCCGGGCTGGTGGGCGGGCATCAGACCACCGAGTTGCAGCATGTGGCGGAATTCGGCGTCGTGATGATGCTGTTTCTCATCGGGCTGGAACTGGAGCCGCGCGCGCTGTGGAACATGCGGCACAGGCTGCTGGGACTGGGCGGCTTACAGATCACGCTGACCACGCTGGCGGTGATGGGCGGGGCGATGTATTTCGGGCAAGGCTGGAGCGTGGCGCTCGCCATCGGGATGATCTTTGCGCTGTCATCGACCGCCATCGTGCTGCAGACCCTGTCGGAAAAGGGGCTGATGCAGACGGGCGGCGGGCGGTCGTCCTTCTCGGTGCTGCTGACGCAGGATATCGCGGTCATTCCGATGCTGGCCTTTCTGCCGCTGCTGGCGCTGCCCAAGGGGGCCGACGCGGTGCTGGGCGGTGTCCTGCTGCGGGGGGCCGAGGACGGCGGCGCGCATGGCGAGACCGCAGCCCCGCATGAGGCCGCGCAAAGTTTCATCGCCAGCCTGCCGGGCTGGGGGGCGACGCTGGTGACGATCGCGGCGGTGGCGGCGATCATCCTGACGGGCGTCTACCTGACGCGCCCGGTGTTTCGGTTCATTCACGCCGCGCGGCTGCGCGAGATGTATACCGCGCTGGCGCTGCTGATCGTGGTGGGCATCTCGTTCCTGATGATGCTGGTCGGGCTATCGCCTGCCCTGGGCGCGTTCCTGGCGGGCGTGGTGCTGGCCAACAGCGAATTCCGGCACGAGCTGGAGAGCGATCTTGCGCCCTTCAAGGGGCTGCTGCTGGGGCTGTTTTTCATCACCGTGGGGGCCGGGATCAATTTCGAGGTTCTGTTCGGCGCACCGGTCATGATCGTCGGCATGGCGGCGGCGCTTATCCTCGTGAAGGGGGCCATCCTCTACGGGCTGGGGCGCATCTTCGCGCTGCGCGGGCGCGATCTGTGGCTGTTTACGCTGTCGCTGGCGCAGGCGGGGGAATTCGGGTTCGTGCTGGTCTCGTTCTCCAACCAGCAGAACGTGCTGCCG
>Ga0209943_1000786_pt1 | contig 20808 bp, 24 predicted proteins | sample SalPonR1_B_D2_MG_FD_185698 | JGI IMG/M metagenome (GOLD analysis project Ga0209943, IMG submission 185698) | Salt pond soil microbial communities from South San Francisco under conditions of wetland restoration - Salt Pond MetaG R1_B_D2_MG... ... | reverse complement strand
CCGATCCTTACGAAGCATGCAAAGATGCACATGCTGTGGCTGTTTTAACCGAGTGGGATGAGTTTGCAGCTTACGACTGGCAAAAAATTTACGACAACATGATGAAACCAGCCTTTGTTTTTGATGGGCGAAATATCCTCGACCGCCAAAAGCTGGAAAAAATCGGGTTTAAGTTTTATGCGATAGGGAAGTAATCATTAAAATTCATAATAAAGTATAATTATTAATTGTTTAAGTAAATCAAAATGTATAACAAATTAATTAATAAAAAAGCCAAGTTAGCAGTAATTGGCCTTGGGTATGTGGGATTACCCATTGCATTGGAGTTTGCAAAAAAAATACAGGTCATCGGTTTTGATATTAAACCCGAACGGGTCGATTTGATGAAAAAGGGTATAGACCCAAGTCGAGAACTGCCTTCGGAAGCTTTCGAAAATTGTGATATTCAGTTTACAGCGAATATAGAAGATTTGAGTGAAGCTAATTTCTATATTGTTGCTGTACCAACACCAATTGATGACTACAATCTGCCGGATATGACACCGGTTCTTAAAGCATCAGAAACTGTGGGTAAAGTTTTAAGTGATGGTGATTATGTAGTATATGAATCAACTGTATATCCCGGAGCTACGGAAGAAGAGTGTGTTCCGGTTTTAGAAAAGGAATCAGATTTAAAATATATAGAACAGTTTAAAGTGGGATTTTCACCCGAAAGAATAAATCCGGGGGATAAGGTAAACACGCTAACTTCTATTGTAAAAGTAAGTTCGGGTTGTGATGAGGAATCCGCCGAGAACATTGCAAAAGTTTATGAACTGGTTATTAAAGCAGGTGTGCATAGAGCAAGTTCAATTAAAGTAGCTGAAGCTTCAAAAATTATTGAAAATACACAACGTGATATTAACATTGCATTCATGAATGAACTTTCCATTATATTTAATAGAATGAATATTAATACATTTGAAGTATTGGAAGCGGCAGGAACAAAATGGAATTTTCTAAAATTCTTTCCAGGGCTTGTTGGAGGACATTGTATTGGAGTTGATCCTTATTATTTAACACATAAAGCTAAACAGTTGGGGTATCACGCACAAATGATAAACTCAGGTCGTTTTATAAACGATTCTATGGGTGGATATGTTGCGAAACAAATTGTAAAAAGGCTTGTAAAGGCAGAAAAACATATACAAGATTCGAAGGTTTTAATAATGGGTATTACCTTCAAGGAAGATGTAAGTGATATTCGTAATTCAAAAGTAGTTGATGTTTACAGAGAATTACTTTCATATGGAGTTAATGTTGATGTAATCGATCCATATGCCGATCCGGAAGAAGTAAAAGATGAGTATAAATTTGAATTGATAGAAAAGCCTGCCAATGATTACGATGTTGTTATTGCTGCTGTTAGCCATGACAAATACAAAGATTTGAACGAATCGTATTTTGAATCGATTGCATCAGAAAATGCTTTGTTTGTTGATATTAAAGGAATATACCGAAATAGGATTAAAAAATTAAATTATTGGAGTTTATAATGTCAGATAGGATTATTAAAAACCAAAAGGTTTTAGTTACAGGTGGGGCCGGGTTTATCGGCTCCAACTTGTGTGAAGAGTTGCTGAAAAATGATAATGAAGTAATTTGTCTGGATAACTTTTCAACTGGAAAAAAAGAAAATATCGAATCATTTATTTCTAATTCAAATTTTACTTTAATTGAAGGTGATATAAGGAATTATGAAGATTGTAAAAAAGCCGTCAAAGAAGTTGATATTGTTTTGCATCAAGCAGCATTAGGAAGTGTTCCGCGTTCAATTAAAGACCCAATGACATCAACTGATGTAAATATTGGAGGCTTTGTCAAAATGCTTTTTGCCACCAAAGAGGAAGGAATTAAGCGATTTGTTTATGCAGCCAGTTCATCCACCTACGGAGATAGTGAAGCACTGCCCAAAGTGGAGGACAAAATAGGAAAACCCTTATCCCCTTATGCCATTACCAAATTTGTTGATGAACTGTATGCAGATAATTTTGCCAAACTTTATGGTTTAGAAACCATAGGTCTACGCTATTTCAATGTTTTTGGACGCAGGCAGGATCCGGAAGGGGCTTATGCTGCTGTAATACCCAAATTTGTGAAATTTTTAATTAATCATGAAACTCCTATAATCAATGGTGATGGAACCCACTCTCGCGATTTTACCTATATTGATAATGTAATACAAATGAATCAATTGGCTGCTAGTACTGAAAACCCTGCAGCCATAAATCAGGTTTATAATACCGCATGTGGTGAGAATAACAATCTCAATCAATTAGTTACTTATTTAAAAGAAGGTTTGTCTAAACACGATGCTAAAATATTAGAGATAAAACCGGTACATGGTCCCGAACGTGCTGGAGATGTAAAACATTCTCTGGCAAGTATTGATAAAGCAGCATATTTATTAGACTACAAACCTGTCAAATATTTTAGACAAGGAATTGCAGAGGCGATTGATTGGTATTGGAAAAATTTGAGATAACAAAACTTTAAAACCACAAATAGCATGATAAAAACTGGCTTGAAAATAACCAAAAGAAAATTAGTAGGTAAAGTAGAAGTGAGTGGAGCAAAAAATGCAGCTCTAAGGCTTTTAACTGCATCGGTTTTAACATCCGAACCGGTTGAATTATTTCGTTCCCCCAACGGATTGCTTGATATGCAGGTTCATATTGCCATGCTTAACAAAATGGGTAAAACCTGTATTGAAAATGAAGGTTATTTAAAAATTGAAGAAAATAAAAAAATAACCAGTGAATTGGTTTGGGAGGAACGTTCAATACGCAATTCTCTTTTAATACTTGGTTCGTTAACAACTCGTTTTGGTGAAGGTCGAGTTCCTTTACCCGGCGGTTGTAAGTTGGGTGAAAGGAAATACGATCTTCACGTTATGATTTTGGAACAAATGGGAGCTAAAGTTTGGGAAGAAGAAGGTTATCTGTGTGCTAAAGCAAATGGGAAACTGAAAGGTTGCGATATCCATTTGCCCATACGCTCAACCGGAGCAACTGAAAATGCTATACTTTGTGGAACATTGGCAATGGGAAAAACAACAGTTTGGAATCCACATATCCGTCCAGAAATACTTGATTTAATTAAAATGCTCCGAAATATGGGAGCAAAAATCAAAGTTTACGGGCAGAAATGTATTGAAATTGAAGGCGTAGAGCAACTGAACGGAGTAAAACACACGGTTGTTCCTGACAATATGGAAGCTATAAGCTGGGCCATTGCGTCGGTTATTACCAATGGCGATATTGAAATTATCAATTTCCCGTTTGAACACCTTGAAGTACCCTTGGTATTTCTCCGGGAAAGTGGCATGAAATATTACCGCGGTGAAAATTCTTTGATTGTGCGAGGTGGCACATCCTACCCTGTCGAAATAAGCACGGGCCCTTATCCGGGAATAAACTCCGACATGCAACCCCTTTTTGCAGTTTACGGGGCTTGTTCACAAGGAGAATCAAAAATAGTTGATCTTCGTTTTCCCGGACGTTATGGTTATGCAGAGGAATTAGCTAAAATGGGAATGGATTATTCTGTTGATGGCGATTTGTTAAAAATACACGGAGGTAAACCATTACATGGAGCAACTGTAAAAGCACTCGATTTACGTGCAGGAATGGCCTTACTGTTAGCTGGTTTGGTTGCCGACGGCGAAACCCTTATTGAGGATGCCTGGCAAATTGAACGAGGATATGAAAACCTACAGGAAAAGCTAAAACAGTTGATGTAAAAGGTAATTTTCAAACACTTTGAAAGCTCAAAACATAATAACAAAGTACAGGGAAAAGTTAAAAAGCAACATCTTTTTCCAAAACATTGCGGTTGTTACCGGAGGTAATGCTACAGCAAAGCTGATTGGTATCATTGCCGCCCCCATAATCACCCGGATTTACACTCCCGAAGATTACGGGATTTTTTCTGTTTTTTTATCAGTAATTGGCATTGCAGGTTCGCTAGCAACACTTCGTTATGCTGTTACTATTCCCATTGCAAAAGAAGAGAAACTGGCCGACAACCTTCTTAAACTTTGTTTTTTAATCACGCTTTCATTAAGTCTGCTTTGGTTTTTGGGTATTGCCTTGTATGGTAGATTTTTTACAATGCAATTTTCCGCTGAACAATTACAACCTTATTTATGGTTGATGCCTGTTGCTTTTTTAGGGAAAGGTATTTATGAAGCACTCAACAATTGGGCAATTCGCATCAAAAAATTCCGATTAATTACCCGCACCAAAATCAGCCAAGGCGTTTCTTCGGCTGGTGTAAAGATTGGTCTTGGAGCAATTGGAATAACGCCGCTTGGTTTATTTCTCGGACACATTGCCCAGGAAGCAGCAGGAATTACGAGTTTGTTTTCCAAATTAGTTCAGCTTAAACCTGCGTTTTTTAAAACCTTTTCATGGAGCGGAATTAAATATTCTGCTAAACGCTATAAAAAATTCCCAATGGTGCAATCCTGGTCTCAGCTTTTGCTGGCATTGGGTGCACAATTACCGATACTGTTAGTTGGTGCCTTTTACGGGGTTGAAGTTGTTGGAGTTTTTGGACTGGCCCAAAATATGATAAACATGCCAATGGATTTAGTTGGCCAGTCTGTTGGCCAGGTTTATTTTTCCGAAATTTCAAAATACGGTAAAAATAATCCTGAAAAAATTTATAAACTGTCTGTTTCAATTATTAAAAAGTTATTTTGGGTAGGGTTAATACCGGTTGGGATTTTATTGGCGTTTGGCCCGTCGCTTTTTAAATTGGTTTTTGGGGCAGAATGGTTAGAAGCTGGTGTTTACGCGCGTTTCCTTTCAATTTTAATTTTAACCCGATTTATCTCTAGTCCTATAGCCAATATTTTTAACGTATATGAAAAACAGAGCTTACAGCTTACTTTAAATATTATTCGTGTTGTGCTGGTATTTTTTGCATTTTATGTAAGTAACATATTTAAATTATCTGCATTGAATTCAATTGGTATTTACAGTATTTTAATGACTGTCTATTATGCGTTTTTAACTATTATAGTACTGAGAGTGGTGAAAAAAGATATTAAGTAATGAAAATTAAAAGTATAGAAAACTTCAACCTTACAGAATACAACGCTTACCGCATAAACGCCGTATGCGCCAAAGTCTGGTTTCCCGAAAATGAAATTGATTTGCTGGAAATATTCAATCAAAATAAAAACAAACGGCTTATAATTTTTGGCAACGGCAATAACATCATCCTGAGCAAAGAGTATTACGAGGAAGAGTTTATCATCTTCAACGGCTGTTTTGACAAAGTAACTGTTAACAATACTGGAATTGAAGCTGAAGCCGGGGTAACCTTGTTACAATTAAGTGAAACTGCATTAACCCACCACTTAACTGGACTTGAACTTTTTTACGACATTCCCAGTTCGGTTGGTGGTGCAGTTGTAATGAATGCCGGCACCAAAGAAGGCGAAATAAAAGATATTCTTGTAAAAGTACGTTACCTCGATTTGGCCGATAATCAGATTAAAGAAATTACCAAAGAAGATATTGGTTTTGAATATCGCAACAGTTATTTTCAAAAGCATACCGATAAAATTGTATTGAAAGCCTGGTTCAGGTTGGAAAAAGGAACCCCCGAACAAATAAAAGCCAAAATGGAACAAACCAAACAAACCCGCTGGGCAAAACAACCGCGCGAGTATCCCAATTGCGGTAGTGTTTTCAAACGCCCTCCCGGACGTTTTGTAGGCCCAATGCTAGACGAACTTGGTTTGAAAGGGTTTACATCTGGCGGTGCCAAAATATCTGAAAAACATAGCGGCTTTATTGTTAATACAGGCAATGCCACCGGCAAGGATATTTTAGCTGTAATTGCCGAAGCCAAAAAAAGGGTAAAAGAAAAATTTGGTGTAGATTTGGAAGTGGAACAAAGAATAATTTGATGAGAGTAATTTATTTAGTTACAACTTTACGCCATGGAATTGGTGGACATATTTATAGTCTTCAAACTACTGCAGGTAGTTTAATGGAGCAAATTGATGTAGAAATTGTGAATATCGGAATAAAGCCTAGCCCGGTATTAGATAATAGTAAAATTAATTATCAGTTTATTTTCTGTAATGGATTTAATTTTTTATCTGTTATTAAAAAGCTAAACGTTATCATTAAAAACAATGAACCTGATATTTTACATGCTTTTGATGATAAAGCATTTTTATTTGCCAGAATTGTAAGTTATAAAAATAAAATACCAATTATCCTCACCAAGTGTGGAGGAGAAAACCAGAAAAAATATCCGTATAACAAGGACTTGGTATTATTTAGCCAGGAGAATATTGATTTTTATAAATCATATAATAAATTTAAATCCGCCAGGTTTCATTTTATTCCTAACAGAGTAGCACAATTTTCTGATAATAATTTGTTAATAGATGAAATTAAACGTAAAATTGGTAATCGAATTTCTATTTTAAGAATTACCAGGATTTCCACCTACTATGAGGATAGTATTCTTCAATCGATAAGATTAATCGACCACCTAGTTGCTGAGGGTTACAAGAATGTTATATTGGTAATTATAGGTGTAGTTGAGTCTAAGGATGTATTAAGAAAAATTTCATCTCCAAATATTTTGTTATTCACAGATGAAAAATACACAAAAAATGCTAAAAAATTGATTAATGCTTTTGACTTTGTTATTGGTACAGGAAGAGGTTTAATGGAAGCTGCATCTAAAGGGAAAATATTATTATCTCCATCTAAATATTACAAATTCCCCATTTTGGTTGATCGTTTTGTGTTTAAAAATTTGCTGTCGACCAATTTTTCAGAACGTAATAATCCAAATATAAAAGAAGAAGATAATTTTAATAAAATATTAAGATGTATAGACTCAGTTGATGAACAACAAAAGATTACTGCATTTAGTAATGAAATATTTGATAAGTACTTTAATATCAAAAGTGTCACGAATCAGTATCTGGAATTATATCAGAATTCAGAACCCGCTGTCTTAACAGGAAATATATTTTATCATTTTTTATTTGTTATTAAAGAGTTTTTATTTTTCTACATCAAATCTTAACATGAAAAACAAGGATACATTATATAAAATCCTATTTGATATTTATTTAGTTTTTTTTGTATTAAGAACAACAATTTTTGTTAATAACTCATATTACAATATAATTTTTGGTGGATGCTCTATTATTTTTATTTCATTTTTAATCAATACTTACAAAGGATTTAAAATTAAAAATAAAGATGCTTTAAATGTCATAGTTATTTCTGGATTTGTTCTGCTTCATATAGTTTTAGTGTTAATTTATAGACATAATATAACACATTTAATTAAAGATGTTTTTCGTTATATATATTTAGTATGTATTTTTTGTTTAGGGATTTATTACGGTAAAATATCATCAAATAATAAAAGAATATTTTATACAGTATTAATAATTGTATTGTTTCATTGTATTATTGGTATATTTAATTTTATTTTTGGCTTTGGGGTCGTAGAACTTCATGGTAATCAGAGACTTTACGGGTATTTTGATAGTGCAGGAAAATTCGGAACTTTACTTGGGTTTTCAGGAATATTTTTTTTTATAAATTACAGTTTAAACAAAAAATTAATTTATCTTGTTTTAATGTTAATTGCCCTTACACTATTAGGGTTTAATGGTTCTTTAAAATCGATAGTAGTGTTTGTAGGTACGATTGCATTCTTTTTTATCGTTTATAAAAGAAAATTTAAATATTTATTTATTATTCTTTTCTTAGGAATCATTTTTATTATTGTTAATCCTGAAATATTTTATAGAGTAAAAAGTATTTTTACAACTTCTTATGATCCGGATAAAATATATGGAACTGTATTGGAAAATTCTTTCCAATGGCGTGTTTTGCAGTGGCATCAACTTATAAATGATTGGTGGCATAATTTTACTTTTTTTGGAGCTGGCATTGGGCAAGAAACAAAACTACATGGTTATAAAAATGCACAAGGTATACCATATATTGCCCATTCTGATTTTGTGAAATTATTGATTGAAACAGGCATTATAGGTATTGTTTTTATAGCCTATTTAGTTTTTAAATTATATAAAAAATTGAAAAAATTTGTTATTGTAAATAATATTGAAATATTTTTACTATTATTTTATTACTTTTTATTTGGCGGTATTTTAGGAAGTTCACTAATAACAATTACAATTTCACTTTATTTATTATATCTTGGTAATTTAATTACTCAAACAAATAGCAATAGGGTCTATGAATATCACTAATGTTTTTCAGCGGTTGTTTTATTATATTAAAAGAGATAAAAGATTCGTATATTATGATTGGTTTTGTAATAATTTAAAACTAAATCGAACTGAAATTATAGAATTACAAAATGAATTGATAAAAGGAATTGTAATATATGCATATAATAATACAAAATATTATAGAGATTTATTGGATAGAAATAGAATTGATCCTTATGATATAGACAATAAAGAAAAATTAAAAGAAATACCAATTTTAACAAAGGATGATATTGCAAATAATATCAATAAAATAAAAAGTAAAGATTTATACAGTAAAGATCTGAAAAAAATAACATCAGGAGGATCAACTGGAAACCAAAGTGTTATTTATAAATCAAAATATCTCATTGAAAAAACATATGCTGCCAGTATGCGAAATAATTTAATTGCAAACTGGCTACCATCAGATAAGGTATTATTTATTTGGGGTGCACCGTATGAGAATAAAAATTTTAATAAATCAATTTTATTGAAGATATCATTTTGGGTAAATCGTCGATATATTTTAAATGCATATAATTATAATGAAGAAAGTTTTAATAATTGGATTTCTTTCATTAAGAAAAAGAAAATAAAGGTAATATATGGTTATGCTACAATTTTAAAGGAATTTGCCGAGTTTATTGTAAAACATAAAATAGAAATTGCTGGTATTAAAAGTGTTATTTCGACTTCTGAAAAATTAGAAAATAGAAAGTTAATATCCAAAGCTTTTAATGCAAAGGTATATGATCAATATGGTTGTAGAGAAATTCTAGGTATAGGAATAGAAGATTTCAACGGTAATATGAATATCGCTGATGATAATGTAGTATTAAATGTTGGTTTAAATAACGAGTTAATAGTTACCGCTTTGCATTCTTATGGTTTTCCATTAATAAATTATCAAGTTGGAGATATTGGAAGTGTTAAGGATTTAAATAATACCAATTATGATTCTTTACCATTTTCAAAGATGACTTTAAAAATTGGAAGAGAAACTGAAAACTTTTTTAATTATGAAGGTAATACAATTTCTTCATCATCATTATCAACAGCTCTTTCAACATATAATATAAAAATAAAAGAACAGCAAATTATTCAAAAAGCACACAAATCTTTTGTAGTGAATTATATACCAAAAGAGGATTTTGATTATGATAAGTATAAAGAAGCTGTCATCAATATTTTCAGTAAATATTTTGGAGAAAATTTAGATGTCATTTTTGAACAAGTTTCAAAATTGAATAAGGAAAAAAGTGGAAAGAAATTAATGTTTAAAAGAGAATTTTAGAAAAAATGAATAAGATACTTCATGTTACAAATGCATATCCAACTAAAAAAAATGAAATTTTCGGAATCTTTATAAAAGATCAATTAGATGGTTTAAAAGAGAATGGAGTAAACTTTGATCTTTTTTTTATTAACGCAAAAGAGAAAGGTAAGTGGGAATATTATAGATCATATAAGAAATTAAAAAAAATCATTAATCAGTATAGTTTGATTCATTGTCATCATTTTTTAACTGCATTTACAGTTTTACTTTGTAAACCTAAAGCAAAAGTTGTAGTATCATTCTTGAGTGATGGGCCAAATGAATTTATTATTCCCAGAAACTTTGTTAATAATCTGTTAACAAGAAAGATGTTTCATTTTATCGTACGCAAAAGTGATGCAAGAATATTTAAATCAAATATCCCTAAGGAACTAAACGATGATAAATTTAGTTTTCATGTTCCTAATGGAGTAGATCTAAATTTTTTTCGTCCAATTGAAGTTGAAGAAGCAAAGAAAAAACTAGGCTTAGATTTTGCTAAGAGATATATATTATTTGTTAGTTCTCAAGATTTAAATCGACCAGAAAAAAGATATGATTTATATAAAAGAGCAATTGACATTTTAAAGAAAAGCCATCCTGATGTTGAAGAATTGGCAATTGCAAATGTATCCAGGGGAGAACTTCCTTATTATTATAATGCAGCAGAACTACATTTGTTAACATCTGATTTTGAAGGATCTCCAAATTCAGTAAAAGAAAGCCTTGCTTGTGATACATCTGTTGTTGCAAATAATGTAGGTAGTATTTCTAAATTGCTTAATGATGTTAAAGACTGTTATATCGTAAATAAAAATCAACCAGAAGAGTTTGCAAAATACTGTGATAAATTATTAATTAAATCAAAAGAAACTTTCTTATCAGATGTAATTAGGCAAAAAAAACTTGATAAGCAAAGTTCTTTGAGAAAAATTGAAGATATTTATTTAACATTATTGAATGAAAAAACAATATAAAAAAAAGAAAGTATTATTTATTTCTTCAACAGGGGGACATCTTTCTGAATTATTACAACTAGAGCCATTATTTGAAAGATATGATAGCTATATAGTAACTGAAAAAACAAAGATAAATTTGTGGTTGAAAAAGAAATATAAAACATTTTATCTTTTGTACGGTGCTCGTAATTTCCCTATAAGATATTTTTTTAAGTTTTTAATTAATCTCATGAAATCCTTTCATCTGTTTTTTAAAATTAAACCGGACATTGTGGTATCAACTGGCGCGCATACGAGTGTGCCAATGTGTTTTATCGCAAAAATATTTAGGAAAAAAATAATATTTATTGAAACTTTTGCAAAAATAGATAGCCCTACCTTATCTGGTAAACTTATATATCCTATAGCTGATGCTTTTTATGTTCAATGGGAAAACATGAAAAATTTCTATCCAAAAGCAATATATAAAGGAGGTTTGTTTTGATACTTGTTTTATTAGGAACACATGAGCTGCAATTTACACGTCTGCTTTTTGAATTAGAAAAACTTGTAAGAAAGAAAATAATTCAGGAAGAGATTGTTGTTCAAAAAGGGAATACAAAATATACTAGTAATGTATTCACAGAATTTGATTTTATTGACCCTGAAGAGTTGTCAAAATTATATCATAAAGCTGGTTTAATTATTACTCATGCTGGCGTTGGGTCTATTGTTAAGGGATTGCAATTGAATAAAAAAATTATTGCATGTCCACGGTTAAAAAAGCACAATGAGCATAATGATGATCATCAATTAGAAATTGCTAAAGAATTTGCAAGAAAAAATTATATACTTATGTGGGATGACAATTCATCGTTAGAAGAAGTATATAATTATTCAAAGCAATTTAATCCTTCTAAATATACATCAAATAAAGATAAGATTATTGAGGATATTAAGCGCTTTATTGATAATAATTGAAAGTATGAATATTCAATTTTTTTATTTATTTTCAAACATATTTTTTAGCGACTATATCAGAAAATATTAAAAAATATTACAATTTCATGTTTAATATATTAATCACCGGAGCCAATAGCTTTGTAGGTAAAAATTACCAGCAATATTCCAACAATAATACTATTGATGAGGTTTCTTTATTGGAACAGGAACCAGAAGCCATTAATTATAAGGGGTATGATGCTATTTTGCACCTGGTGGCCATTGTCCATCAAACCAAAACATTTCCAGCGGAAGAGTACTTTCATGTCAACAGAGATTTAGCTGTACGCACAGCTAAGGCAGCAAAAGCTGCTGGCGTGAAACAGTTTGTTTTTATGAGCACTGTAAAAGTTTATGGAGAATTTAACGTACAAAAAGGAGCGTGGAATGAAGAATCTGTATGTGAACCGGAAGATGACTACGGTAAAAGTAAATATGCAGCGGAGCTGGCTTTAAAAAAGCTGGAAGATGAACATTTTACTGTTTCTGTAATACGTACACCGCTTGTTTATGGGCAGTATGTACAAGCCAATATGTTGAGCTTAATTAGACTGGTAGAAAAATTCCCTTTATTACCTTTAGGGAAAATAAAAAATAAACGAAGTTTTACTTCTGTTCAGAATTTGGTGGCTTTTATTGATCGAATCATTGAGAAAAAAGCTTCTGGTATTTTTATTGCCAAAGATGAAAAGGATTTATCAACCACTGAATTGGTTACCCTTTTATCTAGCTACCTGGATAAAAAAGTGCTGCTAATTCCCATTCCTAAATTTTTAATTACGCTTTCTAAAAAGGTATATCCCAAAATATTTGACCGTTTGTATTGTTCCTTATTTATGGATAATAAAAAAACACTAAAGCAATTGGATTTTATGCCTACATTATCTGTCGAAGAAGGGTTAAAGAAGATGATTGATGCTTATAAACAGAAAGAATAAATTTTTATTTCCAATTACCGAACTTTTACTGTTGTGGGTTGCTTATTTAGGGGATAAAAGGGCGTGATGGAAAAGAAGGGTGCTCTCCCTGTTTGCCTGCCGAAGGCAAGATAAAGCGATTTTATCCGCCCTGTCTGCCGACAGACAAGCAAAGGTTGACAGGCAGGCGGCAGGTATGGTACCACTATGAGGAATCAAAATTTTATTTATTTTTTCATTAACTGTAAATATGAATTTATGTCTTTACCAATTATTTTATTACTCATAGCGCTTGTTTTTTTTTCTTATGCAGCAACCTTTGTCATCAAAAAACTGGCCCAGCACTACCAAATTGTTGATGTTCCCAACCAACGTAGTTCGCATAAAGAAATTACCCCACGCGGTGGAGGCCTGGCCATTATCATAACCTGGTTTGCAGGAATTACCATTTTATTTTTTGCCGGGCAATTAGAAGAAAATTTATATTATGCATTTTTGTGTGGTGCATTATTGGCCATAATTAGCCTGCTGGATGATGTCATTAACCTGTCTCCCAACATCAGGATGATTACCCAAATAGTTGTTTCTATTGGAGCATTTTTATTACTCAAAGGTATAAAACCTGTTGTGTTGGGTGGTTTTGAATTGGACATCAAATTTATTTTATATCCTGTTACCATATTCGGAATGGTTTGGTTTATCAATTTATACAATTTTTTGGATGGAATTGATGCGTATGTATCCATCGAAGCCATTTTTCTTGCAGCAGTATTCTTCCTTTTTACAGGCAGCAGTATTGTGCTGATTCTAATAGCTGCTGTTCTGGGATTTTTATTTTGGAACTGGCCTAAAGCAAAAATATTTATGGGTGATGTAGGCAGCACCCAACTGGGATTTATATTAGTGGTATTGGGCATTTATTTTCATAACCAAAACGAGGTAAGTATAATATACTGGGTTTTGTTAACATCCCCCTTTTGGTTTGATGCAACATTTACATTGTTCCGTAGATGGCGAAATAAAGAAACATTAAGCCAGGCCCATAAAAAACATGCTTACCAGCGTATTGTCCAGTCCGGATTTTCACATTTAAAGACCGATATGTATTTACTAGGAGTCAATGGTATTGTTTTTGCACTGGTTTGGGTTGCACGGTCTTATGAATATCTTCTGTTGCCTGCTTTTGTTTTGATCGTCACTTTCCTTTATTTGTTAACAAAACAAATTGATAAACGAAAATCTTTTTAATTGTATAAGAATATCACGGTGCGCTGCACCTTGTTTGTATTCTCTGTAATCAATTCTATAAATAGTCCGGTGCTCTGCACCTTTTGTGTTAATTAATTTTTATATGCTGGCAAGCAGGGTTTCAGAAAGTAAATACTCGTCTAACCTGGTGATACTTCGTGCTATTACTTAGTGATACGTTGTGAAACTCTTAAAAAAACATGCGAACTTTAGGAAAAGGAAAAAACAATTTTTTACATTTAATAACTTTTTTGAACACACTTTTATATTTGATTTTAAATAGATAAAACACTTAAATTGAGGTGCATCGCACCGAAATATTTATAGCATCAATATGTATAAGTAAAAATTAAGGTGCATCGCACCGTAATATTGTCTTATAAATATTATATTTTAAATAAATAAAATACCAAATTTTGAATTGACAGACCCTAAAGAAATCCGAGCTACTTAAAAATACCTCCATTTTAGTATTGGGTGCGGCTTTAGCGTAGCTTGAAAACAAGTTTTAAATTAAGGTGCAGCGCACCGAGATATTTATAGCAATATGTAATCAATAAAATTAAGGTGCAGCGCACCGAAATATCCTTAAATATATGTAATTGTATTTAAATAACCACAATAAAATTATGGCAAATACATATTCACAATCCTATTTTCATTTGATTTTTTCACCAAAAAACAGGCAAGCCTTAATACAAAGAGCATGGAAAAATGAATTAGAAAAATATATTACGGGAATTATTCAGAATAATAAACATAAACTATTGGCAATAGGATCGATGCCTGACCATATTCATATTTTTATTGGTTATTGTTTAAATCATCGTATTTCTGATTTAGTAGAAGAAATTAAAACATCAAGTAATAAATGGATAAATGATAATAAGTTATCCAGATATAAATTCGAATGGCAGAAGGGGTATGGAGCCTTCACTCATTCTCACTCTCAAATAGATGCAATTATAAAATATGTTTTAAACCAGGAACAACATCACAAAAGAAGAACATTTAAAGAAGAATATTTAGAAATTTTAAAGAAAAACGATATTAAATATAATGACGATTATTTATTCGATTTTTTCGATAATTTTTAATTGTATAAGAATGTTACGGTGCTCTGCACCTTTTTTGTATTCTCTGTAATCAATTCTATAAATAGTCCGGTGCTCCGCACCTTTTGTGTTTATTAATTTTTATATGCTGCTGTATTAGCCTCTTAAATCATCGGACAGAATTATAGATTAAAATCTGTACTTTTATGACAATGAAAAAAAAATTTGGAAAAAAGTTCAAGAATAATTTGAACTTTTGTATCTTTGAAAAAATGATTGAATGTGAATTTAGTTAACAGGAGTTTACTTGAACGATTAAAGCGGAAAAACCGAGGAAATACTAAATTGATTAAAGCAATTGACAAGTTAATTGATGATATTCAGGTAAGTAGCTGGAATTCACAATTGGAATTAAAAGAGACCAGACCCGATGCAGATTGTGTTCAAAGCGATGGATTCTATTTCTTCAATCTGAATGTTCATCGCACAATGATTTTGATAGAATTTGACGAAAATAAAAGAGCTCGTGTTATATGGGCAGGTTCGCATCAGGATTACAATAAGACGTTTAAAAATAACAGAAATACAATTAAAAAGTGGCTCAAAGATAATGGTTGGATTTAAAATAGTTTTGATATGAAAGACCTAGTTGACATTCGGGAAATAGAGAATATCCAACAGTTGGATAACGAATATGACTTACAGAAAGCATTGTTGCTTGACCGAAAATTGCGGTTAATGGTCAAAGAAGATCCGGGTTTAAAACTAATCCATGATAAGTTATTCCAACTAATTCAGGATTATGAAGAAAAAAACTGGCCTGACAGCGAGAAGATTTCAGAAAAGCAATTTGACGAGGCTGAAATCGCAGAACAACTCGTTGAGATTGAACGAAGATTTATAGCTCAAAGAAAAGAAGCTATTAGAAAGAAACTTAAAAGCTACGATATGAATCAAACCGACTTAGCGACTCTGCTTGGCCATAAAAAGTCGTACATGTCTGAACTGATTAATGGGATATCTCAGTTCTCAATGAAAGATCTGGTAATAATTCATAGAGTCTTACGTATTGATTTGAAAAAATTAATTCCGACATACCTTCAAAACGAAACCAGAGAAAGAGTAAAAAAATCAATTTCTCAATTAAATAAACCAAAACTAAAACTCAGAAAGCAAGACTTGATAATGAGTTCATAAAAACGCATAACACATAATTTAAATGGCTCCATGGCAAGAGGCGAAGAATCAGATCAAAGTGATATTGATATCATTGTCGAATTTGATAATCAGGTTAAAGATCTGTATTGGATAAAAGAGCAATTAAGTGCTGAGATTAACAAAAAATTTAATCGGCCGGTAGATATTTGCCGTGAAAAATATATTAATCCGAGAATTAAGAAACATATTTTATCACACGCTCGATATGTATAAAATATCCCATAGAGATTTTGCATCTGTGATTTCAATTATTAGATTCAATTGAAAAAATTTTGGAATACACTGCCAAATTCAATAATCCCGATGCGTTTTACGAGGATACGAAGTTTTTTGACGCTACCATGATGAATTTTATTGTTATTGGAGAGATGGCTGACAAAATATCCGGAGAGATAAAAAAAGAAACTTCTGACAGCGTAGATTGGCATAAAGTTGTTGGTTTCAGAAATATAATTGCCCATAATTATTTTGGAATTGATGCTGAAGAGGTTTGGCAAATTATTAATAACAGTCTGATTGGATTAAAAGAAGCATTAAGTAATTATATTGAATAGTCTAATAGTTATTTAACCACTACTTTAAATATGCTGTATGCACCATTCAGATCTGTTTTTAAGTAATATTTTTAGCCAATTTTTAATGCATTTTTATATTTCTGTGTGATGATTATAGCTATCCGGTTAAAAGTATTTTGTGGCATAATTTTTATTGCTGTTATTATTTTAATGTTTTTTGCAAAAAGGTTTTGCCGAATAAATTAATTTGAAATATTATAGATAGTAGAATGAAAAATAAGATAATTTATTTTTTTAAACAAAATTTTCAGTTGTTTATATTTCTTTTGGTTGCATTTCTTATGCCTTTAACCAAAGATTTTTTACCGCTGCTCATGTTTTTGTGGGTTATCTCCGGTCTTTTAAGCATACGTAAGATTCAATTTAATTTATCAACATTGCAGAGGCTTTTAGTATTAATGCCTGGCATTTTTTATTTGTTTCATGTTATCGGGATGGTCCATACCACCGATTTGCAACGTGGATGGTTTGATTTGGAAGTAAAACTATCTTTTCTTTTTGCTCCGGTGGTGATGTTGTTTTTAACCGATAAAGTAAAACAAAATGCTAATTTAGTGGTAAAAGCATTTATCCTCGGCAATCTGGTCGCGCTTGTTATCTGTTTATTACGGGCGATGGATCATAGTTTTATAACCAACGAAATGGGGCAACTTGTTTTTGAGCCTTCCTACTGGAATCTCGAGCAGGATTTAACCTTTTTCCAGTTGATTATGAAACGTTATTCGCATTTTTCATACAGTTTTTTAAGTTTTATTCATAATCCTTCTTATTTCTCGATGTATGTTTTGTTTACCATCTGTATAACAATATACTTGTATCGTAAATATGATAAGAGAAAGACTTTAAATTCAACTCTTGTTTTTGGGTTAATGCTTTTTTTCTTAACGTTAATGATTTGGCTTTTGGCGAGCAGGGCTGGGTTTATAGCTTTTGCTGCAGTGTTTCTAGGCGTAAGCATATTTTTTATGTTTAAAACACAGAAATTTTTAGTGAGTCTTGGGATCATCACCATCGGATTTATCCTAATAATTGTTTTTATGAGTCCTAAATTGGAAAAAAATTTCCAGGAGGTTATTCATCAGGTTGAAAATAAACAAGAATTAACTTCCGATTCAGATATACGTTTGTGGCTGTGGAAGTCAGGTATTGAAGTTTATAAAGAAAATTATTTGTGGGGCGTTGGTACGGGGGATACTAAGCTTGAAATGAAAAGCAAATACCACCAGTATAATCTTTCGATAGCCGAAGAGAAAGGCTATAATTTACATAATCAATATTTAGAGTCAGCATTAAAATTAGGTATCTTTGGAGTGTTAATATTACTTTTCTGGCTTGTGTCAACACTTATTTATGCAATAACTACCAAAAACTTTTTATTATTCTTTCTTATGCTGATTGTATCTGTTCACTTTATGTTCGAATCGATGATGAATAGCATTGCCGGCGTATCTTTTTTTATGTTCTTTTATAGTTTGTTGATAGGTTTATCTTTTCAACCTCCGAAAGAAAAGATAAATGGCAGGTAGTATTGTAAGACTTCTTTTTGTAACACAACTCTGCCCAGGGGGTTAAACAGGCACATCTTGACTGGAATCGGTGGCACAAGTCGAACTGTGTAATACATACATGTTTAAAGAACCGTAGATTCGGTATTATGTAAAATGAAGACAAATAAATTTTGAATTTCTTTACGCAACTTTTGTTTGCTTAGCGCAACTTGGCGTATAAGTTTACAATTCATTTACCTTAACATAAGGCCTTACAGATTTTTTAGTGTATTCAGACTTTGACAGGTTCGTAAAATGCTGTCAGGTCTTCTTTATTTAAACCTTAAATGGAATTTTTTATGAAACATTTATATACTAGATTTCGTTCTATATTTAAAAATTAGTATTTTCGTAAAAAACTGTTACCATGGACATACAAACTGAAAAACTGGATTTGATTGAATGGATTTCTAAAATTAACGACTATTCAGTGATCGAAAAACTCAGATCAATTAAAGAAAACTATGCCAAATCAAAGGATTGGTATGCTGATTTAGATGAAGAAGAACTTGCATCCATTGATCGTGGATTAAAAGATATTGAGGAAGGACGATTGAATGACCATGATGCAGCCCAAAAGATTTATGAGAAATACCTATAAAATTATTTGGACTGACGAAGCATTGAAAAATTTATCCGGGATTATTGAATATCTTGAACAGTGTTGGACTGAAAGAGAAATTCGTAATTTTGCCCGATTGTTAGACCAGCAGATCAATTTGATTCAATCTAATCCTAAACTTTTTTCAACAAGAAAGACTTCCAAAAGTCTTAGAAAATCAGTTTTAACAAAACAAACAACGATATATTACCGGATAGATAACCAGGAAGTTCGTATTGTTACGCTTTTCGATAATCGACAAAATCCTGATAAAAAGAATATTTTTTAATATTATGCAACTGTCAAAAGAAAAGTGACTTTAAAGAATTACCGGCTTTCCCAGATAGATACCTGAAGCCGGCGATTCAAATCTTTGTAACATTAAAAAAACCGTAGGTTTGGTATTATGGTAAAATAAGAATCACCGGCATCCCTGCCTGTAAAAGAGAACTAAAAAGAAAACAAGAAAATTTTGAATTTCTTTGCGCAACTTTTGTTTGCTTAGCGCAACTTGGCGTATAAGTGAGGATTACCCTCACCCAGCCGGTTTATTATTATACAATTACCGGCTAGAAGCCGGCGATTCAGATTTTTATAACATTAAAAAAACCGTAGGTTCGGCATTATGGTAAAATAAGGATCACCGGCATCCTTGCCGGTAATAGAAAACTAAAAAAAATTGTTGGAAACTGGCATGGCTTTGAAAGTATTTTATTGAAATTTATTGTATCTTTACTTAATAAAATTCTAGAACTATGAGTGCAATTGAATTAAAGAAATTATTGATACATCGAATCGCTGAGATAGATGATGTTTCTTTTTTGAAAGCGCTTAAGACTATTCTTGAGACTAAAGCAAAATCTAAAATTATTTCTTTGACACAAGAACAAAGAGAAGAAATAACAGAATCAAAGAAAGAGGTTAAACAGGGACTTTTCATTGAACAAATTGAACTTGATAAGGAATTTGATAAATGGTTAAGGGCAAGATAGTATGGTCTCATAGAGCTAAAATTAAACTTTTTAAGATACTTGACTATTATACTAAACGAAACAAGAGTACTACCTATTCAAAAAAATTATATAAAAAATTCAAAAGAGAAACATCTCTTCTTTTAAAGCAACCTGAGATTGGAACAAAGACTGATTTAGACTCAGTTCGTGGACTAATTGTTGAAGATTATATTTTGTTTTATGAAGCTACAACAAGCAGGGTAACTATTCACACTATTTGGGATTGTAGACAAAATCCTAAAGATTTGATAATTAAATAATTCATAAACAACTCTAATTTAACTTTAAAAAATCGAATAAAAATATTTACCGGCTAGAAGCCGGCGATCCAAATCTTAGTAACATTAAAAAAATCGTAGGTTCGGTATTATGGTAAAATAAGGATCACCGGCATCCCTTCCGGTAATAGAGAACTAAAATGAAGACAAGAAAATTTTGAATTTCTTTGCGCAACTTTTGTTTGCATAGCGCAACTTGGCGTATAAGTGAGAAACACCGTCACCCAGCCGGTTTATTATTATACAATTACCGGCTAGAAGCCGGCGATCCAAAAATATCTATATCTAAAATCAGAGCCGTAGGCTTGATAGTATGGTATAATCCTTACTGTTTTTGTGACTCCCGGATAACTCTTCTCACTATCGGCCATTTTTCATAAATAAAGGCAATAAAAATACCAAAAACAATACCCAAGATACCATATTTTTTTAAATACGTAAATAATGTATTTTCTATCACAGCAAGAGCCGAAAAATCCTGGATAATGGTAATCGGGTCGGTTCTAATCTCCAGCCTTTCTTCTAAATCCTGTCTTTGCCGGTAAAGCGAAATAATTTGGCCATGGTATAACTGTGTGTCTTTTTCGTTCGTCACCAAAATTTGTCCCGATTGAGGAGTCAACTGCTCCTGATCTTTAAAATATTCGAATTTCTTCAGACTGTTGGTTATTTCGGTGTGACCATGCCACCCGTTTCGGTCAAATAGTGCCACTTTAAAAAATCATGTAATTATAAAAAAAAATAATATTTATTCATGTTTTAAAATGCTTTTTCTTAAAGATTCTCCTTT
>Ga0209943_1000782_pt1 | contig 21029 bp, 20 predicted proteins | sample SalPonR1_B_D2_MG_FD_185698 | JGI IMG/M metagenome (GOLD analysis project Ga0209943, IMG submission 185698) | Salt pond soil microbial communities from South San Francisco under conditions of wetland restoration - Salt Pond MetaG R1_B_D2_MG... ... | reverse complement strand
CTTTCCATGGTCAACGTGTCCGATTGTTCCTATGTTGACATGCGGTTTCGTTCTTTCGTATTTAGCTTTTCCCATTTCTTTTCGTCCTCCTTTATTTGGTTGATTTATTTTCCTGTCAATACTTTTTCCATTATGGAATTCGGAACTTCTTCGAAATGGCTGAATTCCATCGAATAGTTTGCACGTCCCTGAGACTTGGATCTGAGGTCGGTCGAATAGCCAAACATCGCTGAAAGCGGTACATGCGCCTTGATGACTTGGATTCCGGCTCTCATTTCCATCCCTTCAAGCTTGCCTCTCCTTGAATTCAGGTCTCCCATGACATCTCCAAGGTACTCCTCCGGAGTTGTCACTTCCACTTTCATATAAGGTTCAAGCAATGTGGAACCGGCTTTTTTGAGAGCTTCCTTCAGTGCCATTGATGCAGCAATTTTGAAGGCCATTTCACTGGAGTCGACTTCATGGTATGAACCGTCATAAAGCTCAACCTTGACGTCAACTACCTCGTAGCCGCCAAGAACACCGGCCATAAGAGCTTCCTGTATTCCTTCGTCTATTTTGCCGATGTATTCTTTCGGTATTGAACCTCCGACAATCTTGTTTGTGAATTCATAGCCTTTACCCATTTCATTGGGTTCGACTTTTATTTTTACGTGTCCGTATTGACCGCGTCCGCCACTTTGCTTGGCGTATTTTTTGTCAATGTCCACAAATCTTTTAATTGTTTCTTTGTAGGCGACCTGCGGTTTACCTATGTTTGCCTCGACCTTGAATTCCCTCAGAAGCCTGTCCACAATGATTTCCAGGTGGAGTTCCCCCATGCCTGCAATTATTGTCTGTCCGGTTTCATCGTCTGTAAACGTCCTGAATGTCGGATCTTCCTCTGCCAGTTTAACCAATGCCAGCGACATCTTTTGCTGCCCGGCCTTTGTTTTGGGTTCAATGGCAACCGAAATGACTGTTTCGGGAAATACCATGGACTCGAGAATTATCGGTTCTTCAGCGCTGCAGAGAGTATCTCCAGTGGTCGTATACTTGAGACCTATTGCCGCGGCTATGTCTCCGGAATATACTATATCCAAATCCTCTCTGGTGTTTGCATGCATCTGGAGTATTCTGCCGACTCTTTCTCTCTTGTTCTTTGTCGAATTGAGCACATACGATCCCTTTTCCAAGAAACCGGAATATACTCTAAAGTACGTCAATTTGCCCACATAGGGGTCCGTCATGATTTTGAATGCAAGAGCTGCAAAAGGAGCTTCGTCCGAAACTTCCCTTGTAGCTTCCACTTCTTCATCCATGAGGGTTCCCCTAATCGCTTCAACATCAAGCGGCGACGGCATATAGTCCACTACGGCGTCAAGCAGAAGCTGTACTCCTTTGTTCTTGTATGCCGATCCGCAAAGCACCGGGAATATCTTGTTTCCTATTGTGGCTTTCCTTACAGCGGCTTTTATTTGAGCAGTATCGATTTCCTCACCCTCGAGGTACATCATCATTAGCTCTTCATCGAAGTCTGCTATGCTTTCAAGCAATTGTTCCCTGAACTTTTCGGCCATTTCTCTATAGTCGTCAGGTATTTCCCTTGTTTCTATTTCTGTTCCCATATCATTGGTGTAAAATTTTGCATGCATTTCTACAAGGTCGATAAGACCCACATAGTCTTCCTCCGCACCAATCGGAATCTGCAACGGAACTGCATTTGCCTTCAAGCGTTCTCTCATGGTTTTTACGGACATATAGAAGTCCGCCCCCATCTTGTCCATTTTATTGACAAAACAGATTCTGGGAACGCGGTATTTGTCAGCTTGTCTCCAAACGGTTTCGGATTGGGGTTCAACCCCGCTTTTAGCATCAAACAAGGCTACCGATCCATCAAGAACTCTCAGGGACCTTTCAACTTCAACTGTAAAGTCAACGTGTCCCGGTGTGTCTATAATGTTGATTCGGTTATCCTTCCAAAATGTGGTGGTAGCCGCAGAGGTTATTGTTATACCTCTTTCCTGCTCTTGTTCCATCCAGTCCATTTGAGAGGCGCCTTCGTGAGTTTCACCTAATTTGTGAGTCTTTCCGGAATAGAACAGGATACGCTCAGTAGCTGTCGTTTTTCCAGCATCGATATGAGCCATTATTCCTATATTCCTGGTATTCTCCAAACTGAATCTTCTTGGCAAACTCATTCCCTCCCTTCATATTTGCACTTTTCATCTTATTTATACATCCTATATTTGTCTTACCATCTGTAATGAGCAAAAGCCTTGTTGGCTTCAGCCATCTTATGGATATCTTCTTTTTTCTTTACTGATGCTCCCGTATTGTTGGCTGCATCCAAAAGCTCTTTTGCCAAACGGTCTGTCATATTCTTTTCGCCTCTTGCACGCGTATATTTGACAAGCCATCTTATTCCCAGAGTCTCTCTTCTTTCAGGCCTTACTTCGATCGGCACTTGATAGTTTGCTCCACCGATACGTCTGGCCTTTACTTCCAATACCGGCATTATGTTTCCTAAAGCCTCTTCAAAAACTTCAAGCGGCTCTTTCCCGGTTTTTTCCTTAAGTATTTCAAATGCTCCATAAACAATGTTTTGCGCAACACCCTTCTTCCCGTCAAGCATAATCGAATTTATCAATTTCGTAACGATTTTCTTTTGGTATATAGGATCCGGCAATACTTCCCTTTTCGGTATATTTCCTTTTCTCGGCACGTCGCTTCCCTCCTCTATTATTTATTGGACTTTTTTTCATCGGTACTCGACAGCCTCCCGGCTGCCGCTGTGTCGATATATGATAAACCTCGCCCCCTCCGACTGGAGGAGACTCGGCATCATTTTATCATTACTTTTTCTTTGGTCGTTTTGTACCGTACTTAGACCGGCTTTGCATTCTTGAATCCACGCCTGCTGTATCGAGTGTCCCTCTGACGATGTGGTATCTTACACCCGGCAAGTCTTTGACTTTTCCGCCTCTTATAAGTACAACACTATGCTCTTGAAGGTTATGTCCGATTCCAGGAACATAAGCTGTAACCTCGATTCCGTTGGTAAGTCTGACCCTGGCTACTTTTCTCAACGCCGAGTTAGGCTTTTTGGGTGTTACAGTCTTTACAGCTGTACACACGCCCCTCTTTTGCGGCGAGCTTACAGGAACACTTCGTCTTTTGAGCGAATTGAATCCTTTTTGCAGTGCCGGCGCCGTGGATTTTTTAACGGAAGCCTCTCTTCCATTACGGACCAGTTGGTTGATAGTTGGCATTTTCGCACCTCCTTTTGATTATTATGTTTTTTTATCATTTTATTATTACTGCTGTAGCAGCACCTACATCTATTTCGCATGCCTTTCCAAGGGCTTTCATCGATTCATAATACTCGATTTTCACTCCATGTTCCTCAGCAAGCTTCAAGACACCGCGGGTCACATATTGATCCGCATCACGAGCAATAATCAACTCCTCGGCCAAACCTTCCGAAATCGCTTTCATGGACTGTTTCAAGCCTATCCTGAGTTTTTTATTTTTTTTGCAATCAGCCAGGTTCATGGCATCCACGTTCCTTCCAATCACAGCCCTTGTGTCTCAATTACAGTGATTCAAAACTTTTTCAATTTTGCACACTAGACTATTTTAGCATCATTGAATGTCAGTGTCAACAGTTGTTATATTTAGTGCGTCGATGTCTATTTTTTCCAGTTCTTTCTGTATTCCTATGTTTCTATACTTCTTCATACCAGTCCCCGCCGGGATAAGTTTCCCGATGATTACATTTTCCTTCAAACCAATCAGATTATCCTCTTTTCCTTTTATGGCGGCTTCCGTCAAGACACGTGTTGTTTCTTGGAATGAAGCTGCGGAAAGGAAGGAGTCTGTAGCGAGAGACGCTTTCGTTATACCAAGCATTATTCTCTGCTCGAGCGCTTCTTTCAAACCGGCTTTCTGCATTTCACCATTAATCTTGTTGAAGAAGTTTACGCCTACAAGCTGTCCTGGAAGCAACTTCGTATCACCCGGATCGTCAATCTTGAGTTTTGAAAGCATCTGCTTTATTATCACTTCGATGTGCTTGTCGTTTATGTCAACACCTTGAAGCCTGTAAACTCTCTGGACTTCCTTGACTATATATTGCTCAACCGCAGTGATTCCGCTGATTCTAAGAATGTCATGGGGGTTTACAGAACCTTCGGTAATCTTGTCTCCGGCTTTTATGAAATCACCATCTGCGACTCTAAGACGCAAACCGAAAGCAATCGGATAAACCTTGCTTGTCCCATCCTCCGACGTCACTGTTATTTCGCGTTTTTTTCTGGTCTCGTTCATTGTGACCTTGCCGTCTATTTCAGCGATTACAGCCATTCCTTTCGGCTTTCTCGCCTCAAAAAGCTCCTCGACCCTCGGAAGACCCTGCGTGATGTCGGCTCCTGCGACACCACCTGTGTGGAAAGTTCTCATTGTAAGCTGCGTACCAGGCTCGCCTATTGACTGGGCTGCTATTATTCCTACAGCTTCCCCGATATGCACCGGTTTTCCCGTTGCAAGGTTGAGCCCGTAGCATTTGGCACAAACACCATGCTCGGCTTTGCAGTGAAGAACCGACCTTACAAAAACTTTATCTATTCCCGAATCGATTATTCTTTCAGCAGAATCGGCTGTTATCATTTCACCTTCAGTGACAATGATTTCACCGCTTTCAGGGTGGCATATGTCTCCAATGCTGTAACGGCCGACAATTCTGTCATATAGAGGCTCAATCATTTCCTGTCCGCTCTTGCCGGACTTAAAAGCCACCATTTCGACTCCGGTGGTCGCTCCGCAGTCTTCTTCTCTTACAATTACATCCTGGCTCACATCGACAAGACGTCTTGTCAAGTAACCTGAGTCAGCTGTTCTGAGTGCCGTATCGGCCAAACCTTTTCTTGCTCCAGTAGTCGATATGAAATATTCCAAAACGGAAAGTCCTTCACGGAAATTCGATTTGATCGGAATCTCGACAACCTTTCCGGTCGTATTGGCCATAAGTCCCCTCATTCCAGCCAATTGTCGGATTTGGTTCCTGCTTCCACGCGCTCCTGAATGCGCCATGATCTGTATGTTGTTCATTGCACCGAGGTTTTGCATGAGGGCCTCTGTGACATCCTCTGTGGTTCTCTTCCATGTTTCTATAACCTTGGAATAGCGCTCCTCGTTTGATATCATGCCCCTTCTATATGCTTTAAGATGCTTTTCGACTTCGAGCTCGGCTTTCTTTATCAAGCCTGCTTTCTCATCCGGAATTTCCATGTCCGTAACACTTACCGATATGGCTCCTTTTGTGGAATACTTGAACCCAAGCTCTTTGATATGGTCAAGCATAAGAGCTGTAACCGTATTGCCGTGCCTTCTGAAGCACTTGTCTATGATTACACCAAGCTTTTTCTTTGTGCACAGGAAATCGATTTCAAGAGCATATTCATCTTTGCTTCTGTCTACAAATCCGAGGTCTTGCGGTATGTTCTCATTGAATATGAATCGTCCAACCGTTCCCTCGACAAGTTTACCTTTGTCTTTTTCGTTCAAACGCCTTCTCACTTTAACCTTTGAATGAAGTCCTACAATCTTATTGTCATAAGCCATGAACATTTCTTCAAAATCCTTGAATATCATGCTGTTGTTCGATTCATCGCCTGTGTCGATAGTGAGATAGTAGCTTCCGAGCACCATGTCCTGTGTCGGAGTTGTTATTGGCAGGCCGTCCTTGGGCGCCAATATGTTGTTTACAGAAAGCATCAGGAATCTGGCTTCTGCCTGGGCTTCAACCGAGAGCGGCAAATGAACCGCCATTTGGTCTCCGTCAAAGTCGGCATTGTATGCCGTGCATACAAGCGGGTGAAGCTTTATAGCCTTGCCTTCGACTAATACAGGCTCAAAGGCCTGTATGCCAAGTCTGTGAAGCGTAGGTGCCCTGTTGAGAAGAACCGGGTGGCCCTGTATGACTTCTTCAAGAACATCCCATACTTCTTCCTTGCCTCTTTCTACCATGCGCTTGGCGCTTTTTATATTGTGAACATAATCTTCATTTACCAGTTTTTTCATTACAAAAGGTTTGAAAAGCTCAAGTGCCATTTTTTTCGGCAAGCCGCATTGATGGAATTTGAGTTCGGGTCCGACTACTATTACGGATCTCCCGGAATAGTCAACCCTCTTTCCAAGCAGATTCTGCCTGAATCGTCCCTGCTTGCCTTTAAGCATATCCGAAAGAGATTTCAGCGGCCTGTTTCCCGGCCCTGTTACAGGTCTTCCTCTTCGTCCGTTGTCAATCAAAGCGTCGACAGATTCCTGCAACATACGTTTCTCATTCCTGACGATTATTTCGGGCGCACCAAGTTCAAGCAGACGCTTTAGCCTGTTGTTCCTGTTTATCACTCTTCTGTAAAGGTCATTCAAATCAGATGTTGCAAAACGTCCACCGTCAAGTTGGACCATGGGCCTCAAATCAGGCGGTATTACCGGAAGGACATCCAGTATCATCCAATCCGGGCTGTTTCCGGACTTTATGAATGCCTCTACAACATCAAGGCGTCTGATTATTCTTATCCTTTTCTGCCCTGTGCTATCATCCATTTTCGCTCTCAACTCTTTGGATAATTCTTCCAGTTTTATTTCTCTAAGGAGCTTTTTTACCGCTTCGGCGCCAATGCCGGCTTTAAAGGCATTTCCGTATTTTTCTTTGTTCTCCCGGTATTCTCTCTCTGTCAACAATTGCTTGGCGCTAAGAGATGTATTTCCCCCGTCAAGAACTACATATGAAGCAAAATACAGAATTTTCTCCAAAGATCTTGGGGACATATCGAGCAAAATGCCCATTCTGCTTGGGATTCCCTTGAAATACCAAATGTGGGATACCGGCGCGGCCAATTCTATATGACCCATCCGTTCTCTTCTCACTTTGGATTTGGTGACTTCAACACCACACCTGTCACAAATGACCCCTTTGTACTTGACGCGCTTGTATTTTCCGCAGTGACATTCCCAATCCTTTGTCGGACCGAATATCTTTTCGCAGAAAAGACCTTCTTTTTCCGGTTTCAAAGTTCTGTAGTTTATGGTTTCAGGCTTTTTGACCTCACCCTTGGACCACTGTCTTATTTTTTCCGGAGACGCCAAACCAATTTTGATGGAGTCGAAATTGTTCAATTCAAACAATGAGCTTCTCCCCTTCCTTCATATTTGTACCTGTGATTCCCAATAGTGCCGTCTTATTCTTCCGAATCCTTTACCTCTATGTGTTCATCTTCCACTATGGATCCTGCCATTATTTCACTTTCAAGTGTTTTTTCGGCATGGTCCTCTTGTCCATTTCCAATCAAGCTTTCAAGATTTTCGGAAACGTCGTCATCCAAAGTTTCCTTAAGCTCAACTTCCCCTTCTTCTTCCCTGAGAATCTTTATATCCAGGCACAGACTTTGCAATTCTTTTATGAGAACCTTGAACGATTCAGGAATGCCGGGTTCGGGGATATTTTCCCCTTTAACTATTGCTTCATATGTCTTGACCCTTCCGACCACATCATCGGACTTGACTGTCAAAATTTCCTGGAGTGTATATGCCGCCCCGTATGCCTCAAGCGCCCATACCTCCATCTCTCCGAATCTTTGCCCGCCGAATTGAGCTTTTCCTCCTAAGGGCTGCTGCGTAACCAACGAATAAGGACCTGTGCTCCTGGCATGGATCTTGTCGTCGACCAAATGGTGAAGTTTGAGCATATACATATATCCGACCGTCACCTGGTTGTCAAAAGCCTCACCGGTTCTGCCGTCCCTAAGCTGAAACTTTCCATTCTGCGACAGCTTATGTTCTCTGAAAAGCTTGAGTATGTCGTCCTCATGGGCTCCATCGAATACAGGCGTTGCAACTTCCCATCCCAGATATTTTGCTATATATCCCAGATGAACCTCAAGAACCTGTCCTATGTTCATCCTTGAAGGAACTCCCAAAGGATTAAGAACCACCTGAAGCGGTGTTCCGTCTTCCATGAAAGGCATGTCTTCTTCCGGAAGAATCCTTGATATTACGCCCTTGTTTCCATGTCTTCCGGCCATTTTGTCGCCAACGCTTATTTTTCTCTTTTTGGCAATATAGACTCTTACAAGTTCGTTTACTCCCGGAGACAGTTCATCGCCGTTGGCTCTTGTAAACACTTTCACATCCACGACAATTCCCGATTCTCCATGTGGAACCTTTAGCGAAGTGTCTCTAACTTCTCTGGCTTTTTCTCCGAAAATGGCTCTTAAAAGCCTTTCTTCAGCGGTTAGCTCTGTTTCGCCCTTCGGAGTGACTTTTCCTACCAATATGTCTCCCGATTCAACCTCCGCTCCAATCCTTATGATTCCGCGGTCGTCAAGATTTCTTAGGGCATCTTCTCCAACATTGGGAATGTCCCTTGTCATTTCCTCAGGTCCAAGTTTTGTATCCCTTGCTTCGGATTCGTGCTCTTCAATGTGTATCGACGAGAGCACATCGTAACTTACAAGTTTTTCGCTGAGTAGAATGGCATCCTCGTAATTGTAGCCTTCCCATGTCATGAAGCCCACCATCAGGTTTTTGCCTAGCGCGATTTCCCCCTGGTCGGTGGATGGACCGTCGGCTATTATTTCACCGGCTTTGACCTGGTCGCCTTTTTCTACCAATGGCTTCTGATTTATGCAAGTCCCCTGGTTGGAACGTTTGAATTTAAGCAGTTTATGCCTCTCGCGCCTTCCATCGGAATCCTTTTTGATTACAATTTCATCCGCGCTCACTTTTTCTATGATTCCATCATTCTTGGCAGTTACCGTAATACCCGAATCCTTTGCGGCCTTGTACTCCATTCCCGTCCCTATTACAGGCGCTTCCGGTTTTACTAGGGGAACTGCCTGACGCTGCATGTTGGAACCCATTAGGGCCCTGTTGGCATCGTCATTCTCAAGAAAAGGTATCATTGCCGTTGCAACCGAAACAACCTGTTTAGGCGATACGTCCATGTAGTCGACCCTGTTTCTGGCAAAAAGGCTTATTTCTCCGCCAATGCCCCTTGCTGCAACTTTTTCATTTACAAAAACACCGTTTTCAAGAGGCTCGTTCGCCTGAGCCACAACAAATTTTTCTTCCTCGTCCGCTGTCAGGTAATCTATTGTCTCTGTGACTATATTTTTTTTCTTGTTCACCCTTCTATACGGGGTCTCAATGAATCCGTACTGATTTACACGGGCGAAACTCGCAAGGCTGTTTATGAGTCCGATATTCGGTCCCTCAGGGGTTTCAATCGGACACATTCGACCATAATGCGAATGATGCACGTCCCTTACCTCAAAACCCGCTCTCTCCCTGGAAAGTCCTCCGGGCCCGAGTGCTGAAAGCCTTCTTTTGTGCGTCAATTCAGCCAATGGATTTGTCTGGTCCATAAATTGTGAAAGCTGACTGCTTCCAAAAAATTCTTTTACAGCCGCCGCAACTGGCCTTATGTTTATAAGCGCCTGCGGGGTGATGGCATCCATATCTTGAATTGTCATGCGTTCTTTTACAACGCGTTCCATTCTTGAAAGTCCAATCCTGAACTGGTTCTGCAGAAGTTCCCCAACAGACCTAAGTCTCCTGTTGCCCAAATGGTCGATATCGTCAATTTCTCCTACTCCATAAGGCAGATTGAATATATAGCTTGCAGTGGCAAATATGTCGTCAATTATAATGTGCATGGGCACAAGACGGTCTGTTTCACTTATGATCGCCTTTCTCAAATCATCCGGTTCGGAATGTGCTTTAAGCAATTCCTTAAGTACCGGATAATGCACTTTTTCCGCAATTTTTATTCCGTCAAGCACCTCGGAATCAACGTACTTGTCTATCCTCACAAAATTATTGCCTATGACCTTGACCGAAAAAACCCCATCGTTTCCGAAAACTTTTACAGACTTGAGTCCCACGTCCTCAATTTCCTTTGCTTTTTCTACAGTTATTTCTTCGCCTTTTTCCGCCAAGATTTCTCCCGTTGCGGGGTCCACTACGGTTTCAGCCGCAATTTTTTGCGCTATTCTGTTGAAAAGCCCCAACTTTTTGTTGAATTTATACCTTCCAACTTTTGCCAAGTCATATCTCTTTGGATCAAAAAATAGAGAATCAATCAAGCTTTTTGCATTTTCGACGACCGGAGGTTCTCCTGGCCTAAGCTTTTTGTAAATTTCCAAAAGAGCCTCTTCCTGATTGGTCGTGCTGTCTTTATCCAAAGAATTCTGCAAACTTTCCGTTTCATCAAAAAATGACAATATTTTTTCGTTTGTATCATATCCCAGTGCCCTTAGCAATACGGTTATAGGCAATTTTCTCGTTCTGTCTATCCTGACAGAAACGATTCCGTTTGAATCAGTTTCATATTCAAGCCATGCCCCCCTATTGGGTATTACAGTTGTCGAAAAAAGATCACTGCCGGATTTATCGATTTTTTTGTTATAATAAGGGCCGGGTGACCTTACAAGCTGACTTACTATAACTCTTTCAGCTCCATTAATGATAAAAGTTCCCTTTTCTGTCATCAATGGAAAATCACCAAGAAAAACTTCCTGTTCCTTGATTTCACCGGTTTCCTTGTTTATAAAGCGAACTTTCGCCTTAAGCGGCACAGAATAAGTAACATCTCTTTCCTTGGATTCTTCTTCTCCGTATTTGGCTTCCCCTTCCAAATAGTAATCGACAAATTCCAAAATCAGATTTCCAGTGTAATCCTGGATGGGAGATATGTTCTTGAAAGCCTCCATGAGACCCTCCTCAAGAAACCACTTGTATGATTGCTTTTGAATCTCAATCAAGTTCGGCATATCCACTACTTCTTTGATTTTAGAAAAGAACAATCTTTCTTTTTTCCCGACCTTCTCAAAATGCGGCATGATCTTCACCCCTCATATCATAATAAAAGGTTTGCATTAAGCGTCTTAAATGACGCATGCGACCTTCGTTTCCTCACGCTTTAACTGTCGTGACATTATTTTAAATCATCAAAAACTAATGCCTTTTCATAGATTCCACATTGAGTTTTTTTTAAAAACGCATAGTAAAATCAGTCTACCATGGCAATTTATAATATTATCACACAAAAGCACTGTCGTCAATCCATTTTCAATATTATTTGGTTTTTGCCAATTTAAAATAAAAAGTGCTTTGATTAAATCAAAGCACTTTTTTCTTTTTTCCGTTTGTTTCCCTTTGCTTTTGATGCAGCTACTTGAGTTCGATTTCAGCTCCAACCTCTTCCAATTTTTCTTTCATGGAATCAGCTTCTTCTTTGCTTGCAGCTTCCTTGACTACGCAAGGAGCTCCGTCTACGAGAGCTTTTGCTTCTTTGAGTCCCAATCCTGTAACTTCGCGGATTGCTTTGATTACTTTGATTTTGTTGGCTCCAAAGCTGTTCATGAATACATCAAACTCGGTTTTTTCTTCAGCTTCTTCCGCTCCTGCTCCGGCTCCTGCTCCGGCAACAGCTACAGGCGCAGCCGCGGATACTCCAAATTCCTCTTCACAAGCCGAAACCAATTCGTTAAGTTCCATGACTGTCATTTCCTTGATTGCTTCAATTATTTGCTCTTTAGTCATTTTAAACACCTCACTATTTTTTGTTTACGCTTCCGCGCTTTCTTCATTTTTTTTGTCGGCAATCGCCTTGGCCATGTAAACAAAATTGCTGACAGGCGATTTGATGCTTCCCATAAACTTGGCAATCAAGACTTCTCTTGCCGGTATGTTTGCAATAATACTCAATTTTTCAAGATCACAATATTGACCTTCGACAACAGCCGATTTGAGTTCAAGCAATTTATGCTTTTTAGCAAATTCATTTACCAGTTTTGCGGGAACAATCGGATCTTCAAATCCAAACGCAATGGCATTTGGTCCCTTGAGATCTTCGGTCAATGCTTCAAAATCAGTTCCTTCGATTGCAATTTTCACAAGATTGTTCTTGTAAATTTTGTATTCCGCACCGGCTTCACGAAATTGCTTCCTGAGTTCGGTGACTTCCTCTACGTTGAGTCCTCTGTAATCCACAAGAACCGCCGCTTGAGCTTTTTCAAATTTTTCTTTTATCTCCTGAACCGCTTTTTTCTTATTGTCAAAATTCTTGGACATGTGCACACCTCCTCAATTTAATATCCTGCCAATGAAAAGACCTCCAGGCGGTGCAAACGCAAAGAGGCCAGATAGTTTCATAAAAACTGACAAATCTGCCTCGGCAGGTAATTTTAAGCTATTCGCACCTACTGTCTGTGGCTATGCAATTATTTTCCTATTTTAGCAGTATTTATTTTGATTCCAGGTCCCATAGTGCTTGTCATGGTTAAGCTTCTAAGGTAAGTTCCTTTTGCCGACGCCGGCTTGGCTTTAATGATTGCCGCCATCAAGGTATTAAAGTTTTCCATGATTTCTTTTTCTCCAAACGACACTTTGCCCAATGGAACATGGATTATGTTTGCTTTGTCAAGCCTGTATTCGACTTTTCCGGCTTTGATTTCTTTTACAGCCTTGTCGATGTCGAAGGTAACTGTTCCCGATTTCGGGTTAGGCATGAGACCCTTTGGTCCCAGCACTCTTCCGAGACGGCCAACTATTCCCATCATGTCAGGTGTTGCCACAATAACATCGAAATCGAACCAGTTCTCTTTTTGTATTTTTTCGGTCATATCTTCTGCTCCAACGAAATCGGCTCCGGCGTCTCTTGCCTCGTCGGCCTTTTCGCCTTTGGCTATGACCAATACTTTTTTCGATTTTCCTGTTCCGTTTGGAAGAACGATGGCTCCACGGACTTGTTGGTCGGCGTGTCTTCCATCTACACCCATTTTGATGTGCAATTCTACAGTCTCGTCAAAATTGGCATTTGTCATTTCCTTCAAAAGCGCTACGGCTTCATTCGGTTCGTAAAAATTCAATCTGTCAACTTTTTTGAAATTATCTTGGTACTTCTTTCCTCTTTTAGGCATTCCTTTCCCTCCTTCGTGGTATTAACGGGTGCCCCCTCCCACTTAATGTTACTCTTTTATTGTGATGCCCATGCTTCGCGCAGTACCTTTTATCATGCTCATTGCAGTCTCTATGCTTCCCGCATTTAAATCAGGCATCTTCAACTCAGCTATTTCCCTTACTTGATCCAATGTGACGCTAGCCACTTTAACCAAATTAGGTTCTCCCGAAGCTTTTGGAATTCCAGCCGCTTTTTTCAAAAGAACTGCCGCAGGTGGAGTTTTCGTAATGAAACTGAATGATCTGTCCTGATAAACCGTTATGACAACCGGTATTGTCAAACCTCCCTTGTCAGCTGTTTTCGCATTGAATTCTTTGCAAAACTGCATTATGTTGACTCCATGCTGTCCCAAAGCCGGACCTACAGGCGGTGCCGGTGTGGCTTTTCCTGCAGTAATCTGCAATTTAATGAGACCAGTAACTTTTTTTGCCATGTTTTCACCTCCTGTCAATCAAACTCGGTTATATCTTTACAATTTCTCAACCTGGATAAAATCCAGTTCAACCGGCGTTTCTCTTCCAAACATGTCGATAAGAACCTTGAATGTCTGCTTGTCCATGTGTACTTCCTCAACCAGTCCAACAAAATTCTCAAATGGTCCGGATATGACTTTGACTTTTTCGCCAACGCTGATATCGATTCTGGGAAGCCCGTCTTCAATTCCCATCTTTCGAACTTCTTCATCCGAAAGGGGGACCGGCTTTGATCCCGGACCTACAAATCCAGTGACTCCTCTTGTGTTTCGTACAACATACCAAGATTCATCCGTCATTATCATCTTGACCAGTACGTAACCCGGGAAAATTTTCCTTTGAACAACTTTCCTTTTACCGTTCTTGATTTCGACTCTGTCTTCCATAGGCACTTTAATGTCCAGGATGATGTCCTCCATGCCGCGGTTGGTCACAATTTTCTCCATATTCGCTTTTACTTTGTTCTCGTATCCCGAGTAAGTATGTGCAACATACCATTTAGCATTTTCAGACATATTTAAGAGGATTACCTTTTTTTGATAATCGCTCTACCCTCCCTTTTTGTTTCAATACTAGTTGATCAGCATTTTGATGAATTGCGCAAAGGCCGAATCAAAAACCCAAATCCCAAACGCAACCAGTGCGCATGTAACCAAAACTACTCCGGTGTATGATTTCAGTTCTCCTCTGTTTGGCCAATTCACTTTTTTGAGCTCCATCCTCACGCTCTTAATGTACTTGACGGGGCCTTGCCTCTTTTTCACGCTTGTTTGTGTCGCCATTTTTCCACATCCTTAGTAGTAATAACAGATTCCAAAACTATTTTGTTTCCTTGTGCGTGGTATGTGTCTTGCAAAATCTGCAGTATTTCTTCAATTCAAGCCTATCAGGATTATTTTTTTTGTTCTTCATCGTGTTGTAATTCCTCTGCTTGCATTCTGTGCAGGCAAGTGTTACTTTAACCCTCAACCTTAACACCTCCCGAATTCTACTGTTTGTATTTGATACTTCGTGGCACACTCCGCCACCTTAAGGTCACTAATATAAACTATCACAATTTATTGATCATGTCAACAGGATTTCACATAGCTGCCGACTGTATGTAGGAAATGAATGAACTCAAAATAAAAACCGGAAGATAAGGTTTCCGCCCCATCTTCCGGTTTAACCTCGGCTTATTCGATTATAGTAGCTACAGCTCCGGCTCCAACTGTTCTTCCACCTTCTCTGATGGCAAATCTGAGACCCTCTTCGATGGCTATCGGAGTTATAAGGTCTATTGTCATCTCAATGTTGTCTCCGGGCATGCACATTTCAACACCCTCCGGCAACTGGATGTTTCCTGTGACGTCTGTTGTCCTGAAATAAAACTGCGGTCTGTATCCGTTGAAGAAAGGTGTGTGTCTTCCGCCTTCTTCTTTTTTGAGCACGTATACTTGCGCCGTGTATTTTGTGTGCGGATGTATTGAACCGGGCTTGGCCAATACTTGTCCTCTTTCGATGTCGTCCCTGGCTACTCCTCTGAGCAATACGCCGATGTTGTCTCCGGCTTGTCCTTGGTCCAGAAGCTTTCTGAACATCTCTACGCCTGTTACGACTACGGATCTTGTCTCTTCGCTCATACCCACGATTTCGACTGTCTCCTGAACTTTTACTATTCCTCTTTCAACTCTTCCTGTTGCAACTGTTCCTCTTCCTGTTATGGAGAATACGTCCTCCACTGGCATGAGGAAAGGTTTGTCTGTTTGTCTTACAGGCTCGGGAATGTATTCGTCAACGGCTTCGAAAAGCTCGATGATTGAGTCTCCCCATTCGCTGTCGGGATCTTCAAGCGCTTTGAGAGCGGATCCTTTGACGATCGGTGTGTCATCGCCGGGAAATTCGTATTCGTCAAGTAGCTCGCGCACTTCCATTTCGACCAATTCGAGAAGCTCTTCGTCGTCAACCATATCAACTTTGTTGAGGTATACTACGATGTAAGGCACTCCTACCTGGCGCGCAAGAAGTATGTGCTCTCTTGTTTGGGGCATGGGTCCGTCTGCCGCAGACACAACGAGGATTGCTCCGTCCATTTGGGCGGCTCCTGTTATCATGTTCTTTACATAGTCGGCATGTCCCGGGCAGTCTACATGAGCGTAGTGCCTGTTGGGCGTCTCGTACTCGACATGGGCTGTGGAAATTGTTATTCCTCTTTCTCTTTCTTCAGGCGCTTTGTCGATGTTGTCAAAGGCTACTCCTGCTCCCAAACCGAGTCTCTTGTTCAGCGTGTATGTTATTGCTGCTGTGAGTGTCGTCTTTCCATGGTCAACGTGTCCGATTGTTCCTATGTTGACATGCGGTTTCGTTCTTTCGTATTTAGCTTTTCCCATTTCTTTTCGTCCTCCTTTATTTGGTTGATTTGCTTATTTATTTGGAGCCCATGAGCGGATTCGAACCGCTGACCTACGCCTTACCATGGCGTTGCTCTACCTTCTGAGCTACATGGGCACTTAAATCGATCTCATTTCCAGAAACTTTTCCAGTTTCCTCTTGACCCTCTGAAGCGCATTGTCAATTGATTTTATGTGCCTGTTGAGCAAAACGGCAATCTCCTGATATGACTTTCCCTGCAAATAGTAGGAAAGCACCTGAAGTTCCAGCTTACTTAGTATCTCGCCGATTTTTTCCTCTATGTTGCTTACCTCCTCCCTGGAGATAATCAATTCCTCAGGATCGGTGATTCTTGCCCCCGTCAAAATATCCAAAAGAGTCCTGTCGGAATCTTCGTCATAAATCGGCTTGTTCAGTGAAACATAGGAGTTGAGCGGTATATGCTTTTGTCTTGTCGCGGTTTTAATTGCAGTTATTATTTGCCTTGTTATGCAAAGCTCCGCGAAAGCCCTGAAAGAAGATATTTTGTCGGCCCTGAAATCCCTTATTGCCTTAAACAGCCCGATCATACCTTCTTGTATGATGTCCTCTTTGTCGGCTCCTATAAGAAAATACGACCTTGCCTTTGCTCTTACGAAATTCTTATATTTCTTGATAAGAAAATCCTGAGCATACAAATCGCCGTCCCTTGCGCATTCGACTATGTTCTCGTCTTCCATGCACTCATATTCGGGATACGCTATGCTTTTCGCTTTAGTGAATTGTTCCATGAAATGCACGCCCCCCGATTTTGATAACGGTACTATTATAACTTGCATCATTTAAAATATCAAGCATCAATCTACTTTTTTCCCCATTTGTCCAAAGCATCAAGAATTTCCCTGTCAATCGAATCAGCCAGAAAAGATTTGGCCTTTTCCTTTACGCGAATTTTCGAATCGATTTTCCTTTTTGCCCTGTCCATTTCCAGGCGCAATTCCCTTGACGACATTCTTGATGCGCCTTTTCCCAATATGAATTGCTGCTCCGCTCCGTCCGATGTGGCGACCGTCACAATGTTCTTGCGGCTGGCTGTAAGTTCGGCTGTCCTTTTCTCGATATAAGAATCCGCTGTCTGATGCACCTTCGTGTAAAAAATGTTGACATTATTTATTTTCTGCATTTTCGCCATCTTGCTTTTAGTTCGGTAGGCATCGAAAACAACCTCTATTGACGTTCCGGTAAACGCTCCGTATTCCGACAATTCCTCTATGAGCATATCCCTTGCCGACGCGAGGTTTTCCATTCCGGCAGCACTGAGTTTTTTCCAATCGTTGATTACATTGTACCCGTCGACGATGAGAATCCTATTTTGCTTCATGACCCTGAATCCCGCTGCCTGCGGACTTCATACATTAAAACGGAAGCTGAAACCGATGCATTCAGTGAATTGACCTTGCCTTCCATGGGAATCCTTACCAAAAAATCGCACTTTTCCCTTACCAGCCTGCTTATTCCCTGCCCCTCGTTTCCAATCACCAATGCGGTATTGCCCTTGTAATCTTCATTGTAATACAATTTGTCGCCGTTCATGTCGGCTCCAGTCACCCATATCCCGTTTTCCTTCAATTTTTCTATGGTTTTGACAATATTCACCACTTTGCATACAGGAACGTACTCGACGGCTCCGGCCGATGTCTTTGCAACAATCGGGGTAAGCGTAGCCGATCGGCGCTTTGGAATGATTACGGCATCCACTCCGGACGCGTCGGCAGTCCTGAGAACCGAACCAAGGTTGTGAGGATCCTGTATTTCATCAAGCAAAACAAGAAATGCCGGCGTTTCTCTTTCCCTTATAATGTCCAGCAAATCGTCCAGTTCCAAGTATGAATGGGCCGAAACTTTCGCCAATATTCCCTGATGGGCACGGCTCTCCGACATTTCATCTATTTTCTTTCGATCCACGAACGAAACAGGTATCTTCTTTTCTTTTGCAATATCGAGTATGTTCTTGACATTGGCGCTCTTGCCGCCTTTTGCAATATATATCTTGTCTATTGTACGGCCCGAAGCAAGAGCTTCCTCAACCGGATGCCGCCCCTCGACATAAGCTTTCTCTTCACTCATAAAGCACCTCTTCACACCAAGTTTTCATATTTTAGCTTGACCTCGTCCATCATCCCGCAACTCATCGAACCTTCAGGGCAAGGGCCTTTTATGCAAGATGGTCCTGATTTCTCGAAAATGGTCGGAGCCACGCGCTTAACACATTTCAGCATTTCGTCCGCCACAGAATGTATCTCCCACTGCGCCCTGTTGCAGCATCTCTGTTCAAAGAAATGAATGAGCGTCCTTGCATTCATGGTAACAACAATCTTCGTCTCGCATGCGTTCGGAAAAACAAAACGTGCATCTTCGATGGCTTTCTTTTCCATTGCCCCCATCTGCCTTTTTGTCATTTCCCCTGTCCCTTTTGCATACGAATCATAAAGAAGCCCTGAAATCTTTTTGTATGCATTGCGGCTGCTTTCCATTGCTTCCTCGAATACAGCAAGCGCTTTGGGGTTTTCGGATATCGCCGGCGGAACAATATAATTGAAGTCTTCGGTCTTTACATATCTCTGGGACTGCTGAGAATACGACGCTATACGGTGTCTTACTAGCTGGTGAGTGCATACGCGGCTTATTCCTTCTATCCCAAAAGTGAAGGATACATGTTCTATTGGAGACATGTGCCCCATCTTCATCAGTATCCTTATGAACTTTTCAGCGCTTCCATCCTCAAGCTTTTCCATTATCTCAGACACACCAACAGGCGAATAGCAAAGTTTGGCTGCTGATGCAACAACTTTTTCAGGTTCAGGTGTATACTGAATCAACTCAACTCTCATATCATTCCTCCTCTTGTCCATTTTCCATAGTTATGGAAAAATCCCCATACGGCAAAATCCAGAAAATATATTTCCTTACCCTTGCAGTATAATTCCCGCCAAACTCTACTAAGCGCTTTTCATCCCTGTCCACTATAATTGTCGAAGCTTCCTCGTTTGTCTTTTTGATTCTTACAATTTTATAAGACAGCACATCTGTTTTGTTCAGAGCCCATTTTTCACGGCTTTCTATTGTTTGCTCAACATATTGACTAAATTCATTTTCTTCCAGATTCAAATCGTCCACACCATCGATAAAAAGCGATTTGACCGTCAAAAGCAGGAACATCGCAACTATTGCGACCGCATAGCTCCTTTCCCTTTTCCCCATTGGTCACCGCCCTTCCAAGGCATCTTCTACAAAAGCTATTGAAGCCTCAACTATTTCCTTTATTCGATCGAAATTGCCATGCAAATGGTGGTATCCTATCAAAGCCTCAAAGCCTGTGGCGTATTTGTAATCCGAAAGAGCAGCATTCTTGGGTATTGTATTTGACTTTTGGTTGCGTCCCCTTTTTACAATGCCCCATTCCTTATCGGAAAGAATCCCTCTTATCGCGTGGACCGTGGCCGCTTGAGCCGATGCCTTAACATAGCGGGTCGCAAATCTATGCAATTTGTTTACGTTTCCCCTGTGTTTTTCAATCAAGTGGGTTCTAATATGCGACTCGAATACGGCATCCCCCATATAGGCAAGTACAAGCGGCGGGTAAGTTCTTTCCTTTCCGTTTTCCATAAATTCTACCGCCTTTTCCATTTTACGCCTTGCGGAGTATCTTCAAGCACAATACCCTGCTCGCTCAGCTTGTCCCTTATTTCATCGGCCAACGAATAATTCTTTTCTTTCCTGGCAAGTTGCCTTTGGTCGATGAGTTCCTGTATGTCCGCATCAAGCAATTCATCCTGCTTCTCCAGGAATCCCAAAACTCCGCTGAGCTCTACGAATTTATTCAAAATCTTTTCAACAAATTCTTTCGAGCTGTTTCCGTCCAGTTCGGAGTTTATGTGTTTTGAAAGTTCGAATATCGCCGCCAATGCGTCGGCTGTATTCATGTCGTCATCCATCGCTGCAACAAATTTAAATTTGTGGGAATCCATTTCCTGCAATGCTCTCTTTTCTTCTTGTTGCATTTCAACCCTAACCGCATGCTCCAATATGTGCTCTAGATTCTTTTTAGTGTTGTAGAGTCTTTCAAGACTCACTTTTGCCTGCTCCATCAAGTCCCTGTTGAAATTAATCGGATTCCTGTAGTGAGCCGACAAAAGGAAAAAACGTATTACCTCTCCGTCGTATTCCTTTCTGATGTCCCTGACTGTGAAAAAATTGCCTTTTGATTTGGACATTTTTTCATTGTTTATTGTGATATAGCCATTGTGCATCCAATATCTTACATAGGGCTTTCCTGTAGCCGCCTCGCTTTGGGCTATTTCATTCTCATGATGCGGAAAAATCAAATCCTGGCCTCCGGCATGTATGTCAAGAGTATCCCCAAGATACTTAGTAGACATTACCGAACACTCTATATGCCAACCAGGCCTTCCCATTCCCCATGGACTTTCCCATCCCGGCTCACCGGGCTTTTGGCTTTTCCAAAGAACGAAATCGGTCGGATTTTTCTTTTCTTCATTGACTTCTATCCTGGATCCGCTCATAAGATCTTCTATACTTTGTCCCGAAAGCTTCCCGTAGCCTTCGAATTTTTTCGTGTCGTAATAGACATTTCCGTTTTCAGCGTAGGCATATCCCTTGGCAACAAGAGTTTTGACAAATGCTATTATTTCAGGGATGGTTTCAGTTACGCGAGGGTGTTTTGTCGCTCTTCTGACCCCAAGCGCATCGGCGTCGTCAAAATATTCTTTGATGTACTTGTCTCCAACTTCCTCTGAAGTTATTCCTTCCTCTAGAGACCTTTTGATTATCTTGTCGTCTACATCGGTGAAATTCTGCACAAAATTAACTTTGTACCCCTTATACTCAAAATAGCGCCTGACCGTGTCAAAAACTACGAAAGGGCGCGCGTTCCCTATATGAAAGAAATTATAGACGGTAGGACCGCAAACATAAAAATTCACCTCGCCTTCGTTTAAAGGTATGAATTCTTCTTTCCTGTTGCTTTGAGTATTATAAATTTTCATGTCGATTCTCCTCGTATACTATGTTTAAGCACATATATTTGATGCTTGCACATAGTTATTTTTATTTGAGATATCCTAATGCTAAAATTGACTTAAAGACAATTGGCAAAGGACAATTCTTTTTCTCCTAGCAAA